>Ga0187886_1000045_pt1 | contig 175457 bp, 150 predicted proteins | sample June2016WEW_20_1_FD_133001 | JGI IMG/M metagenome (GOLD analysis project Ga0187886, IMG submission 133001) | Peatland microbial communities from SPRUCE experiment site at the Marcell Experimental Forest, Minnesota, USA - June2016WEW_20_150 | ecosystem: Environmental > Terrestrial > Soil >...
ATTCTCTTTGCTGTGCCGTTGGGAGTTCTCTCCGCAATTTATCTTGTCGAGTATTCGCGAGAAAATATATTAAGCCGTATTGTGAAACTCGCGATTGTCAATCTTGCCGGAGTTCCATCGGTGGTCTATGGTCTCTTTGGATTAGGCATCTTTGTTTTGTTCTTAGGGTTTGGCGCATCTATTCTTTCCGGCTCCCTGACTTTAGGAATTATGATTTTACCGGTGATCATTACTGCATCGCGTGAAGCTCTGGAGAGCGTTCCAAAATCATTTCGCATTGTCAGTTTATCACTTGGTGCGAGTAAATGGCAAACGATTCGTCATTCTGTATTGCCGCATGCACTCCCCGGCATTTTAACCGGAACTATTCTCGGTCTTGGCCGAGCTGCAGGTGAGACAGCTCCCATTCTGTTTACCGTTGCAGCGTTCTATCTTCCAAAACTGCCGACATCGTTATTCGACCAGACGATGGCGCTGCCGTATCATCTGTATGTTATTTCCACACAGGTACCTGGTATTCCTGAAAACATTCGTTACGGAACTGCTCTTGTTCTCCTTTTGCTTGTATTGCTTTTAAATCTCGCTGCCATCATTCTGCGATATCAATTCAGGAAACGCAAAAAATGGTAGAGACCCGGATAATAAAAATTTCTATCCGCGATTTTTCTATTCACTTTGGAGATGTCACAGCACTCAAAGGGTTAAATCTTGATATTTATCAAAACGAAATATTTACGATCATCGGTCCGGCAAACTCAGGGAAATCATCGTTACTGCAATCATTGAATCGTCTGAACGATCTCAATTCGGCATACAAGAAGAGCGGCACGATCCTTATTGATAACCAGAACATAGACACCATCGATGTAGAATCACTTCGTAAAAGAGTCAGTATCGTATTTGCGCTGCCATTTCCGCTGCCATTATCTATCTTTGATAACATTGCCTATGGACCGCGTATGCATGGCATTAAAAACAAATCGAAGCTTATCGAGATCGTTGAAAAGGGATTGCGTGAAGCATATCTTTGGGATGAGGTAAAAGATCGGCTCGACTCGCCTGCGATGAACCTTTCCGGCGGTCAGCAGCAGCGGTTATGTATTGCACGGATATTAGCAGTTGAACCGGAAATTATTATGTTCGACGAGCCAACGTCGGGTCTCGATCCGATTTCTACAGCACGTGTCGAAGAAACCTTACGAATACTGAAAGAACGCTACACGATTATTCTTGTGACGAACAACGTGGCTCAAGCAGCTCGTGTAGGTGATAGAACAGCATTTCTTTTAATGGGAGAACTGATTGAATTGAATGAAACAAAGCGCCTTTTCACGATGGCGCAGGACAAACGCACGGATGATTATCTTACTGGGAAATTCGGATGAGTATAGATAACCCAATCATTGAAGCGCGTCATCTCAATTTATTCTACGGGAAATTCCAGGCGCTTATCGATATTGACCTCGCAATCGAACAACAGCACATCACCGCTTTGATCGGACCATCCGGCTGTGGAAAATCGACACTGGTGCGCGTGTTCAACCGCATGAATGATTTGATCGAAGGAGTTCGGGTCACCGGAGAGGTATTGGTTCAGGGTCACAACATTTTTTCTCCGGAAACAGATCTGATTGCGTTACGGAGAAAAGTCGGGATGGTGTTTCAACGGCCGAATCCGTTTCCGTTATCTGTACGAGATAATCTTACATTCGGTCTTGAGATTCATCGTGAGCACTCAAAAAAGAACCACACTGATATCATTGAACAATCATTAAAAGATGTACTCCTTTGGGATGATTTGAAAGATCGTCTTGATAGATCCGCTCTGCGCCTTTCTCTGGAACAACAGCAGCGTTTATGTATTGCGCGTGTTTTAGCAATGAAGCCGCAAATCATTCTTATGGATGAACCATGTTCGGCGCTCGATCCCATTGCAACATTGAGGATTGAAGAACTGATGCAGGAATTAAAAAAGAATTATACAATCGTTATTGTCACGCACAACATGCAGCAAGCCGCCCGCGCCAGTGATTACACCGCATTTCTCTATATTGGCAAATTGATAGAGTTTGGCGAAACAAAACGCATCTTTTCTGCCCCGAAAGAAAAACAAACTGAAGATTATATTACAGGAAGATTTGGATAAAAGGAGATACCACAATGGAACGTCATTTTCAAAAAGAATTAGAGAGCCTTAAGACTTCGCTCATCAAAATGGGAAGTGTGGTGGAAGAAAATATCGAAATGGCAATTCGTTCGGTGATGGAGAAGAATCAAGAGCTCGCGCTTAAAGTGATCGAGACGGATACACGGGTCGATGCACTTGAAATCGAAATCGATAACGCCATTGTTGATTTACTTGCCTTGCAGCAACCAGTGGCAAGCGACTTGCGATTTATACTAGCGGCATTAAAAATCAACAACGATTTGGAACGTATTGGCGACCATGCAGTGAACATCGCTCAGGCTGCTCAAGTACTCTGTTCGCTCCCCAACGTAGAGTTACTGGACGAAATTCCCAAAATGGCAGAAATCACAAGGACAATGTTAAAAGAAGCGATCGACAGCTTCATCCTTCTTGATCCTGTGAAAGCGCGTATTGTTTTAAAAACAGATGATCAGATCGATGATCTCAACCGAATAGTCATACGAAAAGTCATTGAATTGCTGAAGAGCAACAAACAGACTGCCGAATGCGGGTTGGAATTAAGCCTTGTGAGCAGGAACATGGAACGTGTTGCCGATTTAGCGACGAACATTGCCGAAGAAGTCATTTTCCATACACAGGCACTCGTTGTGAAGCATCACGCAGAAGAGAAAGACTAGCATGTCTGATATACTATTTTTTTATATTATAGTTTGAATAGAGTTTTGCCGCACAGTCCGGACAAATGCTATGACTGAACTTGGCATCTGAATGGTCTTGGATATATGATTCGATTTGCGTCCAATATCCTTGATCATCACGGATCTTCTTGCAACTCGCACAGATCGGTACCAGTCCACTTAACAACTTCACATCGGCAAGAGCATCTTGAAGCTGCGTGATGAGCTTCTCACGTTCGGCTTCAGCTTTTTTACGTTCAGTGATGTCGCGGCCAACACCAACCAGACCAATGGTTTGACCTTCTTCATCTCGTAATGGAATCTTTGAAGTGACCAGCCAACGTTTCTGGCCCTGTTCATCAATTACATATTCTTCTCTGTTGATCACCGGCTGTCCGGTTTGTATCACTGTTCGGTCGTCAGCAACAAAGCCTTCCGCTAATTCTTTCGGAAATAATTCAAAGTCGTCTTTACCTAAAACTTCTGTTTCAGATCGGAGGCCCATATTATGCACATCGGCTAAGTTGGCGATGGTCTTGCGGGAGGCGGTGTCTTTTACATAAATTGCATCTGGAATATTATCGATTAATGTTCGGAGAAGATTGCGTTCCTTTGTAAGGGCTGTATCCATCCGTCTTTGTGCTGCTAAATCTCTGGCTTGCACACGCCACTTGTAGACCCAGAAGACAATGCCTGCCATAACAGCAAGCAGTATCAATCTGAACCATGAGGTCTGCCACCAGGGAGGTAAAATAGTAATTTGAAGGGCGATGCCTTCTTCGTTCCAGATACCATCGTTATTGCTCGCTTTAACCCGGAATGTGTATCTGCCGGCGTCTAAGTTGGTATAAGTAGCTATTCTGTTTTCAGCATCGGATGTATGCCATTGATTATCGAATCCTTCCATCGTATAAGCATATCTGTTTTTTTCAGGACTTGTAAAATCCAACGAAGCGAATTCGAATGAAAAATAGTTTTCTTTGTAGGAAAGTGTCAATACTTTTGATTCTGTGATCGATTGGGTCAGAACAATATTTTCATTTATTTTTTGCCCAACAGCTACTGAACTGTTATAAATCTTAAAATCTGTTAATACTACTTGAGGGGGAGTATTATTGGTTATTAAACTTTTTGGACTGAAAGCAATAAAACCATTCGATCCCCCAAAAAACAATCTTCCATCTTTCGACTTACAATGAGCCATTGAGAAAGAATAATCTTCTAAACCATTGGTAACGTCATAGTTATGAAAGGTTTTTGTTTTTGGGTTAAATTTCGAAATTCCTTTTTCTGTGCTTGTCCAAATATTATTATCATTATCTTCTAATATTCCTTTAATACTATTGTCTGGCAATCCGTTTTTTTCAGTAAAAACAGTAAACTCATTTGTTTTCATATTTAGCTTATTCAGCCCTCCGCTATTAGCGCCAAACCACATATTACCTTCATGATCTTCATATACACAGGATATATTATTTGTGCTGATGCTGTTAATGATATTTTTACGCCTATAATGATTGAAATTAAGTTTTGGGGCAGGCTTTTTGAAATCATAATCGTCTAATTTTACCATTTCCAGCCCAGCGGGAGTGGCAATCCACAGATAATGGCGGCTATCTTCAAATAAATCGGTCGTATACCTCTCAACAAAACTATTGGGATCATTTGCAACATTTTTGTAATGATAGAAACGGTTTGTTTTCTGATCGTACAAATTCAGTGTCCCTTCTAGTGTTCCAATCCAGAGATTATGTTTGCTGTCTTCCAATAAAGCCCATACATTATTGTGACTAAGAGAGTAATTATCGCCTGGAATATGAGTATAATGTATAAATTTATTTTCTTTTCTATTATAATAATTGAGCCCCTTTGTATATGTCCCAATCCAGATATTTCCTTCAAAATCTTCGGTCAGGCTTACAACTACATTGCCGCTAATAGAGTTTGGGTTAGAAGGATCGTGAAGGAAATGCCTGAAATTTTTAGTCTTATTATCCCAAAAGTTTAACCCGCCGCCATCAGTCCCAATCCAAAAATTTCCATCTTTATCTTCTAGTATAGATGTCACCGATTTATAACTCAGACTATTTTTATCAAAAGGATTAGGCTTGTAGAGCCTGAAGTTTGTATTAGTCGCTTCAAACTTGTTCAGGCCCATATTAAAAGTACAGATCCAGATAATACCCGATCTATCTTCAAAAGTAAAATTGATTGCATTGCTGCTGAGCGAATTCGGATTTGTTGTTTCGTTTTTACAATAATCAAATAAACCGGTTTTTTTATCGTAAAATGAAATTCCACCTCCATCGGTACTAATCCATAAAATTCCGTCTTTTGCCTGGCGGACATGTGTTACAATATTAGCAGATAATGAATTTTTACCTAGTTGATTTAAGTATTGTTTGAAAACATTGTGTTCTTTATCCCATGAAATTAAACCTGCACCTGAGGAACCGAACCAATATAGACCGGCGGAGTCTTCTAATTGCAATGTTAAAATATTGGTCTGTTTTTCTATACCTGGAATATTTATCGGATAATGGTCAAAGTTGCCGGTTTGTGGATTATACCGGTCAATAATTTTATTATCGGCATTTATCCAGATATTGGATTTTTTATCTTCATAAATGTAACTAATAGAATTTGTGCTGATGCTATTCGGATTTTTATTATCATGTTTAAATTGCTTAAAATGTGGTTTTATCTTACTGAAATCGGTTGAATCATTGACGGGTAAAGTCCAAATGCCCTCGTTATTAGTTCCTATCCATAAGATTCCTTTTGAATCCACAAATAATCTTGTAAAATTAGTACCTGTTGATGTGTCATTAGGTGAAATACGTACGAACCTGTCTTTAGTTTTATCATACATACATAGCCCGTTATGACAAATAATCCAAATCCTGCCATGATTATCTTCAGCAAGTCTCATTATTCCATCTGAAAAAAGTGTAGAGGAATCATTTTCAACAGACTTATATATTTTAAATTTATTCCCATCGTATCGGTTTAATCCATTCCAGGTTCCTATCCATAAAAATCCTTGCTTATCCTGTAAAATTGCATTGATAAAGACATTTGAAAGTCCTTGGCTTTTAGAAAATTCTCTAAATACCATATTTCTGTTTTGCGCTAGAGTATTATTCCAAGCGATGATAAGAGTAATGAAAATGATAAAACCTTTTATGATCCGAAAAGATTTCATAATCTTCCTTTCACAGAATTGCTCAGAACCTCATTGACGATACTGGACACGAAGTTCTTCGGCATTCTTCTCAATTTGTCCCTGTCGTTCACTCAACAATTTGTTTGCCTTTTTCAGGTCTCCATCACGCGAGCGAAGCTCTTCGGGATCAAGATACATAACAACGATATTTCAATTTTTCTTCTAAGGCAATATCGTTTACTCATTTTCTTTTTGTAAAAAATCCGGGTACAGTTTCTTCATACAATCAGGGCAAATCCCATGACTAAAGCGAGCTAGTAATCGTTCCTATCTCAGGTTTAAATAGGCTCAATTCTCTTTGTGTAGTTACCCATAATCTACCATCTTTATCGCGCCCTACGCTGCTCCTGCGGCAGTGGCTCGATGGCTCTCTTTGCATATATTCTGGAATGAACATGAATTGGACTTCCAAGTATGTGCTTCTCGCCCACATCCAAAGAGTCAACCCTTCGTTTCTCCTGTAACAAACCATCTGTGGCGTAAAAAGTTTGTCGGCGGGAGTATTGCTATGCGGCATAAAGAAAAAACTCTTGCATTAAAACGAAAAGCGGTGTATTCTATGACAGCAGCGGGTTCAGAAAGAAATAGGTAATCGAAGGAAAGACTCCACTCGCTACGCTCGTTCCGTCTTTCCTCCGAGCGATACTTCACCCTGTCATTTCTACTGAACCAATATACCTGTCATTCCCATTGAGCTTCTACAGGATTCTTTAAGCGCTAACCCCCTCCTCCTATACTGACTCCATTTACCTGTCCCACGTCACCTACGATTCTTCTTCCTGGAACGAAGGGTATAAATAGAAAGGCGATCGAGAATTTTCTCTATCACCTTGATTATTACCTGTTTTGCCCTGTTTTTCTTCGTTCATCAGAACGGTTAATCCTCTTCGGTTGTGTTCGAGACGACTTCTTCGAGTGTGGTACTTCCCTCTTTCATTCTCTCCATTCCCGATCGTCGCAATGTCCACATCCCGTCCTTCATTGCCTGATCACGGATAGCATTCTCGTCAACTTTATCGCCTGCATTCAAAATAATATCCTTAATTGGCTTAGTAAAGTATAGAGCCTCATGAATTGCAGCGCGTCCTTTATACCCACCGCTACATTTTTCGCATCCGACTGCTGTATAAAAAGTATGGCTAGCAACATCTTCTTCAGTAAGACCAAATTTCAAGAGATCTTTCTTTTCGCTGTTATCCATCGGCTTCTTGCATTCTTTGCAAAGCGTTCGAATAAGCCGCTGGGCGACAATGACATTGATAGCATATGCAAGCAGGAATGGTTCAATACCCATTTTAAACAAACGTGCAATTGCACTGGGGGCATCATTTGTATGCAATGTTGAAAAAACCAAATGGCCTGTATTTGCCATCTTGATGGCCGTTTCTGCGGTTATCTTATCTCGCATTTCACCAACGAGCACGATGTCAGGATCGTGACGCAGGATTCCACGGATCGCCTCGTCGAATCCCATCTTAGGACCAATTTTCAACTGGCGCGCCCCTTTGACGATATATTCTACAGGGTCTTCGATCGTTAACACGTTCACAGTCGGATCAATAACCTGATATAACGCCGCAATCAATGTAGTTGATTTACCGGATCCAGTCGGACCTGTAAGAATGATAATTCCCTGAGGTTTATTAATGGCTTTATAAAAGAATTGACGTGCAGGACCCTGTAACCCTAATTTTTCTAAATCGGTGATAACTTTGCGATCATCCAGTACGCGGATAACAACGCTCTCAAACTTGTGTTTGAATTCCGTAGTTACGATTGGCATGATTGAAACACGGAACCGGAGTTGATGACCGTCAACGACGCGTTGGATGAATCCGTCTTGAGTCATCTCACGCTCGAACCGATCTACATTCTTCGTACGATCCTTGATCACCGCGAGCACCGCCTCGGGAACTGTGTTTTCTTGAATGTGCCAGACTTGTAGTTCGCCGTCCATGCGAAACAAAAAGTTGGTTCGGTTACCTTCCGATGCGACGACGTGAATGTCACTTGCACCCCGTCGCACTGCCTCAACCAAACACCCCTCGAACAGATTGACCAAAGCGCTCTTGCTGATTTCTGCTTCGAGAGCCTGTTCATCAAGCTGATCATCTCCTCCAGCGCCATCATCAACAGTGATTTTATTATCATCAAGAAGTTTTAGAAACTCGTTCTGAGCAGGTGCCACTTTATCCATTAACGACTGGAGTTCTTTTAAGCGCACATAACAAATTTCGTACTTCTTCACATTGAAACTGCGAGCCACGACAGGTAGATTGCGATCGGTAGGATCCGCTGCGATAATGATGAGTTTATCCGGCTGGCGTTCATCAAATTTGAACGGCAGCATCTTTGATTGGATCATCATCTCGCGCTGCTGGTCCGAAAGCTGGTCGACATATTTCTTTATAAAAGCGATCCGCGTATCATCAACTTTTTCATCCCCTATAAAGACTTCGCGGAAAGCATAAAGATTTGCCACTTCGCGGAATACCGCATCGTGATCTGCTCCAAATTCTGTTACAAGGATCTGCCCAAGATTTTTTCGGTTTTTCCTGTTTTCCTCGGAATCCTTCATCTTGAGGGACTTCTCGAGCGTCTCAAAGTCGATAATTCCCTTTTTGAGGAGCGTGTAACCGATTTTATCAGTTATATCTATTTCGGCCATGGTTCCATTCCTCTATCCTTGAAAACGCCTTCCTTACATTTACGGAAGTAAAAAGTGCAATGGCAAGAGCATGTGCACTCCCGGGTTTTCTGGTTTTACTAATGCTGTTTCCGAAGAAACGAGAGTCAACGCTGTAAGCACAATCATCATGATCATCGACACTGACAATTGAATAACTTCGATGGCGTTTTTCATACGATAGGATGTTTCTTTTTCGTAGTACTCTGCCAACTGAAGAGCAGTCGCTTTCACTGTGCCTGTCTCGGCGCCGGAGCTAAATCTAGAAATAGCAGTTCTGGTGAACACACCTGTTGCCTCAAACGCCTCCGTCAAACCTTTGCCGCGTTCGAGCATCATCGGTATCGCTATCGTTTTGATCTGATGTTCCATATATCTGTTACCGCATGCCTCTGCTGCCATTCGGATAATTTCGATGTTTTCACCCGATCCGCTGTAGAGCGCGTAAAACACACGGCAGAATATTTCGATGGCGGTTTTGTGCAGCATAGAACCAATCACTGGAATTTTGATAAGGTATTGATCCATCAAGAATCTTCCTCGTTCTGTTCTGGCATAATAGAATAAAGCAATTAATGGAACAGTACAGAGAATGGTTAGAACAAGAGCGTTGGCCATCAGCCAATCGCTCATTTTTAATGTTGCCGCAGTCATAGGAGGAAGTTTAATATGAAATCTCACAAACATTTCCGCTGTTTTGGGAAATATGTATGCGACATAGAACAAACAGGCGAGGAACAATACGAACAACGTAATCAATGGCGTAATGAGTGCGCTCTTGAGGTTCCTTCTGAATTCTGCATTTCGTTCCATAAATTTTGCAGCGCTCTCATAGATCTCCACCATATTACCGCTCTTTGATGCTAAGCCAAGCATTTGTGCGGTGAACTTGCCGAGTACTGTCGCCTGTTTCATGAAAACTTTTTCGCTGTCTTTTCCTTGCTTCAATTCCGCATTAATTTCCTTAATGGATTCGCGAAGAGTTGCATTGGGGATGTCGTTGATAAGCAATTGCATCACTTCATTGAATGGAAGCTTTTGCCTCATTAAATCTGTACTCACCCGTACAAAAGTGATGACATCAACTGTGGGAGCTTTACGTTGTTTGGTACCAAATAATTTTTTTCGCACGTAAAGAACGCGAAACCCCATCTTCTCTAAAGCAACTCGGACTTCATCAGAAGTGAAGGCTTTCTGTTCACCATCAATCGCTTTATCGCTTCCCTTTTGAACGCGATAGATGAACGCATGTCGTTCGTGAATTCCCGTCACTTTGAATTTCTTGTCGCGAGAGAGTTCTGCTGCTTTCGTTTTAGCAATGCTTTTAGTGTCAGCAGTGATTGACCCGGAAACTGTCTTCCCCGAAAGCGTCACACCATCGATACGATATTCAGGCATACGATTTTATGTTTTATTGGTGAGTAAATGATTTGAATAGAATTATCTCCGTTTTCATACTACGATAATACACTTTTTCGGTCTCTGTGTCAAGAACCCACGGTTTAACAATTCTCCTGCAACTACTGGAAATTGCTAAAACAGCAGTTTTTCAAAATGAGGAAATTCACGCAAAATAACTGAACCCAATCTACTCCATTTTCCATCAAACACAGCCTGCTGAGCCACCATCAATATGAATCAATTGTCCATTCACAGAATCTGAAACTTTCGATCGAAATAAAGAGAATTCCACCATGTATCTCTTCCAGTTCACTCCAGTGAACTGATCTAAATATCGTACTTGCCCCAATCGGCTACCGAATCTTGCATGTTGGGTTGCACAGTCCGTAATCTCTATCCACTTTGTAGCATATCCCGTACCATTTCAGTAATGCGGCGGAAGTCGATCTTGCCGTTTCCCATCTTTGGAAGATCTTCAATCACCACGAAGTGCTTCGGCAATGCGATATTCGGTAATTCTTCAGACATTTTTTTCAGAGTCATCTTTTCGTCAATTTTCTGTGTAATGGCTGCGACAATCTTTGCTCCACGCACAGAATCCGGCACTTCCACAACGCAGCATGAAATTTCTTCCGGCAGAAGATGCTCCAGCACATTTTCCACTCGGATCAGTGACACCATCTCGCCGCCGATTTTCATAAATCGTTTTAACCGACCTACATGCCAAAGGTATCCATCTGCATCATGATACCCCATATCACCTGTATCATACCACCCGTGGCGGATACTGAGAGTTGTCGCTTCAAAATCATCGAAATATCCTTTCATGATATTTTCGCCCTTCACGAGTATCTTTCCAATTTCACCAACACCACATTCCTCACCAGTCTCGTAGTCCTCAACGCGCACCTTTACATTAGGTAATGGCTGTCCCACACTTCCAGCCCGATTGGCCGCAGGAGAATTCACACTAATCACAGGACTTGTCTCTGTACAACCGTATCCTTCCAGTAGAGTAATATTGTGTTTATGAAGAAATTCCTCCCGAAGTGAGTCGGGTGTTTTGTCCGCACCGGTCAGCATGATACGGCATGTGGCAAAATCTCCCGGCGCAGATTTTCTCAAATATCCCCACATGAATATCGGCGTGCCCACGACAAATGTAATTTTTTCCTCGCGGATGATATCGCAAATATTTTTGAAATCCAATGGATTAGCATACGTCACAATCGTCATCCCATAATACAACGGAAGCCACAAGTTTGCCGTCAATCCAAACACATGGAAGAATGGAAGGTTGGCAAGAAATATGTCTTCAGCGTTAAGATCAAACACCTCGGAAATACCGACAAGATTAGCAGAAATATTCCGATGTGTTAAGAGAACCGCTTTAGGATCTTTTTCACTTCCGCTCGTGAAAAGAACAACGACATTATCATCTTCCTCGCCGCCATGGATTTTTTTCAGAAGCCGTTCCATGGGAAGCTTTGCACGGAGCGCCGCTTTGATTTTATCGAGAATAGATACTTTCGCCAAAATGTCCTCAATAAAGATCATACCAGGAACTCGTGGACAATTAATCTTTTCAAGGAGCGCTTTCGATGTGATGATAGTTCTCAATGCGCATTTCTTCTGGGTATACTCGCAGTTTTGTGCAGCCCCGGTGGAATAGTTGATCATCACTGGTGTTCGACCGCTCATAAGCGCTCCAAGAATAGAAAGCGCACACCCGGCAGAAGTTGGTATCATAATACCGATAAAACCCTCTTCGAATTTCCGGAACTTATCCGCCAAGATGAGCGCAGCAATGAGCGCTTTTCCGTAGCTGACATTCTTACCAGTCGTGCGGTCAATAATTGCCGTTTTGTTTTCAAATTTTTTGGCGATGCGTACGAAGTGGTGATGAAGAAGCATGTCTCTTCCTTTTGAATGATAATCGAAATATAAAATATATTCCGTGCTATCAACTGAACGGCAATGTATTTTGATTCAAGATAGAGGAGTTTGCGAACAACGGCAAGAAGAATTTTCCTGATCATGTATCCCGGCGTAAGAATAATGAAAACTCAGAATAGAGCATTAATGTCGTTCCCAAAATACTATCATGAGATAGAAGATCGTGAGAATTGCCCCAACAGCCGATACGCCAAATGTCATCGCCGGCGAAAATGCATACCACAGCCATCCCGCCACACTACTGGCAATCAATGTGCAGATACTTTGCATGCCAGTATAGAATCCGATGGCAGTTGCTACATCGCTCTTCGGAACAATATTGGATATCCACGCCTTGGATATTCCCTCAGTACCGGCGGCATACATTCCATAGAAGAAGAACAGCACAAGCAAAGCAGTCGTTGATGCTGCAAATATTATTCCACCATAGACAAATGCAAACAACGCTAATCCGAGAATGAGTGTCGTCTTCAATCCGATCTTATCTCCCAGCGCGCCCATCGGATACGACATCACCGCATAGATAAGATTATAAAAAATGTACACACCAATCACTTGTAGATCAGTTGCTCCCTGATGCCGCATCATCAAGAGAAGCAGGATATCGGAACTATTCATTAATGCAAAAAAGAGAAGTCCGACAACAAGTAATCGGAATTGAAGCGGAGCTGTTTTCCAGTACTTCAGGAATGCAAAGAATCTGGGCATCTCCACCGGTACTGATTGTTCGTGTTTTTCCTGCACACGAAATGTTAATGCAATTGCAAGCACTCCTGGAATAAAAGCCAACAGAAACAGCGTCTTATACTGCCCCGGATAAAATATCAGAAACACCAACGCTGCAAGCGGACCAAGTGCTGCGCCGAGTGTATCGAAGGCTCGATGAAATCCAAACACTCGTCCTTTAAACTCCGGTGCGGTTTCCGCTGATAGCATCGCATCGCGAGCACCGGTGCGAATTCCTTTCCCCAACCGATCGAGTGTGCGTACACCAAATATCCAGAGTGGAAATGACATGACTGCCAGCATCGGCTTGGAAATTGCACTGAGGGAGTAGCCAAATTGAATAAATCTTTTTCGTTTTCCTATTATATCCGAAAGATGACCAAAATATCCTTTACTCAATCCGGCGGTCGCTTCCGCAATACCTTCCAAAAGGCCTATGAGCACGACAGAAAAACCGATGCTGGTGAGGTACATCGGCATGACAGGATAGAGCATTTCACTGGCAATGTCGGTAAAAAGACTCACAAGCGAAAGAAGAACTATCGTACGAGTAATAAATTTCATCACATTTTTCCCATATCAAAACATTCAAATATACTCATCAACTATCGATAGAGCAACACCGCTAAGTTCATTCCCGGATATTTCGATGGAATGAAACAAAAAGTTTCTTATATTTTCTCATCTATCTTTTTATTAAGAACTGCTGATGCGAAAGAACAAGCTCTATGAACTCTGAATCAATCCTTCGCGGCATGCTGGGCGTTGTTGTTCTCGTCGGAATCGCGTTTCTTTTTTCCAACAATAAGCGAAGAATTGACTGGCGGCTTGTCGCGAGCGGACTTGGCATTCAACTCGTATTTGCTGTTTTCATCATCCACCACGAACTTCTCCGCTCGTGGTTTTTCCCACTTGGTTGGCCGAAGGACGCCATCGATTGGCTTGGCTCTGTCATTGTAAGTCTCCTGGGATTCACATCTAAAGGTTCTGAGTTTGTCTTCGGAAAACTCGCAATCAATTCCGGTCCTGACAGTCTCGGATCCTTCTTTGCATTCCAGGTGCTGCCTACGATCATTTTCGTCTCCACACTCACGTCGCTTTTATACTACCTCGGCATCCTGCAGCTTGTCGTAAAAGGAATGGCGTGGGTGATGGCGAAGATCATGGGCACCAGCGGTGCAGAATCTCTTTCCAATACAGCAAATATTTTTGTAGGTCAAACCGAAGCTCCGCTGCTCATTCGCCCTTACATCGCCACGATGACCAATTCCGAATTGCTGACGATCATGATTGGAGGAATGGCAACCATTGCCGGAGGTGTGATGGCAAGTTACATTCAGATGCTTGGCCATGCATTCGCAGATGCCCATCATCTGCCGCTCTACGAAGCCCAATTGAAGTTTGCTGTACAATTGCTCGCTGCCAGCGTGATGGCAGCTCCGGCGTCTCTCGCCATTTCCAAAATTCTTTTTCCTGAAACCAGTATCCCAGAAACCAGGGGAACAGTTCGATTGAAAGTGGAAAAGAACGCTTCCAATGTCATCGAAGCGGCGGCTACCGGTGCGGCAGATGGACTTCAGCTCGCACTGAATGTTGCGGGCATGCTCCTCGCCTTCATCGCTCTAATTGCTATGCTGAATTACCTCCTACTCGCTCTTGGAAATGTTATGGGTGTGAACGTGTATCTGACAGCACAATTCGGACAGCCGCTTTCGATGCAATTAGTCTTCGGCTTAGTGCTCCAATTCATCGGCATGGCTATTGGTGTTCCCTCGGCAGATGCGCTTCGGTTCGGCAGTCTTATCGGAACGAAAGTTGTCCTGAATGAATTTGTTGCCTACCTCGACCTTGCCGCAATGCTCAAAGCAAACCTCATGTCTGAAAAAGGTATTTTGATGGCAACGTATGCGCTCTGCGGATTTGCCAACTTTTCATCTATCGCCATTCAAATTGGCGGTATCGGCCCGATGGCTCCAGAAAGAAAAAAAGACATCGCTTCGCTCGGACTTCGCGCCGTGCTTGGCGGAACGTTGGCAACGTTGATGACAGCAACCATCGCAGGAATTCTCATTGGCGGATAAGTTTATTCTTCGGATGAAACCTTAAAACTATGATACGTTCTCTCTATATTTGGTTTTCTTTTAGCATTCTGGTTTTTTTATGGTTCATCCTGATTCTTCTGAGCCGTATTTTTGACTACGATCCGGTATTATATAGAACCGGTTATCTGTTTAGAAAGATTGGAAATATGATCACAATGGTCAATCCAGCATGGAAGCTCCACATCTCAGGAGAAACCATTTCAAATCCAAGACAGCCGTATGTTGTTGTCTGCAACCATCAATCAATGGCAGATATTCCGTTGATCAGCAACTTACCATGGGAAATGAAATGGATGGCAAAAGAAGAATTATTTAAAATTCCGGTGGTTGGATGGATGATGCGGCTTTCGGGTGATATTTCTGTTGATCGAAAAAATCCCCGCAGCGGTGCGCTGGCGCTCATTAAAGCGCAACGCGTGCTTGAACAAAAATGCTCTGTGATGATTTTCCCTGAAGGCACACGCACATTGGATGGGCGTGTGCGGCAATTCACCGATGGGGCATTTCTCCTTGCCATCAAAGCTAAGGTATCGATCCTGCCGCTCGTCATCGAAGGTTCGCGCGATTGTATTCCGAAGAACAGCTGGAAATTTGGCAAGCCCTCGCACATTTTTTTGAAAGTCCTGCCTCCTGTCGACACTTCTTCGATGACCATACAAGATGTTTCTACTCTGCGCGATGACATACGCATGACAATTATGAAACAAATAGCAGAATCGCGCTCAGTACCTGTGGAATCTGTAGACGGGCTGAAATTACTTTCTGCAACATAATTCCCGCACCTGTTCTCATTGTTGCCTCTGTTCGTCTCCTCAACTTCAAGTGGTTGTTACACACAGCTTGCAATGAGCCCCGGACGAACCTGATGCAATAGTTGACGCGCCGAAAATTATCATTATCGATGATCCTATGCCTTGGCCAGTAACATCAATGCCGCATCCGATTCCAAGGGATCCGAGAATCCAGAGTGCGACGAGCAACTTCTTCTGATCAAAATAATTCCCGTCCAGTTCGATATATTCAAACGACGAGTTCTGAATCTATTATTCACACAAGCGGTTCAAAACATAGTGGGCGATAAAAGAAAAAGTTGGGAATGAGAGAGTTGGGCGAAAGGAATTCGCTCTACCATGATTTTGGCATGATATATCGTACCTCTATAAAACAAATATTAACACGGCTGGCAGTTGAGAATGACACAAAAAACCAAGTCCAAACAACAATGATTTTCTAACGAATCCTATTAAAAATTGAAGGGAGACGCAATAAGAAAGTTCTCTGACTTCCAGTGACGATAATATGATAGGAAATCCTAGAATAAATGCCGAGACAGCTAAAAGATAGATGAAACTAAATGAAAAGTCTGAAGTGGAAGGCGAACAAGTAGCAATATCTGTCATGCCATCCCCCCCTATGATGGCACACCCAATATCAAATAGTTTTCAGGGAATGATATAAATTCGCAAGTGAGTTGACAAAATCAATGCTCATTTTATGCAGAATTATTGAACTTCGTGCAAAACGTATTTATCTTATTAAGCAACCATGCGGATTGTCTGAGTCTGTTCCGATTCTATCTCGATAATCTCAGGTGTCGGTTTGCTCACCAGCAGCGCTCGAATCATATCTTCCATCTTTATCGGTTTTGTAATATAATCATTCATCCCGAGCGACAGATACTCTTCACGATCACTATGTTGTGCATTAGCTGTCATCGCTATGATATTCGGTTGTTGATCAGACGGGAAATCTTTGCGAATTAACATCGTCGCCTGCCGACCGTCCATTTCAGGCATTTCAGCGTCCATTAAAATCACATCGTATGATCGGCGTTTGACCGCGTCAATGACTTCAATTCCATTAAAAGCAACATCGGCATGATACCCCAGTTTTCTCAAAAACCAGAGCACGATTTTTATGTTGACGAGACTATCTTCTGCAAGTAATATTCTTAAGGGGTGCTGTCTTGCCATCTGTACGTCAAAATCAGGGAGTTCGTGCATAGCTGTCCGCATTTGGGCACGTTCTACTTGATATGTATCTTCGGCCTGTGTTCGTTTGGTTTCAGATGCTTCTGGTTCACTGACTTGGCATTGCGCTTCAGCCGCAATACTCAGAGTTTCTGTGCTCATATTTTCTGTCTGTTCCATAACGGCCTCCAATATCTTATTTTGAACTCCAATATCTATGTTCTAAAGGGGACAATTATGATGCCAACAAAGTCCCAAGAAAGAGTCTCTATAGGAATTAACTATTTTGCCCTTTTTATTGGCTATTAATAGAATTTCACATACTGTTCCTTAAGTAATTTGTAGAGTTTTCATTTTTGAACTCGGTTTTGCAGGGCTTCCGGAGGTGTTGGATCAATAAAATATTCTTATAGAGATCGGTTTCACTAACTGTAATAGAAAGGCGCTTTTTCGTTTATTCTTAACTTGTCGCGGTGAAACGATATTCCTGCCTTCAACATAGTTTATTCAGGACAGGAACTCCGAAAAAGAAGTAAGCTCGAAATCAAAAAGCGATAGGCGATGGAGTGTTTTTTTTAGAAGATCAGAAAATGCGTTGTAATGATAAAATTAAAAGAATTTGGAAAATGAAAACTCCCCGATGAAAGTGTTCATGTCCCATTTACCCTGAACTACACGCATTGTTCCGCTTGACAAAGCTGGTAGTTCGGAGCGATTTTGTACACCGCAAGCGGCGTGGATTTATCCCACAAGCGATTCGACGCTTGTTCATATTCCTGACCAACCAGCAAGACGCGCCCATAACCACCCTGCGGCATATGCCTTTCGAGTTTTTATAACTGCTGAATCTTAAATCGAATCCGTAAGATACCATTTGCCCAATCGCTGGAAATGATCCTAAATTCTCCGATCTCCTTCGTTGAGGAAGCATGCGCCCCGCTACATGGGCAGGCATCGTATTCACCGATAAAAATAATTCTCACTTTATCTCCGGCATCTTGAGGAAGTTTTAAAAGAGAGACAACGTTCCCCGCTTCTTCACGCGAGAGAATTTGTTCGCTGATCGGAAGATCAGATTTGATTACCTCATTCACCTTACCTTCTATCTGAGTAATTTCTTCAGCGGTTAGATTCCGTTCAAAATGGTAATCGCATTTCGATTTCTTCTTTTCTATGTGTGCGCTAAAAGCGCGTCCACAATTAAACATCCGCACCATTGTCTGGTTCAGGATGTGTTCCGCCGAGTGCATTCGCGGATCGTGTTCTTTTCGATTAGGAACGACCTGATTCATATCTTGATTCCATGCTGTTGTTGTTTATTTTCTGTATTCATATTGCAATATACAAGATTCTTCAGACATTTTTGATAGATAAAAACAAACTACAATTCTCGAATGTTACTCTTGCAACTTTACAAATTATTTCGGACTCTGATACCATACTATATACATTTCTTTATACGTAAGAATGCATCTTGAATCTTGGAGGATTAATTATGCCCCGTTCCATTTCTGTTATCGGTTGGTCTACAATACTTTTTTCGACCATCATAATTCTTACGGAATTCTTCAGTCTATTATCGAATCCCATGGAACAACTCAATGTACTCTTCAGCACGTTTCCGCAGGCTCAAAATGGTATGGAATCCGTGACAGAGCTGTTTCAATTTAATCGCATTTGGTCGATCTATACAATTTTCTACTTCTCAGTTGTTCTCGCCGGTGCGATTCGATTTGTCCGCTTCCATGAGATCGGTCGAACGATTCTCGAGATTGCCTGTTGGGTTGGGATGGTGAATGCATGTATAGATACTTTGCTGAGCTACATATTCTGGAAAAATATGCAGGCAGCTCTATCGTCTGTCATGGGAACTATGGGAATGAGTTTAGGATACATCGATCCTTTAGGAATCATTACAATCATCCTAGGTTTCTTCCTTTGGATTATTCCATCCATTGGAATGATTTTGTACTTGCGAAATCCAAAAATAAAAGCAATAATGAAATAACTTTATTACCCTAGTGGAAAAGAACGTCTGCATCCTACATATAAATCAAAACCCAAAAGGCCCATTCTATAGCACTGTTTCGGAATACTGAAACAGTTCATTATCCACCCTCCTATACTCATTTTGTTTGGAACTCTCTCCACTGTACCACTGTTTTATAAGGTAGTTGAAATAGATCGTGGTGTCTACGATGAATGATTCATTCAAAACTTGATTTCTAAATTTATAAAGGAGAAGAAAATATGAAACTCGCCATTCTCATGCTCATTCTTGTGAGTTCTGTTACGCATGCCGAGATCATCGGCAAAGTGGTTGAATATACCGCTAACAATGTGGCATTAAAAGGATACATCGTTTATGATAATGCTCTAAAGGAAAAGCGGCCTGCCGTCATCGTCGTGCATGAATGGTGGGGCGTTACAGACTATCCAAAGAAACGAGCAGAAATGCTTGCTTCTTTAGGTTATGTAGCTTTTGCGGTAGATATGTATGGCTCTGGAAAGGTTGCAGATAATCCCGGCGATGCTCAAAAGTTTGCAGGCGAATCTATGAAAGACTTGTCCCTGTTGAAAGCAAAGTTCGTGGCAGCAATAGAGCTTCTTAAAAAGAATGAACATGTCGATTCGACACGTATTGCGGCAATCGGTTATTGTTATGGCGGTGGCGTTGTACTCAATATGGCGCGTGCCGGAGTCGATCTTAAAGGGGTTGTGAGTTTCCACGGCAGTCTGGCAACCACTACACCAGCCGAAAAATGGAATGTGAAAGCTAAGATTCTTGTATGTAATGGCGGTGCTGATAAGTTCATTTCAGAGAACGATATCAAGAATTTCAAGCAAGAGATGAAAGCGGCAGGTGCCGATTTCAAATTCCTTTCGTACAAAGGAGCCTTGCATGCATTCACAAATCCTGCAGCAACAGAACTCGGCAAAAAATTTAATATGCCAATTGCATATAATGAAAGCGGGGATAAGAGATCTTGGAAAGAAATGCGGAGATTTCTTAAAGCAATTTTCAATAATTAGATTTTCATTGGGGGAAAGAAATCACACCTACCTCCTGTATATTAACTTATAGAGAACTACATTAATTTTTATTATTTTGTATATAAAAAGGAATGTAGATTTTTAGGCAATTTTTTCCGAATGTATTATATCTCATCATTAATTATGAATGGACTATGAATATAATAATTCCAAAAGAAATAGCATCTGAGTCGCGTGTTTCGATGCTGCCACAGAACATCGAAAAACTCGTCAAGAAAGGTGCGAAGATTACTGTCGAATCAGGTCTTGGTAGAACACTCGGTATTTCGGATAGTGATTACATGAAAGCCGGCGCTTCGATCGAGAAGAACAAAAAAAAGCTCCTGGCATCGGGAGATATTGTACTACGGTTACGCAAACCCGATTTAAAAGAAGTTACTTCGCTGAAGAAAGGATCGATTCATGTAAGTTACCTCGATCCGTTCAATAATTCCAAACTTCTTGAAACGCTTGCCAAACAACGTGTTTCGGCAATATCCATGGAGATGATTCCACGTTCAACTCGCGCACAAAAAATGGACGCGTTAAGCTCGCAGGCAAGTCTGGCTGGGTACGCTGCAGTCGTTCTTGCCGCAGGTAATTTATATAAAATCTTTCCAATGATGATGACCCCGGCGGGCACACTTCAGCCGTCTAAAGTTTTTATCATCGGTGCAGGAGTTGCGGGATTACAGGCAATTGCTACTGCACGCCGACTCGGAGCAAAGGTTGATGCATTCGATACACGTCCTGTTGCTAAAAATGATGTCCTTTCGCTCGGTGCAAAATTTGTTGAAATCGATCTCGGTGAAACCGGACAAACAGCACAAGGATACGCAAAAGCATTAACAGAGGAACAGTTGAAGAAACAACGCGACGTTATGAAGCAATATTGCGCACAAGCGGATATTGTTATCACAACAGCGCAAGTCTTCGGTCGCAAAGCTCCGGTTATCGTCACAAAAGATATGATCACGGCAATGAAACCCGGTTCCGTTGTTGTTGACCTTGCTGTTGAAACAGGCGGCAATGTTGAAGGCACAGTCCTCGGCAAAACCATCGAGAAAAATGGTGTGAAGATTATCGGAATGGCGAACATGCCGGCGCGTGTAGCGCTTCACGCAAGCCAGATGTATTCCAACAATCTCACTAATTTGATTGACGAGTTTTGGAACCAAGAGAAGAAACACTTCGAGCTGAAACTTGAGGATGACATTATCAAAAGCTGTCTTATTACACATGGCGGCGCTGTCGTCCATCCAACTTTTGCATCACTCAAAAAAGAAAAGAAATCTCACAAAGGATAATACATTATGTTCTCCCTTATTGAATCATTTTACATACTCCTCCTCGCCGGATTCGTCGGGTTTGAAGTTATCAAACGCGTGACACCGACATTGCATACACCGCTTATGTCCGCCACCAATGCAATTTCCGGGATATCACTTGTCGGTTCGTTAGTCGCAGCCGGAAGCGATCAGTTCGTCAGCCAAATGCTTGGACTCGTGGCAGTCACTGCCGCTACTATCAACGTCGTCGGTGGATTTTTGATTACCGAACGCATGTTGAAAATGTTCAAGCGAAAGGAGCGGAAACAGCAATGACGAACTATCTGCTCGAACTTACATATATTATTGCATCGGTTCTCTTTATTCTTGGATTGAAAGGACTCAGCCATCCAGAATCAGCGCGCCGAGGCATGCATCTTGCTGAAATTGGTATGCTCTTGGCAGTGATCGGCACACTGCTCGGCAAAGGTATTGTTACATGGGAATGGATACTCATCGGACTTGTGGTGGGTTCAGCTATTGGTACGGCAATGTCTATCTTTATGCCGATGACTGCAATGCCACAGCGAATCGCACTCTCCCACGCATTTGGCGCGCTTGCCGCAGTGCTGGTCGGTATCAACGAATTTATTGTCAAGGGACATGAAATTACTAGCGGACTCATGGGAGCGCTGGGATTTGAAGTGCTCTTCGGCTCGCTCACGGTCACCGGAAGTCTCATGGCGTTTGGCAAACTGCAAGGGATTGTCAAAAGCGCCCCGATGACATACAAAGGTCAAAACTTTGTTAACATTTTGCTCTTCTTTATTACGGTCGGAATGTTCATTTATCTTGTCTTCTTCCCGCAAAACACATTTATCTTCGGTACTATGATTGCACTCTCGTTTCTCATCGGTATTTTTATTGTATTGCCGATCGGCGGAGCAGACATGCCGGTGGTTTTATCTCTGATGAACTCATACGCCGGACTTGCCGCCGCAGCAACAGGATTTGCAATCAACAATAAGGTTTTGATCATCGCCGGTTCACTCGATGGTTCATCTGGATTTATTCTATCCATCATTATGAGCAAAGCGATGAACCGTTCGTTCGCAAATATACTTTTTGGTGCGGTGGGTACTCCTCAAGTCGATACGTCTAACCTTCATGAGGACAGACCGATTACACGGTTTAACGTGGAAGACGCCAAATTCGCTCTTGAACAAGCGGAACGTGTAGTTATTGTACCAGGCTATGGAATGGCCGTTGCACAAGCACAATATGCAGTGCGTGAGTTGAGTGACGAATTGGAAAAACGCGGTATTAAAGTTGAGTTTGCCATCCATCCTGTTGCCGGTCGTATGCCTGGACATATGAACGTTCTGCTTGCCGAAGCAAATGTATCGTACGATCAACTCCTTGAGATGGAAATAATCAATCCCACAATGGACACAGTGGATGTGTGTATTGTCATCGGTGCAAACGATGTTGTTAATCCGGCAGCTCGCACTGATAAAGGAAGCCCTATTTATGGCATGCCGATCATTGATGTGGACAAGGCAAAAACCGTCATAGTGATGAAACGTTCGATGGCAACTGGTTTTGCAGGCATTGAAAATCCGCTCTTCTATGAAGAAAATACCAAGATGTTATTTGGTGACGCAAAGAATGTTTTACAGCAATTAGTTGCGGAGTTTAAGAAGAACTAAAGCATAACGAGTTGGAGTCTACATTAAAAGTGGACTCCAGTTATTACATAAAAAAACGACGCCCGATCTATTACGATTGGGCGTTTTATTAAGTGCTATCCGTATTCATCGAGAATATATTTTCTCGACCTGCTGCTGCATTATTTCGTTAAAACCAATTTTTTCATCTGTACATTATTTTCTGCTTCTAATTTATAGAAATATACTCCCGAAGAGAGCCGTGAAGCATCAAACGGAACGCGATGTAAAATACCAGCTCTTCTTTCTCCATCTATTAGTGTAGCAATTTCTTGACCAAGAACATTATAGACCTTTAAGAGAACTTTGCTGTTCTTGATAAGCGTAAATTCAATTGTCGTTGTTGGATTAAACGGATTCGGATAGTTCTGCAAAACATTAAACACTTGTGGAGCTTCTCCTTGTTTCTCCACTTCAGTTGTACCGTTCCAGCCTGCCACTCGAGCCATAAGCCACCACCATGCGCTTGCAACACGTCGGGATCCAGCATCGTTCAAGTGACCGCCGTCAGATGACCAATCGCCCTGCTGAAGCTCACGCCCGGAACCATCGATGAGCTTCTCCCCTGCTGCATTGTGCGATTCAATATCCGCCATATCAAAAAGGACTTTTCCATTGGCACTCGCATAAGTTCGTACATTATCATTAAATACCTGCCTATTGGTATTCCCCGATGTTTCAATCGGTATCGTCCACCAAACAATAATTTTGTTAAGGTAATGGCTTTCCAACCAAAGAAGACTATCTCGATAACAATTAAAATCGGCATCCGGGTCAATGAAGCAAAACTTCATGCTAAAAATGTCATAGCTTGATTCGTTCGCAATCGTGGATGAAACAAAGTCAGCGATCTTGGCCTGCCAGCCTGGGTTCCCGCGATCAAAGAAGACCCAATGACTTCGGTCATATTTGGCATTCTCAGTTCGGAGCGCATCGAGGCCCCCGCTGATGTTTCCGCCCACGGAGGCGCGACGCAACATGACTCGCATGTTGGCCGCGGGAAGGAGAGCTGCACCTGGAATCAACGTGAGATCGACTGTATTGTGGTTAGCTATGATAGCTTGCGCTCCAGCAATCTGTGGCAATAGCAAAAAGATCACCATGAAAACAGAAAAATGGAATATACTCTTCATGAAATTCTCCGATTATTTATTCAACGACATCACTACTTTGATTTTATTTTGATACAGTGAACGACACCATCAGACAAAATGATTTACGAAAATAAAATCCTTCACAAGAAATATTCGTAATCAGAAGTTGTTTCAATATACTATATGCAATGGAACACCAAGCGATATACATCACATTTTTATCATCTACTCTAGCATTCCGATTCTTCATCTTCGTGCTAAAGTATTTTTTCGTATATTACATACGTTCTTTTTCATATCCTGAGGGTAAAAAATGCAAATAGGTATTGTCGGTCTCCCATTTTCCGGAAAATCTACATTGTTCCAAACGATTACCAAAACACACCTTGACCCTTCGGCACTTACAAAGGTAGAAACGCATCATGCCATTGTGAAAATCCCGGATGCTCGTCTTGACAAATGTGTCGAAATCTTCGTTCCTAAGAACACTGTCCATGCTACTATCGAATTCGTCGATGTCGTTGGATTGAAAAAGGGCGAGTCTGGATCAACGCAGTTTACCACAAATTTTTTATCCAATGTAAAATCAAACGATGCACTGGTGCAGGTTGTCCGATTATTCACCAACGAGACTGTTCCCCATCCAGACGGTTCTATCAATGCACTGCGAGATATCGATTCGTTCGAAACGGAATTCATTCTTTCTGATCTCTCCCTTGTCGAAACGCGCATCGAACGCATTAAGAAACAACTTATGAAAATGCAGGATGAACTTGCAAAGCGGGAATTGCCGGTGTTAGAGAGATGCAAACAGATTCTCGACGGCGAAAAACCGTTACGAGAAACGGAATTCTCAAAAGACGAGATACATCTCTTAAAGACCTACCAGTTTCTTTCAATAAAACCGATGCTCATCGCATTAAACTTCGATGAATCACAGCGAAGTGAGACAGAAAAGTATGTAAAACTCATATCTGAAAAGAAAGAAGGAAAAAATACGAAGATCGTTTCCTTTTTCGGCAAAATCGAAATGGAAGTGTCCGAGCTGCCCGATGACGAAGCAAAAGTCTTTATGGAAGAATACGGTATCAAGGAGTCGGCACTCAATACACTGATTCGTGAGGCGTACGCCCTACTCGGACTTCATTCCTTCTTCACCGTTGGTGAGGACGAATGCAGAGCATGGACGATCAAGAACGGGATGACGGCACAAGAAGCAGCTGGCGTGATCCATTCTGATTTTTTTGCCAAGTTTATCCGCGCAGAAGTAGTTCATTATGACCACTTCATCACAGCGGGTGGATCATTCGCCAAAACGAAAGAGTCCGGACAATGGAGACTTGAAGGAAAGGAATATATTGTAAAGGATGGCGATATTATTTCCATCAGACACAGCTAAGTTTAGTCATTCTCTCTATTTATTTAATCTGAGATAAAAGTATGGGCAGGATATTTGAAACACGAAAGTACGTGATGTTTGCGCGCTTTGCGCGGATGTCAAAAGCATTTAACAGAATCGGACGCGATATTAGCGTTGCCGTGAAATTAGGCGGACCCGATCCAAAAGCAAATTCACGCCTTCGCATCGCAATGCAGAATGCAAAAAGTGTTAACATGCCGAAAGATCGCGTTGAAGCCGCTATCAAACGCGCCTCGCAAAAAGATACTACGGGTTACGAGGAAATTATATATGAAGGTTATGCACCGCATGGAATTGCTGTCGTTGTTGAGTGTGCAACCGACAACCCGACACGCACCGTAGCGAACATCAGGCATTACTTTTCGAAAGGCAGCGGATCGCTTGCTTCATCTGGTTCTATTATGTTTATGTTCGAGCGCAAAGGACTTATTCGGATTGGTGCTTCAAAAATATCAGATCTTGATGAGTTCGAACTTGAATTGATTGATCATGGATTAGACGATCTTGTTCAACATGAACAGGAATTACTGATCTATACTTCTTTCCAAGATTACGGCAAAATGTTGAAATATTTTGATGAAAAAGGAATTGAGGTTATCAGCTCTGAGCTTCAATATCTTCCCTCAACAACTAAAGAATTATCCGAAGACCAAGCGAAGGAAGTGAAGGAACTACTGGATAAAATCGAAGAAGACGACGATGTGCAGTCGGTCTTTCATAATATGGTGTAATTTTTTTGCGTTTGTTGGGGCGATTCATGAATCGCCCCAACAGAGATTTTCCCTCCACATTCTTTATCTCTTCTTCATTTTTTCCTTGTCATTGCGATCTCGTCGCTTTCTGGCGTGAGAAAGAACATGCCAAGCGTTTTATCAAGTTTCTTGAAGGCGGAGAAGTTGAAATCACTGCATCATTTCCGGCGGGCGTTAGTGGCACAACAAAAGATAATTTGAAAGCAGCGGCAGATGACGAACAGGAAGAGCACACAAAGTTTTATATCCGCATTTTGCCTGAGGTTGCCAAACAGGAAGGTTTTGCCGAAATAGCTATAGCTTTCCGCACTATCGCACTTGTGGAAAAACACCACGAAGCACGGTACCGCAAATTGTACAAACAGGTTGAAGAAGGAACTGTATTTAAGAAAGAAAAGGTTGTTCGCTAGAAGTGTCGGAACTGCGGGTATATTCATGAACGGAAAACACATCCTGCCAAATGTCCTGCATGCGAACATCCGAAATCATACTTCGAAGTGATAGAAGAAGTCAAATAAATTTCTCTAATTGTTTTGCTAGAACGAGAACACCAGATTTTGCAATATCTGGCGTTTATTTTTTCGACAGCTTACCATGTTACTTTAATATTGGTTCACCACGTTTGATAAATTGGATCGGCACGCCCCATGGATCCCGCAGCATGAGAATCTGATCGCCACTACTGCTAACTTTGACATCTTCCACTAATGTTGCGCCCGCCGCAATGAGTCCATTGCGAATTGTTCGAACATCATCCACCACAAAGGCGATGTGTAAGGAAAGATGGTTCATCTTCCACATGTCGAGCACAGGATATTCACTGTTGTTGAAAACTTCCATCATCATATTGCTGCCGGCGTCTGCAAAAAAGTTTGTATATGTTGTCGGAGTGCCTTTGCATATCACCTTCATTCCCAGATTTTCGAAATACCAGTTCGTCATACTTTGCGGATCTGCAACATTTAGGGCAAAGTGTTCCGGGCGTATGCCGGCGGGAGTAAGCATCGGGGAAATACGTTTTACAAATTGAATAGAAAGTCCCCACGGATCGCGCATCATGAATACTTGGTCGCCTGCTGGTGTTGTAACAACATTTTCCACTAAAGTCGCACCTGCGGCAAGAAGTGAATCGCGCATGGATTTTACATCATCCACCATGAATGCTACATGCAATGCAAGATGGCTTAGTTTTGTATACTCTGGAATTGGAACGCTTGGATTGCTGTATAATTCAAACGTCATATTGCCTGCGGTATCACCTATGAAATGCGTATTTGCCGGCGGCAGACTCTTGCGAACGATTTTCATTCCCAAATGATCACAGTACCATTTAGCAATGGCTGCCGGATCTGTCACATTAAAACCAATATGTTCCGGGCGCGGTTTCGGTTTCAATCTAACAATTTGGTCTTTTGATTTCTGATCTGTTGAATTTACCACAAGCACGCTTTCGTTTAGATTTATTCGATTATTCATCAGTGTTATTTCGTTCAATTTTTTTTCCGGGTCAATCTGGATGCTGTATTTTTGCAGATCGGTTGTTGGCGGTACCGTGAGAAGCACTTCAGCATACTTCGGCAAAAGATCTGCCGGTGCTTGAATTGCAGGTATTTGAACGGTTGAAATGGGTTTATCGTTTTGCATTACTGTCAACATTACTGCCGGAGCATCAACCGAGCCAAGATTATGCACTTTCACTTTGATTGTGTTTCCTTGAACGGTGATGTCTTCTTTTCCGATACCTAAATCCGGACGTTGCCAGTACGGGACTGATTTTGATTGAAGTTTTAACATGATAACCGTTGTTTTATGCGGTGCAAATGTTAATTGTATATTTTTGCTCCGTTCTAGATCGACAACTTGAGTCGAAAAAATTGTGTCGACTTTTTCGTCACCGTTTATGTCAAGGCCCTGGGTCACTTCCCATTTTCCCGGTTCAACATCCCAAGCCGTCATAGTCGTCTCCACCGGTTTATTGTCTATTGCATATGCTATAATCTTGATTGCAGATGGTGTTGCTTCAGGAATAAGAATTGCCGCGCTTTCTTCAGTCGCCGGAGCATTGAATTTCCAGCTTACCACTTGACCAGGATATATCATACCACGCACTAATGCAATACCGCCCAATCGCGAACGCTGGAGTTCACGGTTTGCAGCAAAAACACGATCGGTCCAAAGCGATCCTTCTGTGTTTATATATTCTCGCAGAACCGATGATTCAATTTGATCGGCATAATAATTTTCTAAATACGTTTTATCACCCGTCATCTGCCAAGCGATATGTCTGAATAAATCATTTCCATTTGTCGGTGTGGTTTTTGCCAGAATCTTTTTGCCCCATGTATTACGCATATTAAGAATATCGAGAGCATTATTGCTGATTGTTCCAAGAATTTCTTCTCCGATATCCAATAATGGCTGAAGATATTTCTGATCACCCGTCAATCGATAGACAGCCCATAGTAATTGCAATCCGGCAGAAGACGTGCTGATCATAGCGCCGTTCCCCATGCTTGCGGCAAGCATTGCTTTTGATCCAAGCGGTGATGGGCGCGCGGAATCGCTTGAGAAATTAATTTCCGTATCAAAAACAATTTTCCCTTTTTCATCTTTCCGCGCATGTGCCAGTACTCCATCAGCCATGTCTATTGCCAATTGGCGTGCACGAGGATTGCCATTGTATGTTGCCAGTGTTAGTACCGGTTGTAGGAGTAAAAATTCTTGCGGTTGAAGTACCCATTCCCATACGCTCTCGTCTGCAATTTTTGTCCCGCTAAAATAACTGGAACGGAAATGGCGGTGCCCTGCTTTGTTCTTCAGCATTATTCTTTCATCCAAAGCACGAACTGTCTCCATGATGCGCTCGAGCTGCTTGGGACTTCCATAATCCACTAACATTGCTTGCGTCTGAGCTTCAATGCCATCTTCATGAGCATGCAAGCCGTCAGTCTGAATAGTTGAAAGTCCATTCGTGAACATGCCCTGCTCATAAATAGCATCCAGCATGCGGAGAATTGCACTGCCAATCTTTTTGGGTTCACATCCCATCAGGGCTGCACCAGGCCAACAGTTTGTAAGATCGTCATCGTCCGAAAGCCCGCCGCCTAACTCTCCATTTGAAATTTGGCAATTATCTATCCACCACAACACAAAACGCTTAAAGTAACGCAAGTCTTCAATTTGTCGAAATGCCCAGAGTGGAACACCCTCCGGACACACCGGTTGGACAAATGGCGGTTTTGTAGAATCAATGCCAAGCTCGTAAGAATAATTCTGTCCGGGATAGTGCTTTGGATCGATTCGCAATAGATCTGTAATGTCTGCCACCAAACGGTTATAGAGATTCAGCCTTATGTCATTCGGGTGTTCTTCAATTATATGCGCAAAATTATCGCGAACTTGTATAAAACGATCCTGCACATGCTCGCGATATGCCTCTTTCCACGGTTTGAAAATAAGACGAATACGTACACCTTCCAAAGTCTTCACATTAAAATCTTTTTCCGCACTTGCGATGGACAGGTACAAACTTTTACCGCTTGGTAAAATACGATCTCGAGTATCCAACCAAAGTGTGCGTGGTTCGTTCGGTTTCACCGAGAACGAGAAATCCAGCATATTGCGCATTGGCCAGATTGGATCTTTGAATTGTATGTTGAGGGGGATTAAGTTTCCATTCGCCGGTTTCAATTTTATGGCCGGCAGATCAATTGCAATACCGTCTAACCCGCCGTTGATTTTATCCCATGTGTATGTAGAATCAAGATCGCTCGCAGCACCAAATCCATTCCGAGCATCGTACGGAATAAGTACATGTACTAACGGTAACGACGTGATGAATCCATTTCCCTTCGTTGATTGAGAAATACTATTCGGCATCGCGATCATTACCGATCTCTCATCCGGCATGTAACGTCCGTTAATAAATTTTAGTAAAGGCTGGAATTGCACATCTCCAGTATCTGCATGGCTTGTGAGAGAATAGCTCAGTGTGCAAATACCTGGCGGTTCTTTACCGGCTTCAACATTATAGGCGGACAATTCGCCTATTGGCATCTCCTGTTCAACATTATCAAACCGGATTTCCTGTCCGCGTATTGGTTCTACATTATGAAAAGTTTTTTCTTGTCCTTTGGGGCGTTGGAACAGTTCTTTTTCATGCAACACGTTTCCGCTTTTATCTGTTGTCACCAGAGACATTTTTCCCCACGCCGCACCGGAAATTTCCAGATGATTCCAAGTTTCATCCGGCATGAAAAACGTCGCGGACTTCCCGGATAGAGAATAGCAATCCCAATCAGGCAACTGAAAATAATCATTGCGTCCCGGCAACCGAGATCGGTTGTACACCCCAGGCCATGTTGTTTCCCTAATTCCATCCGTGCCCTTCCACCACCAACGCTTCAGATCATACACATCTCCGATTTCCACTTTTCTTACCCATGTTGCTGGCTGTTCCGGATAAACTGGAACATCACCTTCTCGGTTCCATCCATAACGCAACCGCCATTCTGCTTGCCACTTAGAATTATGGAGTGTGCGTATAAGTTTTGGAACTTTGCCTGCCGGTTCCCCTTTTGCCAAACAAGCAATGTTTCCATTGGAAAGCATTCGGTCATAAATTCGAATCTCATCAATATCACCGCCGCGCTGAAAGTTATACGCGCTCTGCACTTGCATCGGGCTGATAATGCGCGAATGCGGCCCAAACTGATCAAGGCCCGTATAGAGAATTACAACGCTGTCTTTCTTCGCGGCTAATTTTCCGTTGACGTAAAAACGGATTCCACTTGTTTCATCCCATGACAATGCAAGGTGTATCCATTGATTCGGTTTCGGAAACGGAGACAATGTATAAGAGACCCTCACTCGCGCAAGATTCGCATCTGTAACGAATGCATCAAAACCCTTTCCATTGTAATCGATGCGAAGCCACACCATATCCCAGCTAGAATGATCGGCAAAACCCACACGAAAAATCGGGAATTCTGTTTTGCCAACCGGTTCACGTGATCGCCAAAAAAAACTCAGCGTGCCTCGCTCTGCATAAATATTACCCGGCGCCCAGTAGGACATCAACTGTTCATCACCACATTCAAATCCCTGTCCTTTTGCACCATCAGGAATAAGTTTCACGTTTGCCAAATAATTTGGTTCCGGCATTCCATTTGCGGCAAAGTCGGCATTAAATCCTTGGCTCCCGGAAAGATAGAATAGAAGTCCTGGCTCTTGCTTCTTAGATGCAGGCAAAGCCGGAAGCAAAGACCAGACGCAGAAAATAAACGAGATCGCGATCAATATTATTTTAGAAAATCTATTATATACACTAATACGATCCATGGAGATATCCAATCTTTAGAATTCAAACAACATTATGAACACATGCAATAACCGATAATCATTGACCAGAGAATTTGTCAACGGCTGCTTTTGCCACGACTCCGTCTTGATCGGAAGAGCCGCCACTGATTCCAATCGCCCCAACATACTGTCCATCAACCACGATTGGTAATCCTCCTTCGATCGCTATTGCATTCGGTAAACTTAGAATGGCAGTTCTCCCTTCCTTTATAATCTTGTCCTCAAAAACTTTTGTTGGCCGTTTGAACAAAATTGCCGTCTTCGCTTTTTGAATTGCAACTTCGATGCTGCCAATTTGGGTATTATCAATTTTTTCTAGATACATCAAATTGCCGCCATCATCTACAACGGTTATGACCATCGTCCATTTATTTTTCGACGCTTCAGCTTCCGCCGCAGAGGCAAGTTTCTTTGCCGCATCGAGAGTCAGCACTTTCTTTGTAACAAGCTGTGCATTAGCAGGCACAGCAAAAAAAGACACGCAGACAAGCACCATCAAGACGGCTGCCATAATTAATTGTTTCATACGACCTCCAATTTAATTGAGTTCAGATAAATCGTTGCTTCGATTCAAAAGGATTATTTCAAAGAGTTACTTCCTGATGCACATCCTACACTTTGTCAGGACGAAATCCTGACCGCCTATTTTTCATCACAAGAAAATCTAACCAAAAGGAACTTCATATACAAAAGAAAAGCCCAATCAGCTGCTTACTGATTGGGCTGAGTAACAATCAATATATTTTAAGAATATTTCATTCCTTCCAATACAAAAACTCTTTCACGCTTGCAATTTGTGTCGGGTCTGCGTCGCGGCGTCCACCGAATCAAACTTTGTCACTGCAACGCGGAACGCTTCTGCCGCATCTTCTATGGAGCCCGACAAATACCGTGCAAGTCCGAAGTTAAGATACACGCCGCCATCATTCTTATTCAATGTAAAGCTATTTTGATAATGCTCTTGTGCCACAACAAGGTCATTCTTCAGCAAATACTGTCATCTATGCCGGAACAGGCGTACAGTCTATTCTGATAACTACCTATTACGATCTTACATTGAGCAATACCGAAATTAAAACAGCATCATCGAGTTTTGTGATCAAGGAAGATCTTACTATCAACTCAGGATCAAATCTAACAATTAATTCCAGAGTTGTTATTCAGGTTCTTGGAAAAGTGACCACAGCGGGTCTATTGAACAACAGCGGCCAGCTTCTAATTTCCGATTAAGTTTGTAATATCATAGGTTTCTCTGCCTGTATGCATAAGCAAACAGTATGGACAGAGTTGTAGACATTTTTTTTAACATTCCTCGTTTTTTACTCATATTTATACGCATTTGATGGCACAATGCTTGCGATTGTTTCAATCATGTATCAATTGATACAAGGTGCATCATGAAACGAATACTTATTCTTCTCTTTGTTCTTAGTGTCGGCAGCATACTAAATCAAAAATCTTGGGCAGTGCCAGATCCGAATCCTCCTGATTTTGGAATGCAGTTTGGATTTTTCTTTTCTTCCCTCTCTCCTCATGGCGAGTGGATTGAAGTAGAACCAGGATTTCACGTTTGGCGACCAATACACATTCAGCGTTATTGGCGGCCGTATCTTATGGGCCAATGGGTTTGGACGGATTACGGATGGTACTGGATGTCGAATGAACCGTTTGGTTGGATCACATATCACTATGGTCGTTGGTATAATGATGACTACTATGGCTGGGTGTGGATGCCGGATTATGTTTGGGGACCTGCTTGGGTCGAATGGCGATATGATGACGACTATATTGGCTGGGCACCTTTGCCGCCGTATGCAACATTCAATGTTTCATTCGGAATGCGATTTACAACACATTGGGCAGCTCCCGTGCATTACTGGAACTTCGTTCGGTATCATCGCTTTGGAGCTGTCATTCGTTATAGAGACATTGCATCGGTGGAACATACAAGACGTCTCATCCGCACAACACGAACCGGTTCGCAGTATGAAGTAAATCATGATCGCATCATCAATCGTGGCGTTGACCGAGCGATCATCGAGCGGCGCGGCAATCTACGAATTTCAAGAGCAGAAGTACGGGATGTGCATGAACAATCTGGAGAGCGGATAATACGATCCACTGACAATCGCCGTACGGAACGTATTGAAATTTATCGTCCCACGAGAGATGAAATGCAGCTCGGCATAGAACGCGTCGAAGCACGACGCGGCGAACGTGCTCTTTCAATCGATATGAAAAAGATTGAACAGCCAAGTGTTGACTCTCGTGCACCTTCCAATGAACGTCTCCGCCGTGATCCGGTAAGGACAGAAGAACAACAACCTGAGCGCAGCATTCAACGCGAAGCCCAACAACAAGAACAGAGACGTGAACGTAAGGCGCAGCGCGAAGAGCGACCGCGTGAGTACACCCCGCGAGTGCAAGAACAGAAACCGCAACAAGACAGAAAAGAAATGCGACATGAGCTTATTAAACGATATGAGCGTAAACAGAATCCTTCGCCGCCCACGACACATGTAGCACCACAAAAAAGAATAGAACGCCACCGAGAGAGTTCTCCGAGAGCACATCCCAACAGATCTACGTTTGAGAAGCGCTCAAGTCGTAGTGGTGGTAAACGGTAGAATTAAGATTCCGGTTTAGTCTCGATATCTTTTTCAATAACAGTTATCAAATTATCCGTAGTTTTTGCTAAACGTTCGGCAAGATTGATTATAATTTGCTTTGTCATTTTCGGATAATGCTCGATGATATTATCAAGAGACGTCTTGAAATGGATAACTTTCGTTGGTTCAAGTGCAATCAACGTAGCGGTTCGGGGAGTGTTGAGAATACCGCTCAGTTCACCAAAGACAACTCCATATTGGCTAAACTCCGCCACTTTTTTATCATGCTTAAAAACACCAACCCTCCCTTTCAACAAAACGTACCACCCAACTTCTAAATCCCCTTCGCTAGCAATAACCTGTTTTTCGGCGTACTCCTGAATATTGCTGGAGTTCAGCAGTTCATTACCCTCGATAATATTCTTCATCACATTTCCCTCTGTTAACATCAGACATTAGTAATATGCGTTGAATACTTTTTATCACATTTTCATTCCAACATCGATTGCCTTTATTGAATCAACAACATCGTTGATTTGAATCTCATTCATACAGCGAAAATGTCCTTCAGGGCAATTGCTGCGACCAATATGGGAACACGGTCTGCAATACAATCCTTTTCGCTCTATGACAATATTTTCTGTGCCAACCGGAAAGAAACCGAACTCACGCACCGTTGAACCAAAGATCGCTACTACCTTCTTTTTCATCGCAGCGGCAATATGCATCAATCCTGAGTCATTCGTCACTATAACATCACAAAACTGCATTGCGGCGGCTGTTTCTAACAGAGAGAATTGACCACTATATTCAATTGCATATTCTCCTTCGGATTTTTTATTTATTCCATTTGCAATTGTTGTACACAAAACGGTATCACTCTTTCCTCCGAACAAAATTATTTTCGCTTTTAGTTCACGCACTAATCGAACGCCAGCTTCGATGAAACGTTCTTCCGGCCAGCGTTTTGTCGCATGTTTTGCCGATGGGCAGAATCCAACAACTTTTTCATACATGTGAAGCTTGAGGGACGACATTTTTCCTGAAACTTTATACATTGTTTCATCGGTAATAAAGATCTCCAACCCTCGAGCATCGTTTTCTATTCCATAGATTCCCACCGGTTCAATATATCGGTCGGCGACAGATACAATATCCCGATAATAGTTTTTCTTCAATCTCACCAACATCGTCCGTGCAAATATTCGTTTGTTGATCACAACAACTTCTTTTGCTCCGCTGAAAGAACGAATGTATCGACTTCGCAGACTATTGTGAATATCGATAATCAGATCGTACTTCTCGCGTCGTATTGTGCTTGCCAGCCGATGGAGTTCCCGAAATCCGCCTTGAGCATCAAATTCAAAGGTAAAGTTGAGATTTGGATTATAACGAATGAGTTCGGTATATTCCTTCCGAACCACGAAATCAATTTGCGAAGACGGAAATCGTGTGCGTAAAACTCGTATAAGCGGAGAAGCGAGAACGACATCTCCGATGGAACTAAATCGGATTACGAGTGTTTTATTGGGTGTAAGCATATGATAGGCAAAGTACGTGGAATTTTATGCAGGTGCAATTATCGCAACAGGAAAAACCCGTTTTAATTCTTGTAAAACCATGAAACACAGAAAGGTGCATCGAGAGCGAGCGTACTACACATCTCTTGATAACCGCGGCGATTTTATTTTCGTCGACTACATCAGAAACCGACGCAAGAGATATACCTCCCAGTAAATCCATTTACATTTCAGACAGAGATTCCTCGTTGTTTCTTGAATCTCGACGATTTTTTCTGCATTTTAGCTCAGCATAGTTCATCTACATATGGTTCATAACGTACTTTTTGTTTCACGAAAATGATAGAATGATACTTATTTATCCGGCAATAGAAATTAGACATAATTGCTGTGTCGAAATTGTGTACGGTATTCCCGGATCAGAACACCTGTATTCGGTTGATCCTGTTCAATTAGCGATCATGTGGCGTGGTGAAAACGCTAAGACTCTCCACGTCGTTGATTTGGACGGAATTGCTGAGGGACGCATCGTCAACGAAGATGTTATTCGAAGAATGGTCAAAGCAGTTGATATACCCATCCAAATGGGCGGTGGACTGCGAACATACGATGAGATAAAGAAGGTTCTTGATCTCGGTGTTTATCGGGTTTCGATTGCCACTGCCGCCGTCGAACAGCCGGGACTTGTGGAGCGATTAGTAAAGGAATTCGGCACACGGAAAATCGATATTGCAATCATTTCAGAAGGTGGCAAAGTATCAATTAAGGGAGGCGCAAAGGCGACAGAAATTACGCCGCTCGATCTTGCTTTGCAAATGACTCGCCTCGGCGTATCACGGATTCTCTATGGTGAACGCGAAGATGGATTACATGATAAAGCATTACCCTACGATACCCTCAAGGAACTAGCAATCAAGACAGGTGTCCGCATTACAGCTCGCGGCGGCGTTTCGAATTATAAAGACCTTATGCGACTGCAGGAACTCGAAAAGTACGGTGTCGATTCGGTCGTCGTCGGAAAACCGTTATACGAAAATCACTTTCCATGCCAGACACTCTGGCGTTTAAACGAATTGGCACTTACTGATCTCGGACCAACACGAAGAATCTAAATGGTTATCACAGTTATCGGACATCTCTGTAAAGATGTTATCAACCTGCCGGATGAAAAAGAAACTCAACAAGAATCTTTTGGCGGAATTTTGTTCACCGTGCTCACGCTCGCCAATTTGATGAGTGAGAAAGACCGCATCCAACCGGTCTTTGGGGTCGGGCAGACGGATTACGAACTGTTGATGGAACAAATTAAGCAATATAAGAATATTGATACAAGCGGAATTTTTAGAATCAAAGGTCAAACAAATCAAGTGCAGCTCTTCTACCAAAAGGGTGCGCAGACGAGAACCGAGTGTTCCAAATACATCTCTGCACCGATTCCCTTCAACCGCATTAAACCATATCTTGACGGCGACGCGGTGCTTATCAATATGATTTCAGGATCGGATATCACATTGGAAACGCTGGATTATATTCGTATGGAAATTCGCGAACGGAGGATTCCCATCCACTTCGATTTCCATTCACTCACACTTGGGATCGATCAGGAGTTTAAACGTTTCCATCGTCCCCTTACTGATTGGCGGCGTTGGTGCTTCATGCTCAACTCTATCCAAATGAGTGAAGAAGAAGCTTTCGGACTTTCAGCAGAACGGTACGATGAAACGACACTTGCCAACCATTTAATGACATTGATGGTCGAGACACTGATGATTACGCGCTGCGAGCGTGGAGCAACCGTCATTGTGCAGGATATTCACAAAAAACTTACGCGCAAGGATTTCGCAGGCGTTTCGTTCGGTACTGCAATCGATGCGACCGGATGCGGCGATGTCTTCGGCGCGGCATTTTTGTATCAATATCTCAAATCCAAGGACAGCTTCATCGCAGCTGAGTTTGCAAACAAGGCAGCGGCGCTTAATGCAACCTTCAAAAATGCTCAAGAGCTTGATGGACTTCGTACAAAGCTTGAGCAACTTGGAGTAGTCATTTCCAAGCCGGCAACCAACGGGAAATCAACGAACGGCTCTTCATAGTCGAGGAGATTTTTTTACATGATCCTAAAAGAACGAATTGAATTATTTTTCACACAAGATATTGATAAGATAGATCGTCAATCTGCGATACAGACATTCAACGAATTGAAGTTCTTTTTGAATGTCGGTGATGTCCGGGCAGCTGCACCATCGTCAGCCGAAGGAAATCACGGCGGTTGGATTGTCAATGATTGGGTGAAGAAAGGCATTTTGCTCGGCTTTCGACTTGGCGAGCTTGCGGATGTTTCCATAGACGAACATTTCAAATATTTCGACAAGAATACATATCCCTTAAAAAAAATTACGCTGGAAAACCAGATACGAATCGTACCCGGCGGATCATCCATTCGTGACGGGTCCTATGTCGCTTCTGGAGTTATGGTCATGCCTCCGGCCTATATCAATGTAGGCGCGTATATTGGCAGCGGCACCATGATTGATTCACATACACTGGTCGGTTCATGTGCACAAATCGGGGAACACGTTCATCTCAGTGCCGCGGCACAGATTGGCGGTGTCTTAGAACCCATCGGTGCCATGCCTGTGATTATCGAAGATGATGTGTTTGTCGGCGGCAATTGCGGAATCTTTGAAGGAACGATTGTGAAACAAAGAGCGGTTATTGCAGCAGGCGTTATCATGACCGGTTCAACTCCTGTGTATGATCTGGTAAACGCAAAAATCTATCGAAAAACAAAAGATACACCGCTCATTATTCCTGAAGGCGCTGTTGTTGTTTCCGGAACCAGAGCTGTTCCTACTCCCTTTGCACAGGAGCATCGTGTTTCACTGTATGCTCCTATCATTATTAAGTACCGCGACAACAATACAGACGCTGCTACGGTGCTGGAAGAAAGTCTTCGATGAAGCGGATTCTCATCTGCGGAGCTAATGGGCTTCTCGGTCAACGTCTTTCCCTCATGCTCAGCACGCAAACCGATTATGAAGTATTGAATACTTCCATCGAGCGTTCATTTGTTTTTGATAATATGTTGTTCGATTACAACCAGCTGGATATCACAAATCGGAGTGATGTAAAAAGTCTCGCATCAAGTTTTCAGCCGAACGTGATCTTCAATGCTGCTGGCGCAACCAATGTCGACTGGTGTGAATCAAACCGCGAAGAGACATGGAAGGTCAATGTGACTGCAGTTGAAAACCTTACCGATGCAGCACGAAAGGTTGGTGCAAAGCTTATTCACGTCTCCACCGATTATGTTTTCGATGGAAAAAATGGCCCGTATAATGAAGAGGTACAACCTCATCCTATCGGGTATTATGGCAAAACAAAACTTGCCAGTGAGAATGCTATTCGAACTGCCGGTATTCCCAATGTCATTCTTCGCACGATTGTTCTGTATGGAAGCGGTATCGGTGTAAAGGCAAATTTTGCCTTATGGGTGATTGACAATCTTAAATCCGAAAAGCAAATAAATGTAGTCGATGACCAAATCGGTAATCCAACGTATGTAGGTGATTTAGCGCTCGCGATGATCAAGTCATTCGAGTTGAATCGCGAAGGCATTTTTCACATTGGCGGCGGCGAGCAACTGAGTAGATACGATTTTGCCATCCAGGCCGCAAAGGTTTTCGGTCTGGATGCGTCTTTGATCAAGCGAATCAAAACGAGTAATCTGAACCAAGCATCACCTCGCCCAATGATCTCGGGCTTCATTACATTAAAAGCCGAAACGCAGCTTGGTATGCGCTTCCTGAACGCAGCGGAAGGATTGACCTTGCTGAAACATGAACTTCAGCATATCGGTAAGAATTGAAAAAGAAGGGTAACGATTATGTTGGACTTAAAATTTATCCGTGAGAATCGCGATCTCGTTCGCGCCGGTGCAGAAGCAAAAGGCATCACTATCAACCTTGATACGTTATGTGCTGTCGACGACAAGCGCAAAGCACTTATTCAAGAAGGCGATGTCTTAAAAGCAAAGCGCAATCAGGTGTCTGCTCAAGTTGGAAAAATAAAAAAAGAAGGCGGCGATGCAAGCAGAGTCATTGCGGAAATGGAATCGGTCAAGACCCGAATTCAGGAAATCGACAGCGAGATGCGCGAAGTTGAAAAGAATCTGAACACACTCTTACTTACTGTGCCGAACATTCCCCATCCTTCCGTCCCGCTCGGAAAAACCCCGGCAGACAACAAAGAGGTCTTCCGCTGGGGCGAGATGCCTAAGATAGACTTCCCCATGAAACCGCATTGGGAGTTTACCGATAAGTTCGGCATAGTCGATTTTAGTCGTGGCTCGAAAGTTTCCGGCGCAGGATTTCCATTTTATGTCGGCAAAGGTGCCATATTAGAACGCGCACTCATCAACTTTTTTCTCGATCAAGCGGCTCAACGCGGTTATAAAGAAATTATGCCGCCTGTTGTGGTCAACGAGGAGAGCGCTCGCGGCACCGGACAAATTCCGGATAAAGAGGACTTGATGTACATCGTAGAACGTGATCAACTCTACATGATTCCGACTGCTGAAGTGCCGGTCACCAACTTCCATCGTGACGAACAGATTGCCGAGCAGGATCTCCCAATTCGATATGCCGCTTACACTCCCTGTTTCCGGCGGGAAGCGGGTTCGTACGGCAAAGATGTGCGCGGCTTGAATCGACTCCATCAGTTTGATAAGGTTGAGTTGGTGAAATTTGTTCATCCTTCAAAATCATATGACGAATTAGAATCCCTGCGGCAAGACGCCGAACATCTTCTCCAGCTTCTTGGTCTTCCCTACCATACACTCCTCATGTGCACAGGTGATATGGGATTCACACAAACCAAGAAATACGATCTTGAAGTCTGGGCACCGGGTCAGCAAAAATGGCTGGAAGTATCGTCTTGCAGTAACTTTGAGTCGTTTCAAGCGCGGCGGATGAATATCAAATTTCGCCCAAGGAACGGCGGCAAACCGGAGATTGTTCATACTTTGAATGGATCGGGTTTAGCACTGCCGCGTGTTGTTGCAGCACTCATCGAGCATTATCAGACACCGGAGGGAAAGATCATTATTCCAAAGATTTTGCATCCATACACGAAATTTGAAGTAATCGGATAAATACTATTCATGAGGCCGCTTCTCCGCCTTAAACCGTATCTCCTTCGTTATAAAAAGACGCTTCTTCTCGGATTGCTCACAGTCATAGGCAGCAACGTCTTTACTATTGTCCAGCCGATGTTCCTTGGCAAGGCAGTGGATGAGTTGAAGCGCGGCATCGAAATGCATACTTTCGTCTCCAGTGATTTACTCATGTGGGCTGGACTCATCGTTGGTTTTGCACTGATCGCCGGTATGTTCACATTCCTAACGCGTCAGACAATTATTGTCGTATCGCGGCATATCGAATACGATTTACGCAATGATTTTCTCTCTCATCTCCAGAAGTTATCGTATTCATATTTTCAGAACAAGCCAACCGGCGATTTAATGGCGCATGCTACCAATGACATCAGCGCCGTGCGAAATGTTGTTGGCCCAGGTATCATGTATCCGTCCGACACAATCATCACGCTGACATTCGTTCTGTTCATGATGTTTATGAGTAATTGGCAGCTCACATTGTTAGCGCTTATTCCCATGCCGCTTGTGTCATTTGCCGTATACAAGCTCAGTAAATTTGTGAATAAGATATTTACAGCACGCCAAGAACAATTTTCGCTTCTCACCACTCGCGCTCAAGAGACTCTTTCCGGCGTTCGTGTTGTGAGAGCATATGTCCGGGAAACGTACGAGGAAGAGCGATTCCGCAAGCTCAGTTATGAATATCTTAAAAAGAACCTTGTTCTCGCAAAAGTACAATCAATCATGTGGCCCTTAATGTTTGTGCTCGTCGGCTTTTCACTTGTCATCACGGTCTACTTTGGCGGACTCAAAGTGATCGACAGGCAAATGACGATAGGCACGCTTACCGCATTCACAGCCTATCTCGGTATGCTCATCTGGCCTATGATTGCCTTCGGTTGGGTTGCCAATTTACTGCAGCAAGGCGCTGCCTCGATGGGCCGTTTGGTGGCCATTATGGATTCTGAGCCTGAGATTAAAGACACTGAAACGACAGATCATTCCATTGAGAATATTCATGGTACTATCGAATTCCGCAACGTTTCGTTTACACACAAGAATGCTGCCCAACCGACATTGAAGAACATCAATCTTAAGATTGAATCCGGAATGACGGTTGCAGTCGTCGGTTATACGGGAACAGGGAAATCCACTCTCATGAATCTCGTTCCACGGCTCTATGATATTACAGGAGGAGAATTGTTGATCGACGGAATTGACATCCGGAAGATTCCGCTGGAAGTCCTGCGTTCCAATATCGGCTTCGTCCCTCAAGAAACATTTCTCTTCTCAGAGACGATTGCAGAAAATATTCGTTACGGTGTTGATAACCGCAATGAAGAAGATTTGAACACGTCTGCAGAGATATCCCAGATTGCCAAAGAGGTGATAGAATTTCCAAAGCAATATGAAACTATGATCGGCGAGCGAGGAATCACTCTTTCCGGTGGACAGAAACAACGTTCCAGCATTGCGCGTGCTATTATGCGCAATCCGAAGATCCTGATTCTTGATGATGCCTTATCAGCTGTTGACACATATACTGAGGAAAGGATTCTCCATCGCTTACGTGAATTTATGAAAGGCCGCACAAGCATTATTATCAGTCATCGTATATCGACTGTGAAAGATGCTGATTTGATCGTCGTCCTCCTGAACGGTGAAATTGTTGAACGCGGAACCCACGACGAATTGGTGGCAATCAACGGCATTTATGCCGATCTACATCAGAAACAGCTTTTGGAACAGCAATTGGAAGAAATGTAGACGAATATGCACGAAGAGGAAATCTTAGGAAAAGCATATGATGCTCGGCTGATGCGGAGACTTATTAAGTATCTGAAGCCGTACCGCTGGCACGTCGCTTTCGGGATCGTTCTCAGCCTGCTTGTCAGCGCAATGGAAGCAGTGCGTCCGTACTTCACCAAGATCGCTGTGGACACTAACATTGCCCAGAACGACAAACAGGGCTTGCTCATAACGACTGCATTATTCTTGTCAGTCATGGTCGTGCGGGGATTCATCCAATATGCCAACGCCTACCTGACACAATGGATCGGCCAACGCACTATCTTCGACCTCCGTATGGAAGTCTTCCAGCACCTCCAATGGCTTTCATTGAAATTCTACGACCAGAATCCTATCGGTAGACTTATCACTCGCCTCACCAACGATGTGGAAGTGCTCAATGAAATGTTTTCCTCAGGTATCGTCATGGTCTTCAGCGATGTCTTTACCATTATTGGCATACTCTACTTCATGTTCACGATGAATTGGAAATTAGCACTCGTTACACTGAGCGTTCTGCCATTCCTTTTCTATGGCACATTTCTCTTCCGCAAAAAAGCGCGGGAAACATATCGTGATGTCCGCATTCAGATCGCACGAATCAATACCTTTATGCAGGAACACATCACCGGTATGCTGGTGGACCAAATATTTAATCGTGAGAAGAAATCGTACGCAAAGTTCACCAACATCAATGCCGCACATCGCGATGCAAATATCCGATCCGTTTTCTATTATGCGGTTTTTTACCCGGCCGTAGACTTGATCGGCGCGGTTGCTGTAGGCCTTATCATTTGGTATGCTGGACATAATGCACTCGAAGGCGTCGTGACAGTCGGAACCGTCATGGCATTTGTTCAGTTTAATGAAATGTTCTGGCGGCCGATCCGCGATCTCTCAGAGAAATATAATATTCTGCAAACGGCGATGGCATCATCAGAACGTCTTTTCCAATTATTGGATGACAAGACAATTTTGAGTATTCATCCAGCACCTCAGCCGTTGGAGCACGTCAGAGGCGACATTGAATTCCGCAATGTCTGGTTTGCCTACAATCCACCTTTCGATGGGGCACAATCACCTGAATGGATTTTAAAGAACATCTCTTTCTCCATCAAACAGGGACAGACAGTTGCCATCGTCGGACATACCGGTGCAGGAAAAACAACCATCATCAACCTCCTCAGTCGATTCTACGACATCCAACAGGGCGAGATTTTCATCGACGGCATAAATATCCAGCATGTCAATCCACACGATCTTCGCAAACACATAGCCGTAGTTCTGCAGGATGTATTTCTCTTTTCCGGTGATATTCAGAACAATATCCATCTTGGTGATGAAACGATTTCTCAAGATCGAGTAAAAGCCGCCGCTCGTATGGTCGGAGCGAACAGATTTATTGAAGCACTGCCGAATGCATACAACGCTGAGGTCAAGGAACGCGGGGCAACATTATCGGTCGGACAAAAACAATTACTTTCCTTTGCACGCGCACTCGCATTCAATCCTCGCATCCTTGTCCTCGATGAAGCAACGTCCAGTGTAGACACGGAAACCGAATTATTGATTCAGCAGGCAATTAAGAAAATGCTGGTTGGACGCACATCTATTGTCATCGCACACCGGCTTTCAACCATTCAAAGTGCCGACAAAATCATCGTTCTCCATAAAGGTGAAATCCGGGAAATGGGTAATCATCAGGAACTCCTGGCTCTTAATGGCATCTATCGCAAACTGTATGAGCTTCAATACAAAGATCAAGAGACTAAAAACAAGTAACTAAGTAATTAATTATGATCAGCGTTTGTGTCGCTCCAAACGGCAACAAGAATTCTTTCATCGAAGAATAGAATAATGGAAGACCTCCATATTACAGAAGGAACATTTGTCGTTGTTGATGTGGAGACTACTGGTCTCAGTCCAATGGAAGACCGTATCACGGAAATCGCTATGATGAAGGTGAAAAACGGCGTTCTACAGGACGAGTTTTCGACGTTGATCAATCCACTTGTGATCATCCCTGCTTCAATCACAAACCTGACAGGCATTGACAATCTGATGGTAGCAGATGCACCGACTGCGCGGGAAGTGGCGCCAACCATTGCAGACTTTCTGGGAGATGCAGTGTTTGTTGCTCACAATGCACCGTTCGATTGGGGATTTGTCTCTGAGACAGCGATGCGCGAACGAGGTATTGAGCTTTCTAATCGGCAGTTATGTACGGTCAAGCTAAGCAGAAGGATTCTGCCGCATTTGACCAGCAAAGCACTTGGTCCCGTCACTTCTGCCTTGAACATCAAGATCCCCGAACGGCATCGCGCTTCAGGAGACGCGTACGCAACTGCGTTAGTACTGGTGAAATTTCTTTCCTATCTCCAGCGCAAACATGATATTCATATGATTAGCGAATTGCTGCGTTTTCAGAATGGTTGGACGCCAGTGACTTCAAAATAGAACAAGCTTTTTCTTATTCTTCCTACTCCACCTGCTCAACATTAATTGTATCGGTCGTTCCCTTTGCCAATAACGGCAAACCGGCAGTGAAGACAACAAAGTCTCCCTTTTCGACATATCCTTCCAATTTAAGCCGCTCAATAATTTTTTTGAATGCAGTATCTTGGTTGTGGATAAAATCCTGGCTTTCAATTCCATGCACACCCCAAACGAGGTTCAGCTGACGAAGAATTCTTTCCTGACCTGTAACAGTGATGATCCTCGCTTCAGGCCGATATTTACTGATCCGTATTGCCGTTGCGCCGGAATGCGTAATTGGCACAATCGCAGTTGCATGAACCTGCCGAGCCAATACGCATGCTGCCCGTGCCACTGCATCAAAAACATTCTCCTTTATTTCTGCCGGCACTTGTTTGATACTGAGGTGATCGCGCATCCGCATTTCTGAACGACGAATAATATTGTCCATCGTTCGGACAGTCTCAACCGGAAATTTTCCAACAGATGTTTCGGCGCTAAGCATTACTGCATCTGCGCCATCGAGTACTGCATTGGCAACATCACTTGCTTCTGCTCGTGTTGGCCGTGGATTTTCAATCATCGATTCGAGCATCTGTGTAGCGATAATAACGGGGACACCAGCTTCATTACATTTCCGCACGATCATTTTTTGAAGAATCGGCACGTCTTCCGGCATCATTTCCACTCCGAGATCACCGCGAGCCACCATGACGGCATCGCTTTCTCCAATAATTGCATCAATGGAATCGATCGCTTCTTTCATTTCAATCTTCGCTATAATCGGTATCTGCAAGCTTGTCTGCTGCAGAATAACAGATCGAAGATGTCGTAGATCATCAGCAGATCGCACAAATGAAAGTGCCACATAATCAACGTCGTGCATCAAACCGAACTTCAAGTCCTCTATATCTTTTTCGGTCAACGATGGTGTGCTCAGCTTCACACCGGGAAGGTTCATGCCTTTATTTTCTTTGAGAATACCGCCTGTGACGACAACACATTCTACATCTGTTTTTGTCTTTGATATGACCCTGACTGAAAGATTACCGTCATCCAATAAAATAGCATCGCCTTCCTTGACGTCCTGCGGCAGTTCCCGGTACGTCGTTGCCACTCGCTTTTCATCTCCCGCAATATCGTCAATCGTGAAGGAAATTTTTTCGCCTTCTTTTAATTCAACCTGCTTATTCATTAATTTGCCTGTACGAATCTTAGGACCACAGAGATCCTGTAAAATTGCGACATGTTCGCTGGTTCGCTTGCTTGCTTCTCGTGCATTTTGAATTGCCGTCAAATGATCATCATGCGTTCCATGTGAGAAATTCAATCTCGCAACATCCATTCCGGCATTAATCAATTCCACCATCCGATCAACACTTTGCGATGCAGGTCCGATCGTGCAAATGATTTTTGTTTTAGCAAATGTCTTTTTATCTCTCATTTTTATTTTCTCGTTTCTTCCAATATGGTTATGAGCTGCGGCAGGACTTCTCCTGCTTTGCCTAAAAGAGTTTCATTGACTGTATGTGATACTTCTGTCGGCTCGGTGTTCACTTCTACAACATAGGCGCCTTGATTCCTTGCAGTCATCGGAAGACCAGCAGCCGGATAAACCACCGCTGAAGTGCCGATAACAAGAAATAATTCGCACTGACGTGCTGCTTTTGTTGCTGCTTCGAAAACACCTTCCGGCAGCATCTCTCCAAACCACACCACATCAGGACGAATAAGTCCATTGCAGGACGAACATCTCGGCACTTTCTTCTCCGTTGTGATTTCGACATTCTCTATAAATTTTCCGCAGTCAATGCAATAACTGCGTTCTATATTTCCATGGAGTTCGAGCACTCGCTTGTTCCCAGCACGATAATGCAGATTATCAACATTCTGTGTTACGAGCGTGAACTCCTTCACAAGTTCTTCTAATCGTGCAAGTGCGTAGTGAGCAGGGTTCGGTTTTACATCATGAACAATTTGTCTTCGGTAGTTATACCATTCCCAAACCAATTCCGGATTGCGCATAAATGCATCGAAATTGGCAAGCTCTTCCGGCTTCAACTTTGACCACAAACCATCTACTCCGCGGAATGTTGCTACACCGCTTTCCGCAGAAATCCCAGCGCCGGTTAAGACGCATATCGATTCCACTCGTTGAAGCAGAGATCGAAGTTTCATGGAAATTGTCATGGAATTGAGTTCAATATCAATACGTCACGGCATGTTGATTCTACGACAGACATTTGCATCGGTCTTATTTTATATCCACCATTCAGCCAGAGCGTAACTTGATCCTTATAGTGCCGTGTAAAGACTTGACCGGATTGACCAGGAGGAAGAACCGTGCGCGTATCATTGATATCGGCAAGATTGATTATTTGCCGCATAGAAGGTCCCACCGCACTTTCATATGGATGGGCAAGAAAATACTGTCCGACATTGACTGTTGCATGCGATCCCCCGACAGGAAACGGACCGACATTAAAGAAGCCGGCAAGCAATTTGTTCACGCCAAACACATGCCCAAAGGTCACCGTGTGCAGTCTTCCCCACTGCCATTCTTTGAGTTCACCGCCCAAACGCGTTTTTAGATCGCTTAATGCATCTGAGACACTTTTCCGTATACAATCATCCCTCGTTTCGCGTTCAGGCGTTTTCCAATCGTCAAACCACTCCGAATCCGGATTCTTCAGCAAATGCGATAGCGCTGAGAGCGGTGTGCTTGCAAGTGTATCATACAAGCGGTACAGTCGGTCGCCCATTTTGTTATGGAAAGTATTGTAAACCAATTGGGTTACAGTAGCCTGGAAGAGTGTCGTGCTCACATCTTCCTTCCGCATTTCATATGTCCAGTTATGGAAATATTCCAGCATCGTCTTCACGACTGGATCTGTCACTGCAACACTATCGTACGCATGGAAAATGTACGGCACGAGTTCACGTGCTTGTGTCGACAGAAGATCGAATTGAAGTCGTTGAATATCTTCCATCGTAAATTTCTCCTGCTCACGAAGCACTTCACTAATACGGATCGACCGCCACGGCGATTCCCAGTGGTTGGAAATGTGGTACAGATAGGAATCGTCGATAATTTTATTGTTCGCCGTAGCAACAAATCCTTCCGGAGGATTGAAAACATGCGGCATTTGATCGAAAGGAACAAATCCTTTCCAGTCGTATTCATCAGTCCATCCGGGGAAAGGCAGTGTCGGCCCTTTCGTTTTTCTGATAGGTAGTCTGCCGCCTGTGCGATATCCGATGTTGCCATCGACATCCGCATAAACAAAATTCTGTGCGGGTGCGGCAAACAATTTCAATGCTTCCTGAAATCCCTGCCAGTTGGATGCTTTGCTGATGCGATAGAAGGCACCCGCTTCATTCGAGATTTCGTGCCCTACCCAATGCATCGAAATAAGCGATGTAAGAGATTGTGCAGTTGGTTCCATTTTATTCACAATTGGTCCACGATGCGTGCTATAGATGGAAAGTGCAATCGGCAGTGATCCCTTCACCACAATCGTATCGACAACTTCCACAATCGGCCGCCACTCATTGCCGAATCTGTAGCGAGTAGGATGTTGAAGAGAATCGACCTCTTCGATATAGAAGTCCTCATCGTCCATCATCGCGTTCGTGACACCCCATGCAATGCGTTGATTCCTTCCAACGACAACAAATGGAACACCGGGAATCGACATGCCGGCGACATCGAATGTCGGTGCTGCGATATGGATTTCATACCATCGTCCCGGCGACATCAGTATAAGGTGTGGATCGTTTGCAAGAATTGGCTTTCCAGTCACAGATTTTTTTCCAGCCACTGCCCACGCATTGCTGCCGGATTCAAGGGCATGGAAACCCAGAAGTGAACGATATTTCCCTTCTGCATCAAACAATGGACGGAGATCATTGGCAATAGATTTCCCTTTCAATTCTTTGGGGATAATAAAAGGCGCATCTTCCGGCCAGTATGGAAATATTTCTTTCGCCTTTTCTTCTCCAAATCGCTGTACTAGTTCAGCAAGGAGTAAATCCACCCACCGCGAATAGTTGAGTTCCCATGCCATTAACCGACTGACGAGGAGCGAATGTTCGACCGTCCATGGCTCCGGTTCGATATTCAACATGTCGAACTCAATCGGGTATTTGCCGGTGTGTATGGAAATAAATTGATTCACACCATCAGCATATGCCTGCAATGCTTTTCGTGTGTCTTCATCAATGAACCGAGAAAGTTTCTGCGCGTGTCTCCAAAGACCAAGCGTTCGAAACATTTTATCTATTTTCAACGCTGGTTCACCCAGCACTTCAGACAAACGGCCGGAACCAGCCCGTCGCATTAAATCCATCTGCCATAACCGATCTTGCGCATGCGTGTACCCGACCGCAAAGAAAGCATCATATTCAGATTGAGCACTAATATGAGGAACGCCATATTCATCGCGATAAACTTTTACCTCGTGCGTAAGTCCTTGCACACTTATGGTACCTGAAACCTTCGGAAACGACCGTATAACTAAATAGTAACCGATAAGCGCACTGGCTATTAAGACAATGATGATTGTTGCAACAGTTCCGATAATTCCTTTTTGTGTGATTCGCATGAATGATCCTTGTGTGTACAATAAAAATTCCGTCACGTTATGAAACATGACGGAATAAGGTAAGCAAACTTAAAAAGCAGTGCAACTTGGCTAAAAGCGGAAGGACAGTGTCAGATTAATGTTACTTGTAGTGATGGTCTCATCTGTCCCGACATCATACAGCATGCCAGCGGCACTATAGGAATAATTATTTCGAAGACTTTTCCATGAACCATAGGCATACGCGACATTTAAAGTAGTCCTCTCATCAAGCGTGAATCCGATTCCTGCAGTGTAGTACAACTGGTCTCGACTACTTGGGTCTCCTTTCCAGGGAGAGGGATTATAAATAATTCCACCGCGCAATTTCAAACCGATATTCCAGAGAGCAATCTCGCCTCCTCCGCGAAGGTTGGTGGTAGCTCGCATTTCATTCTTTATACGAAAATTTTGTTCACTAAAGTCGATTCTGTCCGCTTTGATTTCCATCTGCGTCCAATCAATATACTCGACATCACCGGCCAGGAGGAGCCAATCAAAGGGCTGGACAGATATTCCTCCGCTCAGTACATAGGGTGTTGTTATTCTATATTTAATCGAATTAGTGGTAAGGGGATATTCGTACGCTTTGTTGCCTGAGGTATCAGGTGTTTTGAATTGACTCGTCGCAGCCTCAGTAAATGTTTCAGAAATGTCATACGTGTTTACCGTGCGAATAGCAAATCCTATAGAGTATTTTCCCGGTTTTCTAAACATGAGTCCAAAGAGTGCGTTAAATCCGTTGATATCGTCATTGTACGTACTTTCATAGTTGAATTGTTGAAAATCGTTCGGAGGGACTGGATAGATATTCCTTGTATCACTTTCAGCTACTGTCTGGTTATAAGAATATGAGCCGGAAGCAAAGTTGAGTGAAATACCTACAGAAAGGTTTGGACCAACATCCATTGCACCACCAACTGTCCAATGATTCAATCCGCCTCCCTCGATGACGTTGATTGCTTGCTGGACATTTCCATTCAGGATTGGTATAGCTCGCCCGAGAGAATCCGCATTGGCCAGGAAAAGCTGATATGGGATGTTGTTGTCCAATGATCGATTGTTATATAGGAATGTCGCCTGCGAAAAGGAACTGAAAGGATTAAACGCGTTCATCGAAGCCGTCGTGGTGTAATTTGCTGCCCGGTTAAAGCCGAATGCAAATGTCAGGCTTCCCTGAACAGTTGGAATCGGATAGACCAAGCCGAGGTTGTTGAGATTTACTGCGCTGTTGTTTGAGGACGTTTTCGTTCCGAGATAAGACACATCGTTTGAGTAACCGAGTCTCGACAACCCAAAAGAGAATTCAAAATCGCGTTCAAGTGCCAGACCTGCAGGATTCCAATAAAGCGCGGAGTAGTCATTCACGCCACCGACGGTAGCATTACCCATACCCAGCTCACGGGCTCCAACACCCAATCCCAATTGTGAATATCGAAGTGCATCTTCTGCCAACTGTGCTTGTGTCATTTGAATTCCCATCATAACGAGGATCGCTAAGCAACATATTTGAGATCTTTTTATCATTCTACTTTACTCCATTCTTTCCAGTGTCATTTTATCGTCGTGATCTGCCAGAACCGCTGCTGCGCTGTCCGCCGCCATCATTTCTTTGTGAAGGCGTGCTTTGTGAATTCCTTGGCGCCGGTGCGCTCGAATGCGATTGTCTTATTCTTGATTGACTGCGACCCTGAGAATTTCCACCTCGACGCAAAGCTGCACCCCGACTTCTAGCACTTCCTCTTGAGCTTGAAGAAACAGTGCTTCCACGATGTGATTTCAATGTGCCAGTACCTTTTAGTTGTGTTCTCGTGCTTGATGCCCGAGGAAGATTGATGCTTCCACCAGTCGATCCAACTCGGCCGTTATATATCGTTCCTGTTCCTGCGGTTCCATACGATGAGGATCTCCCAACACCATAGTTTCGCAGATTGTTTCCTCCTCTTTGGTAACCGGAGTTACGTGTCACAAACGAACGATAATAGTTTGAATGACCATAGCCATATCTTGAATAGGAATCCCAATAACCCCAATGATGCGGATAATATTCATAGCCTGCATAGAAAGCGGGGCCCCACCACAGCGGATCCCAGTAAGTTGGATAGACACATCCATAATCCCACGCCCAATAAGAACGCCAACCGGGATAATAGTATGAAAAACCAAAATAATTATGCGATTGCCAATTATCATCATTGTCATAATTCGCATTATCATAGGCAGTGCTGTCGGATTGACCGGAGTTTTGCCCTTCTTGTTCGTAGGAGGATTCATCTTCCTTCGCTGTTGCAAATTGCGTATAGCAACCTTGAAAAAGAAACGCCATCATTCCTAAGAATAGCGGAAGCGTGAGTAATAATTTGATTGTTTTCATAAATGACCTCATCTATTAGACTCTTATAAAGGACTCAAGTTTCTTGCCAGTAATTAAAAAAATTGAGCCACGATATTTGCTTGTTTTCGCCACTTTCAAGGTCTCCAAGTATCATCCAAATCTATATTTGTCCACAGAACTAATCGCCACCGTCCACAGATTTGCACACTTGTGTATGCTGCAATGTTTGGCGGATTTATCTACCGAAAACGTTTATGAAAAGAGATGAGAGTGGATTAAAATTCACCAATATAATCAATCTGAATCGTTCGGTTTCCAACATTCACATTGTCTTGGTTCTTTGTAATATTTTTAAGATTGAAGCCGACAACAAGTCCTTTCCCCCACGACCAACGAAAGCCAAAGTTGAGGTAGCCATTTCCCTTGCCAAGCGCATTCCCATGGTTATCATTCATTCCAAAATCATACTCCACCATTATCGAGATATCGCTGTTTAATGATTTTTCCACACCAACGAACATATCGAGATCTCCATCACCGTCTCCTGTCTCTAAAGACTTGTTTAATCCGCCATGGATACTGAGATTGCCAAGGATTGCATAATTCTTACTTGCTACGACATACACACCTGGTGACTTGATTGTATAACGTTTCAAAGAATCAGCACTAAGGTACGGTTCTTTGCCTTGGGAATCGAATCCGATTGCTAAAGCGGGCATCATGATGCCTTCGCCCACCAAACGCAGTTTAGCATTTACTCCAGGTATCGGATTCATATTAATACTGTCTTTCCCAATAATACCTGTGCCGCCATATGATATTCCAAATGTGAATGGTTCAAAAATACCAACCGTGATACCGATAAGCATCCCACCTCTCTGAAAGAAATTCGATGAGACCAAGTACGACCCACGCTTCAACAATCCAGCCGTTGGTTTATCGACAAGCATTGTCGGTTCAATAGTTGCTGTGCTGCCTGCATAGCTTTGTGCGCTGACAAAATTATAATTTACCACAACGAATAAACTGAGTATCAGTATCTTGTTAAATATTTTCACTTAATTCTCCTTTTCAAATGTTCATCATACTTCATCATCACCAAATATTTTCTGAACATTATTGGGCAGCTTACTCGTTGTATTCATCGATGCATCAACTTTGCTTTCAAAATCGGTAGGAGCCGTCTCTTTTCGCACGACTTTAAAACCTTCTTCGTGTGGCAACTCGTTTGCCGAATTTTCGTTTTCGTCCTTGCGTTGTGTTGAAAGTTGGAGGACAGGGGCTGATGTCGGCACGAATGATTTTTTTTGTCCGATCACCTGTAATATTTTCCTTAAAACCGCCTGACCCTCATTTGTCAAATCATCTTCTGAATATGTAAGAAGATGCCCTTCGCGGACATAGAACTCACCGTTAATCATCACTTCACTTACATGGTGCGATGTTGCTTCCTGCAACACAACATCAAGCATCCTTTCGTTATTCTCATCGGCAAGTACAGTATTCATACGGAACTCCGATAGATCGAGAAAAACAATATCAGCTTTCTTTCCTATCTCAATTGTTCCAATTTCAGTATCCAACCCAAGCGTACGTGCTCCATTTTTTGTGTGAAGCGCGAGCAAGTCATATGCCTTATCCACCGGCAAACCGAGCATCTTGAGAAGAGAAGTATAGGATTGAATATTTTCTAAAGGCTGTGCTGCCCCCCAATCACTGCCAAGCGCCAATATCACATTGTGTCGGAATAATTTTTCAAAAGGAGGTATATCTGTCCCTTTCCGAAGAATCGACAGTGGAGACAAGACTAACGGTGTGCCGGACTTCGCAATAATTTCTACATCGCCATCATCAAAGCATGCAAGATGCGTCAGATGTACAGGAAAGTCAAAAACATGATAATCGGCATACAGTTGCGCTATAGATTTATTGAAGTTCTTTTTCACCACATCAAACCCATGCTGAGTTTGTCCCAAATGTAACATAACAGGCCATTGAAGTTCATGGGCAGTTCTGATCGTGGATTGAAAATTATACGTCGTGAGATTTTCTTCGTCGGAGATAGCACATGCAAATCGAGATGAGGTCCCTTGCAGCATTCGTGCAGCCTCAATCTGATCACCGTTGTGCAAACCAATGATACCCCTCACGTTCGCTTGACGCATCGCTTCAAGTGCTGCTGAAAAGGAATGTTCTGGAGTATCGAAGCCATATTCTGCTATTGTGGTTACACCGGATTTGAGAGCTGCACAGTACGACAACCTGTATAGATTCAAAAATTCTTCGTACGTGGCTTCCTTCCGTAAATAATCGATAGCAAGGTTGATAGCCGAATTCTTATTCCACCGCGACATCGGTTGTCCGGAAGTGATATATCGCAAAATGAACGACTCACCGGCATGATGCGCATCTACAAATCCAGGAAGAAGAACTTTGTCAGCCGCATTGATAACTTCCGCAGTCGGGTGCAATGCTTTCAGGACTTGAAGGGGTTTTCCAATATCGACGATACGTCCTTCCTGGATGAGCAAAGTCAATCTTCCCGCATGATGTTGTTTATCGCCGGTGAAGACGAACCCGTTTTCAATTATTTTCGTCGATTCGTTCATACTGACTAGTTTGCTCTATGCCAATTCGTTCCGTCTTTTTTATCTTCCAGACGGATTCCCAGTGCTTCTAGCTCCTTACGAATTAAATCCGCTGCCCACCAAGCTTTTTCTTGTTTTGCCTGCTGTCTAACCTTAATATGAATGCCAATCAATTGTGATTCAATATTTTCTCCATCCTTTTTTGTCGATACTTGTTCCGGAATAATTCCAAGAATCCGACCACCAAGGTCTCTGAAGCACATATCGATTTGTCTGAGAAAATCGAGAGAAAGTTTCTGTTCAGAATTTAATGCTTGATTTGTTTCGCGAGACAACTCAAAGATTACCCCCATTGCCAGCGGTGCATTGAAGTCGTCATCCATCGCTTCCATAAAGCGTTTCTTGTACAACGACAGATCAAAGCTGATTCCTTCATTCCGTTTCTCAGATTCGGCTTTCTGTAATTCCTCTCGAAGATTGCGAATAGTGGTCAACAACTTTTCATAGCCAGTCTTCGCACCTTGCAACGCTTCGTCGCTGAAATCTAATGTACTGCGATAATGACTTTGCAGAATGAAAAAACGAACGACAAGCGGATCGTATTTTATAAAAGCATCTTTCAGTGTCACAAAATTGCCGAGTGACTTCGACATTTTTTTTCCGCTTACCGTAACAAGATTGTTGTGAATCCAGTATTTCACAAACGGTTTTCCGGTAGCAGCTTCGCTTTGAGCAATCTCGCATTCATGATGCGGAAACTGGTTATCCATTCCGCCGCCGTGGATATCGAATGTTTCGCCAAGATACTTCATGGACATTGCTGAACACTCGATGTGCCAACCGGGGAAACCTTCGCCCCAAGGGCTTGGCCAATGCATAATATGTCCGCTTTCAGCTTTTTTCCATAATGCAAAATCAGCCGGATTCCGTTTCTCGGATCGTGATTCCACACGTGTACCTTCCACTGCTTCATCAAGCACTCTTCCGGAAAGCTTACCGTAATTCTTAAACTTTTGCACATCATAATAGACCGAACCATTCACTTCATATGCGAAACCTTTGGCAAGAAGCTGCTTCACCATTTCGATTTGTTCAATGACATGCCCCGATGCACGGGGAGAAATATTCGGACGTTCAATTCCAAGCTTATCCATATCCTCGAAATAGCTGCGCGTGTAAGCTTCCGCAATTTCCATCGGATGTATTTTTTCGATTTTTGATTGCTTCAGCATCCGATCTTCGCCGTCATCTAATAAATGTCCTACATCAGTGATATTCTGAATATATAATACTTTGTTGCCAAGATAACGCAGATATCTGACAATCACATCAAAAGAGACATAGCTCTTTCCATGCCCAATATGCGAATCACTGTACACTGTGGGTCCGCAGACATACATACCTACGAATCCTTCGTGAATTGGCTTGAATTCTTCTTTTTGTCGACTGAGGGTATTATAGATAAAAAGGGCCATAGCTGATTAAGTTTTAGGTGTTAGGTTTAAAGCGTTTTTCATTTTATCATTTTTCATTTTATCATTTTTCATTTAGTACTTTTCCATTTTTACTTCTCACTGTTTGCTATTTACTCTTCACTTTTTCTTTCATTTCATCCCAATCAATTCTTTTGCGCCGTTCAGGCTTGCCTCTGTTACCTCTTCTCCGCTTAGAAGTCGTGCAACCTCTCTAATCCGTTCTTCTTCATTCAACTTGCGGATGGACGATGATGTACGATTCTTTGATTCTCTTTTCTCCACCGTAAAATGACAATCAGCAAATCCTGCAATCTGTGGTAAATGTGTGATAGAAATGACCTGATGAAATTGCGACAGACTCTTGAGACTCTTTCCAACAGCCTGAGCAATCCTTCCACTGATGCCGACGTCTATTTCGTCAAAGACAAGCAATGGAAGTCGATCTGCTTTCGCAAGGATTGTCTTCAATGCAAGCATTATGCGCGAAATTTCACCGCCAGATGCGACTTTCACTAATGGTTTTACATCTTCGCCGGCATTGGTTGAAAGATAGAATTCTACGAAGTCGATACCATTTGGTGCCGCTTCGTAATAATCACGTCCAAGCTTAATATATGCACTGGTAGCTTCTCCATCCGATTTGCCCATTATGCGATTCTCAATTTTTACATCGAATTGAGCATGAGCAATACCTAGTTTCGCCAATTCCGTACATACCGACTCACCGATCTTGCTCACTAATTCCCGTCGTTTTGTCGAGAGACGTTGTGCTGCAGCAGAACATATTTTCCGGTCAGATTCGATTTGCTCCTTTAACTTCTGAATTTCACTTTCGAAGTTTTCCGCCATCAAGAATTCTTTGCCGATCTTTTCACGCTGCTCGATCACTGTATCCAAAGAACCGCCATATTTCTTTTTGAGAAGAGTGATCTGACCTAACCTCTCCCGGATTTGCTCAAGCCGTTCCGGATTGAATTCTATTTTCGAATTATAGCTTTGAATAAACTTTGTCAACTCTCCAATGATTGCTGCTGCAGAAGCACATTCATTTTTCGAATCCTCAAATGCTTTATCAATTCCGGCAAGGTCTTCCAATTGGTTCCGAGCCTTAATGAGAAGGTCGTACACCGACTGCCCGCCGATGTTCTCTACACCTTGGTGGCTGGGCTCTCCTTCATACAAAGATTGGTAGAGCTGCGATGTTGCTTCATAAAGTTTTTCCGCATTCTCTAGAATTCGCAATTCGTTTTCCAAATCCCCCTCTTCACCTCTCCGCGGATCAACGGCATCTATTTCTTTGATCTGGAATTCGTACAAATCTCGTTTTCCCTTGAGTTCATTTTCTTTTCGAGTAAGTGCTCGGAATTCTGTGAAGAGCATCGTCAAACGATTGTATGACATGCGATATTCATCTGCCAGACCATCAAGACTTCCGAATTCATCTAAGAGCTCAATATGTGTCTCCGATCGAAGCAACGATTGATGTTCATGCTGGCCATGAAGATCGACAAGATGATCACCAATTTCTTTTAAGACGTTCAGCGGAACCGGCGAGTCATTCACAAAACATCGTGATTGACCTTTCATAGAAACTTCTCTGCGGAGAATGAGGTCATCTTGCAATTCGATCTCATTCTGCTCGAGCAATATTTTTACTCTCTGATTTCCGGTTATTCCTAAAACTCCTTCTACAATAGCCTTGTCGCTTCCTTTACGGACGACGTCAGAACTTGCTCGATCACCGAGGATGAGACTCAATGCATCTATGATGATGGACTTTCCTGCACCAGTCTCACCGGTGAGGATATTGAGACCGCTCTCGAATTCGATATCCACAGATTCGATGAGAGCATAGTTGCGGATAGAAAGAGATTTGAGCATTTGCTTTTGCTCAAATGTAAGCAAAAAAGACGGAATTTCAATGAGATGAAATTCTTTCCGTAAGGTTTTATACCAGACCAAAATGGCACGTTGTCTAGTACATATAGATATTACTTTAAGGCAGAGATCTCAATAAAAAATCTCCTCATAGAGCAAATCTATCAGGAGATTCTTTAAAACTGATTAAGGGATAAAAGAACTCGCCGCCGGATTATTTTCCAACAAACAGCGGTTCGATATGCCGGGTATACAGATTGTATGTCACATTCTGCTCAATGCTTGCACGGGCACTGATAAGAGCATTTCGATATTCATCACCCATCTCTGATGCCACACGAAAGGCAATATGCACTAATTGACGGAAATTACGATCGAGCGTTTTACTGCCTTGATCATGTTTCAACGCTCCGACAAACTGGTCAGACGACCATTGAGCAACCACTGATGGCTTGGGCAGTTTGCCTTGTTCAATCTCTACCACCGTTTCGTACGGTTTGCGAAGCTCATCAAAACGATCAAACGCCAACGCATAAATTTTCTTCGCAATAGGAAGTGTATTTTTGTCTGCTGCAAGTCCAATCACTTCTTCCAACCATGTTGTTCCAGCGGTTTTCAAATGCACTCCGCCGCCAGTTTGCTTTAGTATTGAATGAATGTGCGGATACAGTGAGAACTTGTCGCTTCCTGAGTGAACGCTGAGTTTTAATTCTTTTGGAAGTGCAAATTTTTCCGTGGCAATGGAAATCACTGCAATGTCTTCTTTGAATTCTTTTGCGAATGCTGCCACATTACCTACATAATCAATTCCCTTTAAGAATTTACCGGAAAATTTCGGCGCAACGGTCTGTGCGGCAATTCCTAAATGCGCCAAACCTGCCAAGAAAAGATACAACTCCGATGGTGTTTGCGGATCGTATGCTTCATCAACTGAAACTTCTGTGATAAAATTTCCTTCGCCTTTGTTCTTTTTAATATGGACATACGTCTTGCCGGCTTCCTGTAATGCATAGAGATATTTCTTGGCAAAGGTACGAAGTTCGTCCACCGACACTTTCAACTCTCCATCCAACAACGGATGACGCAGTGTTCCGGTATGCGGTGTAATAGCTTTTACGAATTGATCAATCTTGTTATCAGGGGCTGCCTTACCGATAAAATCTGCGACATCCAGAGTGAAAAAATCGCATGCTTCGATAAAACGATCAACAGTCTTCAAGCCAATGTGATCCGCATCGACAAAAAACGGACGGTTCCATCCTTCAGCTTTTACGGCGTTTGCCGCTGCAACACGTGTCGTCGATGGTTCAGTGCCAATCAATGTATGTTCGCGGTTGGATTTATTCCACACCGGTGTCACCTCAACACCTTTATCTTGTGCTTTCTTTAAAGCACGAAGCTGCGCTCGTCCTTCCAATCCGAATCGATCGCCAATGCCAATAGAGAATCGTCCTAACACCAAAGTTCCAGTTTTCATTGTTATCCCAATCAATAATTGTTGATTATTTTTTTCTTTTGTAAGAAGAATCAAAGCAAAAAGTTCTTACATATGAAATGATAAACATTAATTATAAATTTTCATAGTGTTATTTTCAATGATAGATATACGACAAGTAAGATTATCTGTCTCTTTAATTAATCCGTCAACAAATTCACTCAATTCTTTATTATACCGCTCTTTTCTTCAAAGACAAATAATGCTAATAATATTAGGCTAAGAACAAGAGATTAGTTCTGAGATGAGAGATTCGGACTTACATCAAAAAAGCGAATCTCCGGCACATCACCAATAACAGTATGGTAGTATGCATAGTGAATAAATTCTGCCAAGCTCTCTTCCTCACGTTCACCCAAGTCGTAGGAAAACGAAGAGAAATACTGTGTTATCTCTCCAAGAGGAAGATTCTGCTGCTGTGCGACTTCTTGAGCAATCTGTGATTGCAGAAGTACACCATTGTTCTTTGCCGTGAGTAAGGCTTTCGCTTCTTGTTCAGTCATTTCTTCTTCACGTCCTACCCAGAAACCATGAACATACGGCAAATCGGTCAGATCATTCCACTCTTCGACAAGATCGAGTGTGAAGACACCTGATTTCTTGTATAAATTTGGAATTTCATTCACCAACAACGCAGCATCAGCCTTTGCAAGCATTGCATCGATATTCGGCATCATCGGAACAAATTGGAGATTTTGACGAGATGAGTTATTGCGATACTTTTCTTCCAGAATGATCTTCGCGAGAATGATTTCTGAAGTAAAGCGCACATCAACTGCAATGCGATCGATGTTGTGCAGTTCCGATTTGAGAACGAGTTGAATGGTGTTAGTCGAAGTGGATGAGGCAACACAGATATTCGGCACAATACAATATTCTCCTCCGTGCCGAGCATAGTCGATAGGAGATAAAAAAGCGTTCCGAATTCCTTCGGAACGCTGGCTGAGTTTCAACGCATTTTGTGCGGGTATGTCTATGATCGGATCAAACGGAGATTCTGTTTGATCGAAGCCAAACAAGAGCGGCTTCAGGTAGAGTGCATCGGACACTGCAAGCCGCGACTTCATCAGGCATTCGTTTTTTGCGCAACTGCTTTCGTAGCGAGTTCGCGCACATAGTAAATCTTCGAACGGCGGGCTTTGCCTTCCTTTACCTTCTCGATTTTTGCAATACGAGGAGAATGCAGGGGAAAGATTCTTTCGACACCGACTCCGTCAGAAATCTTTCGGACGGTAAATGTCGCATTGATGCCCGATCCACGTTGTCCCATGACAATGCCCTGGAATTCCTGGATGCGTTCTTTATCACCCTCCTTCACCTTCACGTGCACGTTCACGATGTCGCCTGATTTGAATTTTGGGACATCTGTTTTTAGTTGAGTCGCCTCAACAAGCTTCAACTTATCCATTGGTGTTTCACTCCACTAAATCAATATATCGTGTATTTGTATTCTCTATTCTTCTGTATTTACGATGCAGAACTATCACCCCGTAACCGTCTTGTTCTTTGCTCACGCTGTTCCGTGCGCCATCGGTCTATTTCGTGATGATTTCCGGAAAGCAACACATCCGGAATGGTCATCCCGCGATATTCTGGCGGCCTTGTGTACTGAGGACAGCCAAGCATTCCATCCTGAAACGAATCGGTCAATGCTGACTCACCATCATTCAAGACACCGGGGATAAGCCGTACAACTGCATCGACAACAACCACTGCCGCCAACTCACCGCCTGTCAAAACATAATCACCAATGGAAATCTCGCGCGTTGCCAACACTTCGCGTACTCGTTGATCTACACCTTTATAATGACCACACAGCAGTATGAGATTCTTTTTCAGCGATAACTGCGTTGCAATCTTCTGCGTAAACACTTCGCCATCAGCCGCAAGAAATATTATTTCATCATACTGGCGTTGTGCCTTCAGGGCTTCAACACATTCAAAGAACGGTTCCGGTTTCAGCACCATCCCTGCGCCACCGCCATAGGGTGCATCGTCAATGGTGTTGTGTTTATCGTGCGTATATGCACGGAGATCGTGCACGACAATCTCAACAATCTCTTTATTCTGTGCCCGTTTCAGGATACTTTCCTGCAATGGGCTTTCCAACAGCTTCGGCAATCCTGTTATAATATCGATGCGCATCACTCAAGCAATCCTTCTAAAGCATGGATAGTAATGCGTTTCATCTTTACATCTACCTTCCGGATGATCGCTTTGACTGCCGGAATCAAAAATTCCTTTTTGCCATTCCGGATAACCCATACATCATTTGCTGGAAGCGAAAGCAGATCGATCACTATTCCGACATTCATCTGCTCTTCAGTTACTACTTCACATCCGATCACCTCGTCCATGAAGTAGCTCCCTGTACGGAGTTTTATAGTCTGCTCTTTCGGAACGAATAGATATTTATTCCGAAACTCTTTTGCTTCATGCGGTGTCTCAATACCATCCAGACTCACAACAACCTGTTTGGCATCAATCCGCACTGCGTGAATATCCCGCTGTTCCACTCTCGTTGCATCGTGTCCCACCCACACTGATTGTAAACCTGCAAATCGCTGTTTATCGTCTGTCAACGGCAGAACTTTCACCTCGCCCTGAGTACCTATCGGTTTGGAAATTCTTCCAATCGCAATCAAATCCATACAGAATATCTTGCCATCCATCCCGGATTCATGGCACCGAGTCCATCGAACTGCCTACCCAATGATATCTAAAACCGCTCGCTTACCTTCTTTTGCGGCGACCGCTTTTAGGAGCACGCGCAATGAAGTTGCTGTTTGACCACGCCTGCCGATGACTTTTCCGATCTCTCCTTCAGCTACCTTGAGTTTGAAGATGTGCTTGTTTTCTTTTTCTTCTATCTCAATAGTGACGCTTTCCGGATGATCCACTAGATGTTTTACAACGAATTCCAGAAATTCCTTCATCGTTCCACCTCGGTATCAGTTGTTCTCCAGGCGTTTGCAGGTTACCTTTGCCTCGACGATCCCAGTGTACAACCATTTCAATTGTGGAAACTGCGTTAGTGCTTTGCTTCTGCCCTAACCGTGGATTAATGAACTGCTATGGAAAAATCAGTTGTCAAAATCCGTTCGATGGAAAAAACATCAAGTGTATAGTCAGATTCGCTGACTGTATTACGCAGCAGCCGGTGCTGGAGCTGGAGTTTCTGCCGGGGGAGCGGATTTTTTCTTCCGCTCTGCTCGTCGTGATTTCCGATCGGCTTCGCGCTTTGGTTTTTCAACCTGAAGCATCTGCCAGCGTTCCATCACACTCTTCACCGTCGCCTCATCTTTGCCCTGGCGCGTGAGTGTCCAGTGCAGCCAAAAACCTGTACGTCTCAGTAATGAACGCACCGTATCTGTTGGTTGTGCACCTTTGCGCAACCAAAATTCAATGCGCGGCTCTTTTAATGACAATGTGATAGGATTTGTGTGCGGATCGTATTGCCCGAGAGCTTCGAGATATCCACCATTGCGAGGAGAACGGGAATCTGTCGCCACCAACTTATAAATTGGATGCTTCTTCTTTCCCTCTCTCCGCATTCGAATTTTAACCAATGTTATTACTCCTGTGTTTTACTTGACTCAGTTATCAAAATAGTTATTTTCATAATCGATTGCTAATTCATCGGAAATTGCATGCCGTGCATCGCACGACGCATATTCCCTTTTTTAAACCGTTTCATCATCTTTTGCATCTCATCGAACTGTTTCAGCAATCGGTTGACATCCTGCACCGTCGTACCACTTCCCAGTGCAATACGGCGTCTCCGATTTCCATTGATAATTGATGGACGCAACCGTTCTTCCGCAGTCATCGATTGAATAATAGCTTCAACACGTACAAGGCTCTTCTCGTCAATCTCGGCATTTGCCGGGAGCCGGTTCATTCCCGGAATCATCCCCATCACTTGACTGAGAGATCCCATCTTCTTGACTTCCCGAAGCTGATCCAGAAAATCTTCAAAAGTGAATTGCGACTTCCGGAGCTTTTCTTCCAGCTTGATCGCTTTTGCTTCGTCAAAATGTTCTTGCGCTTTCTCGACAAGGGTTACAATATCACCCATACCGAGAATGCGAGACGCAATGCGGTCCGGATAAAACGGTTCCAGTGCATCTAACTTTTCGCCGACACCGATGAATTTAATCGGCTTTTGAACCACTGCTCGTATTGAAAGTGCAGCGCCACCGCGACTATCACCATCAAGTTTTGTAAGAACAATGCCGTCGAAATTTAAACGTTCGTGAAACGCTTTCGCCGTATGAACAGCATCCTGTCCGGTCATCGCATCGACCACGAACAAAATTTCATGCGGCTGTGCAATATCACGAACTGCTTCCACTTCCTTCATCATCTCTTCATCGACATGTAAACGGCCTGCCGTATCGATGATGACTGTATCTCGAACATTCTTGCGTGCGAAATCAATAGAGTTCTGTGCAATTTTCACTGCTCCAACCCCGCGTTCCGCATATACCGGAATCTCTATCTGCCTTCCCAACATCTCCAGCTGATCGATAGCAGCAGGCCGGTGAACATCTGCTCCGACGAGTAATGGAAATCGCCCTTTGCTTTTCAGATGATTCGCCAACTTCGCAGAGAACGTTGTCTTTCCGGATCCTTGCAATCCTGCCACCAAAATAACCGTCGGCGGCGCTTGCGCTGTTGCAACATCTGCCTTCGACTCACCGAGCAGATTCACCATCTCATCATAAATAATCTTGATGATAAGTTGCCCCGGAGTAAAGCTCATAAGGACTTCCTGCCCCACGGCACGCTTTTGAACATCTTCGATGAACTGCTTAACAACCTTATAGTTCACATCTGCATCAAGCAAAGCACGGCGGACTTCACGCAAAGATTCCTCAATATTCTGAGGCGTAATCTTTCCCTGTCCCCGAAGCTTTTTAAATGCCGCTTCTAACTTCTGGGTAAGGCTCTCAAACATTTGCTTTCCATCGTCAATAGTACAACAAAACTTCTTTTGCCTCAGCGTTAGTAAAACCGAGAGCGCCAGAAGTTCATACGAGTTTACTAACTAAAAAATAGCGAAAAAAGGGGAGGCAATCAAGAAGTTATTTGGGATTTTCATCTCCAACAAGATAAAGATGCGACCGGCTTTTGCGTAAAATTTTCTAATAGCCAAACGCTCAACCGAGCACGCGTACTACTTCTTGCAGTGTTGTCACGCCGGTGAGCGCCTTACGGACTGCATCCTGCCGAATTGCCTGGAATCCGCAATTGACAGCCTCTTCGCGCATCTTCAGAATGGATTCCTTATTGATAATCATGTCGCGTAACATTGGGCTAATCGTAACAATTTCAGCTATGGCTGTACGTCCTTTGTAGCCTGTACCAAAGCAATTCTGACAACCGCGGCCGTGGAAGAGTTTGAGATCAGATGACTCCATTGGCGCACCGACCATTTGAAGTTCATCGGGTGAAAGCTGATATTCTTCCTTACAATTGAGACAGATTTTTCGGATTAAAAGTTGATAAACAATTCCAGCCAGCGATGATGCGAGCCAGTATGGGGGAATACCAAGATTTAAAAGGCGATGAATAGCGCCGATTGCATCATCGGCAAGCATGGTACTGAGCACCAGATTCCCTGTCTGTGCGGCTTCAGCAGCAACAATGCCGGTTTCTGCGTCACGTATTTCACCGATCATAATAACGTTTGGATTTTGTCGGAGAATCGCCCTGAGTGCATCAATAAAATTGAACGATTTATCAGTTGGTAAGTTCACCTGGCTGGCGTATGGCAAACGGAACTCAACTGGGTCTTCAACAGTAATAACATTTTTTTCCGGAGTCTGAACATGATTCACGGACGCATACACTGTAGTTGATTTGCCGCTTGCAGATGGTCCCGTGACCAAAAACAATCCCCGTGGATTACGGAGCAACATTTTCAACCTTTCAAGATTTTCTTTTCCGTATCCAAGTTCATCAAGCCGGGAGATGGTCGCTGTCTTCCTCCACAATCGCACCAAACATCGTTCACCTGAAATTACAGGAATCACATTGACGCGGAAATCGAACTGTTCATTTCCATATACGGCAGAATAACGACCTTCTTGTGGTTTCTTTCTCTCAAATTGATTCAGCGTCGCACGTGTTTTCAGCACGCTGAGAACAGGATCGTTCATATCGGGAGAAAGAGAAACTAATCTCCTGAGTGTTCCTTCATGCCCCAAACGGATTTGCAGTTCTCCCTCAATCGGCTCGAAATGGATGTCCGTTGCACCGCTTTGAATAGCTCGGAATAAGACTTCCTCGACGATTTGGTCCGCTGTGGGCAGCTTGCCTATGCGAAATAACTCTCGAATTTTGTCTTTCGAGAGGGATTTTACATCAAGCTGTTCGAGAGCAATCCGCTGTGTAACTTGCCCCGGTTGTCCAGGTGTCTGACGCGGCGGTATGGGTTGTTGTGGTGTGACTGCCATTGTTTTTCTCCGACAAAGTGACGGCTCAATGGTACCTTACACATTGAATCTTTTTCAATCCTCCTTCAATAGACCGTTTCTCAATTTCTCACGGTGGTTTTTTGAATGAAGATTGTTCCTGCGTTCTTAACTTGCTTTCTTCAACGCTTCTGCCCCGCTAACGATGTCGAGCAGTTCTTTCGTAATGCTTGCTTGCCGTTCCTTGTTGTACGATAGCGTTAAATCACGGATAAGCTCTTTCGCATTTTCCGTTGCGTTACTCATCGCTGTCATTCGGGCGCCTTCCTCTGCCGTACTGGACTCCAGCAAAATGCGCCACATTTGGAAATTGAGGTGTTTTGGCAACAGTACATCGATAATATCGCTAATGGACGGCTCATAAATATAGTCAACCTGAGCAAGTGCGTGAAGATCCTTGGTCTCTTGAATTTGCTCCGGGGGGATCGGCAAAACTTGCTCAACAACAATCCGCTGTTGGATAACCGACTTGAACTCGTTGTAGACAACTTCCACTTTGTCGTACTCACCCATGAGGTACTGATCCACTAACTGCTGAATGATGGTTCGTGCGTGACCGAAGTGGAGACCCCCAAAAATACCGACATGTTTCGCATAGAGAGTATAATTTCGCTTCGAGAAGAAATCCGTTGATTTTTTCCCTACCGTCACGATCCGAACACCACCGGGTTCCTTCAGTAAATGTCGATACTGTGAGTTCATATGGTCGGTAGCAGCTTTGATAACGTTGCCATTGAAGGCACCGCACATGCCCCTATCTCCCGATACAACCACGAGCAGCACACGTTTGACTTCACGTTCTTTCAGCAAGGGATGAATCGAGAGATCAATTTTGGTTACCAAACGACGAAGGAGCTCGTTCATTTTGCGTGCATACGGACGTGTTGAAACGAGTGCGTCTTGAGCGCGGCGAAGTTTTGCCGCTGCGACCATTTTCATCGCTTTGGTAATTTTCTGTGTGCTTTTAACGCTTGTGACCCGGCGCCGTATTTCTCGAAGTGTTGCCACAGATTACTTCACCATTCCTTTAAATTTCTGAACGAATTCTTTCGCAATAGCATGAAGCCTTGTTTCTGTTTCTTGAGAAAGTTCTTTCGTCTCGGCGATTGTTCCAAGAACATCTGCATATTTCATGTCCATCATCTCAAGAAATTCCTGCTCAAATCGCTGTACTTCTTCTAACGGCAGCTCATCCAAATATCCATTCGTACCTGTGAACATACTCGCCACCTGTTTCTCAACCGGCATCGGGATATATTGACCTTGTTTGAGCAACTCAACAAGATGAGAACCACGGCGTAATGCTTGCTGAGTCGATTTATCAAGATCAGAACCGAATTTCGAAAACGCTTCCAACTCACGATACTGGGCAAGATCCATGCGCAGACGTCCCGCTACTCGCTTCATTGCCTTGATTTGTGCGTTTCCACCGACACGTGATACCGAGATACCAACATTGATTGCAGGACGAACACCGGCATTGAACAAACTGGGTTCAAGATAAATCTGACCATCAGTAATGGAAATGACATTGGTTGGTATGTATGCAGAAACGTCGCCTGCTTGCGTTTCGATAATCGGTAATGCAGTGAGACTTCCACCGCCGAGTTCATCATTAAGCTTTGATGCTCGTTCTAATAAACGTGAGTGTAGATAGAAGACATCACCAGGATACGCTTCACGTCCCGGAGGTCTGCGCAGAAGTAACGACATCTGGCGATATGCTTGTGCATGCTTTGATAAGTCATCGTAGATCACAAGTGCATGACGACTGGAATCGCGAAAATATTCTCCCAACGTCGCACCTGCGTAGGGAGCGATAAACTGTAACGGTGCAGAATCGCTCGCAGATGCATGAATCACTGTCGTGTAATCCATTGCGCCATATTCTTCAAGTGTTGCTACCACTTGCGCAACCGTCGATCCCTTTTGACCGATGGCGACATAAATGCAATAAACTGGCTTGATGCCTTCTTTCTTTGCCTTGTCTGTGTGTGTATATTTTTGATTGATAATAGTATCAATCGCAATTGCAGTTTTCCCTGTTTGGCGGTCACCAATAATCAGTTCTCGCTGTCCGCGCCCAATCGGGATCATGCCATCCACCGGTTTGATACCGGTCTGCAAAGGTTCTTTCACCGGACTTCGAGCAATAACACCGAGCGCCTTGCGTTCCAACGGAAGAAATGTATTAGTCTTGATCGGCCCTTTTCCATCAAGCGGCTGGCCAAGTGGTGTCATTACGCGCCCGAGCATCTGTTCACCCACGGGCATGGATGCAACACGACTCGTTCGCTTCACGGTGTCGCCTTCCTTGATATGCGTTGAATCGCCAAAGATCACGCATCCGACATTGTCTTCCTCGAGATTCAACGTCATACCAAATACATTGCCGGGGAATTCCACTAACTCGCTCGCCATAACTTTCGAGAGACCATAAACACGTGCGATGCCATCACCGACTTGCAGGACGGTTCCGACATCATATACATCTACTTCCTTTTCAAAACCGGAAAGCTGTTTTCGCAATATTGCCGATACTTCATCTGGTCGTACTTCTGACATTTTCTTCCTCTATGCATCTCCAGCATAAATCCAGCTGGATGATATGGGACAAATATTATTTAATAGGATACTGTCCGGAGACTATGCCACAGTAATCTCTTCCGCAAACCTCTTGCGAAGAAGTTCAAGCTGGCGCTTCACGCTGCCATCAAACATCGTATCTCCGATACGAGCTATGAAGCCGCCAATTAATTTTGAATCCAAGCTTACATCGACGCGAACTTTCTTCTTCGAGTACGCTTCAAATCGCTGCTCAAGTTGTGCTGTTTGCTGTGCCGATAATTCTGCTGCTGCCTTCACGTGCACATTGACGATTCCCAATGTCTCATCCTGCAGACGAAAGAAGACCTCGATGACGTTCAAAAGAATATCCTCTCGTCCCTTTTCAGCAAGGAGAGATAAGAATTTTAGCGTGAGCGGTTGAATCGCCTTGCCAAACGTCGCTTCAAACACCTGCTGTTTCTTCTCCTTCTTTAGGACAGGACTCTTCAAGAATAGTTGGAACTCGTGCGACTCTTTGATATTCCGACGGATAACGGCGAGATCATCACTCACATCCTTAAGTATATGCAATTCTTCAGCGGCGGCCATCAACGCTTCGGCATAACGATTTGCTGTTCGCAGATTATTCATAATCTATTAATTCTTCGGAAGTTGATTCATCACAGAATCTATGAGTTGCTTCTGCTTTTTCTCGTCGAGCGTTTCTTCGAGAATTTTTTCTGTCGCTTTGATTGCAAGATCAGCGACTTCTGCACGAAGCTGTAGTTTCGCTGCATCCACATTGCGTTGGATTTCTTCCGTCGCCAGTTTCAATTCTTGTTGAGCTTGTTGTTTTGCCTTCGTTACAATTTCTTCCTTTAACTTTTCGGCAAGCGCCTTACCTTCGCGGATCATTTTCCGGTATTCTTCTTCCGCACGGGCAAGGTTCTTTTCGTTCTGCTTTAGCATTTCCGCTGCTTCCGTTCGTGCACGATCTGCTTCTTCAAGTGCAGCGTGAATTTTTCCCTCACGGTCACTGAGCACCTTCAGCATGGGTTTCCAAGCAAATTTTGCCAGAACGACGGACAGACAGATGAATGTGACGATGGTCCAAACAATCAGACCTGGATTAATCTCTATCATATATTCAACCTCAAATTATGATTTAATTGCGAGCACCATACAAATGACGAGTGCAAAAAACGTTACGCCTTCGATAAGTGCTGCAGAAATAATCATAGCAGTTCGAACTTGCGGGGCAACCTCAGGCTGACGACCGCTTGCTTCCATTGTGGCAGCAGCAAGCTTACCGATACCATACGAGGCACCGAGAATAATAAGTCCTGCGCCTAATCCGGCAGCTAGATGTGCAATAGCGTTTATTCCCATTATAGAATTCTCCTGTAATTTGAAATGAATGTGTTATTTGCATGACCTAATAATGATAATTAATGATTTCCTTCATGACTTTCATGTGCTGCCTGTACTCCAAATCCCATAAACACTGCAGTCAGCATAGTAAATATGTATGCCTGCAAAACAGCTACAAACAACTCCAACATATTGATGAATAATGCAAACAAAACCGACACCGGGGCTACCGCAATCGATTGAAACATAAAAATGAGCCCGATAAGAGATAGAATAACAATATGTCCTGCACTCATATTTGCAAAAAGACGGATACAAAGTGCAAATGGTTTTGTAAAAAGTCCCAATATCTCGATTGGAATCATAATAATCCACAAACCCCAGTGGACACCTCCTGTGAGATGCATAAGGTAGTTTTTTAATCCCTGTGAGCGGATAGCCGAAATTTGAATCATAAAAAAAGCAACCGTTGCTAATCCTGCTGTGACCATAATATTTCCGGTTGGAGTTGCACCATACGGTACTAATCCAATCAGATTCATGAAAAGAATATAGAAAAAAGTGGTGAGGAGATAGGGCATATATTTGATACCTCCCGGTCCCATATTCGGAAGAACTACTTCATCACGAATAAATACTACCAGCATCTCAATGAGGTTTACGAACCCATGCGGCACGAAAGTTTTTCGATATGCACGGGATGCAGAGATGGCTCCAAGAATGAGAAGAAGGGCACAAAGCAGTAGAAAAAGAACATGCTTCGTCGGTGAAAGATCAAGCACGAAGCTGCCTAAATGAACCGGCGGTAATTGGGGTAATTCAATATGAAAACCCGGAAGCTCAATCGTACGCGAGTCCTTCACATGATCGAGAAGGTGCTGAAAATTGAATTTCTCACCATGTCCGGATGCTTCATGACTTATCATTTTTTGGGCACTATCAGCAACAGCTGCGGCAACATGCTGAAGCGTATCAGGCGTTATGGGATTCTCGAAAATCAATACTTTCTCAATCTATTTTTTTGTAGAAACTCTTTTCTGAAGATAATAAATTTCTAATCCCAAATTCATCACATAGAAAAACAGCAATGTCAGCATTAACGATGCAGGATGGAAGGCAAATACCCGGATGAGCATCAAAAATGCTCCCCACATCAGCATCAATCGTCCGACCATTCCACCTAACACATATTTCAGAAATGTTGTATGCGATCGCTCGAACGACGCTTCAATTGCCAAATATCCCAACAATAAATTCGCAAGACTCATGATGCTGCCCGCAATAATACTGTGCATTACTTCTCTCGTTGCAAATTCCGAAATCGGATAATAGGTGAGCGCTGCCGTACACATGAAACAGAACAATACTAATCGCAGAAATGACCAATCAATTTTCACGCTTATCACTCGTTCGGTTCCGTTCTTCATCCGCAATCATTGAAGCAACCGATTTGAAAAATTTTACAAATCCTCCAACCATTCCTATTGACGTTCCTACTAATTTTCCGATCGGTGCAATTCCGTATCTTTTATCAACCCAATCACCAAGGAAAAAGAAGACAACGATCGCTGCTGCCAATTGAAATCCTAGTGTCAGGTACGGTCCATACTCACGATACGTTCCTTGGATTTCAACTTTTTTCTTTTTGTCTTGCGTTCCGCTATTCGGAGATTCAGAGTTCATCTCGTATGCTTGGTCTCCGATTTTATTTCTATCAGTGTTTCACTTCATACGTCGGGGTTCTATCGGTCATAGAAATCTTACCGTCGAAAATCGACCCCTCGTCAATGACAAGGCGAGTGGCATGGATATCGGCACGGACGATTGATTTTCCTTCGAATACAATTTTTTCTGCAACATTGATCGTACCACGTACTTTTCCACCAATGGTGACATTTTTTGCAGCAATATTCCCATCGATCTCGCCGGTAACGCCTACTGCAAGCGATTCACTTGCTGTCACTTCACCGACCAATTTCCCATCCACACGCACGCTGCCTTGGCTTCGAATTTTGCCTTCCACAACTGTCCCGGCGCCAATTATGTTCATTTCTTTGATAGGGTCAAGTTTCGCAGCCACAGATCACCTCTAGAGATAATAATTAATCATATAAATGGATGGATCCACTGGAATTCCATCTTTCCAAATTTCAAAATGCAGATGTGGACCAGAACTCGTGGTTCCAGAATTTCCCAAGGTTGCAATCGGTTCACCTCGCCGAACGAACGAACCGGCAGATTTCAACAACGTTTGATTGTGCTTGTAGAAACTCATAAAACCGCTCGCATGCGATATAATGACTACATATCCATCGTTATATGTCCAACCGGAAAAAACGACGTTTCCATCTGCGGCTGCAATGATGAGTGTGCCTATCTTTCCGGCAATATCCAGTCCATAATGGTTATCCTCCGGCTCGAACCCACGTGTCATATATCCTTCGGTCGGAAGTACTGCAGGAAATGAGATTGCACTTCGCCCGTCTGTTTCAGACTTCGCAGTCTGGGCTGGAATCATCCGCTGTGCTGGATTCATCAATTGGGTCGACCTCGCAGCTATCTGTCCTTCCTGTATCAAATCACTCTTTTCTGCCTGAGAAGCTCGTGAAGTTACTTTGACAACTCCGGAATCAGACAACGTAATATTCTCACCAAATGCCCGTCGGAGTTTGATGTTATAACTTCGTAACTCGACAAGCTGCTCCATCAAACTCATCATTCGTTGGTTTAAAGAGACCAACTCTTTGCTATACCTATTTTCAAGTCCTTTATTCGATAATGGGAATACCTGACCTAATGGAGTATAGGTCAGAGTGAGCACCACGATCGTTACCGCCAATACCGCGAAGAGCACGAATCCTGTTGCTAATTGCCAGAAAGCTATTTGGAAGTTTTTAGCTTTGCTGGCATCTTCATCCGGCACCAGTACAATCGTGTATCGGTTTTTTTTTGATTTATGGTGCTGACGATCTGCTGCCAAACGCTACTCTTCACCTCAATTGTGACTTATGTGACTTATTTGAATGTAAAGTATAACAAAAAAAGCTGAAAGTCAAAATTATGCATTGCTTGACTTCCCTGTCGATTTTGCGTATATTTAAGTAATTAGTTGGCTAACTTTTGTTCTCTCCATATTGTATCAGCCAACCTCATGCAACCCAAAGAAGGGTTAATAAGGAATCAAAATGGCAAAGACAAAATACATCATGCACCAATGTGCATACTGTCGGCGGGAAACAAAGATGGAATTCATAGGTGGTCAGCCATCTGAGGATATCAACGCTGAGATTATAAAGGTTTGGTATCGCTGTGGTAAGTGCAAACACAGTGCGTTACTAACACTCTCTCCTGCGAGCCAGATGAAGAAGAAGCGTGCTGTTGCCATTAACCGTGAACTATGCACTCCATACGCCAAGGAAAAGATATTCTCGGTTGGTGAAAACATTTATCACTCAGAATGGGATGATGTCGGAAAGGTTGTCCGAAAAGACAAAATGTCGAATGGAATTCATTCGATTGTCGTTACATTCGAAAAAACTGGTGAGCGAAAGCTTCTGGAAAACATCCAGGCATAATCAGAAATTATATTTAGAAACAAAGTTGTTTAGTTGTTACCCTGAGCGAAGGAGGTGATTTCTTGGTCGGCATTATTATAGGTGAAAATGAACCAATCGACCGTGCTATACGACGTTTTAAGAAGAAATATGAACGATCAGGCATTCTGAAAGAAGTAAAGAAGCGTGCATTCTTCACTAAACCTTCGGTCAAGAAACGTATGAAGCAGGCGAAAGCAATTCGCCGGTCTCAACGTGCGGCATCAGAAGAATTGTAGCTATATGAAAGTAAACAAAAAGCCTCTTCAGCATTTAGTTGAAGGGGCTTTTCGGGTTTTTTAGCGCAATCCGTTTTCTTACTTAATATCCTGGCCAACCGATTCCTCTCGCTGCCGTGCTACTTCCATGAGATGGTGAATGGTCTGAAAATCTGCTGAACGCTGAGAGTGCACTACCATCCATCGATTATCCCGGCGCTCAAGAATGAAGGTCGTGGGCAGATATTCATCCATCATAATTCCATTGAGTGAATATGTCTGCCGCAGAATAAAGAACGCGTAGGCACCACCACTATAAACCTTAACATACATGCTTTCCAAACGGTTTTCGTACTCTTTGATTCCAGGCAATGCATGGCGCAATCGCGATTTTGTAGAATCGATTGGCTCCGTCATCCCCCAATAGGTCACATAATAGACATCCTTATCAAAGAAATTATCCATCAAGCTATCAGTGTTCATCGGAATGCCATTATAAGCTTGCTTCAGCGCTTGATGGAAATCAGCAATTTCACGTTCGATGAGTGCAACATCTTCAGATATATCACCCGATGATTTCTTTTTTCCTGAGACACAGGAAATCAACAGCACTAAGAGTAACGATGCAATAATTCTCATGTATTGCCTCTTTTTATTGTATTCGGAAATGAATCTTTAGTTGTTTTTCCCAAGAACAAAAAACATTGAATGATACAGCGCCTTCTCTTCTCACTATGCCTCTCACTTGATTCCTTATCAGTAAAAATTTCGCTCCCACTTATGCTTGCGAATTTCTGCAATCATGCTATTGCTTAACTTTCTTCCATCGGAAAATCGGCAATTCGCCTCAACATTTGCGACACTACGCATGCCAGGGATGACTGTCGATACAGCAGGATGATATAAGCAAAAACGTAATGCTAACTCGGGTAATACTGCCGCTTCCTTGCCAAGAAGCTGCGTGAGCGCATTTGTTCGTTCTACAACTTGTTGTTTCCGGTCATCGCGGAAGTAATGATTGCGGAAATCTCCTGCGGGGAATTTTGTATCCGATGTAATCTTCCCTGTCAGTCCGCCTTCGTCCAACGGCACACGGACGATAATACCGATATTCTTTTCCCGGCAAAGTGGGAAAAGATTATTCTCCGGGGTTTGATCAAAAATGTTATATATGACTTGAAACGAATCCACTAATCCCGTCGCACCGACCTTCAGCGCATTGTCCGGCTGGTGATCATTAATAGAAATCCCGAAGAATCGTATTTTCCCTTGTTCCTTTAACTTGGCGATAGCATCCTGCCATTCAGCATCCGGCGTCCAATCGTCATCCCATACATGGAATTGCTGAACATCAATGGAATCAACATGAAGGTTTTTCAAACTGGTTTCAGTGGATTTGATAATATGATCGTAGGGAAATGCTTCGCGCAGCATTGTTCCCGATCGTGCCGGCCACTTTCCGTTTTTGGGAGGAATCTTCGATGCAACATACAATTGTTCCTTCCGCTCCCTCATTACCTGTCCAACTAAATTCTCCGAGTGCCCATTGCCATAGACCAAAGCCGTATCGATAAAGTTCAGTCCAAGATCGACGGCACGATGCAAGGCACGAATTGATTCATCATCCTTTGCCCCATGCCATAATGTCCCGCCGATGCCCCAAGCCCCGTAACCAATTTCTGAAATCTTAAGTCCGGTTTTACCAAGTTTTCTGTATTCCAAGACGTTTCTCCTTTCTCATTATTCTTCACCCGTCAGCTTCTTCCACTTATCTTCAAGGGCTTGTTTGGAATTCTTTGGGAAAAACTTTGCATGGAGCTGCTTCAACTTCGCCATGGTGAGAGAATCAAGTTCTTCGTCATCATGATCTCTCTTGACCATCATCTCAAACGATTGTCGTTCATCCGAATTCATTTTCGTCATCACGTGCTTCAACCGCTGAACCATCTTGCGTTGCTCAACCGATGTCATGGTTATTCCTCCGATGGATGGAAATCATTTTGCCCACTTCTTCAGAAACGCAAAGACTTTTGTTTTATCGTGTCCTTTGTAAGGATGGTCTTTTGGAAATTCCAATTCTCCTGTATCCTGTGAGTGTATCAGCTGGCCGTTTTTATTGAGAATAAAGATATGCGGATACCCTGCAATTTTCGGATACTTCGAGAGAACTACTTTGTTCTTATTCTCCTGGCTTACATTGATCTTGACAACAACGTAATGCATGTTGAGATAGTTTTCAAGGTCTTTATTCTGAATGAAAAGACTATCGAGACGATGACACCAGATACACCACTCACCGCCGATATCAAGAAGAATGCGCTTGTTAGATTTCTTCGCCAGCACAATGGCATCTTGAATATCTTTCTGTGCATCGCGTGCGGGATCAAACTTCTGGTGTTGTTCAGATGTTGATTTGGTGGAATCAATAGGTTGTGCGAGAATCAGTGAAACGGTTAGCAGAATGAATGTAAGCATCGAGAGAATCGCTACTTTCATAGGTAATTCCTTAGATGGATGTCACGAAAGAAGTTGGGAGAAAAGGAATGATCCGGTTTGATCATATCAATAAATAGTCTGAGGCATAAAAACACCTTGTGCCGAGGGCGGGACTCGAACCCGCACGCCCTTTGCAGGACACAGGATTTTAAGTCCTGTGCGTCTACCAATTCCGCCACCCCGGCAGGGTAAATGCGGATTTCTGATTTCGAATTGCGGATTATCAAAAAAATCCGCAATTGACAATCCGCATTTCGCAATTTATTGAGGCGCCGAGCGGATTCGAACCGCTGCATAAAGGTTTTGCAGACCTCTCCCTTACCACTTGGGTACGGCGCCATTTAGTTTTTATTCTGTTTTCGACACTTGCAACTCTCAACTCTTACTCTATTGTGCCAAGTTTGGCATGTATAGTGCCAAGTTGAGTGCCAAGTTTGGTACCAAGTCCGTTCTATCGTTCACCTATAAATACAAATGCCCTTCGTGTCATTTCGGCACTTCCGATGCCGTGCAATTCACATAAGGGCAATTGTATCAATCTTTGATATTTAATATCGGAAGATTTTAAATGAATCAATTGCTGTAGTAAGATACAAAATAAGGTGAAGCGATGCAATAATTTTTCAAATGGAAAAGAACTGCCATAATTTTTCTATATTCTCCCTTCAATTCGTGATGCTATTCTTCAGATTAAACATTCCGGCTAATATATTCACCTCCCTATGCAATTGCTGGGGAAGCAAATGTGAATATATTTCCGTTGTTTTACTCGTTGAATGTCCAAGTAGCTTTTGAATTGCAAATAACGGAACGCCTTTCTTTACCAAGTGGGTAGCGAAAGAATGTCGGAGAGAATGAAAATGTAACTTGTCATTGATTCCAGCACTAATGACGTGCTTTTTGAATTTCTGCGATATGGTTTGTTCCTTTAGTGGTTTTCCTCTTTTATTATGGAACACAAAGGCACTTTCATTTCTCATATTCTCCTGCCTATCCTTCAGCAAACGGAACAGTTCTTTACTCATCGGAACGATCCGGTTTTTTCGTGACTTGGTTGTAAAGGTTTCACTATTCTTCACCTGAATGATCTTTGAAGTGAAATCAAGATCATTCCATCGAAGGTTAAGCAACTCAGCAAGCCTGAGACCAGAAAGAAGCGCTGTGATACACAATTCCCTAAAGTCCTTACTCTGCACACTTGAAAGCAAGGTATTGAATTCATCTTCTGAAAAGAACAAAGGCATAACTTCCGGAGGTTTCGGTTTCTTCACCTTCCGGAACGGATTCTCTCTGATAAGCTCCCAATGGACGGCTTTTTCGAATGCAGCGGCAAGCGATCCGTAATATTTCCGTGCAGTCCATTCAGAAGCTTCCTGCTTCTTCTTGCTGAGGAAATGTTCTATCTCCCGAATTCCGATAGTTTGCAATGGTCTATTTCCCTCTACTCGAATAAATTCTCTGAAAGCCGTTTTATGAGTCCGGATTGTTTTTCTTGAATGCACACCAGAAGAATATTCAAGAAACTCTTTCTTGAATTCTTCCAGCGTAATATGTTTAGGTTTATTCATTTCATCTCCGGTAAGTACTGCATAAGTATTTCTGTTTCCATCTCCGGCTTTCTCAATGCGTATATGTCCACATACGAAAAGGTTTTGTGTGTGTCTCGAAACCCTTTGAACACCAGAAGCTTTTTGAATCTCATCCCTGGTAGAAGAGCATTTTCTACTTTCTCCAGATAAGAGCACAAGCGCTGCGTACACCTGCACATCACTCAGCGAAAGCCGTGCATCCTTCAACAATGCAACCGGTATGTTCACACAGTCAAACATTTTTATCTGTATTTCTGTGGCCGGAATAAAAAGAATGTCCTAAACACACGGAACACGAGATATGCAATGAATCCGAGTGCAGAAAAATAGATATAGAATTCACGGTTGTCAGTTCCGATAGAGAATATTTTAAATAACGTGAACATCGCCACTCCGAAAATGTAGATCGGTCCCATGTTGAAATAATGCCCTTCATCGACCTGTCGGAGTTTGCGGATCTCTTCGGTATCGATATACTTCTCGCGGGAACCGTGCCAGAGCATATTCTTGATATGGAACGGATTGCCATTGGAGGATTTGAGAATTTCTCTTCTATAAAGCTCACGGTCGATGATTCGAAGATTGTAGTTGTCAAGAAAGTAATTGATCATCTCCATACAGATAGCATCCGGCAATGGATCGAGGTCTATCTTCACGAACGATGCCCAAATGCGTTTGAAAACAAAATTCTCCTTCATCTCAACAACTGCCGCGCAAATGACAGCGATATTGAGCAAGGTTTCAATGAATGCCTGTTGACTCGGAGATATCCGGTCGAGGTTATCAAAGAAGATCAGATAAGTCTCTTGTGATTTCGAAATTCCCTCGAAAATTGTGGCTTGCAAGCGAACACTACCAAGTCCTGTCAGTTTCTTCTTCACCATAGTCCAGTCGCTGCGCTCTGAATCCATCTCAACATGAAGATCACCATTATAAAAGAGCTTCTCTGCCATTTCTTTGATACAATCACCGAGTGGATTGGAATGCTCAATAAAAAGAATCTTGTATTGGTTAGGATTGATGCGAACTCCAAGCTGTCCACGTATCTGCGTCATAAAGTTCGCAGAGAAATCGATCCTCTTGGTTCTTCCGGAAAGAATCCATTTCGCTTCTAACATCAACCGGCTCTTTCCGATGCCCTTGTCTCCAACTATGAGTGTGTGTCGTCCTCTTTGGAGATTCTTAACGAGTTGATAAAGCTCTTCTGTTCTTCCAAAGAAGCTCATGTCCTGACGAAGATCGATATTGGTCGGTTGTTCAACCATTCTTGAACTCAAGCCCCATCTTGCCCATTGAGAAAACACATTTTGGAACTGTGGAACCGAATCTGTTCTTCTTAGCAAACAAGAGACGATTATTGCTTTTTTCGTCCGGTACTTCGAGATAGAGAACTACATCAACTGCGTGCTCAAGAAGTTTAGGGCCTGCAGCTGTTTTATCTTTCGTCACTTGTCCAATGAGCACGAGAATGAAGTTCTTCTTCTGAGCTGCACGACGTAAAATGTATGCGCATTTACGAATTTGAGTAGAACTCCCCGGCAAAGTATCTGATGCATCTGTGTATGTGGTTTGGATAGAGTCTACTACCAATGCATGCGTCTCAATATCCTCGATGTGAGAAACCATTTTATTGACATTCGTTTCGAAAAGTAAATAGATGTCCTTTGAATGAATCTTTAAACGATTTGCTCTTAGCTTCACTTGGTCTACTGATTCTTCACCTGTTACATAGAGAGATGGAACATCCATCTTTTCGAGAATTTGAATCACAAATGTTGATTTACCGACACCTGGCGGACCTACCAATAGAACAGAACTCCCGGGAACAAATCCTCCTCCCAGCACTTTATCAACTTCCTTCACCCTTGTTTTTAGTCTTTTCACTGATGACGAACGAATCTTTGGTAAAGAAATCGGTCGTGAATCTGTTTCAGTTAATCGCTGGGATTGGCTTGAGAGGGAATTCCATCTGCCGCAATCTGGACACGAAAGATGAAATGTGCTATGCACATGATGGCAATGTTTACATTCGTAGGGCATCAGTTCAATCGTTTAACAATGAAAGTAACCTGTGTCTTGTTATTACGGAGTATTTGCCGAATTTCGATCAAGATTCCGTGCGTGCTGGAACGGACTTCTGATTGAAGTTCTGCTACTTTCGCTCGTGCCTTCAATTGAACATTCGATAAGCGGAGTCTGTGTATTTCGAATCGAGATTTTGAAGATTCGGTCAACCGTGAAGAAACAAGCTGGGATAGCAGAAGTTTATCTTTCTGCAACTTCAACTTTGCGACTTCGAGATTGTTTGAAGAAACATATCCACTTGATGACAGTTGTGAGTTCTGTCGATAGCTCATTGAGTCTATTCTGAAAGATTCTTCTGCATTCACAATCTTTTGGTCTATCGTATTGATTGAGGCATCGAACTGTTGCTGTATTGAGAGAATCTTCTCCTCGTTGAGATTTACCTGATCTAAAAAGAACTGCGCGGAGTTCTTTTGTGCAATGATTTCCTTCTCCTTCAACGTGTCTCCCTTCTGTTTCAGAAAGGTGATTGTTTCTTTTGGATCCAATGAGATGGAAAGCTGTGCATAGTTTTCCATCTTTGGATAGAGAGGAATTGAGGACGATTCCGTTGCAACGGTATCGCGTTTTGTGATGGTTTTGATTGTAAGAATACCTTTAGAGATGAAAATGGATTCGAGGTTGTATGTAAGTATATCCTCAACGGTCGCATAATTGAACTTGATCGTATTGTTACTGCCAGTCACCGGAGAAAAGAGTTTAATATTCTCTGGCAACGCAACCTTATCCATTGCCAATAGATCGCCAAAGAAATAGTTCTCAGCTGTCGTATCGATTGTTGAAAACATTTGAACAAGGATTTGATTGCTCACATCGATGTTGCGGATCGAGGCAAAAGCAAGATTTCCTTTTTGGCACAGAATCTTTTCAGCAACATAGTCTGCTTGGAAGTTCTTGCCAAGTGTATGTAAACGAGCGTCTTGTCCTTTGAAGATGAGAGTTTGAGGGTTAAGTGCTCCCACGATCTCAAATGTGCCGGTCAATGGCCGCTTTGTGAACATATCGTAGGCCTGAACATCAGCAAAGACAAGATAGTCCTTGGAATATTCATTGTAATCACGAACAGCTGCTTCAATGTTTTGCTGGGTCGAACGGATAAAGCGTTCATAGCCCTGAGAAGCAATGAAGAGCGTCGGAATACAACCGATAAAGAAGAGGACTGAAAGCATCAGATCCATCTTACCACCTGTCTGCATTCGGTATGAATGCGGGTGATTCATCTCCATCGGAAAGACACATTTAACTTTAGAAAATGGATAGAATAGTTTCACACCGTTTATGGTGGCTGTATCGAGAAGCGGATGTGAAGCATAGCCAATGACTGAACAAATGTAGATATCTTGCTTCAAAATGAATATTGGAATTCCTGCTAAAGCAATTATGACAATCATCATCATAGAATGTGTTAATGTGCGGTGACCGAATCTGCGCTCTAAGGGTTTGGAGATAAATGGGAATGTCCTGCCTATAATACTTGCGGCTGTGTCGATATCCGGCAGGACTGCTGCGAATGCAATGATAATTGCATTGGTAGCACTAAGAACGACACCGGTTGTCGTTAACAAAAGCAGATAAATGAATTCTGCGAATGTAATATGAGTTGATGCAATCACTCTCTGTCCTCCGGTATGCGATATGGTAGATTCAGTAGCCGGAAAACATGTTCTTCGCTTTCGATAGGAATAATCGATCCTCCTGGAGAAAGCAATCCAGTTCCATCCGCTTTGAGCTGCATATGCAATTCAATTGCCCTGCGAGCAAGCATGATGTTGTGGTTTTTGCTTCCGGTTTTTATAATCATGAGTGTCCACCACGTTTGCGGACTCGCGATGAAAATGTCAATTGGTACATCATCTCCATCCTCACCACAAAGATGGCGGCTAGGAATAGATTTAATGAATCGTTTTGACTTTGGACCGTTTGTCTCAATTGAAAGCGTTCCTTTAAAGCAATATTGAGATAATCGCCTTTCAAGAAGATTGGTTTGAACCGGTTCTCCAAAGAGGGTCTCATCTTCCTCCTGAATGAATTTAGGTATAGCAATGATATCGATGTCGTTTACTGCATATTTTTGTCTTCGGAGTGAACCGACTATTTCGATCTGCTCGCAGGTGTCTTTGATGTCATTGACGAATGTTTCGGCGATGTTTCGCGCAAATGAGTCCGGGAACATAGTGTTTCCTTTCGTTAATTAGTGATTTAGTTCGTAGTTCTTAGTTAATAAATCACGGTGGATGACTGGTAGTAGTACGTTTTCGCAATATCGATCCGACATTCGATTCTTCAGCTGCCGTCAAAAGTTGAACCCAAGGAGTTGTACCATCTCCATTTCCGTGCAGGCATGTCCACAACCAACCGAAAGGATTGGCTATACGGGTTTTCTCGCTTGCCTTCAGCATCAGCTGCAAGGCGCGTATAACAAGTTCCGGGTAATGAATCTTTTCGTGTAGAATCTTGTAGGCATCATAGCACATAGAGATTTTGCGCTCTTGTGTTCCACCAAGAAAGATTTTTCGAAGTTCATCGTCTGCGGGATTCCAATTGAATTTGCTCCGATGTTCCGCATTCCATTTCACGATTTTTGAGCGGAACGTCCGGCAATACTCCTGAAAACCTGTTTCGTCTAACTCGATGAGATACGGTTCGTTCTTGAGAAATTCATAGTCGATTTCGTTTTTCTTTGATTCAGATTTATCCCTTGCATGCATGTCTGTATCTAATTCTTTCTTTGTTTCTGTTTCTGCTTTTGCTTCTGTTTCTGTATGAACATTTTGGGATTTACTTTGGAGAGTGTTCGGTGTCTCTTCGAACGGTGTCCGAACATCATTCGGAGATTGTTCGGAGTCTATCCGAACTTTGTCCGTTCTTCTTTGAAGTCGTCGGGTGTAATCATCCGCACGCTGTTCGAAGGACTGGCTGTATAAAACATTGAATTCCAACCATTTTTGAAGATCGAAGAGTCCGATTTCTGCGGCTGTCTTGATAGTTTGCATCACTCGTTTAGGAGATGTGAAAAGATTTCTTGAAAGAATTTTCACAGGTAGAACAGGGATGCGAGTTAGGTCAGGTGGAAGCTCAGACGAAACTTCCTGAGACTTCTTGGAACTTTGCAGCAATTCTGAATATTTCTGATCGATTCCCTCATCAACTCCGATTACTTTCAGATGAAAAGTATCCGAATGCTGGCCGATTTCTTCCAGGAGTCCCCAATAGATGCCAATCCCTTCGGCGCCATGCTTGGAGCCAAGGATCTGAAGCTTGGAATCATACCGTGCTGCACATTCGTGATGAAACCATTTCATTCATTACCTCTTCAACTCATAATAGAACTGCTCGAACCGGTCGAGTACTTTTGCGTGTTCAAGCAAATCGTATTGCTTGTTGTATGCATCTGCAACCAGAATGACTACTGCATTGCGTACGCGCGAACGCTTGAACAAAGGAACGTTCTTGATGACACTTTCGATGACATCGAGAATAACAATGGCGTTTTGTTCTGTCAATGCTGAGAGACTGAAATCAGGATGTAGTAAGCGGGCTTGACTCTCGGCTTGTGCAATGATAGTCTCACCCTTCTCACCCAAGCATTCATAGACAACCCTTCGGAATGAACGGAAGATGCGTTCGAATAGAGTAATGATTTCAGATTGTGGCTCCCTCTTCTCTTCAGTCTTTTTCTCCTTTGGTTCTTCCGTCTGTTTCTTTATGGTCCTACGTGAATGACGTTTAAACGGAAGCTGTTCTTGATTTTTTGTGTTTGCCTCAACATCAATTCGATTTTGATCCGAGGTTTTGATGACCATCTCAGGAAATTCTAATTCAAGCGTACTGGTTGTTTCTTGTTTTTGTTCGGGAGTGTTTAATATCTGCTTGATAAGATCTGTGATCTGATTCGCTTCATTAAGCATTTCCGATTGATGATTTGGTGCATCACCATTTGTGTCCTTTTTGAGGATAAGTGTTTCTTGTCGTTTTGATGTGCTTGATACTTGAAGTGGAAATTCATTCGCGCTCGCATCATACCGCTCTTGAATAAGCTCGTTGTTCTTATCTATATCATAGAGTAGAAGCCGTCCTTTCATCGAAGATGGGACGTAACTGATCAACTCCTGAGAAGAACGGATTTCCTGTAAAACGATCTTGGGAATGGTTTGAGAAAAATCGTTGCACTCAAGGATACCGTGTCGACAGACAGTTTTGGCAAGAAGCTTTTGAACGCTTTTCTTGGTTAGTGATTCAAGCTGAATCTTTAGGCACGGTTCATAATAGAATGTCGAGCGAAACTGTTCCATTGAATCCTGCGATGACTTGTAGAGATGGATACGTGTTCCATCGTCACTGGAGCGTTGCTTGAATGTTGATATAACCTTTTCGACTTGTAGGCGAAAACGGAGGTCTTGATTCATTCGTGCACAATCGAATATTCTTGAACCTCTCAGAAAGAGAAGATCGAAGAATCTTTCTTTTGCAAGATGTGATGGTATATCATATGCGATTACCATGAAATTAATCGAATCGGTGGTTTGGGATTGCGCAAGCAGAAGCGGGTCAAGATGCTTCCCCGGGACACCGGCAATGATTTCCGTAGCGCCATTGATCATCGTTCCTTCCCTGCGTTATGGCAGAACGAATGCTTTCTTAACGATGCTCTTGTGTGCAGTCTTTATCTGAACAAGATAGATTCCTGCCGGAAGATGGAAGGCGTTGAGGCTTAATCGAAACGAACCTGATCGATGGAATGACTTCTTCGTCAAATACTTTCCAAGCAAACTGTAAACCGTAACAACGGCGGTATCGCCTTGCTGGGTTGAGAATTGAATAACGGAAGAGGTATGCCTCTGAGTTGTTGTATCTTTTGATTGTGAATGGATCTGAGGAGAAAATAATAGTAGTGCAAGAATGAAACCAATCAATCTATTCATTATTGGAGTCCTTTTGAAGTTTGAGTAATAATTGAGCTCGCTGGTGTTTGAGTGTATTGATGTCTGATTGCAAGGATAGCAATTCAAGCTTGGTTCGTATTAATGCATCATATTCAATCTTGCCTTGTTCGAAACGCAATTCATTGAAATGAATCAAGTCCTGAATTATTGAGGTTTTGGATTCGAGTGATCGGAGTTTTTCTTCGATGGATTCCAACTCTAAACGATATGTTTGAAAGCTGCAAAGGTGCAGAAGTTTTTTGAGTTGATACTCCTCTTGGATTCTTTCCAGTTGCAGGATTGCGTCTGAATGTTTTGAAGAAAAGAATAGGTCACTTACTGAAAGACTCAGGGAAAGCCGGTACGCATCTTTCGGTATGATGTAAGCTGCCGAGGAAGACGGATCAATGAATAAGAGATTGCCAATTCCATAGCTTGCAGAGATATGAATTTCAGGCAATAGTCTTCGGAAGAAGCTGGTTTGTGAAACTTGATCTTCTGCCTTTCGGATGTCGATTTCGATCTGGTGTAATTCGAGGCTATCAATGATTCGATAAATGGGAACCGTCCCCGCCTCGGGGGGAAAGACAGGAACGGGTTGCCCATACAGAGCATTCCACAAGAGCGAAGACAACAAAAACACGCTCGGAACGATGAAACCTATTTTGTGGATGTTCTGATTCATTTTGGATTTTTCTACCTCGATGTTATTTCGCGGAGAATCGAACCATCTGATCTACCGAGGGTGCGCGTTTGTCTCCAGCTGGAGTCGGTATATTCGGTGCGGCTGACAAGGCTGCCATCTGAACGGCCGTAAGTCTTTCGACGTTGTGAAAGAATCCCATTGCCATCCCGGACTTCTGTAACAACCATACTGTCCAGGGCGAATCGAGATGACACTTTAATAGATCCATCTTGAGGATTGATCGTTCGGGTTACAACCGGCAAGCGGAACGTGTAGGTTTCCAGCGTTCCATTGCGGAGAACGTGGGTAACAATCGTGTCGCTGCTCAGTCCGAATACTTCTGTGATGTTGCTAAGCTGCGGATTGTCGTTAAGATAATCGGCGTGCGAGATATACCTTTTCGTGTCGGTTACGACATGGCCGTTTTCTTTGCCGTACGATTTGCGGACCGTAATCAATAACAATCCTTTGGGATGCGTGTAACGCTCAGTGATGGTCGCTCCGTAACCATCCTCGGTAAGTGCACCGTAGATGAGCACAGTATCTATACTCGTCTTTGCGAGAACGGTTTTTTGACTCTTTGGAGGCAAGATTGAAGTTTGCTTGGCGTTCTCATTGATGCTTGTCCAATCTGCGATAGCATCAAGTTCTTCTAGTGCGGAAATGAGATAGTCTTCTCCGGTTGCCTCAAATTGGTATTGAGGGATGTCGGTGGAAGTTGTGCTTTCGGTGGCCTGTTTACTCTGCTCGCAAGAGATCAGAATAACAACGACAACAAGCGCAACGAAAACAGTTGCGATGATACTTCTTTTGGTAATCATAGATACCTCTTTGAATTGTGAATGATTGATGAAACCCCCATTATGATTTCTTTTTATCATGTTTTATCCCTAAAAGTGGAAGACAAGGACAGTTGCTTCAAAACGCTGGGATTCAGTTTGGACTATGCCGATATATGTACCGATCGGGGCAAACAAGCTTTTCTCGGTATCACCAAGCCACGTGTGCCGGTGTGTTCCCTTGGTTTCTCGGATATCTTCGGCAATGGTTCTGACAAGAAATTCTTGTCCTGATGAATCCTTTTTGACAATCGAGATGCTGACCGTGACCGGATTTTTCAAGGTGTATTGGACTTCTGTGTTTTTTGTGAATGAATCAAAAGCACTTGGAGTAAAACGGAGATTGCTGACAATATTGGGATCGTCTGCTGCTGTCGGGAGTTTGCAAGAAGCGAAACAAAGCGATATCGCTACAATGAAAATATAACCCCACCTTAATCCTCCCCTACGAGGGGAGGAAATTATTGTTCCCAAAAAAGAAAGCCAAGTTCTGGATTCCCGCTTTCGCGGGAATGACGAAGTGTACGGAAGGGAGAAATTTCCTTTTCTATGCATTGGGAATTACTCCTGAGGTATTTCGTGGAGATTCGAATGTGAGGATATCGAGGATCCGTTTCTTCTCTTCCGGATTGTCCTGGAAATAGAGGTACGTGTTGAACAGCTTCTTTGGAGTGCAATCCAGAGTAAGAGCGTATCGAAGCTCAATGAGCATTGCCATCAAACCGGAAACTGTGATGGGCTTTGATTCAAACGGTTCGAGGAAAACAGACTCTGAGTTTGAATTCCTCATCACCAAATACATTCTCAGCTTATTCAGAATCATCCCTTCGAGTTTAATACCAAAACCTTTTCGCACATTCAGGATGATAGTTCCATTCGATTGCTGGACTGATGAAAGCTTAAGCTTGGGGATTTGGTATTGACGCAATCCGTGGAATACCATAAGCAGAAGTATCAGTTCATCCCGGAAGAAACGAAGAACTTCAATTGTGCTTTGGGATCGTTGACGCTTGCTGAGATACCGGAAGATTTGAAGAACTTCCTCGGGCGTGAAAGCATTTCTCCGTGTTGACCGGAGAAGAATGGCCTGTGAGGGATTGGTTTTAATGACACCCTCATCTTCCAGGAAGTAGAAAAACCTTCTGATTGATGCGAGTATCCGGCGAATGGTCGAATACTTGACGTTCTTGCCGATAAGATGCTGGAGATACGATTCGATGTGCTGCTGTTGAATCTGGGTGATTGCGGCTGGTTCGATTGAATCGACCGAAATATCCTGACTCTGAAGGAATCCTTTCAGATCGCTGATATAGGACTCAATGGAGTTCTCTGCAACCTTTTGCTTCTTCAAGGATTGAACGAATGCACTCAACGAGATGAACTTTGATTCGGATGGCTGGCTTTGATTCAACGGGATATCCTCTCAGAAAAAATTCTTCTATAAGGCGATTTTCGTGTGCATAAATGTCAATAACAGCACTTTTAAAAATCAGTGTTATAGAATAACAGCGTTTTCAAAAAATGAGTGTTATTCGTTTATTCTCAGGCGGTTTTGCTCTGCTTCGACGCGCTCAGCACAAGTTTTACGACCGCTTAATAAGTGATGTTATTCACTAATGATGGGGATACAATAAAAGGAATACAGAGGGTGAAACAAGCAGGAGTTAACTCCTGCTTGACTTTAAGAAAAGAAGGTATTCTAAGGATGCTTGATTCAACTTCAAAATATGACTTTATTACATTTAGACATTATAATGTTGCAACCGGATAATGTATGTGGTTGTTGCGATAAGGTTTGTGAAACCTCCGGATTTGCGCTTTTAGATGCCTTTAAGAAAAGCAAGTAATCATAAATTCACGATATCTACTTAAGCATAGGTTTGGCAGCATTCTTTTATAAAAATGAAAAAACGAGCGAGAACTTGCATAATCAAAGATTGCCTCGATGAACCATTCATGGGTGGTCGTTGTGAAACACATTACAAAGAATACAAGTTGGAATCTGAACTTCGAAATGATGCGATTAATGTGCTTCATACAGGAGCAGTAGATGGTCGACTTCCAGACAATCCGACACTACGCAAAGAACTTCTTCACTTATGCAAATGGTGGCAGCGAGCATGTTCTGTTGTCCAGAACCATCGTGATACCAATCTTCTTTCTGTTACAGATGCAAATGATGTGATAGCTTTGTCAATTTCGGCTTCAAAAGAAATATTAGAAGCAGAACGCGCGTTTAGGTCCGGTGAACAAATAGATGATATACCTTCCATCAAGCGATCTTGGGCTGTAGAGAGAATGCAGGAACTTGAAGATAAAAAACAAGTATAATGCCGACTAACCCGCGGCTGACCAAATGAGCGTTGGCACGTTAAGCATGGCTTGCAACGGTCTGGTGAAAATGACGAAGTAATCTACTTGAAACTCTGTTCGTTTAGTACAATTTGAAAGTTATCAGTGCGGCAGCTTAGCCGCCATCCGTTAGGCACTACGAACTAAAAGACATCATATGCAATACATCGTACATGATTTAGGATATAGGCAGAGTGGAGAGGTGGTGGAGATTATTCTTTCTGGTAGTGCGGCAAACGTGCGCCTAATGGATAGTTCAAATTTTAGCTCGTACAAGAATGGTAGTCAACACCGTTACCACGGCGGTCTCGCAAAACAGTCGCCAGTGCATCTTCAGATTCCTAGTTCTGGACATTGGTACGTGACTGTTGACATGCAAGGCTTGCAAGGTACAGTACGGTCTTCCGCCCGCGTCCTTCCTGGTCCGCTACCAGAGCTTCGCGAGATTCCTTTGACGAGAGTTCCTTCCCTAATCCAACGAGATGTCCCTCCCAATATGGATGCGGACGTTGTTTCTCGGGAATATGATGTATTTATTTCTCACGCAAGTGAGGACAAAGATGCAGTTGTCCGACCACTGGCACACGCTCTTAGCGATGGCGGATTAAAGGTGTGGTACGACGAATTTGAATTGCGCATTGGTGATAGCCTTCGACGGAAAATTGATAATGGTCTTGCCAATAGTCGTTTCGGTGTTGTGGTTTTGTCGCGCGCGTTTTTCGGTAAAGGTTGGACAAATTATGAACTCGATGGTCTTGTCACACGGACGATTTCTGGCGAACAGATCCTTCTTCCAATTTGGCATGAGATTACAAAACAGGAATTGATCAACTATAGTCCGTCATTGGCAGACAAAGTGGCTCGTAGCACTACCACACATACAATTGCCGAAATCGCAAAAGAGATAATCGACGTAATTCGTGGTGCCTAACCAGGTGCTAAAGCTGACGGAATGAGCGCACTGCAAAATTCATGGCGAGCATAGGTGCTGAATAAATTTGAAAGTTGTCAGGGTCTCCGTTTTAATCCTTTAGCTCCCGTATCTGAAAATATACATCGTTAGTATCACGAAGGTCCTTTTTGGGGTTTTTCTTCAACCGGTTTCAACGCTTTCTTCTTCTCCACCTTCACTTTCATGTCGGCGTTATACTGTTTATGATACTTTCCAAAAGGAATCGCCAGTAATATTTTTTCATTTGCCTGCCTTGCGACAGGAATATAATCTGTTGCAGCGGTTTTAACGGCAGTCGTAATAGCTTGCGCAAGCAATCCTGCCCAACCGCCCATGTTGCCTGAGTTGCCAGAAGTATTTATAGTCACCGCATCGTCATAGAACCAGATCACATCACCAGTGTGCGTCGATTTCAATTCGTACGCAACCTTCACAGTGACACTTCCAGAAGTAATCATATACGATGTATTCCATTCGAGGATCGTCAAATATAACACTGCATCAGCACCAAAAAACTCACGAAATTTCTGGGGTGGCACTGCAAGCATCGTCTCCGTATCATATAATCCTTCTTGCTTCAGGACATCATTCACCACTTCCATTGGGTATACATAATACCCGCTCTGCGTAAGCGGTTCGGCAATCGTAGTCGTGTAATATTCCTTTGCTTCGGCGGAAGTCGATTTGTTCATCGGTGGAAGAACAACAATGGTTTGAGGGTGATCTTTATACATATTCGGTGCAAACTCCTCCTTGGTGACATATGTTCCGCATCCGACCAAGGAAAGTGCTAACAGTATAAACGCAATCGTTTTCATTTTTTCCCCCGCGAATATTCGTCTTTGATCCGTTGAATAAACACTTTTGATTCCGGAAACGACTGTTCTTCCTTCGTTAAATATTCCATGCCTTCGTTTTCTTTTCCTTCTTTCAACATAATGTATCCATACTCTGCATAAACGCCCGGTGGTACCAGCATCTTTTTTTCCGGCGCTTTCTTCATAATATCTAGAAGCGTTGTCTTATGAACCGATAGAGTCGTATCGCTGGGATTTTTTTTGTAATCATATAGAGTTGAAGAATAGTTTCCCCAGTAGAAGAGCGTGGATGGCGGCTGGCATCCCACAAATCCGAGAAATGCAAAGCCTAGAATAAGTAGTGTTTTATTCATGGCACTTCTATCTCCATCGTTGTCTGATTATCTATAAGTACTGTCCGGTTCACAATGACTTCATCATTACGGATCACTTGTACGGTATGTTTTCCAGGTTTTACTTGATAGACAGGATTCTCTTTGTCGTATTGAAATGGTGTGCTGTTATCGATCTTGAGTATAATTTGTGCAGTGTTGCCAGTGAATTTTATGAACCCTTTCTCCGACTTCTGCACAATTCCTTCATTATATCCCCCGCACGCTGCGAAGAGCATTGAGAACAAAGCTATAATACATATTCGTCTCATATAATTCTCCCATCTATTATTTTTCTTGAATATAGTAGTCTGTAAAAGTTATTGTGGGAACATCACCGGATTCTTTTGTGCATACGGAAAGTTCGGTCGTTACATCGCCCTGAATAAGTGATTGCACTTTCAGTTTCCCGACCTCCTTGCCCGGCAGCTCAATCGGAATCCCGGTTTGGGGATTATTGATTTTTTGACCGCGTTTATAAACGGTGAACACATCGCCTTCTTTTATTCCCTGAAGTTTTCCACCCGCAATGAGAAAATTATTCTCCTCGTAGGAAAGAATATATGACCTCCAAGGCTTTTCGAGAAGGTTCTCCGAAATATTGTTAACGAGCTTTCCGATTGCTGCCGAAATTACTTTATCATTCAGCGTTGCATCGTATTCTGCAGTTGTGCCAACACCAAGCACGGTTTCCGCTTCCGAGAATGCCTCACCCGATCCTTCTTCAGAATAAACGATCTGACTTGTGCGAACGTCTACCAGGCGCACGCTTACTTTTGCATATGCCGTTTGTTTCTTCGCTCTGCTGAACACTCCGACGTCGCTGGTTGTTTTTCTACCAAATTCTGTGATGGACCCAAGAATCAAATAATCAGCAGGAATATGAAGATCTTCCAACTTCGCCATTTCTTTTTCTTTGTTCAGATGCGAAAGATCGACTCGCTCCAGTAAAATGAATTTATCGGTAGCAGAAAGTTTCGCCGAGAAAATATCCATTGCTTGTTTTCCCAGTCTGTCATCGTTTTGATCGTAGAAAAATCCTTGACCATATTTTGTTTCATTGGAGAAACGTGCTATAGCCACTTTACGTTTAAGAAAACGTTCCTGTTTCTCCGCTGTCGTCTTGCTTACTTGTGGTGTCTTCTCGGGAACAACTCGCACCTCCGGTGGCTTGACTGTTGAACACGACCAAAGAAATATGGCAAGAGTGCTTGCAATGAATGTTTTGCTTATAGTCATCGTATTCCTCCATTTTTTACATTAAAAATTTTCATAGGTATACATGATTATTGTAAAACCATTTCAAATGTAAATAAACCTCGGACAGTATGCAATTTAGGGAAAAAACAACAAAAAGCCACTCTAAGCACTTAAGCTTAAGAAAAGGAACAAAAAGAGATATTTATTCACAATATATTTAATACAAATAGAGAGATGAGAAGGTAGAATATCGGTGTCTATGTTTTTGATATAAACCGGATAGCTCGGTCTGTCAGACCTATCGATTGGGCAGCTTTCGCTTGGCAATCAGCATACTTCTTCAACGCTTGTCGAACCATGGTTTTTTCGATTCTTGAAACAGAATCTTTCAACGAAAATTCTGTCCCCTCATCGATCATCAGGTTCATTTTAGCAAGTTCGATCCTATCCTTTTGCTGAATTGCGATTTCATCTGAAGGCATATCGTAAGTTTTTATGAATGATTTGAGCTCGAGAATGTTTTCATTCCATCTGTTGCGCTGGAGCAACTTGATGAAGTTGTGATCAATTTGTTTTCGCCGTTGTATCTGAAATTGAGTAAAGAAGTGTTGTGCAAGTTCCGGGATGTCTTCTTTCCTTTTCTTTAAGGGTGGTAATTCGATAAACTGATATTTCGAGAGAATTTTCGAAAGTCCTGAAATGAGAGATCCTCTACGGTATAGCTCATACGGAGAGTCGTTCAAAACAAAGATTAGTCTGCATCGAATTGACCGCTTATCCTTCGTACCAAGTCGAATGATTTCTTTTTTCGGAATCGCTTCAGCTAATCGTTCCTGAAGATATTTTGTTGCAAAATCAATGTGCTTCAAGACGACGGTGGTTGGCATTTCGAGAACGCTGCGGCGGGATGTTGGAAGTTCTGGAGGGCTGCCTCCGAGTAGTCTTATTCGCTGGTCGCGTTCACTATAAGTCTGGAAGTTGATGGATTCGAGAGGACGGTCTTTCAATAAGGAATTGGCGTGAATGCGGGAAGACAAAAGAGATTTGCCGACTCCCGGTTCACCGGTTATGACAAGCGGAGACGTATCCGCCGATAGCTTTGTGAGGGAAGCTTTGATGCGCTTGATTACAGGACTCCCCCCTATTAGGTAGTCTGACATTAGGCAGCAGTAAGCGACATAACCGTCCTTGACAAGATGAAATGAAGCACGAATTACGCATAGATACTCCCGATGGTTTTAGAGAAACGACTCCATAACACGGGATTACGACTGAAAAATCTTTTTGGTTAAACAATGGATTTGAGGAGGGCGTGCCTACAAGATACAGCCAAGAGAAAAACTTGTCAAGGAAAAAAATCCCTATGACAAATAGGGTTTTCCCTTGAAGGATAGGGACTTCCCTACGGAGTACAGGGAAATCCCTAAGTGATAAGACGGATTAATTTTGTCTGGTGTGCAGACCGTTCTTTATAGCAAAGGCGACTAATTGCGGAATGCTTTCTAATTCAAAAGTATCTTTAATGCCTTTACGAAGTGATTCGACTGTTTTTGGACTTATACCTAGCTTTAGGGCGATTCCTTTCACCGTTCTGCCGTCGGCTGTTAATTTGAGGATTTCGCATTGCTGCGAAGTCAATCGACTTAATACGTTTCTTCGATATCTCTCAACAGTGATTTCTTGTTGCATTCCCCACACACGAATTAGATAACCCTCTTCGACTACACCTATGACATCATTGAGAAAATACTTCCGCATACTGTTTTTGCCGATCTCACAAGATTCGATCTGATTAATCGAATAATTCGATCTTAAAAATAAACGGAGGTTTTCAAAGTTAGCCGATTCTGCATTATCAAACAATTGCGGAAAACGCACACCGATCATTTCTTTAGGATCCTCATAACCGTACATTTTCACGAACATAATATTGCAATCGGAAAGATATGCATGCTTCATCAAATGTTCTTCTTGCTGTTCGATAGGAATATTAATCGGCATAGGCTTGTCAAATTGAGCCAACCAAACTCCTTTTTCTGATTGAAGGAAATTCAGACGATAGAATTCATCGAATTTATTTCGAGTGGTGAAATGAGAATTGTCGCTATTACCATTTTTTGCCACGTGTTTCTCCCTGTGATAGTGAATGATAGATTAACCTGGATGAAAAAGGCGCTGGAATAAATGTCTTATATTTCTGGAATTTCTTCGAGTGCAAATTCGATGGTCGGTGGTAGAACCCGAGTATTAATACGAGCAACTTCTCGCATGTTACCCTTGAGCTTCTTTGTTTGGATGATGATTAATCCCGATTCGTTAACAGCCCGGATGCTTCCATTGTTGTTGAGCAAAACTTGCTGTGTTGTTTTGAGAATCGGTAGAGGTTTGCCAAAGAGGAGCGTGATTCGTTCATAACCTTTGAGTGAGTCCATTGAGTTCCTTTCCATCGAGTGTAAATAGAAAAGACCTCAACCGTCGGCAGTTTGATATCGCCGTCTACGATTGAGGTCTCTCCGGACTCGAAAAGGTCACGAGGACTCTGGGTCTATAATAACAAGGGAAATATAGCGAAGAGCAGAGAGAAATACAATTAAGATTCAAGAATTGATTGATCATACTGCTTTACTTGAATTTAGAGTTTGAAATAGGTAAACTGACTCAATGAAAAGAACTTGCTACTGAATTTCCTTCGCTAAAAATGTTTCATCTGAATTCGATAGCGGCATACTGTGTGTCCTTAATAAACATTATATGCAATTACCCCTGCTGAATTATGGCTGAACTTCTCCTACATAAGAAACCCGTCGATAGCGTTTTTCACCTGTTGGGTCAGAAGGAAAATGACATTACATTCAGCGTCGGGTGGGCATTGTCCCGAAGTCAATCATTCTTAAAGGCTTTCCTGAGATCTTCAATCTCTTGGAAGGAACAGATCCATCCACAATCAACAGTTGTTCGCTTGCAGACTTATGAATTAGACAAAGGTATTACTGACATCGAGATCGAAGTGGCGGGAAAATTCTTTCTCATTGTTGAGGCCAAAAGAGGTTGGAATCTGCCATCACCACTTCAATTGCAAAAGTATCTTCGAAGACGAAGTTTCTCCTCAAGCAAAACCAACCGGAAAGCTATTGTTGTGTTGAGCGAGTGCTCTTCCGAATATGCCAAAGAATATCTTCGCATACCAAAAAACAATGGAGTGCCCATTATACCGTTGTCCTGAAGGCAAGTCTATGCCTGTAGCAAGAAGGCAAAGCGCACATCTTCGCACGCAGAAAAGCGACTCTTAACTGAACTCTCTAATTATTTGGATACACTTATGAGCATGCAAAACACTGAATCGAACTGGGTTTATGTCGTTGCTCTTGCCAGTAGTAAGCACTATCCCAAAGGATGGCGCATCAACTTCCGAGACATTGTAAACAAGAAGCACCTTTACTTCCATCCTTTCGGACGAAATGGTTGGCCATCAGAACCACCCAATTATATTGCATTCCGATATCGAGGGCAACTTCAATCAATTCATCATATTAAGTCGTACGAGATTTTCACAAACCCTCACAAGGTTGTAAAAGATATTCCAAACCAAAAATGGGATTCTCACATCCTTTATCACTTGGGACAACCGATTGTTCCATCTAGGGTAGTCCGCACCGGAAAATTATTTCGTAATGGGAGAGTCCGGTGTATGCTGGATACTTTGTTGACATCTAAGAGCATTTCCGCCGCTCGCGATCTAAGCAAAAAGAGGATACGCAATCAGTAAAGTGCAACTGCACATAATACACATAAAGACGAATTGCTGTTTAATCATATTTAAATCTGACATTTCGCACTTAGACACATTGCAATGCTACGCTAAGATGATATAATAATCGTATGAATGATCCGGTTAAAGATAGAATGATTCGTCTCACTCAATATGGTGTTCCTAGAGTTGGATTAACCATACTCTCTGCAGGATCTATGTACTTTGAAAAAACAGGGGGCATTCCGCTTACGGATTATTGGATTACTTCAGAATTCAATAATCGAGATGAATTTTTCCTGATTGCCAACACTTTTTTTTCATTATCTCATCTCGTTTCCATCCTCAAACCAAAAAATGATTGGAGGCTTGCCTTTGACGTAGCTTTTCTATTTCAAGCAAAGGCTAATGAACAAAGTATTTTGTCAATAGATCGCTTGACTAGGGCAAAGTGCTACTCTGACGCTTTTACTTTGTGCAGATCCCTCCACTCGCGTTTGAATCTCCTTCTGTTGTGTTCGTTGAATCCATCCCTATTTGATCAATGGCTCCGCAAACCTAACGAGATGCGGTTCGTTGATGGGAAAATCCGCAAAGAACTAAAGAAACATGGACTAAGGTCGATGGAACACCTGTATAAAATGTACAGCGAGATCGTTCATGGACAATATCAGGCTCTTGCTGATTCTGGATATATGGAGACGGGCGTCTTTTCTGAAATTCCTCCTATAAGCAATCAACTTTATGTCACCGCAAAGTTTCTACTTTCGATGTCTTGCTATGCTATGCTTAGTATGGCCATAGTTGACCTTGGAACCTCACCTATCCCACAAGAAATTCAAGATCATGAGACATTGTTTGACTTCTTTAAGAAGAATGTTCTTGTCCCTAATCGATTCGATCATCTCTGGACGATAATGGCCGAAGAACGGCATTGGGAGAAACTCCGAGATGACGAATACAGAATTGGTGACGCTTTCAACTATGATGGTTATAGAAGCCTTCTTTTTAAATTTCATGGAAATGACAGCCTGAAATTATCTCAGGAATATCAGACAGCGTAGAGTGGACACTGGACATAACACATATATAAATGGATCTAAAATTAATCATACTGAAATCTAGTATTTCGAACTTGGATACATTGCTTCTTGTGCAGAAATTGATTTATCATTGAGCACTCCTCAACATCATTTTTATGCGAATCGTTGACGCGATTGGCAACCCAAAAAAGGGTTCTTATGTCCGACTATATATTTGACACAAACTGCTTTTATGCAGTCAGCACTAACAATGACCGGCAAAAGAAACTGAAGGCTTTTACACCACCGCCATCAACAAGCATCATCGCTCCATTAGAAATCATCAAGATTAGTGATGATGCAAATGATTTCTGTAAACGGAAAAGAGCCATTGATACACTTACAACAATAGGAACAACAATACTAAGCGAGAATCCTGAAAGTATAATCCGTCAGGCCTTTGGTCTACCGGCAATCACTGAGGCTATCCCAATCGAGAAGATGATTCGAGCACTCACTCTGGCAAATTCGTATGATGAAGCCACTACTGGAGTTAAAGATTTTAAGAACAATGTTATTATAAAACTCCATCCTGCAAAGATTAAGGAGTGGAAAAACGATCTCTCTTCCTATTTCACTCAAGCAGTGGTTTCTGGCAATAAAAAAATGCAATCAGTCTTTCTTGACCGCTTAAAGGAATTGCATCCAGACGCAAAGGAACGAGGCCTAAAGAAAATCTCCAAAAATCTCACTGCCCTCAGCAATGAACAATTACATTCAAGAAATAATGCGATTGCCGGCCTATCTGTTCGTGCAGGTCTTTTTACTGTCCAGCAGCTAACCGATGCACTACAGAATAATGGGATGGAAGAACTCATCCAAAAAGCTGTGGCTCGGTACAACGGCTTGGTTGACAGCTATATTTCGATGTACTTGGCTTTTCAGAAAAAGATGTCTGATGGTCGTACTCCTGAACGGAATACATTGTTCGATTTGGAGTTTTTTACTCATCTAGATACTGAAGGAGTGAATTACACATTTGTCACGACAGAATATCTCTGGCTTGAGCTTGGAGAACAGGCATTACCTAATAGAATAGTGCATCTTGACACTTTGTTCAACGACTAGGGTTGCCAAATGCAGCTACCACGTATAATAATGTTGAACAAGTATGACAATATTAAGTCTGACGTTTCGCTTTAGGATACATCCATTGTTCATAAAAAAAAGGATTACTAATGCAGACATGCATTCATCGTGGTGCTAAAGAAATTGGAGGCAGCTGCGTCGAAGTTATTTCTAAAGGGAAAAGAATTGTCATTGACCTTGGTTTACCTCTTGATGCCGACACAAATGATAAGAAGTATCTACCTAATATTTCTGGGTTAGATGGCAATGATAATACCCTTTTGGCGATCCTTATCTCACATCCCCATTTAGATCATTTTGGATTGCTTGCCCATATCAGCAACAAGATACCCGTTATAATGGGTGAAGATGCTCGCAGGATATTAACACAGGCTGCACCCTTCTTACCAGGGAATTGGCCAATTCCTACGAATGGATTGAACTTGAAATCCGAAACATCTATCGAACTTGGACCATTCAAAGTTACCCCATACTTGATGGATCATTCCGGTTACGATGCTTATTCCCTTATGATTGAAGCAGATGGAAAACGCTTGTTTTATAGTGGTGATTTCAGGATGCATGGTCGAAAGGCGAAACTAACAGAAAAGCTCATCGCCAATCCTCCAAAAAACATCGATGTTCTGTTATTAGAGGGATCTTCGCTTGGCAGATTAAAAAGCCATGAATCATTTCCAAGTGAAACCGACATTGAGAAGAAGCTTGTCGATATTTTTACAAACGCAAAAGGCATTACTCTTGTGCATACATCTTCACAAAATATTGACCGTATTGTTTCTATTTTTAGGGCGTGTAAAAAATCTGGCAAAACTTTAGTTATAGACCTTTATACTGCTGTGATCCTTGAGGCTACCGGAAATGAGAATATTCCGCAATCAGATTGGCCACAAATCGCTTTATATATTCCTCAATCACAGCGAATTCAGATAAAAAGCAATAAACGGTTTGCTCTTTTAAAAAAACATTCAAAAAAAAGAATCTATTTAGAAAAGTTACAGGAAATAAAAGAACAATATGTCATACTCTTTCGTCCATTGCATATTCATGATCTTGAAAAAGCTGGTTTACAAAGAGATGCAGTATACGTGTATTCACAATGGGAAGGTTATTGGGAACAGGATTCCTTTTCTTTTCTTCGAGAATGGCTGGCAAAATATAATATCCCCAAAGTGAGCATACATACATCGGGTCATGCAAGTGTTAAAGATTTGAAACGATTCGCTGATGCATTGAAGCCTACTAGAATTGTTCCGATTCATACTTATATGCCAGAAAAATACAAAGAACTATTTGACAATGTACATTTGCACGCCGACGGCGAATACTGGGAGGTTTAGAATGAGGGGTCTATCAGACAAATTCATAATTTCCTTAATGAGTGGGTTATTACAACCCGTCCTTGATCGAGTAAAAAAAGACGATACATTGATGTTGGGCATTCGAGATGGATACTTCAACATTTATTATCGAGGTGGCAATCTGCTTCGGATAACTGAAAAACAGAATTCTTTTGACCTCTTTTTTGACAAAAAGTATGATTTATCTGAAGGACATAAGGCTTATATGGCGCTGACCTTACCAGAGATAATAACAGATCATTCACAATTAGATAAATGGGTTTCATCAATAGCCTCACTTAAAGAACTTATGGATTTTTGGCTTAATAAGAATCCTAAAATGGAGAGAGAATTTCAGCAACTTGTCGAAAGAGAAAACAATAGATCACCAATTTCTGGAGACACTGAATATTTTATTACAGATATCGAATTCGCAGATTCAAGTATCGGTGCGCGGTTTGATATTCTGGCTGTCAAGTGGCCTGCATCAAAAAGAAAAGATGGTAAGAACTGTACGGCTTCATTTATAGAGATGAAATATGGAGATGGTGCACTTAGTGGAAAATCAGGCTTAATAGATCATATCATGGATATAAATAAATTTCTGACCGAAAAGAAGAATTATTCAGACATTCTTAAAACAATGACTACGCAGTTTAATCAGCTTGATGAACTTGGATTAATGAATTACAATCATTGTACGAATAATACAAAAGTTCAATTGAGCGAAAATAATAAACCAGAATTTATCTTTTTAATAGCCAATCACAATCCAAGAAGCGAGCAACTGAAAAATATATTGACTGATTCTGAATTCAATAATGCAATTAACACAGAGCATTATGATTTGCGATTTTATGTAGCCAGTGATGCAGGATATGGTATGCATGAAAAGAACATGCTTTCATATGAAGAATATGTAAGCCGCTTTTGAGATTGAAGAACACGCTCTTTCGGTGCCGAATAAAAAGAAATTGTAATGAAGGTTCACCATTGATTTCCTATTAATTTATTAGGTTTAGAAATAGTTGTTTTCTTTTCCTCAGTAACAACCTTCGGAATTTCTGATTTATTCGTCAAACTCTGGCTGATTTCTTGTTCAACCGCTTTCCGGGGTCTACCAAAGTGAGAACGAGATTTTTCCCTAATCATCACTGAGGTAGCTTCTTTGTAGGTAATATTATCAAGAACCGTTTTGATATTAAAAGGCGGTATCGGCTGACCATTACGAATTGTCGAGACATAAGCCGACCAATTTGGCAAACCGATCAAGTCATTCTCACTAATAGTCGGACTAAACCTTTTTCCCATTATTTCAGCATCCTTTTGGCCGAGTCGGAAAGTAATGATTGTGCCGACGTTTCCAAAAATTGAGTCCATGATCCTATCGGAAACTTGTGTGAGAAACTGATTGGCAAGAATTAAGGACACTCCAAATTTTCTTCCTTCCGAAAGAAGAGTCATGAAATTTTGAGTCGCAAGGTTTTGAAACTCATCTATATAAATATTGAAATCAGACCTGTTGGCAGCTGGCTGTTTCACTCTTTCCATTGTTGCTGCCAGCAACTTCGACATGAATACCATCCCGAAAAATCGGGAATTTGTTTCTGTGAGCTCACCTTTTGCCAAATTTACAAGAAGAATTTTCCTCTCATCCATTAAGTGCCGAAGATCAATTGTAGATCGTTTTTGTGAAAATATGTTTCTAAGCAATGGGTCGAATAGAAAAGACTCAAACTTACTTCCAATATATCCACCAATAGAAGGACCATCACTACCAGTTTTCGTATAGTCGATCTGGGGTAATACCTCTTCAACCCAACGCTTCAAAATGGGTTCATTCGTCTTTAAGGGTAACCAGCGCTTCCAATAATTCTTTTCCTGATAAATCGTATGGAACTCCAGAAGTGTACCCGGATTGCCAGGATCGGACATTGCTAAGAGCATGTTCATGCGCAAATGTTGGAAGAATATCGGGCCAGCGAAATGTGCAATAGAGTTGACGCCGTATTCATCCTCGATGAGTTTTGTAATTATTGCTATCATTTCCTGTATGATAAAATGTCGTTGAATTTCAAATTGACATTCAAGCATATTCAGACCAACGGGATAATCACTGTCCATGGGATCTATGAGAACCACATCATTTGCACGGTGTTTAGGAATCTTTCCAAGAATTTCCTTGAATAAATCGCCGTGTGGATCAATAACGCAAACCCCCTCACCATTGTTAATGTCGGAGAGTATCATAGATTTGAGCATTGTGGTTTTACCCGTACCAGTTTGGCCGACAGCATACATATGCCGTCTCCGATCATCCCTCGACACACGTATAACCTGCTTAACGGTATCGTTTTCAAAAACGCCCAACGAAACACCCTCAACTGGCATCTCTCCTTGCGGTGATTTGACCCGCCATTGGCGCTCCTCTAAACCAAGGAGAGCTTCAATATAAGAATGAGGAAATCGGAAAGCACATGACGCTTCCGACGGATCGAAAAGATATTTCAAATGTTGAATAGATTCAGATTGGTTGCAGTCGAGGTTTAGATTTATTTTGATCTTAACGAGATCATTTCCGGCTTGTCTTAATAAACTTCTACTAATAACATGTGTCTCAAATCCTCCTTTAAGAAATTGAGAAGTTCCATTATCTGAATCGTGAGTTCCCCCCGGTGATTCAGTTATTAACGTTCCAAGTAGGTTCGAAATGACGGGTGAGAGATTCGTGGGTGCCGCTATGCGAATCTGCATATATGCTGAGGTATCTTTCAAGCAAGACAATTTCTTTATTAGTTCTCGCTGAACGGTCCGGGAATGTTCAAGTAGTGTTGGTTGCAGCCGTTCAACGTCCAGAGCCGTGGAGGCGACACCAACTTGTGCGAATTTCTCACACAAATCAATCTGGTCCTCAAGAAAGCTTTTCATCCCTCCTTCTAAGATCGCTGGTTGCAATGTGCAACTTAGCATGATAGGATGACTTTCGCGCAACAAGGTGTTGAGTAAATATTCGAAGCTCTTTCCAGAATATTGAAAAGGATAAATATAGGGAATCGATTTGTTGAGTTGTGGATTCGGGAAGGAATTGACTGCCTTTTGTGTAAATCCGAATTCTTTTTTACTTGAATTTACTTTTATTGTGTCGAGACATATAAAATCTTGTCTACGAATTATTTCGCTGATGTACTGAAACTTAAAAGGACTTAACATTACTTTGACTTGCCTTGTGGATATCCGTTCGAATTCGTACTCAGAGAAGTAAGATTTTAGCAAAATGTGCAAGTGACTTGCATACTCCTCAGCCTGAAATTCCGTGGAGTTTTCCGATTTACATAGCAACCCGACAGTTATCTTTCCTCTTGCATAGTTTTCTGGGTTGGGTTTTGATATGAGCCTTATATCAAATGTCAATTTTTCGTTATTTTGTTTGATAAGACAATTGAGAAAATCTATTTCGCGAGTATGCAAATCAGCTGAATACTTCTCAGGCGTACCACTAAATAACTTGGGCGACACAATACAGTTTAGCAAATATCCGAAATAGCAGTTACCGTTTCTCGATAAAACAGCTGCTCGATTACGAGGATGCTGTAAGGAATGACATTTCGATACTGTCAAAATATCCTTAAGACTTTCGTCGTTTAATGGATATCTGGTTTTGATTTTCATATGACATTGAATATTGCTTTAGTGACCTTTGAATAACCGCTGCTTGGTTTTACATTCATCTTGAAGACATCGGAATCCTTTTTAATGACCAAATAACAAGAATATTGCGATCACACACGCGATGGCGAACCACATCATGCTAACCATTCCGTACCATACGGTTCTTATTACTGCTCTTAGGAAACGGATCGCGATAAAGACCAACATTATTATCAAAATGCCGGTAAACATGATTATGTTCCTATTCGAAGTGACAGCATAGTCTTATTCTTTTTTCATCTGTAAATGTTTTCATTTGTAATCTCAATGCAGAGGTAAGAGAATATTTGTTCCTAAATTGAGATTTAAAAAATGGATCCGAAGGAATGAATCGCACATCTGAGTCCAAAGCGTAAAATATTGTATTGTTTTCTCTAAGGAATGTGTTTACTTGTTGAATGCTTATTGATTCTTTTAGTTTCAAATTCATATTAAAGTACGTTGAATCGGAAGCACTTTTGATATGTGTGGGAAGTTCTATAAGATTTGCTCTAGCAAGTTTCTGAATCGAGCAAAAGCATCTTTCCTGATAGTCACGCAGGTTCGCGATCATCGTATCCAGCATATCGTGTAAAAGTATTGCCGAAAGTGGATGCATTCTTCCGTTTAGTGGAGCATATTCGTTGTACTTACTGACACCTAAAGCTGCTTTTTGTCGAGATGGATGTTGTGAGTACCATAAGAGTTTTTCGTATATCATATCACTATCGGTCAAGACACATCCCCCTTCAACGGTAGTGATCGGTTTTTGGGGAGAAAAACTTAACACGACAACATCAGAATAAAAACCTGCTTGGCGATTATCTCTTACCACACCAAAGCTCTGAGCAGAGTCACTTATATATAAAAGATTATGCAACACACAAAATTCTTTGATTGTTTTTGAATCTGCAGGAGTTCCTCCGAAATCGACCGACAAAACCGCTTTTGTTTTCGAAGTTAGAGCATTCGGTATATCAATTGCCGAAAGATTTAGAGAATCGGAATTGACGGCCGTAAATTTTAATTTATTACCGTGAAGTAAAAACGGTGAAATCGAGCCTCCCCAAGTGATCGGAGAAGTGATAATGTCACATCCTTTCAAATCTAATGCAAGACATAGCGCGTGTAATGCCGTTGTTGCATTACTAAAGCAGATGGCATGCTTCTTTTGATAGAAAGAAGATAATTTTTTTTCGAGAAGATATATTTCCCCGGCTCCTGAAAGGTGCTGCGTCTGAATAGAATGATGCATATAGTACTTTTTAAGATACTTACCTATATGTGTAACCATTTTCCCTATTTGATGATTTTCATACATTGGCATATGGTCCCAATTCAGAAATTCGCTTTCGTAATTTCAAAGGATCAAGCAAAAAATCATCTCTTAAGACTTCTTTGATATAGTCAGGAAATGGAAATAGTGGATCAGGATGATTTTCTTTTTCATCCCACCACGGCAGAAAACTATTATTGCGGCAATAACTTAAAGCAACGTAATCAGCGTAATGAGAAGCAGTCTGATCCGAATTGGGAATAATATCGTGTGACGCAAATTCAATCTGCTTTTCGCACAAATCACCGGCGATCACAGCTTGAGCGGCGATAAGCGCTTCTCTGATTTCACGCGGTGCTGCACCGGCTCTATAGAACCGTTCTGATGCTGAATTCAATGAAGAACTATCTTTCTTTACATCGAGCTGTGGATTCAATTCTGATGCAATACTCAAAACTATCTCTGGAAAATCCTGCTGCAATGGCATCAATACCGGTACGACAATCCAACGCTGGCGCATTGCTTCTGAAATTGCTTCAGGCTTATTCGACGTACCGATGAGACACACTTTACCGGCTGTCGAGGTATCTGCGAGGAACGATTGAAGCTGGCCGATAAGATTTTGCGTTACACCGGAATCATAGGTTGATTGGTTTCGATTCATTGGAAGCTGCATTTCCAATTCATCTATTAGACCAATTCCACCAAGCTCTCGTAATAAGCTCAGCATTAATTTTGCTTTCCTTTCAGATTCGCCAACCCATTGACTTTTGGGATTGACGATACTAAAAGTAGGCACAGACGCTTGAGCTGCAGCAATTAGTGTCAGAATCGTTTTTCCACCTGACGGACTGCCACAGAGAAGAATATTGCGCGGAGTGTTTGGATCATTTCGTTTCAATCGGTTGGCAATGCCCGTCAGTAATTGCAACGGTTTTTGAATTGTTCGCCCAACGACTTTTGTATTTTTAACTCGGTTATGATCAATAAGTTCTAGTGTGCCTTCACTAAGAGAAACGATATCTGACTGCTTTCGACTAAAGACATCATGTGCATTAATAGCATGGCCTGTCTTTTCTGAGGAAAGGTAAATTGATTCCAATGATCTATTGGGAGTTCCACTGCTGAGATTTGCTATGGAAACAGTGTTTAACGCCTGTTCTTCTTTTGCTTGCGGGTAACGATTCTTTAGGGATTCAATGAATATTACCTTAGCAGCTACATTTGGCTGAGGAATAGAAACAGAATCAATGTTTTGATAGATCAGTGATTCCATGAGACCAGATCGTACTTCAGCAAGGACGGTATAATTCTGACTCTTTCGAAAAGCCAATGAATTACTAAGACGCATTGCCAATTCAATGGCAATAATTTGTTCGGGTGTGTGTGTACCATTGTTGAGGTGCGGAAGCAAATGCTCAGGAAATTCAATAAGAATTAGAAACCGAAGAGGGATATTCTCACCAAGCATTAGCGGTGATGATTGCTGTCCCAATCGAAGCAATGCACGAAGAATTGTGATAAATTCGCTATCGTCACCTATTGCTCTTTGACGGTTGTTGTTTTGAATTCCAAAATCTGATAAAGCTTTATTAACAATGGATCGTTCTTGATGATTCAAGTCCGTAATGTCACACACAACACCTGTGCTCCGTGAATATTGAACCAACACAAGATGATGTTTTATAAGCGCTTGATTACGGAGTAGTTCAATCAACGGTTGGATCTGGCCTTTATCATTTAATTCCAAGTCATATAAGCTTCGGCCTTGAACAATAACACAGCTCTTACCTTCCGTGTACGGCTGTAATATAAGCTCTATAGCGCTAGGCATTATCGGCCTCCAATCCTCTGTTGTTTTAGTGTATTCAATTTCCGAGTTCGTTCCTGCCTTTTTCTACGATCATTATCTTCCTGATCAATAACCTTTGAATAAGGAAGCTGACAATTGCCATCAGTAGAAGTTGTTTTTTCGCTGCCCAGCTTAATCCCCATTCTTTTTAGCTGTTGATTAAATTGTTTGATGATCGGGTCGCACGTACCATTGCGCATGCCAATAATTTCGGTACGTGCATTGACGATGTTATTTGCGCCATCAATGGATATCTCGGTATTTATGTGTTGACCAATTTCGTTCGTTGCAATAACATTCAGATTTCCATCGACTCGCTTCACTTCCACCTGTTTAAATCCAACTGTGACGCTTGCCTTCGCACATGCCTGAGCAAGATTAGATGAGAACACCTTTGTATGCATTACTTCAAGATTACCCATAAAGGATTTCATTTCGGAATTTAATACTTTTGCATCTCCGGCATTTACAACTGCTTTGATACCTTCATTTAATATGCCTTTATCAGTAACCTTGAAATCCATCATATTGATCGTAGAAATCAGGGCTACCTTTTTTATGTCTAGCGGTGACAATCCACTTGTATTGATTCTTTCTATTGCGGGGGAAAAAGATTTTGCAAATATCGCACGCAACATATTTGGACTGCATACTGTATTCGACTGCACTGATTCAGTGTTGTTACAAGCAGCATTAATTGCGCTCATAATATTTTCAGGGCAATATGACGATACATCCAGCAATGTATCCTTCGAAGAACGATATGAGCTCAAATCACCCAACGAAACCAAAGAAGCATGTACTTCCTCAATTTCACTGACATTTGTGCGTTCAGTTATTCGACTCATTGCAGTAACCCTTCTTAAAGAATTTTATCATTGTTGTTGGATTGACTATCTATTGTTTGATCGTATTCCGGTGGCAGCAATTCATTGTTTTGTGGGGCTGCTTCGCTTGCCAAAGTATTCGAGGGTTGTTGAGTATCGTTTTCCTTTGGTTGTTGACTGCCATTTGCATTGTACCGTGTAACTAATGACAACTCATCGAAAGCAAGCACATAGCTGTTATTTATGGGATCAAAATATTTAAACTCAACCTCTGGCTGCCCTTTTTCATTAGCGTGGTATGGTAATAATTGGTGCTGCATTACTTTATTGATCATCCAAATTGTAAAGTTATCAACCAAATAAAGCACCTGTTGAGCAGCACCGCTGTCTTGACTCTGTAATTCCTTGAACCTCGCGACAAAGTTCTTTGCCTTGGTTGAAAAAATATTCTTTGCGTCCAAGAACGAAGCATTCAGCGTATGTACTTTGGCATCTGCTTTGATTAACGCATTGTCGATCTTAGCCAACTCAGCAAGAGCGACTTTCGAGTTCTTAGCAGTGATGAAGATGTTACTCATCGTAACGAGTGCAGTATGAAATGCTAGTGTGATAGACACCAACACCCAATTTAGGATTATTGCATAATGGCTACCTCCTGGTCCGCCATTTGATTCGTACGCTTCAAGCATATTGCATGCAGGAATTATAAACACCAATCCATACGAAACAGTTGTAAGAAAAACAAATATGATACGATTTTCTTCCCGGTATCGTTTGGCAAAATAATTCAATGTGATACTACTGTAGATAGCGAACGATGCGAAAGCCAAGCCAGCTGGAAGCACGACAAACAATGAAGACAGCCCGGTAAAGTGGTCCAGGAGGTACTGTATCCCTTTGAAAGAGAACACAGATTCAAAAACAAAAGTAAGCGATAGGAGAATGTTTGCCCGCCGATTATCAGTATTGCGAGCTACATTTTTGTCTACCTGCGTGTCACGGTTTTGATCAATATACTCTTGACGATCCCGCACTCCCTTTCGCTGTTCTGCTATGACATATTCGCCATCCTTGAGAATTTCCAGCATCTTGCTGAAACACTGTGTCGTTGCACTCGCGAGGCTCTTGGCTTTAATCTTTAAAAGGGCTATTCTGATTTTTTGAAAAATGTTCTTCAACATAGTGTTATGCCTTCATTTGTCGTTCTTGAAAATCATTTCCAAAGAACGGTCCAGGTTGTCCACTTCGGTCGAGCGATTAGCGACAACACTTTTTCCCGAGCCACTGTGGTTAACAGTTATAATTTTGACGTCATCGGGGATCCGATTCAGAGTCTTTGGTGATACACCCCTTGGTAGAGATTGGCATCCATCACTGATCAGCAAGATAAAACGGTAATGGAGTGAATCATGAGGCACAGTTCCCAGACTGCGCGTTCCTGCATTAAGCGCCCCTATAATATCGGAGTAGTCTTCTCCTGGTTTCTTCTTACCATAACCATTATTGATGATCGCTTCACATTCGCTAAGGAACTTTTGTTCCGAAGCGTTGAGTGAATCTTGGTATATACTTTCTTTTTTCACATAGTCCAACGAATCTAGTCGATATTGCTCCACGCGTTTATTGAATTTGTACTTTGCCTCACCACCAAACCGGACTGGTATGACTAGTGGCTGTGGTGGTTTTGAGATGGGAAAATGCAGCACATTAGCCTTGTAAGCATCTTTTCTCACGTAGGTAAGCCATATCTCACCATAACCGAGAGAACGCAATTTATCAATCATGGCAGAGATGAATCCTACACTGATTCGTGGAACACTGTAAGTGGAATTGGTACTACCACTTGGATCAAAGATAACAAATACGGCATTATACTTGGTTTGAATCGAAGCAATTTGCTCTGGCTCACTTTTCAAGGCTTTTGTTATTGTATTACGAACTGTATCATTTGTGAAATAAATATATACACCGGCTGCGAGAAGAAGAACTACGAGAATGGTGATAAGGGCTTTCATTGTGCTAATCCTTTCAGAACTGCTTATTAATATATAGAGATAACAGTAAGCTCAAATGTCCAAATCAATTTTACTTTTTTAATATGACTTAATACTTTCCCAAAATATTCATATGAAATAATAGAGATATATCCAATTCCGATTTTCCAAAAAGATAAGTCGATATTCTCTATATTATCATTGATAATAATAACGACATCGTGCAATGCTTATTTCTTCAATGCACATAGTTTGTTTATTTCAAACAATAAAACTAAATTAATTAATAATAGGCGTTAATTATCCCTTCAAACAGCGCATCAGCAAATGGAATGACCTATGATACAAAATCAACTGGCTGGCAACCTCTCATCGCTTCAGGGCATTCCATTAGCCTCTGTGTGGGAAATGTGGGTAGTAAATCTATCTCCACCCCCAAAATTTCGTAGAACCCTGTGTGCAAATCACAGTCGTCGTTATGCGAAGTTTATTCCAAGATCTACCAAAATTCGAAAACCTAATATTCATATGTTCCACTTAGCGGCTTGTCAGGCTCCAGAACTTTTTACAAAAGATGGATGGTTTCTACTTGATAAGATTTTTCCTATTTGGAATATCAATGAGTTCCACCAGCGAACGCGGAAATATTATGGAAGTCTTCCAGACGATATTTTTGAGGCAATATTAATGTGTGCAAGAGACTTTATCGATTCCCAGGATAGCGATAGAGATGTACCTTGAACACAAAATCTCATACATATAGCGAAGCATTTAGAAGTTACAGGCAGGGAGAGAAGTGGCACCTCGTCGAGTTATGTTACAAGGGACTTGATAATAATTGCTACGCATCTATCGCTTATGCGGTCATTAAAAACTTATTCCCACTTGTGATCGATCTGATAGAAAGTAAAAAACAGTATCACTCTCCTAAGGAAGTATATGATGGCTATGGTCTCGAACTCTGCCATCAGGTATTCGAACAAGTACTCGAGAAATCGGGTATAATTGTGAATGCTGAGACGAAAACCAATCCGGCAGGGTATATATACACTTGTTTTCGTAGTGGAATAATATCGCTACACCGCATGAGATTCCCTATCAGTGATTATATTTGGAAAAAGATAAATGATGTGCTATTGATAGACCAACGCTTTAAAGAAGTTGGGAGAATTCAAGACCGGGTGTACCAATTATCGGAATGGGAAAAGGAGCGCATTCTTTATCAAGAAGATGAAGAGGATTTATATAGACGGACTCCGAATAAACAGATCAAAGTCATTCGGCGAGAACTTCCCAATGACCAGATCCGTTACGAGATTAATAAGGAAGAAATTACTGAAGCTATCTCGGATTTATTTGAGGCAAGTGAATCAGCACTTACGGTCTGGCAGATCCATGCATTCATTATCTCAATATCATCTAAGCAAGATATAGAATTCGAATCCACTACAATTGACTGTGATGAAGAAAAGGAAGGAACTGCATCAGAATATGTAGATCCAGAATCCATTGGGGTTGAGTACAATGAAGCACAAAGCGCTCTCAAGGATGGATTCACGAAACAACCTGATGAAATCGAAGAAACCCTCAAGAGTGCTGCAAAGAAGTTTATATATCAATTAAGTGACGAGAATGCAAAGGTTCTTTTCTGGTGGCTGACAGATAAGTTATCCGATGCTTTTGTCGAAGATATCCTTCCTCCAGAGATTAAACAATTCATCAAAACAAGCGGAAATCCAAAAGGTCGGAATGCAATAGATTTCAAATGGATCGGTGAAAAAACAGATTTGAGTAAAAACACGGTACGAAGTAGAATAGATGGACCAAACAATGGCATTAGATTTCGGCTTCAAAACCTTTATATAAACGAAAGCCTTGGTGAAAATGATTTTATTCAAATTCTGCTATTAATCCATAAAAAATTGGGAGAAAAATTTGGATTCATAGACATGGGGAGAACTCTATAATAATAAATGAACTGTTTATGAGCATGCAATGATTAAAACTGAAAAAAAACCACAATTTGGCGAGATTTGGCTTGCCAACCGGGACTACGAAGTACCAGTTTCTGAAACACAAACTCAAATTAAGTCGGTTGAAGATACTAGATTCGTGCTCGTGCTTTCAAAAAGTGACGAATATGAAGAGAAATATCTCCGATCAGTTTATGTCTCCCCAATCTCATTTGATGTGGATTTCGCCTCGCATTTAGACTTAATCCTTTCTGCCGATGAAAATCCGCTCAAGGTCGAATGTATGGCTGAGTTTTGGAATATCATTCCTGCTCTTGAATGCAATCTTGAACGATACGAAGGTAGGGTAACAAATGAAGAACTGCTCAAAGGTATCAAAGGATTGTGGAAACTAGCGTTCGGCCTTGCTGATGAATCAACCGATTTTTCCGGTATTATCACAGGCTCATTCATAAAGACTGCACATCCACGTGTAAGAATATTTCAGGAGCAGGAGATCAAGGAAACGGAATTCTTACGTACACCAACCCTAGCTTCTCTTAGTCTGCTCGAAGAGAATGAGGCGATAGAGATTCCCGCTGATGAACCAATCATTAGTAAAATTGGAAATGAGATTATAGAGGTTGCGCATGAGATCAAAAATAAGATACTTGGTCTGTTTTATCCCACTACCGGCCTTACTCCTTCAATGGCCTTTGATGCAGTTTGGGAATTACCTGACCCAGCGTACTTAACCAAACAGGGACAAGAATTCGTATTATATACTGATCAGGAAACTGATTTCACTATTTCTATAAAAATTCGCCCGCCGATGGGTTTGATATATGTCCGAGGGAAAGAAGCAATAAATGTCATGAAAGTTGTGATTCATGTTGGATTAATGGTTTACGAGTTAAAACTTTTACCAAATGTAAACCCTTCGGAAATGATTTATCTTATACCAACTGAAGCTCTTAAGGATTGGCGCACATCTACTGTCATATTGAATTTACAGCGTAAGAATGTAATGCTAACTCTGCAAATAACGAATTAATTTTCGAGGAAAGTTACTTTTCAAAATGGAACCTCAGAAAACTCTTCGGTTTTACGAGTGTGAAGTATTTCTGCCCTTCATTGAGGATGGTATAATTGAAGAGAAGGATATCGAGGAACAGTTGTATCGAGCATGTTTATTAAATGGATCAATAGATTATCTATTTTCCCACCTCCTTCCCCAAAAAGAAGCAGAGAGATTACTTAATCGACTTAAGGAAATAGAACAACTCAAGTATTTTTTTACTTCTCAATTAAATTGGCAGGAAGTAACACCAGAGATCGGCTCCATGAACACTCTGGCCTATGATCCTACAATCGACAAAGGATATAGTCTCACATTTCATTATGCCGATGTTCCAAACAATTTTGATCTGCCTGGTTACCGCCAAGCCTCCACAGAGCTTATGAATGGACTACAGACAGCTCGCGCATCTGTAAAGAATTTATCAGGCAACTATGACGACAGCCTCTATCCAGTTGCATCGGGAAGACTTCATGGAATATTCGCTAATTCATTTAACAATCAGGATTTTAAAGGCGATTCGTTCGAGTTAGTGGCTGCATTAACATTATGCTCCAAGATTTTGCAAGAACCAATTGATTTATCATGCGCTGCTACTGGAAAGTTGAATGGTGTAGATATTTCACGTGTTGAGCATGTTGCTAAAAAAATCGAAGATATCGTAAAAGAACGGCCTCTAATCAACAAAATTCTTATACCAGACGCGAATAAAGATGATATTCAAGGAATCAATCTTTGCGCTCACAAACGTACAGTCAATGTAATTCCAATTAAGAATCTCGAAGAGGGAATTGATGATGTCTTTGGACCTGGAAGCCTGAATGCGCTTAAGGAAAAACTACGAGCTCAAAATAACCTTCGTATTAACCGGCAATTGCTGCTCAAATATCAAAAGGAAACTCAAGAAGACTTTATCAGTCGGGATATCCGCATCGATTTATCAGTTAATAGAGAGACCAATGAAGAGGTTATTAGATGGATATCTTGCAGAAAGAATGGGACCGCATTTATTATTGGTGATCCAGGAGTAGGGAAAACAACCGCGATGGCGCTCTTAGAGCAAGAGCTTATCAATGCAAATGATAAATATGAAGTCATTTCCTACTATCTCCCCAATCATCAACATCCTAATGTCAAAAGTGAATATATAAGACATGTTTTTCAAAGTATTTTTGCAATAAAGAACGACCCTCTTGCTGTAACTCCTGAAAATACAATTACAAATCTTATCGAGGAAATTAAAAAAGGTATAGTAACTCGAGAGAGTAAACTCGTACTATTATTAGATGGATTTGATGTCCACCTTAATATATTACGACCAGTAGTTGAACAATTAGCACAAACACCGGTTATCCTGATTGTATCTTGCATTGATTCGATGCTTCCAGAGGATATGAAGGGGCAGCGATTCAAGATTAAGATGTTCACAAAACCAGAAATACATAAATTACTTAATAATCATTGTATATCAGGGAAACTCAGAAACCTACCTGAAAATATAAAAACTCGCCTACAAGATGACACTGTAATCGATAACATTAGTAACTATACACAAGGATTGGCCGAAGTACTCAACGCCTTAATTATAGAGATTGCCAGCAAGGGAAGCATTCCGGAAATGGATTCTCCCATTAACTTATATGACTCCGTAAAACATCGATGGAATACTTGGCGTGATTCATTGAACAATGGAAGATTAGAACGGATTATCGAGGACATTCATATCAGCCTTGCCCAATTTGAGGAACCCATTGACACTGAGGCGCTATCGGAGGCATATGCATGGACTAAAAATGACGTTGAAGAATATTTAAGCAAATCAAATCTTTTTCTTAAGAAAACGACCCCTTTCGATGGTGAAGTGAAAGCTTTAACTTGTGAACGTTGGGAATTTAAACGCCCAGAATATCGATCGTACTTTCTTGAACGAACTAAAGAAGAGGGATCGAAAGCATATAACTGGTGCAAGCGATGGAAAGAACATAAGCATTGGTACGCTATACGGTATTTACCCGATTTGCTGACCGAAAGAGGAGAAGCAGAAACAGACGAATTTGTTCAACTTGCACGAGATGATAATTTTTTCTCTCTGTACAGGAGAGAACATGCAACACAACCCGATAAAGCACTCGACCTGGTTCGAACCGCTTTGAAGACGGCCTTTTGCACAAACAACATGCAGATCACATGCGAATTCCTTCTTCTTTATGCAAGAAGAATGGAATCGCTGTTACAATCCCCTATACTGCAAATAGAGAATGGATTGGATGCTATCTTAGGAACAATTAATCTTTACGAAAATCCAGCTATTCGACAATTGTGGCGGCTTATTGTTGTGATAAAGCTATGGCAAGAAAAGGAATTTGAAACCGCAAATCAAATACTTGATGTATTTTTTTATTATGAGCCGACAACCAAGAGTGGCTTTGCAATAAAGCCGATACAGGAGATATTCATTACTCTAACGATATGGATTAATTCGATAGGCATACCCCGCGGACATAAACTTTTTGCTTCGATCACAGACAAAGATGATCAACTCGCTCTTATTCGATATCTTTGTGATCTTAAAGACATTTCTTCAGCGGAGAAAATGATTGAAACAAGAGGAAAAGGGGAAAAGAAAATATTGTCTTATGAACTTATTAAACAATTAGCACTTTCGAACGAGTTTAAAAAAGCAAAGTGGTTGTTTGATAAAACCCCCGCAGTAAACACTGGAGAACGGTACCTCAAAGCTTATGCGGCGATTGAGCTAGCGCTCGAACATGCTAAAACACCAGATACGGCGAGTAAAGCCCTTAACAAGTATCTTAGCCCTCTACAAGATGAGGAAAGGAAATCTCGAGAGAATGTCATCTCTAACAATGATTATATCGAAATATGTAGATTCGTTAAAAGCTGTGATAGGCTTGCTAATGATTTTAATAAGGCTGTGCTAAACATCCATAGGCAGTTCTTGGATTTCTTAAAAAATGTGAGAATTCCTTCCACTCAAAAAGAAAGAATCGCGTGGGAACTTATAAGTTTAGCAGAGGAAACTGCGTTTGGTCGAAAATCATCCGATCATATAATTCTGAATAATTTCGAGGAAATGGAATTCATTAACATAAAAAGACTCATTAGTTCTGCCAGTGAAATAACCAATTCATATTTATTGATTTCGCGGAAAACACAAGAAAATTTCTGCAAACTGTTGGAACCTTTATTTTTAAACAACAATGAAAGAAACCTTCAAGCATTGGAGATGTTACGACTTATTAAAGAAGCTAAAATAAACCATAAATCTTTTTCCGAAGTTTATAATGAATATTTTAATAATTTCTATATCAAACGTAAAAAGAAGGAAATGGAAAATTATCGACCGTTTATTGAACAAGAGAGGGAGTTCTATGGCAGACTAGCTGCAATGCACCCATCTGAATTCAATTTATGGATAGCACAGGTACGACAGCATTTTGAACCTAAGAAGCTCAATACATATAATTGGGACAAGGATAGAAGGGATATTACTGAACGTCTTCAGGAATTAAAATATTGTATCACTTCACTCGAGAATGCTCAGATTAATGACGCCCAAAACATTGAGAATGAGCTAAGAGCTGTATATACATGGATAATGAAGACATATAATAAATTACCAGCAACAACCGCAATCACAAAGCTTTGGTATAAAAAGCTCTTTTATATTATTACAGAATCGAAACCACACAACAGAATTGCTGTTTCAATCTTGAAGGAATCCATCCAGGTTGGTTTGGAACGAATTGATCAAGAACATGATGAATTAGAAAGAAATGAATGCTGGAGAAACGTGGTAAAATGTTTGCTTGGGATAGGAGAAATTAATAAAGTAGAGGAACTAATTGATAGGCCAATAATTGAAAACGAACTGATAAAAACAGAGCTGAGGATCCTTTTATTAGAAGCCAAGAACGATTTAACCGAAAATAATTGCAGAAAAATCTTCAATAAGTTGAGAAACCGTGAATCCAAAAGGATCTTTGCCGCATTGTGCAGCCGAACATTAGGTATGAAAGAAGGTTTTACAAAATTCCAATTGGAACTAGTTTGTGAAGCAATATTATGGGGTCGACCAATCTGGAAGAAGCAGGTAACTGGTCACTATCAACAACTTTACGCTTTAGCTATCAGAGCTGGAAATGAAAATCTGATAGATTATGAAGAGGAATATTTCAATAAAGCAAATGAAAAACAAGTTTTGAGATCTCTTCCCACTAATCCATCTTATGCATTTATTAAGGCAATTGACATGATTCAAGGGAAAAGAAATCCTAAAGGTTTGGTTGCATTGGAACTTACAGCCGACCAATACGCTCACTTTACACACGAAGTAACCGACAATAAAAGTTTATACCTATACTTAAGCGGAATCAGAGATAACATTCGAAGGCTCAATGAAAATTTTGAAGAACAGCATTTCGCCGAAACGCTGGAAGATTGTTTTAAAACTCTTATGCCTCGAACTGAATCTCCTACTGTTATAGAGCTTGATCGGTTGCTTAAGAATGCCTCCGATTTTATCGGAATAGCTGTAACAATTGATTTGCAGGTTTTCCAGAGCACCATCAATAAAATTCGAGATATCTTCAATGCTTATTCCCCCAAAAATCGTGGAACTTCTTTTTATAAGAATTGCGCAGAAATCTATAAAGAACTACTTTCAAACGCAATACATATTGCAGATACTCCGCTTCAAAATGAAGCTCTTAAATTTGCAGTCGAACTCCGCACTCTATATAGCAAAGGACAAAATGAACAGAAATGGTCACCAGTTTTCAGACGCGGAGAAGTGCTGTTCAAGTTACTGGAAGCGAAGAAACAAGGAACAGAATTGCCTAGATTCGAAGAGATAAAACTTAGCGGAAAACTTGATCCGGAACAACGTGCCCGTTTATTTCGCGAAATAGCATGTTGCTATTTTGAAGCTGGCAATTTCGATGAAGCACAACAGGCATCACTTGCCATAGACGCTAAGGTCTCCGACATTGTCCCTAATATTATTGATACACTCCTCAAACGAAACGATCCGGGTCACCGCGAGTTAGCGCTTAAACTTATGCTTAAATGTTGCTGCTACTATGATGCCGCATATCGCGTAAGTGCTTCTGTAATTTCATTTTTTCCGTTGCAGCCGAAGATCTCAAAAGAGGATTCGCATACAAAAATGTTTAAATGGATTGAAGCGTTAGAAAGAAACAGAGTATCTAGTGCAAAAGTTACAAATTAGATCGATAAACCCTACTATCAGAAAGGTACTCTCCCTTCTATCAGCGATTCGAGTTTTTGAATAAGCAAATTATTTTGTTCGACAACTCGTTCTGCTATTTCACGAACAAAGCTGAACCTGTTTGAACCAAAGTCCTTGAGGTATTGGTCTCGCTCTGCTTCAAGAGATTGAATAAGAGATTGAACTTCCTCTTGTGTAAATTCTGCTGTAATCATTTTACCTTTCTCCATGCTGTAATGATGTTTTCTATTGTTGTTATACCAACTTTCGGTAGGTAGAGCACTTCAGTCCAAGTGTGATATGGACGATTTGATAAAAGTGTGTCTATTCGATTTGAATGTATTTTGGATTTCTTGAGTGTTAATCGAAGCCGTGTAGCTGGTGTTTTGTTGAGCCAATGCAAGCATTTTGCCGATTCATTTTCATCGTCAAACTGAAGCAGCATTTCTTGATATTCTGTGTATATCCTTTCTGCCTTTGGTATGGGTTGTGGATATTGATTGGACTTCATTGGAACGAAGTGACTAAGAATAACTACAACGATGATTGAAAAGAGTAATAAGCCAAGTGTGAATACATTCTTGATTTCTTCGTGAATTCTTCTCACGTGCTTACGACGGCGAAAGTCGTACTTGCTGTATGTGATTGATTCATAGAATTCTTTCAACTGCTTCTTCAGTGACTTGGACTGCCACTGACAAGCCTGTGAACCTGCGACCTGAACGAGTGACCAAGAACCACGACCGAGACGCGGCAAACGAGAGGGAGAAAAGCCGACACAGAAGACGAACACCGGAATGCCAAGACGAACTGCGACACGACACGCAAGCAACGAGCCACGAGACGACGGAGAAGAAAGAAAACAGACAAGCGCAGAGCGACGACGGGCAAGAAACTGAACAAGCGCAAGCGACCGCTTGGCAAGGCGAAGACGAAGCGGAACGCTGAGACGACCACCTGACCACCAGTTGATAAACGCACCGCCACGACCAGCAGCTGCAACAACCGGAACAGCCGAGAGCGAACAAGCGCCACGACCGCTGAACCCGAAAGCTGCAAAGACAGAGACACGAGACAAGGAAGACTGCGGAACGGAAGAAAGAACGAGAGCATCAGCCCCCACAGAACAGCCAACGACAAGGCGGGCAGAAGACCCAGAGAGAACAGACGAGACAACGGAAGCAACAAGCGGCTGTGCGGACGCAGGAAGCGAACGCGACCCGCAAAAGCCAACGGAAGAGAAAGACGAAAACATGGTAACACCTATGACGGCGAAAACTGCCGAGCAACTGCCCACGCTGACAAGCCCAAGCCGAAGCAGCCTGCCGATGCCCCCGAGCCGACTGACCCGAGAGACAGAAAAAACGATAGTGCTGATACAGCCCCGCAGGCACAGCAACGCAACCGCCCGTCGTGAGCGAAGCGAACAGAGCCCGAGCGCGGAAGCGAGCACCGGAACGAGTCACCGATCAAGGCAAAAGGTGTGACACCGATTCATTCGGTGGCGCACTCTTTTGTCCGGTGTGAGTGAGGAGCAGAGCTGCACAAGCGAGTGGTTGAACCGCCGTCAGGCGGTGAAAGGCTTGCGGTGCGAGAACGGGGCTGTAAATTGTATAGACCCATGGACGAACGCTATCTAAGAGGAAAATCGAGGAAAGCTAAGGTTCAAACGGCTCGAAGAAATATAATCTCTGATGACTCGACAATCCTGGAACTTCTGCTCCAACGATTGCGCCATCTCTGAGAATCCTATTTGAGAAGGGACAGTATCGGGAAACATAGACAACGATACCAAAATGAAGCTCGTCAGCAACCCGGATAAGAACTCGATCACCTCGCTTGCTGTTTTTCAGAATCGGATCCATTGATATCATCTTAGTCTTGTCTGCCTGTTTGTGCTGTTCTTATACCAAATATATTTTGAGCGCGAAGCACAATATTGATTTTTTTTCTTTTGGCGAGCCGAATGACGAAATGTGGCAATGGGTGTGAAGATGTATCGGAAGGATTGACACGTGGAGGAATGAGGCGAGCCCGCCAAACTGCCGTCGGGTAAGCCCGCCAGAACACCGGCGGGCTTACCCTTTTTTGTCAAGCTGCAAAGAGACTCAATTGTTCTATTTCAAGAAGGGATACGGCTTCCTTTGGCATTAATAATATTTCAACTTCCGATTCAGGACATACATTGAAAATGCTTCGTACTTGTTTTTCAATCAACTGTTCCGGTACGGCATGATTTCTTGTGAAGTCATGCTCTGTAAGAATTTCTTTTGCAATTTTGAGGAAGTCGATTTCGTTTTCATCTTGGTCGATCAATTCACCATCAAGCGCAAGGTCGGATGACTTGCCTTTGTTCTCAATGAGCTTCAACTGCTTTTCATCAATGGAATTTTCAATATAGAGCAAATACACATTCACATCTTTTTTGCTAGTCAAGCGGTGAACCCGGTCGATGGCTTGGCGTGTGGTGCTATGTTCCCAAATATAGTCACACATGATTATATGGTTCGCATTGTCAAGGTTGTGTCCTAAGTTCACAGCTTCCGTACCTGCTATGAGTATGGGGAATTCTCCTTTTTTGAATGCGTCAATGACTTCGGAACGTTTTCTCGGGTTGACGTTACCATTGACAAGCCTTGAACCGATATGAGACTCAAGAAACAATTCTTGCAAGAATTCACCATAATCTTGAAGCGCTGTGAATATTACTATTTGTTCTTTTGCTCTGACTATCTCATTCACCTTCCTTGCAATGAACAAAGTTTTCTCTGTGAAATTACTGCATCCCTTCTCCCCTTGTTCATCTTTCCTAAGAAGTTCACTCGCGGGAACTGTTGCGCTCAAGCGTAATTTCCAGAGTTGTCCTAAGATTGCTTTCATAAATTCGATTTGACTTCCACAAAATTTGGATTTGTGCGTTGATTCGAACCAATCAGAGAAATTTGCAATCCACCAATCATAGACACGTTTCTGGTCTTGTGTGAAATTCAGTTTAATTTTGTGAATATGCTTGTCAACAAGAATTTCGCCGGTTTCGACTTTCTTCCTCCGAATGATTGAGGGTGCAAACAATTTCCAGAGCAAAGAGAGATTGGAGATTTCCGGCAAAAGCTTTCTTCTGCCTTTGCTTAATGACTTACGGAATTCCTCTGCGGTATATTCAAACACTCCGAAATCGTCAAGAAATTTCTCCGTTCCTCCTTTGTAGTTATAGGGAAATCGTGCGCTTGCGTTTCCAAGCGTCCAATGCAAAAGCCAGTATGCGTCCGTGATCCATCCTTTGATAGGGCTTCCACTTAAGAGCAACCGATTCTTTGCATGAAGCGAACGGACTGCAATTCCCTGTAGAGAATCCTTTGATTTGATTTTCACTCCTTCATCAACGATAACCGTATCAAAAGCTTTCTTCAATAGCGTATACATTCCCTTGACTCGAACGTCATATAAAGTGAATGAACATTGTATGCATGTCCTTCCATTCCATCCCTCGTTTCGAGTGCTGCCACAATTCGGGCAATTTGTTTCATCCATGCAATTCTTGAATTCACAATCTGAACAAACAAAGCCGTTCCATGCTTTGATAGATTTACAGTTTGGGCAATACTTCTTTTGTGAATCGACATGGGAATGTTTCAACTGATCGTGCTGGCGTGTTCCCTTTAAAAGTTCGTAATGAATGATGAAATACTTTGGCTCTCCGCTATGGGGTGCAAGATGTGAGATTCTTTTTGCATCGGAATAGGACTTGATCTCTTCTATAGTGATTCCCAAAGTCTTTGCTTCTGCAATCCATTGCTTTTTCAAGTCCTGTGGAACCACAATGAGCACCTTGCGGGAATTTCGCAAGCTTGACCATGCAAGTGCTCCTCTTGTTTTACCCAAACCTTGTTCCCAACTCAGTACGGCAGATTCTTTCATTGCAAGTCGGCTTAAATCTTCAATCTGGAACTGCTTCAATGTGTATCGTTCAAATTCCTTTTCCTCAAGTCTGGTTTTCAACCGTGTGTAAAGCTCTGGCTTCTTTGCCCGTATGTCTTTTGGGTCTGGTAGCTCAAAATGCTGTATGATGGCTTCAATATCCTTTTTTGATTCGGTGAAACTGTGTTCATCGATTTCGATGCTCAGGTTCTTGGACACCTTGACCATCTCTGTCTTTTCGTCTCGCTCACGTTCTCTACTGAATTTCATTCTCTCGTAGTAATCGGTTGCAATTGTAGTGGTGACTTTTACCGGATAGAGCTTCCCGCTCTTGAATGATTTCTTTTTCAGATTCAGGTCTTTTGTGCATTTGATCTGATCAATATTTTCCAGATGGGCAAGCCGTTGTTGCGGCTTTAGAGAATAGAACGGCGTTATGGTAAAATCTGCCTTTTGAATTGCTTTCTCAATCGCTTGCTTTGCATTTGGGCTTATGGTTAAAAGCTTGTCCTGGTCAACAACCTTTGTGAGCAACTTCCTCGCTTGTGTATTGAATGCAAAGTAGGAAAGAGCTACGCCCTTCATTTCGTTAATGAGTGATTGTTCCTCCTCAGAAAGCTTTGTATTGATGATGAAATACTGATAATTGGAAAGCGAAACTGAAAACCTGCCATTCTTGATTTCGATGTTGTAAGTTTGCGCTTTCTTGGACTGCTGGCGTTTGTACTCAGCAAGTGCCGCTTTGAATCGTTCATATTTATCTTTCTTCTCTTCATCTTGATTGTTGGTAATGATATAGACACGTTTTGAATCAATAAACCTGTGAAGTTGGTCGCGTTCCTTTTCCAGTATTTCGTCAATGTTGCCTTGATTGAAGTCGATTGAACTCGCATATATTTCAACATGCTTCTCTGTAACATCATTAGAGAAGAAACAAAGTGTTGACTCTACATTTGAGTAAGGCAAGAAAAGATTTTCCATGTGAATCGTTGCAAAGACTCTCTGCATGATTCGCGTATCGGTGTTCAATGACTTCTCAAAGGTCGAGCGTGACGCGATAAAATATCCAGCACCTAAGATGGAAAGAAGTTCATAGCCAATGAGGATTGTTGCTTTCTGGCTTTCAATTTTCTTGTCAGGACTTCCAGTAAGCTCAGGCAGTTCCCAAAAGAGAGAGAACGGCGGGTTCAATGCAATAATATCGGCTTTGAAGTCAACGGCTTTCAGATAGGGGTATACCTTTGAAAGATCGGCGTTGACAACTTTCAGATTCTCCGTATGCGTTGGAATATTGGACTTGTCAAGTTCAATCCCTAAACAGAGTGCGGAATCGTTCTGCTCTGCATAAGGTTTGAGAAGATTTCCAGTTCCTGCGGTCAAATCAACTATGACAGCGTTGTTGTCTGCCTCAATGACTTCGCTGGCGAACTGTGCAATCTTTGTGGGCGTGAAATATTGTTGCAATCCCTTTTGAAGGGAATTCTTTGATGTGAATATATTTTCAGATTGTCCGGTGAGCAATTCATCGGTAACCCGTGAACGTTTCATTTCCATTGTAACGACTCCTTTTAGTGGTGTAGTGTTTCTTTTCAGAAGTCTTATACCAAATTGTTCGGGGTGTTTACAATGGCCTCGCGGGAAGAAATGGAAAGTTCCCGCCAAAGAGCGGCGGGATGCTCAGTCCGTCAGCAAAGTTAGTTTCACTTCGTTCACTAACTTTGGACGGAATGGCACTTATACCAAAAAGTGGATAGTTGAAAAACGCTGGTGGTATTCGGGAAAGGATAAAAAAAGCATTCCGTTTTATGGAATGCCTTTTGGGGTCGGTCTATCGAATGATAAGATGTGTTCCATGATTTATGTTGACACCGTCGGGAATGACTCCGGTGGCTTTCACCTGCTCAAGAATTTTTGTCTTGTCCACTTCCTTTTTAACTTTGATGAATTGAGCATCGACCTTTTCAATGTCAATGACTTCAACGGACGGTTGACTTTTTCCCACGGAAATCGTGAATAAGGAATATTTGATTTTCTCACTTTGTGTAACCTCCATAGTTGTTTTGACATAGTTCTTGAGCCAGTCAATTCGGCTCTCAAATGAACGTTTCCGATCGCTCAACCGTTTTGCCTCAGATGCCACCGCATCACGATAGTATTCAAGGTTTTTGATGAACTTGACGATGTTCGTGACCTTGTCGAGAAACTTCATATTGAGATTGTCGAGAGCTTGGCGGAAAAGTTCAAGTCTTTCTTCTCCGTTTTGAAGTTCGGGAAGTTCCGGTTCTTCATAGTTATTGAGAAGAACAAGTTCCCGGGTGATTTCATAAAGTGTGTCGTTCATAGTTTTGATTCTTTCCAATTATTCTTATTAAGAAAATGGCTCGCCTGTTTTGCAAGCGAGCCAGTGACATTTTTAATTTAATACGGCAAATCGTCGTCTTTGCCATTTCCGTTGAACGGCACTGCCTCAGCGGGAACAAGTGAATGTGATGCTTCTGCTTTTGGTGCTTCCTTCACCTTTCGGGGCTTTTTACCGTTGCCATTCGAGAGAATGTTATCTGTCGAAAGCTGTCCTGTACGAGAAAGAAACAACGAAACACCGATTTTCTCAATGTCCGTGTTTCTCCAGTCAACTCCACTGATTGCTTTTGTGATGTCAACGGCATCGAGAATGGACTGGTGCATGACCTGTTTGTCACCGGCGAAATTGATTTCCTGCAACTTTGCAGGTACTGGCTGACTTGCCGGTAATTGTTGTGGTGCTGGACTCTGCGCTAAAGGCGCATGAGCTACTGGCTCAGGTGCGTGTTGTGGATTATTATTTTCCACAATTCTGAAAAGCGTATAAGGCTCGCTTTTGGGAGGGTGAATGGTTTCTTTGAACAAGCTGTAGGCTTGTTTCGTGTTGATGTTCAACTTTCGCAACTCTTTTTCGAATCGCTCAGTCACTTTGAGGATTTTTTCTTTTCCTTCGTGAACGATAGTGTATAAGAAATACACTCCATATTGACCATCCTTTTGCAATCCGGTAGGGAACTTGAAGAAAACGTCCGCTATTCGACCTTCCTGCAATTGCAGAAATTCTTTTTGATAACTCATGATGAAACTCCTTTATGTTGTGTTACTTCTTCCGCCTTGATGTGTGGGCGTGTGATTTACAGTTGTGTTATACCAAAAAGAAAAGCCCGCCTTTTTGGGGCGGGTCTTTATGAGAGAAGATTTTGAAGCGGGTTACAACTGAAGTTCACATTGAACGGTTTTTTGTTCCATCATCTTTGGGGCTATGTTTTGAAGTGCTATTTTTACCGTGCTTGGCTGTATGCACATAGCTTGTGCAATCTCGTGGTCATTATATCCGTTCATTTTCATTTGCAAGATGGTTTGTTCGTTGCTGTGCAACGATGCAAGTTTTTGCTGAAATTCGAGTTGAAAGAATATTTCTTCCTCAAGGTTGTTTTCATCTTTTATTGATTCAGCGAACGTTTCTTCTGATTCGCTTTTTATTGGGTTGTCGATAGAATACAATTCCAATTTTCCCTCGTAGTAGTTCCGTTTGTTGAATACATCTTTCTTGTGAGTGCGGGAATATCCCCTCATTTCAAGCTGAACTTCCGGCTTTCGCAACTTCATAAAATGAATAAGAAGTGGAAGGCTCATAATTGAACCTTGATCGGCTTTTCGCTTGAATTCTTCATACGCAAGTATGACAAGGTCTTGAACTTTATCCTCGTATTGAGGATTGCGTTTATCCAACATTCTCGAAGCTGCTGCATAAAGCGTACTGGTATATTGTTGGAATTGTGAATTGAGTGAATTTTGTGACATAACGACCTCCATTGGTTCATGAAAAAAATATCATGACCGCTGATAGAGATCGTTTTTTAAGTTTATGACCGAAGGCAAGGGTCGTGAAACCACGAAGTGGTTCCGCCATAGGCGGAAAATATTTTGGGGGAACCGTTCGACTTCGCACACGGCAAGCGCCGTGTCAGTAAAAAGTGTGACACCGATTATTTTGGTGGCACACCTTTTTGAGGCGAATGGTGCCCCAGAAGAATGAAGTTTGTGCAACAATCTTCATTCTCGGAGGGGGAACCAAAATATTTTAGCGAGCAATGATAGAGCGGAACGGAATGAGTTTATGAATGAGTGAAGCGAGATGATTGCGAGCGTTCACAATTTAGAGTCCCGCCACGCTTTACAGGCCCCGCGAAGCGGGACAGGCGGGACGACTTGCCCTTGACGAGGTCAAAGATTCAGGTGAGAATATATTTCAAATAAAGCGGTCATGATTCAAAAGACTGGAAGGATTTTCGATGTGGTGATTTTGCTTTGGTGTATAAAGATCCCGCAAAGAAGATTTGCGGGATGCGCTTTCCAACGGTGAACTTAGCTTCTGCCCCTTCGCGAGATCACTAAGATTCAGTTGGAAAGGCACTTCCACGTCCCTTATTTACAAGAAGAACTATCAATAAAACAATTAAGGGCGGGGATGTGCCGCGTGTTGGGCATCGGCACTTACGACCGTGTCAACGGGAGTTGTGCCCTTTACCAAAGGAGTGCTTGTGAGTGAGTGTTGCGGTGAGGGATGCGGTTCGATTCTTATACCAAATATATACGCGCTGAACCGCACGGGAACGAACAGGCACAAATCAATAATAATCTATCAAAAATTTTTCATGGCATTTTTGAGTTCATTCTTAATTCGCTTGTAAACCCATGATCGTAATACACACATTTCTTGTACTTTATTTAATCCCCAAATGTTCCTTCGAGTGAGTGGTAAAGTGTCATAGGAATGAAAAATTGTCGATAATTCTTGAGAGCAACCGAAACCAAATGATTTCCAATTGTCAAACTTAGATAAAGTCGGATTGATCGCAACAGTAATATCAGTAACATCATTACTTTTAGTCATTCTATAATGAAGTCCCCAACGACCATTACCCTTTGTGTTCACCTCAATATCTATATTTACGGGATTAAGAGAATAGAGTAAAAATTTGTTTTTCATAACAGGAAAGCAAGTTTCGATCAATATCAAATATTCTCGTAGGAACAATGAAAAGAATTTTTTTAAATATTCTTCAAGTCTCGCATCTGCATAGTAAGCAACCAAAATATCTGGGATCCAATTAATATTACCTCCATTTTTAATTACTTTATCGTTGACCTCATTAGATGGGACATCTGGAGATGGTAAAAGTGGTTCAGTTATACTATTGTGTTGAGTCTTATAAGTTTTAAGCGCCTCTGAAAGAACTGCAAACGGAGGGAAACTCCCTGATATATCTGGCTCTTGAAATACTGTTCCAGATTCTATTGCTTTTATCGCCCTTCTTTCAACCTCAGCGTAATCTATATTATTAGGGCCAGTCGAAAAAAATACTCCAGTTCCATGACGTTCTGTTTTTATCTCACCAGAACGAATTTTCTCTTGAATATATTCGCGTTCACAATATATTTTTGCATAAAAGAGCTGAATGCGTCTCTCTAGATCATCGCAGGTCAATGGTAAAATATCTTTAAAATCTGTAAGCCAACCAGTTTTTTTACTTTTATTTAGGCCGAGTTTATCGGAAAAACAATGTGCTATTGAAGTAATCTTTTCTAACGCCAAGTCAACATTATTGTTTTCATTTAGCATTCCTTTTTCAACAATCTTAGTTACTTGCTCTACCACTATTTCCTTTGCCGCTTTAAAGGGATCAATATGAAATGACCTCATGTAGTATACGGTATGAACACCATGGTTGAAAAACTCATGTTCGAACCCACCATGCAAAACAAGGATTTTAGATTCACTTGACGAGGGCAAAGCCCTAAATCCAAATTGGCCAATACTTCCATCAGATAACTCAGTGATCGCAATACCAACATTACCTTGACAATACGGTTCAAACCTATCCTTAAGATTTGGGAATTGCGATTCAATGATTCGGTTATATTCATCAAGAAATACGAGGGCTTTCGCTTGATAATATTGGTTTACAATATCTAGCTGATTTCGGCTAGCAAAAGAGCAGTGCCAACTTAAAGCGCTTTGGCTTATGCTTCCTTTAAACATTGATGGTAGTACATTCCTAAATGCCGTATCATCCATTATGTGTAGTTTTAAAGAAAGAATAGATATCACATAATCCCTCATCCTGCCATAATAAAAACCAATATAACTTGATTTTTCATATTCAATCCGAGTGAGAATATTATAAGCAAACAATTCATCGGGAATTTTTTCTGTCACTGACATATTCAATCGTTTTCGTAATTGCGATTCTTCAATACGATCAACTGGCATAAAATCGAACTTATCTGTCCGCTCTTTATCTGATTCGAATAAGGCGTTGCCAATTTCTACAATGCAATTTCTACATAGTTCCTTATCCATTTTTTCGAATTTCTTTTCTAGAAATGTATTAAGCAACTCGAGACCATCAATTACAGCCGGCAATTCTTTTCCTCCATATACTTCAGAGACCACACGCAGCATAAAGCCAAGTCGACATTCATTCCTAACATTTCCACTCAATGTTCCCGTAAAATGGAACACCTTCTTGTAAAGATTTTCTAAATCTTCAAGTTCAGGATCACTGAATCTTTGAAGAAATACGGAATATTCACGTTGGTCTTTTTGTTGTTTTTCATTAACCGAGGACTCTATCGGTGGTTTATATATAGATTCGGCTAGTTGTGTGGGATTACCATTGTGTTGTAGGAATTTTCCCCATTCTGTCGATTTACATGAGATACAGATTTTTACCTCTGGAAACCCTTTTGCTTTACGGATAAAATCGTTCAATTCGAGGTTAAAATCGCTTGAGGTGTGTTCATCGATGGCATCGAAAAAAATGCAGATTTTCTGTTTGCTTGCTTTATTGAGCAAAGCATCCAACATTCTAAAAATCTCTACTTCTTCAAGCTTAGAGGAAAACATCCAGTTAAAATCAGCATCAATGTTAGAGACAATACTACCAACCATATCAGCCACATTAAAAAATAACACTACATGATCATTGATTACGGATTCGGTTAATGCACAAATTATGTTTGTCTTTCCAACTCCAGCTTCCCCTACAATTGCAAAGCATTGAGAACCACTGTTGAGAAACTCTTTGAAAAGAACTTTCAATTCGGGTTTATCGAAATACAACTCTGGAACATACTTTTTATTCAGATGGTCGATATCTCCTCTCAGGGGTTGCATCCGTCCATCAACTTGTGAACGGGAAAATAATGAGAGATTCTGAGGTGAATAACTTACAAAATTCTTTAATGCTTCATATCGAATTTTAAGCTCAATTTCTGTTTCTAGTTGACAACCAGAATTCCAAAAATTAGTCTTAATTGCAGTTCCTTTGAGCTCCTCTTTTGTTATAGTATCGACCACACGTGTCTCTTTCCCGTTTGTTACTAAAACAAATGGAGCAATTGGATGAACTAATCTAGCATAAGATATACCCTGATCTACATCATTGTTATCTATTTCAACTTCATCAGATTTCACCTCAACAATGAATAGATTCATATCCCCTTTTTTACAAAGGATATCCGAACGACCTCCAGCATTTTCAACTAATTCATTTTTCTTTTTCTTATAACTACTTTTACCAAGAACCACATCAAACGACTTCTCAAATTTTATTTCGTCTGCACCAATTCCCAGACTCTTTATATATGGTAAAATGATTTTATTTTTTAAATCTTCTTCATTCATAAAGGTATCTGATTAATGGTTATTTGATATGTGATGATTAAAAATATGATCATTAAAGTAAATAGCATATCAAATGAAAAATTATCCAATATATGGATAAGTATTTTCTTCAGGACCATATTGATTTAAAAGAATGGGCTCCACCTTGGTATACGTACTTTCTAATTCTCTCCTAATCTCATCGATATACGAAATACGGAGCGTATCAAGTTCTTTCGATGCAAATGCGATGACTAACTTATCCGGAGATATTTCCTTTGCCAAACGAATCAATTTACCAACCTCTTTTTTTCTAAAACTTTCCAATGAAGATTTGACCTCACCGATGACAAAGCTACCATCTGTTACACACACAAAGTCCAATTCTGCAAAGATGTTTTCAGAATCATCTAAAAGCTCGATAGAAGGAAGAAATAAGAAAGAATCCCTGCTATGAAATAATATTGATTCCAATGTTAATATTAAGGGAACAGTGCCATGTAACGAAACGGCATTACCAACAAGACTATTTAACTTATAAGCATAAGGTGATTCGATTGGCCAAATATATTCATATTGACAACCGACACATATAATCTTTTTTCTTAGGTCTTGTATGGAATACCAAAAGTAACTTCCACATCTCGGACATTTTGGCCGAATTCCAACATCGAAGACACCTTTCTTTACTAAATCCTGAAGATCATTTTTCAGTTCCTCTCTTTGTTCTTCAGTGATACGATTATTCTCATCAAGTCCTAGTTCTATTCTCTTTTCCAGAGGTAGCCTGGCTTCATTCATTTTTGCCGTACGTTCATAAAAGAATTCTATGCCTACAGACTCTTTACCCTGTGCGTTTTGAAGAAACCTTCTTCGTATTGAATTGGCTATTGCCTTTACATCAGTACTTTCTAATTTGTTATTACTGACATGATCAGTAATAATTCTTTGTATTTCTAATTCTTGTTCCTTGATTTTCTCATCCTTAACACCGGCGATGGCTTCAATCGATCGAATCCAATAAGGTTCAGAAAATAATTGCGATGCCTGCCAAAGTCCACCTAAAAGCTGAATCGTTCCCCTAAAATATTGTCCTTTATCCGATAATTGGATATAACTTATCTTATTTGATTCATCACTCGGAGAATGCATATCTTTTTGGTTTACGTTGGGCCTCAGATTTTTGACCAATTTAGATAGTATATTAGCATCATTGGGAATAACTATTTTCATAGAACGAGATTCATTGTCCACTTGAATTGACAATTCTCCCAAAGAATTCACTCGGGTTGCAACGCCTTTAGCAATATTTCCTCGACAAGGAAGCCTCCACCAATAACGAACATTTGTATATGTATACTCTTCTGGATGTAGTTCTATCCGATTATCTACCATCCAACATCCTTGTATTTTCTCTGGAATAGGAAAATATGGACGCACCGTAGCAACTACAGACGAAGGCAGACTCATTGACTTATCGACGGAGGGAATGATTTGATCCTCGGCATCTGGAACGTTGACATTCAATTCCCGATAACTGTGTCGTCTTTTTAATACTGGAACACTTTCGGGTGTTATTTTTTCCACCGATTTAATAGCTATCTGTGCTGTATTAAGTTCATCTTTGATGCAATTTAATACTGCAACATCTGTATCAAACGAAACAATTCTGATTAGTTTCGGATCTTCAAACTGACACCAAGCAAACGATCTGATTAATTGGACAACTTCGGTTTCTAATTTGCCGGACTTCAAAAGACAAGATGGTACCCATAATTGTTTTTGTGTTCTTCTATTTTCAGTATCACTGAATAATATTCTATTCCAATAATAAATGACATTAAGAGGAGAATCGCCGATTACAACTGTAAACCATCGTTCGTCAGCCATAAATTCCGGCTTGGAGAGATGTGCATCAGTCGAAGCATAATCTATTGGCAAGATTACTTCATAAGGATTCTTTGCTATAATATTGAGCAAATTCCCCATCGGTTGAGATGGTAACTTGAATTCCATTACATTTTCAGTTGGTAGAGTTCGATCAAAGCCTAAATATCTATTCGACGTGATTCCAAAATTGAAGAGTATGAAATTATATATTTCATCTTTATTTAAACACTCGATAGCTATAACTTTAGAATTATTATTGATTCTCCTTTGCTGTTGAAGAAGCCAATGTGAAAGGAAGCAATTTTGCAGGTTACTTGAAGAAGAATATCTGTCGAACGAAGCCGTATTCAAAGATTTTAACAGGTGAATTTTAGATGGTCCTAATTTCCTGTAAATACGGTCCAATAACGAAGCACTTAATGGTACAAGAGAATAGATAACATCTGGATCACAATATTCTAAAAACCTCCAGGATGAATCTGATATCTCCGTTTCAGTAGAAACAACGATTGGATTGAATCTACCGCCCCATATTTCCAAATTATACGTCACTATATATTGAAGTACCTCTTGAGAAACATCAGGAGGAACTATGAAAGCTAAGCGACGCGGACGACACCATTGCTGCAGTTTCATTGGATTAGAAGAGTTCATTTTTGACCGTCCATAACAGAAATATTTATCATTCAAGCCTTTTTAATTGTTTCCGAGACAGGGTGCGTCTCACGACGCACCCTGATTTTTGCGGAGAGGAGGGGATTCGAACCCCTGAGTGCCTTATAGCACTTTTCGATTTTCAGTCGAGCGCATTCAACCACTCTGCCACCTCGGTTGAATCAATAGTGTTTGATCCGACCGAATTAGCAACATTGTTCATGCTACTAGTGCCATTTATTCGTTATGCATTTCCCTCCACAATCATAATCTCTGCTTCCGCCCCTCTAATCTATAATTCCTTATGTTCATTTAATTTCAGGTTCTGTAGAAATGCTTGCTTAATCAGTTCATTCAATGCTTTAATATCTGTACCCTGATTTTTTAAAGATAATTTGAAGGTCTTTTCGAATGTTTCATATAATTGCTCATTCTGAAATAACTCCATCCCTTTTTTTACGGCAAACGAAAGAGCTTCATCGAAACGACCTAAAGCTGTCAACGAGCTCATCTTATTCTTAATTGATTTTTGATCAAATGAATTGATTTTAAGTGCTTCTTCTGATGCCAATAGCGCTTGAGGAAATTCATTAAGATAGCCATAGCAAGACTGCAGATTATTCCAAACAATCATTTCGTTAGGATTGAGGTCAAGCGATTTACGAAATAATAGAATAGACTCCTCATATAATTTGTATTTATTCATTAACTCAAAGCCTAAATTATTGTAATCATAAGAACGAACAGGATAATTCTCTTCGATTATTCCAATCCATTCTCGTGCTTCTCCGATTCGACCTAGTGCACTCAAGCAATAAAACTTATCTATCGCTATTGGATAGTCAAGCGCTCCGACCTGAAGAATAGAATCGATTTCTACAATTGATTTTTCATATTCTTTTTTATTGAAATATATTTTTGCACGAGTATAGCTCTGATAATAGGAATATGGATGTAGTTCTTCACAGATTGCTATTGCTTGTTCGTGTTTACTATTTGCTGAAAGTGCTATTGCATAATTTGCTTTCTCAACAACATCCTCTGACATCTTCATTGCTTCTTCTGCACAACTCAACGCCTCTTCTGGTCTGTTTAACTGCAAATAGCAACTTGTCAAATTATTTAGCGCTCCAATTTTCCCGGGGAATAATTCTAGACACCTTTTAAGGTATGTAATAGCCTCTTGTGTCCTTCCAAGGTGCATTAATATATTTCCGACGTTATATAGAGCTGTATCAGAATCCGGCTTAATTTTTAATACCTTTTTGTAACTGAACAGACTCGGTTCAAGAAGTCCCATTTTATCGAGAATTACGCCTCTGTTATTATGAAGCATCCAATCATTAGGTTCCTTTAGCAATCCAATTTCAAGCAACATCAATGCAGTACGATAATCTCCATATTGTTCTTCCATTGAGACTGCTAATGAAATTAATTGATTTTTATCAAGTGTAGCTAATTCCTCTTTTTTTGAAACTTCTATAAGATAGTCCACAGGGAAGAAACGATATTCGCTTGTTGGAGAAGTAGTTATTCTTGTTATATTACTTTCATTATTTCCTAAAGCTTCTGATTTAATATTTGCATAGGATTTAATAATATCATCCATCAAATCAGATTTAATTTTTGGAACCAATTCTTCGGGTGTGAAAAAATCCCCACAGTGAACAGTGTATCCCTGTTCCTTTATAAATCTTTCAAGCTCGGTAGTTTTATCTATTCCTTTCTTGATGTAGCAAAATATTTTTACACCATTTATCGATGCGGTTTCAAACTCCTTAACGACTGCCTCCCGTAATTCTTTCCCTAATATCACAAGAATTATTTTAGATTGAGTTACCTCATCTACATAAGCTTTATCAATTGGAACGGGAGAAGCATGTTCCTCAATAGCATAAAGATCAAAAAAGCAATTGAGATTACTATCTGCCCTAAATTGAATTCGGATAGCAAGTCTCTCCTTGTCCAATTCCCCAGTCATTGAACTGCTCAGAAAAACAGATAGTTTATTCATCTTTGCCTCTTCACAATCTTAAACTCTTTTCTCAATCATAATTTATAAGGAATACATGTAGAACTAAATCATCTCAATTCACTAAATATTCTGTTTCTTAGATTTTCGACTCAAACTATGCAGCTGTCTAAATTCTGAAATAAGTTCATTTGCACCTTTTATCATCAAGTGTTGATACTGGTCCCTTTTCCGTCGATAAAGCCATGATGGATTAACTGGAGCATTTTTTCTTCTTAAAAATATTTCGTCCTGTAATTCTCTTGCTCTAGATTCAGGGTCTTGTTTGTATTGTTTCCCGTCTATTTCCAATTTCCATTGATTTTCTGACTCCTGTAATAAGCGCTCGCCTTCTTCTGCTGTATTCTGCTGACGCCTCATTTCTCGAATAGACCAAAGATAAAATGGAGCGAGAGGTGCAATAATAGCCAAAACAAATGTGTCCACCGTTATTTTGCTTGCTATACCAATTGCAAAACTAAATATCGACAAAACGATAACAGTGGTTAACAATAGGGTTGAATAAGACCTTCTGAGTTTAGAGTCCCACCAGAAATTGGACCGCTGACAGATTATCCGTGCAAGCGAAATGGGCAGATTATCAAAATCAAAGGTATACCAATCCTTTAATACCGATTCATCACCACCCTTTAGTCTGTATTTGTCTGCATGTTCAGTAACAGTCTCTTCCGTAGGTTTGACTCCTACTTTAAATGAATTCCATGCTATATGTAGAACTTCACAGTCAAAATTCTCTTGTACTTTCGCAGCTAACAACTTCCATTTCTTTTGTAATGTCTCAAATACCAACGTATCTAGAAAAACAATAATGAATCCACAAAATGTTGCCCATACCTTAAAATCGGGAAAGAAGAACAACAAGGGCGGCCAAAGTATTGCATTCATGAATGGAAGTATCATTTGAAGGTACTGTAGCTTTTCCGCAAGAGAATATAGATGTGATTTGGCAGCCTGTAAATCTATGCCATGTTTTGTGTTTTGTATAATACCAATATTGTTACCTGTCAATTTCAATTCCGATCCTTTCTTCGATCCAATCATTTTCATCTATCTGCTTGGAAACTGGCCATTGAAAAACAAATTCCACCATTCAAAAGCTTTGTCAAGATCAGATTCTCTTTTATCAACTGCTTTTTGAGCTCGTGATAAACCTGTAGCAAGTTTCGACAATGCCTCTTCCTTCTTTGGTTCAGTTGAACACGCTCGAACATAACCAGAGATACCCATAGGATCTTGAATGCTTGCTATTTGATTATCGTTTAATTGCTTTAATACGTTCTTAATGTCTATATCGTAAAGAATACTCTTTTCACTTTCTGAATATTTTGTTGTTCGTAATTCCAAATAGAAGGAGTTGACAGGGACATTATTATAATATCTCCATGCCTTAATTAGCCGAATAAGTGGTTTTAATTTGCCTCCCAAACGTTCATCCTCTCGTTTTACATACGCATTATGGGCTGCTGGACTTGACTGCATCCATCCATCATCATAATCGGGAATATCATATGAAGCTTTTTTGCCAACCGGTGTTTCGACCAATCCAACAAAATCACAAGGTGTCACTTCCATGTTTTCAGATGCATATTGACCAAACGGTATTCGTACTGATGGTGTATTAACTTCAATGCCTTTTGTTTGCCAAAACGTTTCCTGTAATGCTTCCTTAACTTTTCGGAGTGTTGTTGAGGAGAGCTTGGTCAATTTATCAGTTGGACAAACAGCTAAATAATCGGTGTCACTATAATGCCGCACTCCGGTGCCGTTCCCAAACGATCCTATTTCTGGGAATTCATAACACGCAAAGTTCTTTTCCAAACAACTTTTTACAGAATCTTTATGACTTTTTGCTTTATCCTGCTCGGTAGAAAGTGGTGCTATCCATGAAAAGAAAGTATCAAAACCTTGTTCCAATGTTTTTGCCATCAATAATCTCCCTGATTATTATAATTGTACATTTAGCCATTTATTGGATACTTATTATGAAAGATAACACTCCACAGCCTTTTTGCTTGCATCACGTTTCCTTTTTCCTCTGCTTCGACAGCACGGAAAGAACGGTCTCGAGCTAAACAGACAGACTTAAATAAATCCGCACGTTGTAACTCTGTATTGGTCGATTGAACAAGTCCTGAGATACCAATTGGATCCCTTAAAGGACGGCACTGCCTTTGTGCAAGAATATCGAAAGTGTCAGCCAGACATTGGGCGTAACTTATTACACCTACGCAAACAGATTCAGAGGCAAGAAGGAGCTCCAGATGAAAAGATGAAAGAGGTATTGGCGGTATTCTAGTAAATCTCCAATATTTTATTAATTGGATTGTCCTTGTCAATTGATATGTACTTCTTTCATTTTCTTGATTTAAATAACGTGTATGCATTTCTGGACTCGTCTGAAGCCAAGAACCTTTTCCATCTGGAATAGAAAATACTGGATATTTGACTTGACCACTAGTTTCCATACTTTCAAAAAAACCAGGAACAACATCCACTGCAAAATTACCTCCAGAATAATTGAGAATTAGAGCTTGCTGATCGCGACGAATAGACGTTTGTTGAAATAATCCTGAAAGCCAAATCCTTACTTTATTAATCAGTGTTCGTGAATCGATATATTGACCACCCCATCGGACATCATCACGAGAAAAGATGACAAGAAAATCGACATCACTTGTCCGTCTTATTGCAGTTCCTTTCTTATGACTACCCATCATGCTAAATGCTTTTACATCAAATTGCTTTTGTAAACGTGATTTAATTGTTCCAGAATGTGAATCAAGCTGACGATATTCTGAATCAAGCGGTTGAATTCGCTCAATTAATGTTTGAAATGATGACGAAACGCTCATATGCCCTTTTATGAATACTTGAACTCATACTGCTTAACTAAATGGCCAAAGCTCATATTGACCTGCACTGCTCCGTGTGGAATCAGGACATATTTCCAGGGTTTGCCGTGGTTCTTGATTGTATAATCGGATGCGTGTTTACAAAACTCCATGGCTGCTCTTGATTTATCCTGAACCTCTGTTGATTCTATATCGCCTTCTTTCTTTGTTTCGACCATATAGATTGTATCTGCGGTCTCAGCAACAAAATCGGGGTGATACTGACGTGAGTTGTGCTGCCAATAAATGTGGAACTGATTGCCTGCCGGTCTCAGCCACTTTAGCACTTCTTTGTTATCCTCAAGAATAATTGCGAAATCCTTCTCAGTCTTGGAATCGAATTTATACATCGTGTGACTTGCTTTCAAGAATCCGGTGAAGACTTTAGTTGGAATTGTATTTGTCGGGGTAACGGTTTCACGATATTGAATGAGCGCATCCTTTGTGTACTTGGAATAATTATGCTCTTCGATGCGCGTGAAGGGCTTTACGATCGGTTCTTCAAACGAAGGTGCATCAAAATAAAAATGCTCCATTAACTGTGCATAGATATAATCGCTGATTTCTTTTTTATGGTATTGAACGACATTGATGAGTTCGTCGCCGTCTTTGAGGTAGGATTTGAATTTCGCTATTGCCTGATCTGCAAGTGCGAAGAGCAGGTCGGCTTGCCGGTCATAATCAACTTCGGGATGATTGATGAGTTCATTGACAATAATGTTGTCGAGCTTGTCAGGGATAATTCTACCTTTACCGATGATCGTATCAGTACTATTCTCTTGTTCTCGAAGCTTTTTAATGAGAATTTCTTCTGATACCGGCTGATAATTCAGATTCTTTACATCAAGGGCGAATTGTTTGAAACCGGATTTCACTTCTCCTGATTGTTGAATCGTGATACGCGGTATCTCTATGATATGGGTTGTGAATTCAGACACTGCGGCTTCGTATTGCAGTTTCACCTCAGCGATAATTTCAGCTGCAAACATATTTGCTTGTGGATCGGAAGTAATTCGGTCTTCAATCTTTTTAAATGCAACTTCTACAACCTCTTTCTTGGTGAGTTCGGAAACACTTTTTGCGGCAACGTTCAATTCCGGTAGAATGGAAATGATGAGGTTCTTTGCCTGCAGATCTGTCTGCGCTTTCTGCTTTTGCTTTGGATCTGCAATTGTCTCTATCCGCTTCTGTTCTTCCTGTGCTTTCTGTTCTATTTGTGTAACACTTGTTACGACTACCTTCGATTGCTCTAACTCGGCGGTATCGATAACAATGATGTTTTCTTTCTTGATGATCGAATCGGGTTTATTCGCTTCATCTATAATCTGTTGGAACTTGTCGTGCGCAACGATGGTAAGTTTATCGACCTTATCGACTCCGGTACGTATTGCATAGGGTAAACGAAGTCCGCGGCCGATGGTTTGTTCCCTCAGCGTTGTCGAAGCGGCGGTACGAAGGGGAATGATCGTGTAAAGATTTGTTACATCCCAGCCCTCCTTCAGCATATTGACGTGGATGACAATTTCGATTTTGTTGTCGGGATTTTCTAAGGATACAAGCCGTTCAATGTTTTCGTCCTTTTCTTCTCCGGATTGATTCGAGTGAATCTCCATCACCTTGTCTGCATAGTATCCCTCGAAGAAGGAAGAAGACTTGATCAGTTCCATTAACTTTCCGGCGTGGTCGGTGTCCTTCGCCACAACCAATACAAACGGTTTCACTTGACGTATCTTGTTATCGCGCGAGTAAATGTCGAGAGCAACTTTTGTGTCTTCGTGAATACGAATTCCATCTTCAAGCTTTATTCTGTCTAACTCCTCTGCTTTATACTGTGTCGGGTCAAAATCTTTTCGTGTGGCAACTGCCGGCTCTTTTACGAATCCATCACGTATCGCTTTTGCCAAAGAATATTCGTACACAACGTTCTTGAAATTTATCGGGTTACCACCACGCTCAACCTTTGGAGTTGCAGTCAGCTCCAATCCGAGAATCGGATTGAGTTCATTGATCACATCCATGCCGCGCTCGGCACGATAATGGTGCGATTCATCCATCAGCAACACAAGGTCATCGAGATTGGAGAGATAGTTGAAATATGACTCTCCGAGATACTCCACGAGCCGCTTGATGCGAGGAAGCTTTCCGCCGCGTGTTTCGGAGTTGATTTTGGAAATGTTGAAAACATTGATATGTATTTCCGATTCAAAGATTGCCATCTGAGATATCTGATCGTAGTTATCTCCAGTGACTATTCGCGGACGGGAATGAACAAATTCGCCGATACCTTGAAAGACATATTTCGGACTCGAAGCGTTTTCGAAGTCTTCAATCAATTTATTATAGATCGTAAGGTTAGGGGCAAGAACAAAGAAATTCTTGATACCTTTTTCGAGATATAGATATGCAACGAACGCTCCCATCAGCCGGGTCTTTCCGACACCGGTTGCCAGTGCAAAGCACATTGAGGGGAAGTTACGCTCGAAGTCTGTGCAGGTTGGATAGAGAGCTTTTACTTTAGCAAGTTCCGCTGTGAGGTCAGCATCTTTTTTCAATTCGAGTTTGTCGGCAAGTATTGAAAGAATATCGAGACTATCGGATTGCGGGGGACGCAAGCTAAGACGGTTTTTGATCTGGTTAGCAATGCGATTCATTTCTTGCCTCCTTTCGCACCGGCGAACAGATCATCGGTGGCGTTGTCCTTCTTTATCTCTTTTGGTTTATTGGAGGCAATTGGTCCCGTTGGAACAAAGTCCGGCTCATCGTTCTCTTGCGGCATATTAATGATGTTCAAGCTGTAATCTTCCTTTCCGAATTCGCACCTGCCAAGAAGCATTTTTGGAATTTTCTTGATGGTGATGTTCGGATATTTATCGGCGGCTTTACTGAAAGATGTGCAGCAGATAAGCAAACTTTCATCGCTCTTCATTTCGCCGTGGATGGTATCGATGAATTCGACTGAAGCAAAATTTGTGGTGGTGAAGATGAAATCTTTTTCGGTTGACTTGCCCTGTTTCCAGTAATACGTTTCATCCGGCATGAAGCGGAAGCCCTCGTGCTTTGCCATTGCGGCGGCAAGCTGTGCTGCGTTGTATTCCTTGCTGATGATCCAATTGCCGCGGCTGTCTTGTTTAAGAAGTGACGGCGCCAGATAGTAATACTTAAACCCTCCGCCTCCTTTCCAGTTCTGTGCCTCACTAATACCACCTTGATCAGTTCCATTGCAGACTTTTTGTAGGCGCGGGATACAGTGAGTGTGGCAATGATCGCCAACTTCAATCCCTATCCAACTACGATTGAGTTTGTGTGCTACAGCTGCTGTCGTGCCTGATCCTAAAAATGAATCAAGCACATAATCACCTTCATCAGTCGTAAGCTCTATAATGCGATTCAACAGTCTTTCCGGTTTGGGTGTATCAAAAACATTTGCAGTACCAAACAAAGCAATAATCTCTTTCTTAGCTTCCTGATTATGGCCCACCTCTGCATTGGTCCACCATGTCCAAGCTGTTTGACCCTCGGATTCTGCCAAGTATGTCTTCCTTCGTGGGACTCCCTTTCCGTCGGAACCAAACCACATTCTACCTTCTGTCACAAGTTTTTTGAATACTGGCTCTATATTCTTCCAACATCTTCCTTCTGGTGGTGAGTACACTTTACCACCTGGTGTAGTGATTTTGTACATCTGATTTGGTCTAAATCCCTGAGCAGTAAAATCTGAGGAGACCCAAAATCCCCGAGGGTCATTATCAGGATTTTTATATGTTGCCTTTTGTTTTTCTGTTTTTTCGAGTGACTTGATTGTATCCTTAAAAATGGATAAGTCCTTTGCATATACTAGAATATGATCATGACCGGCACCAAGTGTAGCCCTCATATCTGGAGAGGTACGTTTTTGCCAAACTACATTTGCAACAAAGTTCTTTCTGCTAAATATTTCATCACACAGAACTTTAAGATAATGACATTCATCATCGTCAATCGAAATCCATAAAGATCCATCTTTGGATAAGAGTGTGCGAAGTATTTCCAAACGCGGCTTCATCAAATTGAGCCAGATCGAATGCTCGAGACTATCGTCATAATGATCAAACGCATTGCCTGTATTGTAGGGAGGATCGATATAGATGCACTTGATATTTCCGCCAAAATCTTGCTCAAGAGCTTTGAGTGCGAGGAGGTTATCCCCGTAAACGAGCATGTTCTCAGCGTTCTTGTCTCCGTACGATTTTGAAGGGTCTTCAATAAGAATGCGGGGCTCAAGCTTGGGATGTTCGCCCTTGCCAATCCAGGTGAGTTCGAGTTTGGGTTTGTGGTTGTTCATAATATCACTATTTATAATAATTCTTTAACTCTTTTATCATTTCCTTTTGACGTTCCTCAAGAGTAGCTGGCAACCATTTGTCATTTGCCATTACTCTTAAAGAATTTGGGAACCCATCGATATTTCCACTAAAGTATTTTTTCTTTTTCACAGAAAACTCGGCGTTACTTAGTTCAGAGTTCTTTCTTCTACTAAGCAAAACTAAATTACCAATTTTATTGAGCCAGTCTATATGTTCATCCGCTGTGAAATCTTCCCACCATTTACTCTTATTGCCAGGATTCTGTGGAAGCACATGTTCGACACTGATCTGCTTAAATTCAGCAAACTGTGATGAGTGATCTTTATGCAGGAATTCCATTTTCAATAATACGTATTTGGCAAACTTACGACCATAAACATCGCCACCTATTCTTTCAATAAACGCTTTGCGATCCGAATCAAACAAATCATTCATACTAAGAAGCGTTTCCGGTTTCTTTACTTTTTCAATTGCCTTTAGAATCTCATTCATATTATCGATTCTATCTGTAGGTGTCAATTGAGTTATCCAATCTCCTGAAAATTTATTGTCGAGTTTCTTGAGAAATTCAAGAAGTAATTCACTGCTAAATTTGTTGTAAAACGAAAGCAAAGGTGGAATCCAATCTGTTGAAGGTAGTCCGTCCCACATAATAGAAACCAAGTTTTTAAACTCAATCGAAAGTGTATCTGCAGAATCATTGAACCAAATTAGTTTATTATAGATATCAGCGTACGTTCGTAATACTTCTATGGTTTTTACACCGAGAGTCAATTTTTTGGGTTTATATATTTTTTCTTGAAACTCCTTTAGAATATTTTCACGCGCTTTTTCCTTGACGTAGATAGTGCGAATATGAGAGAGCAAACGTTCAAATTCGTCTCTTCCGAACTCTCCTTCTAACTGTTCCCATAGTCTGGCTGGTTTTTTTCTCTCACTTTCATTGATTGCACCAAGATTCCAGGATTTTAGTATATCACTATTAGAAAGAGGTAACCCCCGATCATTGAGAATAGTGAACAATCGAAATGCATCTTCTAAGTCTTCAGAAGAAACGTAAATCAGTAACACATTTTGAAATAGGAATTTTGCAAGAGTATTTATTTCATGTTGATCTAAATTTGAAAAATATCCCTGGATTAGAAGGATTGCATTCGCCATGTTGGAGATGGATGTATTCTTCTCTTTTGTCTTATCCTGTAGTTCCTTTTCAAGTTTTGTGCCTCCTTTTGTGCAAATAAAAGCGTTCATAAACTCTTCAACGTTATCTCGAATATCGAAAACAACACGTGAACGACTCGGGATTCCTTCAAATTTATCTTCCTTTTGCAGGATGTATTTTTCACAATTGGAAACGAGTTGTGGATCTTCAGCTATATCTCTTAAAACCGCACAAAGAAGAATCAGGGTGGTAAGCCGTTGCTGACCATCCAGAACATCATATTCGAAATAATTAATTCCATCTTCAGTTGCACTTTTTCCATCTACTTCCTTCTTTTGTAGAACAATAGAACCAAGAAAATATTCGGTCTGGGGATGATTTTCTGCCGCAAAAGAAACATCTTCCAGTAATTCGCTGACTTGCTCGTCCTCCCATACATAGGATCGTTGATAATCAGGAATACGAAACCAAAAGTCAGTAAGAAGTTTTTTCAAAAGAACTTTGTCGCTCTCAATTTTGCTTTTCCGTTCTTTCTTGGATGAATTATTATCGATTTTCATTTTATTCCTTCTTTCTAATATTAGCTTGGAGTTACAAGCGGATAAAGTCTGGTCGAGCCACATTTACACTCCCAATAGCTACCGGATTTATTTCTATTGGGATATTCACCACAAGTTTCACATACAATAATCGAGGTAAAATCAACAACTCTCCGTCCAAATTCCTCAACATCGTGATCGGAGATTGTCATCCCTCCTACGCTAAAGTGACATCCTACCTGATTACGAACCCATGTCTGATCTGTGCTTAGCTCTAACTTATTACCTATTTCAATGCTTTCTATCGAATCGTCGGATTTCTTTCTTTCAACGCGCAAGAGTCGCTTCAAGGCACTGCTGAATCCACCTGTGTACTCTGAAAGTGTAAAATCAGGGTCATTTTTCAAAGGTAACTTACACTGAAACTGCCGCCCCAATCTATCCAATACTCCTTCTAATAAAATTCCCGCCTTTGATGCAACGACTTGTCGATCAAATGGAGTCGCGAAAATTGCCTCTTGAAGTTCTTCGATACTGAATTTTGTTTTTGTATGACGAATACCTTTGCGTAATGACCAATGCTGTAATTCAATAAGTTGCACCTTAGAACCCGCTCCCGAATAATAGCGGTATTTATCGCGCCATGGCCTATAATGCGTTCCAATTATTAATTGATTAAAGTTCTCGGCTTCATCATTCAACATTCTGAAGAACCGTTCCATGTGTACTTGATCAACCGATGTTACAACATCATCCAAGACCACGACAGTATTATCATCCTTTTTACACTTCGCCAATGCAAGAAATACACATACGCCAAGGGTATCTAGATGAGATTCACTATAATATGCAGGAGGAGGAACATCTGTAACACCTTGAAATTGTCCGTCAAACTCGAGTGATCCTTGAAATTGTGGATTCAGATACCAGTGAATCTTACCAATACCTTCCGATGGATGAACTGATGTATACAAACGTTCCACTTCACCAGCAATATTTTGAAGAAGTTCGTCAACATATTTTTTTCGCTGTTGATCTACTATTTCCAATATTTGAGCAAGGATAATAACGAGGGACTCTAAATTTTTTGCCGTTTTAGTGTTGCTATTTATTGTGTCTAAATGAGTTTGAAGAGCTTTTTGTTTTCCCTTGATATCGCTAAGCGATTGTTTCTCTGCTGTCAATTTGTTGTTAATAGCACTTATTGCTGAATATAACGTTTTGGCTTGATTTAATGATTGTTCATCAATATCAATTTTGGAATCAACCAATTTTGTAAAGACTGAATAATCAAGTCTAAGACTGGTGATTAGAGGAAGCATCGAAGACTCAACTTTTGCTTTCAATGATATAACAGCATTTCGAAAATCCTTCTGCTTGGAGCCTACTATCGTGCCTTTTGTTTCATAATTATGCTTTGCCTTCTGCATTCGTTGTCGGGCTGAGATCTGTTCATTCATTGCAGCCAGCCTCTCCCTGATTCTTGCAGTTAAAGTTACAGGAACAATCGGTTGTTCACACACAGGGCAAGTTACAGTTCCAGCATTCCTTTGCAAATAGTCTTGTGCCTGAGTAAGAACCTCAATCAATGCATCTACATCTTCCTTGTATTTTGCTTTTGCAACTTCATAGGCAGTTACTGTTTTATGATATTCTCCTTTTGCCGTATTGTAATCTGTTTCGGATTTTACAAGTCCACTAAAGGCAATTGTGCACGCAGAAAGACTGGCATTGATAGACTCATAATCTTTTAATGAAGCGTCCAAACTAATTAAATCAATAGAAGTTGTTTTCTTAGCCCATTCGACTGGAGATGTTTCTGGTTTTCCTTCTCTTTCCCAATTGGACTTCAAAGTCGATTGTGCAAGTTGAACTGCTTTTGTTGCATCTTCATATTCTTCTCTTTTTTGTTTTTCTGCATCTCGTAATGTTCTTTCATTTGCCTCGCACATAGGCACTTCAATAAAATCTTTGATAGCAGCATATCGCTCTTTGGGTTGTGCATTAACAATATTGAGAATTCTACTCCTACGAAGAATTTCGACCTTTGGTCTATTTGCAGCTGGACCGGTAGTTATCGGATTACGACCACCAAGCTTGCCAACCCAAGTTCCATCAGCTGTTGTAACGGATGCCTCCAATTGAGCTTTTGTAGTGCCAAGAGTAGGCATATATTCAGCATATCCTTTACCAACACTACGATCTGAAATAGAACCATATCGTTCATTGCAAACGAAATCGATTGCATCAAGAATAGTCGATTTGCCAGATCCGTTTTCACCAAAAATCAAAGTGATTGGCTTGCCCTTATCGAGTTCAAGAATTAATGAGCCTGCGGCACCTTTAAAATTATTTAGAACCATTCTTTCAATTCTTTTTGACATTTTCGTTCTCCTTCTTCAGAGACGATTCAATGTGCAAAACCCAATCCTCAGCCGATACTTGACCGTTCACATAAACTTTTGCAAGCTTTTCTAATTCCTTTTCCGACAGCAGAGACTTTGATTTCAAATCAGCAATGATTCTTTCTGAAAGGATTTCATCTGGTGATTTGCTCATAGAAACCTCCACATTGCATTAAACTATAGTCCATCGAATCGTGAAAAGATTATTTTCTTCAATTGACGCATTCAACCTGATCTCTATTTCTGAAATCAGTTTTTCCTTTTGTACGTCGATATCGTCTTGGGCACGAAACAGATCTTGCCTCAGAACATTTCTTTTTTTCTCCATCTCCTTGATATCGCGCTGGGCAGTAACTTTTTCTTCAAGATTGAGAATCTTTTTGGATTCCGTTTTTCTGAATTTGATCTCTTTGTCGAGATTCTTTAGCTCTATCTCTAAGCTTGTTTTCACATCGTCTGCCCAATGTTCCAGCTTCTCCATTTCGGTTTCAAAGAACCCGGAGTTTCGCTCTGATATGGATTGTAGAATAACTTTATTTTGAGATTCGATTGATTGAGAAATAGATTCTTTTATTGCTGACGAAACGGAATCTTCGACATCCTGTAAAGTAGCGTCCAATGAAAATATTCTACGACATTGCTCTATGTCAAGCAAAACTCCATCATCAGAATATCCAGCAAGAATGATATGATCTTCCGAATCGAAAGCAGAAACTGTCAAATTCTTCACGATCATCCATCCGGATTTACCAATGAGCGATTCGAGAATACTCACTTTTATGCTACAATGAGAATAATCGAACACTAATTCCTTTATAGGTAAATCTCGATTCTTGCACTTATCAATAATTCTCTGTGCCAATGGGTGACCGACACGGTACGTATTGGCATCCTCGATATTTTTCCCGATCCGATACGGTCCCGGGTGGATGTGTTCGTCGGGAAACGGATTGCGAGTGAGCATAAAAGAATTCTCTGAACCATCGAATTCTGCATAGGGCTGGAGAAAGAATTTTGTGATTCTCCACAAAAGATTCTCGTATCGATTAAGATATTCCTTGCTCTCCTGAAGGTTTAGTTTGAGTTTTTCGTGAACTTCTTCATCAAAGTTTTCGAGCAGATTGCGACGCGCAAGCTGCATCTGCTCATCAATTTCGGTCTCAAGCTCATTTTGAAGAGCATCAAAGGATGCCTGAATCTCCGTTTCCGTGCGACACTGTAGATATATTTCTGCAATGCGTTTCTCGAAGTCGACACCAGATTCTATGGTACCCAATACCTCGTCACTTGCACCGAAGACACCACTAAATAGTTTGAACTTATCAGCAAGAATCTCATAGACGCGTTGATCTGCGGCGTTGCTCTTATTGAGGAAGTTCACCACCACGACATCGTGTTTTTGTCCATATCGATGACATCGGCCGATACGCTGTTCAATGCGTTGAGGATTCCAAGGGAGGTCATAGTTCACAACGAGCGAACAGAATTGCAGGTTAATACCTTCAGCGGCTGCTTCAGTTGCTATCATTATCACTGCCTCATCTCGGAAGTAGTCAACGATAGCCGCACGAAGATCGGCAGTTTTTGAACCAGTGATGCAGTCAGTTCCAGCATGTTTCTCAAGCCACTTTTGATAAATCTCTCTGGATTTTGGATCGGTATTCGTGCCATTAAATAGAACGACCTTTCCGGAATATTCATTCGCCTCAAGAATTTCCCGTAGATATTCCTGCGTTCTCCTGGATTCGGTGAATATGATTGCTTTCTTCTTTCCGCCTTTTCCTTCGGCTTCTGCAAAACCCTTTGCAAGCGCTGTCCTGAGAACTTCTCCTTTTGAATTCTTTTTAATGGAATATGCCAAGGAATGGAATTCTTTAAGGGCTTGAACCTCTTCCTTCATCAATCGGATATCTTCGAGGGAGTATTGTTTTTTTACAACCTCCTCGACTTCTTCTTCAAATTCATCCTCATAATCGACAATTTCTTCAAAGTTATTTTCGAGCGTATCTTCAAGATTTAATTGAGAGTCATGATTCTGGTTTTTTATCGTTTCTTCCAATTTTGTTGCCAGTGCATCAAGCGTTCCTGAAATAGCATAGGTCGAAGAAGCGAGCAACTTTCTTAAAATGAGCGTCATCAACTTACGCTGGCTTGGGGGTAATGCATAAAGATTAGGACGCTGCAAATAATCGCTGACCAAGTCGTATAGACGCTGTTCTTCCTGCGTCGGATAAAATTCTTGAGCAATAGGGATTCTGTTGGTGAACTTGATATATTCAAGCACCTGTTTGCGCAGAGTCCGCTGACAGACTGGTTTCAAGCGTTCTTTTAACGATTTAAAATCGTCTTCGTTTGTTATTCGAACGTACTGTTCCTTAAAGCTTTTCAGGTCACCAAAAACATAATCATCAATGATGCTTACCAAACCAAAGAGCTCTTGCAACGAATTTTGCAAAGGAGTGGCGGTTAGCAAAATCTTTGGGGCTTTTTGAATGCTTAGTTTTATTGAATTCGCAATTTTGTTGGTAGGTTTGTAGACATTCCGCAACCTATGAGCTTCATCCACAACAACAAGATCCCAATCGACAAGCCGAATGTATGGCTCTTTTGTTCTCGCAAAATTGTAAGAACAGATCACAATCTTGTTTTGAAGGAAGGGATTCAGATTCCCTGCCTTGATTTCTTCGTTGAATGATTTCGTTTCTAGAATAGTGGATGATAAGAAGAATTTATCAATGAGTTCCTGGCTCCACTGTTTTCGGAGGTTGGCGGGAACGATTATGAGAATTCTTCGCTTTCTTTCCGCCCACTTTTGTGACAGAACGATACCGGCTTCTATTGTTTTACCAAGCCCTACTTCATCTGCGAGGATGGCGCCTTTTGAGAGTGGAGAGCGGAAAGCGAACAATGCCGCTTCCACTTGATGCGGATTGAGATCGACCTGAGCATCGGATAATGAACGGGTGAGCTTTTCGATTGAATCGGACGCTATTCTTCGAGTCAATTCGTAGGCAAAATATTTTGCATGGTATTCTGTCATTATCAATGGGTCACTAGTGATATCCTCGACTTCGTAAGTAATGCCTGACTTCACTTAATCCTTCGTGAAGAATTTTATCTATTGTAAAGCGGTGTTTCAGTTTTTCATCTTCACAATCTTCTTTGAATTTGGCTACCTGTTCGTAGGCTTTCTTTAATTCTGATTCCAAGTGTTCCTTGTGTGTTATCAGTTTTGTCCGTTCTTCTTTCAAGCTTACATTCTCATCAATTATCTCAATATCAGCTGGACCAAGCGACCTTAATGTCTTTTCAAGATTTCCTACGAGAGTCCATATTTGGCGAGATATGGTTTTAACGCGTGCCCTATTCTTGTCCGTGTAAGCAATGTCACCCCGGTGAATCTGCTCGACGATGGCCTCAAGGTCTTCGGCCCTCTTTTTAATATCTTCTAAGTATGAAACCCACCCCATAGGTTTTCCTTATCACATCTGTGAAATCAACCACCAATAGTGAAAAGCTTCCAGTTGATTCAATTTCTTTAATCTATTCAATATATCATATGAACCGGAGAGTTCGACAAGCAATAGTTTTTCATTCTGCTTTGGATTGTGACGCATTTTCTCAAAAGAGAATTTGAGATTGTTGTTCTTCACCAGAGAAGCTAAAAGTGCAATCTTTGCAGCCGCTACACGCGCCTGATCAATTTTGAACGGCACGCCTAACAAATGATTCTCGATTTGCTTTAGACCGGTAGCTATTTCTTTGATCTCGTCATTCGATTTATATCCCTTGAGGAGATATTGAGAGACAAGAAACGCCGTATTGATAGTATCATCAAGCGACGCTTCCTTGCCATGCTTTGGCTTACGATATTCGCTTTCCTGTGCATGTGTAGCATCATAGCTCTCAATCAACGTCTTTGTGTCAGTGCAATAATCGAAAAGCTCCCCGATGTCGAACAATTGCTTAACGATCTCCATAGATTTTCCGGCTTCATAAGGGATTCCAACCGTATGTGGAGCAAAGACAGTTAGCTTATCACCGAGAATACCCTCGAGTGTTGGGGTAGTTACTTTTACTTCTTCATCTGTTTCAAACAACCTGTGAGCAATGCGCTTTTGTTCTAACTTCGGATAAGTGTGCCTTCCTTCCAATGTATCAAGCAGAACATAGCTTTCTCGCCCATCAATTGCTGAAGTATAAAAGAACTTAAAGTGTCTCTTGGGAATATTGTTCTTCTTGCGAACATTTTCTTCAACACGCAAAAAGCGGGAATTCGTAATCAGCTTTTCAAGTTCATCGAGTGTGAAACCACCAACGATATCGATGTCTGTCGATAGTCGTTTATGGTCCGGTAAAATGAGATGGAGAGCTGTGCCGCCTTTGAAAACGAATTCTTTTCCACTCTTTACGAGGTGGTGCAGGAGTTCAAATGCGAAAATCTGTTTTTCAATAAGACCGGGATCGGCGCCTTTGTTTGCTGTGCGCTGTGCTTGAATCCATTCTTTCGTAAATGATTTATCAACGATCACGGTTTCTCTGCTCACATAATAATTGTTGATTTATATTCTGACAACAGCTTCACGAGGGAAGTATTTATTTTCCGGCGTTCAGCATAGCCAAACAACCTTCCCATGGTAATTCGTCTGGAAAAGATGATATTTTCAAAGATCCGTTTGTACTCGGCACTGTCCATCAAAAACAAGCGATCCTTTTCCAGAAAAAGGTCGATAAGGGTTTTTTCTATCGTGGCATAATGTCCTTCGACCGGTTCTTTAGTCACTAACGGGCGAACAATAATTCTTCGATTTGTTCCCGCGACATACTTTTCAACTTCTGTCTGTTTCGGATTGGGGAATACTGTATGCTTCTGACTCTGCAAGAACTCAGTGACAGAATCGATTGCGTCTGTCTCAGTGTACAAAATTATTGTAAAACGACTCATCAAATGATGTGCGAACGGCTGCAGCTGCTCGGTACTCCAGAGAGAAAACGGTAATTGCGGAAATTGTTTTTCGACCTGTTTGACAATTCCCTTTATAGATTCATATTGCGGTACAAAGGGCGTGTCAATTGTGGAGTACCATCCTCTCCCAGCATCAAAGATGGTCTTTGTCTCGACTAACCGGTAGAGCGTCGCGTACAGAGAAGACGACGGGGTTTTCCTCTTTGCCAATTGAAGCTTTTTCCTTAATCCGTCAACGCTTGCATATTTTACAGAATTGATCGCTTGCAGTAATATGTCTTTGAATGTCTTTGTAATAGCATTCTCCTGTATAACTAACTCACATTAAAATATATGTGGCATAATTATACAACAATTATGGCAATAATACAATAACGGTTTCTTTGGTAAATTCGTGCGGTTTTGTGATAAAGGCCTCCCTTGTGGAATAGATAGCTGATACTAAAGTAAAGCTGAAGGAAGCCAGAAACAAGGGTTAAGTGAAAAAAAGCCCTGACGCACTACCAGACGCCAGGGCTTAGGGAGGCTAACTTGTGCCGTCGGGGAGACGGCACAGGACTATGGTAGGAAACGTTCAGCAATTTGTCAAATACTATTAATCGAGTGAAATAAAGAACCCCGACATCATAACGATACCGGGGTTAAAGGGGAAGGGGGTAAAAAACCACCGCGCGCCAACACAGTGGTGCTATTTTGTAGATTGATTAAACCTACTTGATAGCCTGCGATATCTAGAGGGAAATGATATCGACTTACCCCCTATAATTTTGAATTCATAAACTATCAGTAACACCTTCAATCACCGCTTGTATCGACGTTGGAATGTTTGAGAAGAAATCGTAACCAGTTCTGACTTCGATGCTATCAACACAGATTCGATACATTTTCCAATTGTCAGTTCGACTGATCTGATTATTGTTATTCGGCATATCAACGGTAATGACTCGCGTTGTCGTTGTAACACGGTTCAGATCGTCTGCACCTGTATCTAAGACCATAATCACTTTCCAAGTATGAGAAGGAATAGTGACATGATCATTATCGATAGCGCCCTGAGATCCATATCCACCAGCATAGATATACAATTCCTTCCCCTGAGAGACAAGTGTGCGACAATAGCCTTCCAGTTTTTCCCAAGGACCGGAATTATTATTAGCCGCTTGTGGCATCATATTGGTCATTAAAAACGTTGCTGAGTTATTCTCAGCTGTGTTCGTTCTATCTGCGGATGGGCAATGATGTCCACGAGCATATCCGCTATTGTTGTAACTCGCTTTTTTCACATGATACCAATCTGCCGGCAATGTGCTATCTGGCCGAAATTTATCCTTTCGAGGAATTGTGCCAAGCCATGTATTATCCAGATGCCAAGCTACCCAATTAGGGATTCCACGGTCTCTACTATACGAGACTACATATTGAGGCTTTTCCATGAGATAGTTATTTGAGTATGAAACACTGTCGACTGCACCACTTGGATTACCCATGACAAGATGCTCGCTTTTGGATGTAACTAATTGATACAATGGCAGCGGTTCATCGTGCTTGGGAGGACATCCAAAGAAGAACGCAACTGTAATTAGAATGGCAATTATTTGGGTGAATGTTTTCATCAGTAATTCTTGTTGGGACAAGATAATCCAGTAGCTCAACATTATCAATGTGCTAAAATAAAGATTGAATGGCAAAGGCATAATCAATAGCTCCTTTCTATCTATTTTCTTTTATGGGGAGAAGACTACCTTCGATGCTATGCAATCCCCTATTTACCTCGAAGTGCAATTGCTGTGGCATTAAGTGAGAATAGATTTCCGTTGTCCTGATTGTTGTGTGTCCAAGCAACTTTTGGACTGCATAGAGAGAAACGCCGGAACTAACAAGTGCAGTGGCGAATGAATGCCTTAGAGAGTGAAAGTGCAACTTGTCATTGAGGCCGGCACGCCGGATATATTTCTTGAATTTTTGTGATACGGAGGTATAGAGAAGCTCCCCGCCGTTTTTGTTATGGAACACAACCTCACATTCAAAACGGATTGCCTCTTTCCGATCCTTCAGCAACCGGTACAGCTCATCAGACATAGGGACGATCCGGTTCTTTCGTGTCTTGGTTGTGAATTTCTCGGTATTCCTTACCAAGATAACCTTTGAAGTGAAATCAAAATCATTCCAACAAAGGTTAAGCACCTCAGAAAGCCGTAGTCCAGTGAGAAGTGCAGTGATACACAATTCCTTAAAGTCCCTATCCGCGATAACCGAAAGTAAAAGCCGGAAATCCGATTCAGTGAAGAATGCCGGTAGTATCTCTCGACCTTTTGGTTTTGGCACTTTGCGGAAGGGATTTTCTTCAAGATAGTTCCACTGCACGGCCTTCTCGAATGCAGCGGCAAGCGATCCGTAGTATTTCCGTGCACTCCATTCGGAGGCTTCCTGCCTCTTCACGCTGAGGAAATGCTCTATCTCCCGCATGCCTATGGAGTGCAGAGGTTTATTTCCCTCAACTCGGATAAACTCTCTGAAAGCTGTAGCATTGGTTCTTAGTGTTTTGGGAGAATGGATTCCGGAAGAATAAACAAGGAATTGCTCTTTGAAATCGGAGAAGGAAATCGCTTTCAGCTTCTTCCGTTTTTCATACTCATTCCGCTTGAAGTGTTGAAGGAATGTTAATGCTTCAGATTTCTTCCGGCAGCTTGTTGTAACCTTGTGCCTTGTTCCGGTTTCATCTGAGAAGTAGAGGTAGTATATCTCTCCGATCTTGGAAAGGAACATTGTTCACCATCACTTTCTGGTGAACGTAGAAACGGAGTGCCAAGTTTAGTGCCAAGTGGTGCAGAAAGGAACTGAATGGAGAGGATTTTTACAGAATCAAGAGGTTTTGCAGACCTCTCCCTTACCACTTGGGTACGGCGCCGATTAAATTTTCGATTGTCAATTTTCAATTGCGGAAATGAACTATACCCACAATTTCATTACTTACCTTACCACACTTGTCCCCCTTTGTAGGATTCAACCATGCACTAGAATGAACCCTATCAATGTTAGAACAAAAACCCCACTGCCTGATAGGTGCTGAAGCAGCGGGGTATATTCAAGCATTATATGCTTGGAGCGGGAAACGGGGCTCGGACCCGCGACCTCAACCTTGGCAAGGTTGCGCTCTACCAACTGAGCTATTCCCGCATTCATATTTCAATATTGCCATTAATCACGCAAGGGGTTGCGCTCTACTCCGCCAAAGGCGGACAGGCATCTGAGCTATTCCCGCTTGACCCCCAATAATATACCAAAAACGTCTGCACTCCGCAAGAGATTTTTCTGATTGCTTTATCTTTGAAATTGACGGATCAGAGCATCCAGTTGGTGGCAACTTTCGCATCCCTTTTTTATCTTGCACGCCGAAGTAGATCGGAGTAAGAGACCGCTACCGTTGCTGAGCGCTTTATTTCAAATTGTGCTGAAAGAAATTTTAATAATGTCTGTGCTTGTCGTTTTCCATACTTCACCAGTACTTCAAACTCAATAAATGCTCCAAGTCCACGGACATCATCAAGATGGATACGTGCATTCTTATAGAGGTAGAGTCGCCTCTTCTTCTCCACCACCACCTTTTGACTGAACGCCGCTGTACAGAGTGCATTTGTTAGTTTCGGATTGGAAACAGGAAGTACGCAGTAATCGGAGTATCGATGACCTTTCTTGTCCGGCCGATTGTAGTAAATCAGTTCTGCTGCACAAGTATTGATGATCCGCAATTTGAGTCGTCCGTGCGGAACATTATAATACACATCACGTTGATGGAGAATTCCTTTGGAACACATATGAAGACTTCTCGCAGCACGAACGGCTTCGGACATTGATGAAATTCGAGCTTTCAATTCCAAATTCTGAGGCATAATCGATTAAAAAGGAAGAAGCACAGAATGGAGAGACGATGATGGTTGCGTGCGAGCATCTAGACAGCACATCACCGGCATAAGCACTACTACCGACCAATTTCTATAATTTTATATTCCAATATGCCGGCGGGTACTTTTATTTGCACGGTTTCACCCTCTTTCTTTCCAAGCAACCCTTTGCCTATGGGTGAGGTAACGGAAATTTTATTCTTCTCAAAGTCAGCTTCCTCAGGTGCAACGAGTCGGTACTCGATGGTCTGTTTGGTTCGCTGGTCTTGAATCTTGACAAGCGAGAGAATATAGATTTTATCCGTTGGTAAAGAAGCAATATCGATGATCTGCGTTCGCGAAAGGGTCTCTTCCAACTTGGCAATGCGTAACTCAAGGTGTTGCTGTGCTTCTTTCGCTGCGTCATATTCAGCGTTTTCACTCAGATCGCCGTACCCGCGTGCCTCAGCTATTTTGGCAGCCATATCAGCACGACCATTCGTCTTCATCTCACGAAGCTCATGTTCAAGCTCTGTGAGCTTTTCACGTGTCAGATATACCTTACCGTTATTATGATCATCCATACCAACTCCTTAAAACGAAAAAAATCCCCTCAGTAAAATGTCTCTGAAGGGTGAATGCAAAAACAATAGCCACCATCCTGTGGATGATGGCTATTCTAAAATTAAAGTAGGAGATAAATCAGTGAGACGCAAGAATAATTTTGCCGCCTAACTTTTTTCCCCTTCCGCCGAGTTCTTTGCGTCTATCAGAATCAAATGGCCAAGTTTATCCCGCTTGGTCTTGAGATATCGCTCGTTATGCTGGTTCGGATGAACCTCAAGCGGAACCCGTTCCACAACTTCAAGTCCATAACCGGTGAGGCCAATAATTTTTTTCGGATTGTTCGTCAGCAAGCGCATTTTACCGACACCAAGATCGCGGAGAATTTGCGCACCTATTCCATAATCACGCAGGTCAGCGCGGAAACCGAGTTCCTCATTCGCTTCAACCGTGTCGAGTCCCTCATCTTGTAAATTGTAAGCTTTCAGTTTGTTTAACAATCCTATCCCACGCCCTTCTTGCCGCATATAAAGAACAATTCCATGTCCCTCCATTTCCACCCGCTCCATCGATGCAACTAATTGCGCATTACAATCGCAGCGAAGAGAACCGAAGACGTCACCTGTCAAACATTCTGAATGGACACGAACAAGTGTCGGTTTCTCCGGTGAGATGTCACCTTTGACCAACGCAATATGATCTTTGATGTCCGTTTGACTTCTGAAAAGGTACATTCGAAAATCTCCATACTTGGAAGGAAGCTTTGTTGAGACAATTCGTTGTACGAGTTTTTCACGGCGTATCCGGTACTCAATCAGCGCACGCACCGTGATGATTTTCAAATCGAATTGTTCGGCAATCTTCAACAGCTGTGGAACACGCGCCATCGTACCATCTTCTGCAAGAATTTCGCATAAAACTCCAGCCGGATACAAACCTGCAAGTTGAGAGAGATCAACCACTGCCTCCGTATGACCGGCACGGCGCAAGACGCCACCTTCCATGGCACGCAACGGGAAAATATGCCCCGGACGTGCGAAATCATTTGCTTGAGCTTTTGGGTCAACAAGTGCGCGCACAGTAGCGGAACGGTCGGTTACAGAAACACCTGTTGTTGTTCCGTGGAGATAATCGATCGAGACAGTGAAAGGCGTTTCGTGAAGTGAGGTATTTGCGTCTACCATGAGATCAAGGTTTAATTCCTTTGCCCGAGTAGTCGTTATCGGTGCGCAGACAACTCCACGCCCTTCCTTCACAAAGAAATTAATTGCTTCCGGTGTTGTCTTCTCTGCCGAAAGAACAAAGTCGCCCTCGTTCTCTCGATCTTCGTCATCCACAACGATCAGAATCTTGCCCTTCTGAAAATCTTCAATCGCTTCTTCGATTGTATTAAATTTTTCTTGCGCCATGTGTATACGACTACAGTTTATGATTTTTTATCCGATCTTTTTATCCGATTCAGGTTCCGAAATGATTGTTGCAATCGAACCTCTGTCCAATTTTACTTTCACATTGTCGGCAATCTGAACGAGAAGAGTCTTCTCATCCAATCCGGCAATGGTACCATAGATACCACTTGAAGTAATAACCTTATCACCTTTCTTCACACTCTCCAATAACTTCTGGCGTTCTTTCGCTCGCTTCTGCTGAGGACGAATAATCATGAAATAGAAAATAAGAATGATGGAACCGAAGAGAATGATATTTGACATCAGACCTGGACCGCCGTCGTTTGTTGATTGAGCCATGAGAATTGTGAAGTGATGAAACATTGTATCCTCCTGTTTCTTTTTATGAAATTGATGTTTGATAAACTATCGGTAGTGACACTTGTAACCGTGCAAGCATCATTGTTTTCCACTCCCTAAAGCGTTTTTCTATAATTGCCTTACGCGCTTCTCGTGCCAGCCACAAAAAGAACGTGAGATTGTGAATCGACGCCAGTTGCAACGCCAATATTTCTTTTGCTACAAAGAGATGGCGTAAATACGAACGTGTGAAGGTCTTGCACGTATAGCAATCGCATTCTCCATCAACCGGTGTAAAGTCCGTTTTATACTGTGCGTTGCGTATGTTCATCGTTCCATCACGCGTAAAAAGCATTCCATTCCTGCCGTTCCGTGTCGGTATAACACAATCGAACATATCTATGCCGCGATCAATGGATTCTAAAATATTTTCCGGCAGTCCGATTCCCATAAGATACCTCGGCTTGTGCACCGGAAGAAATTTTTCGGTGAATTCTGTGATCCTGTACATTTCTTCCACCGGTTCACCCACAGCGAGTCCGCCGATTGCATAGCCGTCAAATTCCATTTGGATCAATGTACGCGCGCTCATTTCCCGGATTTCAGGATATACACTTCCTTGCACTATACCGAATAACGCCTGCGAATGTCCGTAGATCGGTGAACTTTTTTCAAACATTGTTTTGCATCGTTCTGCCCATCGCACTGTCATCTCGTTCGACTTCTTTGCGTATTCAAAATCACAGGGATACGGTGTACACTCGTCAAACACCATCATAATATCCGAACCAAATCGTTGTTGAATCTGAATGACACTTTCCGGTGTAAAGACGTGCAACGATCCGTCGAGGTGTGAACGAAATGTCACGCCATTTTCTTCAATTTCCCGTAAATCCGTCAGACTAAAAACTTGAAATCCGCCGCTGTCAGTTAAAATCGGTTTTGTCCAGCTCACGAAACGATGCAACCCGCCTGCCTGTTCTATGATATCCATTCCCGGCCGAAGATAGAGATGGTAGGTATTGCCGAGAATGATCTCCGTGCCCATCTCGATCAGTTCACGCTGTTCAGTAGCCTTGACTGATCCTTGCGTCCCCACCGGCATATACACAGGTGTTTCAATCACACCATGGTCAGTCTCAAGGAGACCTGCGCGGGCTTTTCCGTCTTGTGCGATACATTGATATTTCAAATGCTTCCAGCCAACAAAAAACCGCAGAAGATAATTCCTGCGGCCGAGTACACAATAATATTCAAATTCTTCTTATAAAATATAGAGAGAAAAACAACGGATGTCAACTTGTTCTTGCCTGTTTGTCCTTTCGGCGATCTAAAATGGTAAAAAGAATAACAAATAGTAATGCACCAATCGCATCGGCAAGCATATCAAAATAGTCATATGTTCGGCCAGGGACGTACAATTGGTGTACTTCATCAAAATAGCCGTAAAGACACGTAAGAAGGAAAGCGCATATAAGCGACCACCTTTTGAGGATTGGGAAAGCAGTCTGGAAAAAAAGCGCCCGACGACTGAACCAGCAAAACACAAAGAACACAGACATATGTGCAAACTTATCCGCACCGACGATGGGAATTTTAATATGAGGCAACGTCGTAAGAGATGAGAGCCAAAAGATAATTGCAGCCCAGATGAACAATGGAAGTTGATACCGCAAAAAATTCGTCAAGTAGTACCGCCTACTTCTACGTTCTGCAGTGCGGAAGGTAAGTATTCTATGATATCATTCGCCACAAGACTTCGTTCTCCTATATTTTTTGCAATAGTGTCTCCAGATAATCCGTGAAGGTACACACCAGCCCAAGCAGCTTCTGTGTCAGACATTCCCTGCGCCCATAAACCTGCAATAATTCCGGAAAGCACATCGCCCGTGCCCGCAGTCGCCATGCCGGGATTTCCTGTAGAGTTGAGAATCGCAGAGCCATCCTTTGATGCGATAATCGTTGGAACGCCTTTAAGAACGATTGTGACACCAATTCTTTTCGCCAATTCACGAGCGGCATTGATACGATGTTCTTCGACGTTGTTCGATGATATCTTGGAAAGACGAGAGAATTCTCCAACGTGCGGTGTAAGGATGAATTGTGCACGTAATGAATGGAGTTTAGATATTCCATGGACAGCAAGAGCATTCAATCCATCGGCATCAATGAGCATCTTGCCGTGATACTCAAGCAAGATTTTGAAAATCAATTGCTGAGTTTCAGAATTGAGCGATAAGCCTGGACCGATGACGAGTACATCCGCCCAGGAAAGTCTTTCACGAATTGTATCCAGCGCGGCAAGGCTCAGCGTTCCAGCGCTCGTCGCCGGCAACGGAAATGCCATCGTCTCAGTCAACTTTCGCGCAAGAATTGGATACACCGACTCTGGTGTTCCTAGCACAACTGCACCAGCACCAGTACGAAGCGCAGACGTACAGCACAATGCCGCGGCGCCGGTCAATCCTTTCGAGCCAGCCAGTACCAGTACTTTGCCGACATTGTACTTATGTGCATGAATTGATCTCTTCGGAAGAATTCGCCGGACATCTGACTTCTCTACAAGAAAAGTTTGCAATCGTTTATCTTCTGAGACCATACGGGGAATACCGATATCTACGACACGAACGGAACCAACTAACTCACGTCCCTTATTGCAGAGCAACCCAGATTTGAGAGATCCAAACGTCACAGTCACATTTGCGCGAATTGCACAATTTTCCACTACGCCGGTTGTACCATTGATACCAGACGGAATATCCACTGCTACAATCTTCGCGTGCTGTTGATTCACCCATTTAATCACATCTGCAAATGGTTTGCGCACGGAACCTGTGAAACCGGTGCCAAACATCGCGTCCACAATAATATCCGGTTCAGGAAATGCTGCAAGAAGTCGTTTTGAATATCGGCGGATAGTGATCTGGCCCGTCGATTTCTTGGCGAATGTCTGAAGAATCTTGAAATTTGTTTTCGCATCACCTTTCAATTCTGAAGGTGAAGCTACCAGCAGAACACTGATTTGCGCACAAGAATTCAAGAGCATTCTCGCTACAACGAATCCGTCACCGCCATTATTCCCTTTACCGCAAATAACAAGAATGTGTTGAGATTCAAGTGGAGAGAATTCTTGTTGAATAACCTCGGCAACACCACGTCCGGCGTTTTCCATCAACAGGAATCCCGGAACGCTATATGCATTGATGGTGGTATCATCACACCATCTCATTTCTTCAGCCGAAACTACACGTTTCATAGAAGTCACTCGCTCCGTAGTCTAAAAAAAACGTTCAGCAGTTTGGATAATAAGTGAAGGAAACAATCCAAGCAACAGCACAAGAAGAGCACAAGCCATTACCATCGTCAACACTATTCTCGATGGAGGGATTTCAACATCGGCGCGTCCTTCGCGGAAAAACATAAGTACAACAAGTCGCAAATAGTAATATGCAGACACAAGACTTGTGAGCACACCGATAATCGCCAGCCAAACCATCTTGGCTCTAATTGCAGCAAAGAAAACATAATACTTACCAAAGAATCCAGCAAACGGTGGAACTCCAGCCAATGCGAACATGAAAATCGCCATCAATACAGCAAGCAAAGGTTGTGAATAACTCAAACCTGCGTAATCATCCAATAAAAGATTTTGATCTCCTTCATGTTCCACAAGACTGATAATAGCAAATGCACCGAGATTCATCACTGCATAAGCGGCAAGATAAAACATCACGCCCACTTGACCATCGAGTGTGCCGGTAGCAATGCCGGCAAGCATATATCCGGCGTGTGCTATGCTTGAATATGCCAGCATACGCTTAACATTCGATTGTGCAATTGCGACAATATTGCCAAGAATCATTGAAGCTGCAGCAAGGACGGCGAGAAGCTCGTTCACTTGTCCGCCAATGAAATCAAATGTTCGGATAAAGAGTGTTATGAACGCAGCAAACGCTGCCGCCTTTGCCCCTGTTGACATAAATGCTGTCACCGGCGTCGGTGCGCCTTCGTACACGTCCGGCGCCCACATGTGGAACGGTACCGCAGCTGCTTTAAACGCTAATCCTATCAATAAAAATCCGGCACCAATCACAAACAGAATGTTTGTTGACACGACAGCGAAGACATTCCTGATCATCGTTAAGTTTGTAGTTCCGACGGCACCGTAGATCAGTGCAATGCCATACAGGAGGAATCCTGTTGCAAACGCACCAAGCAAAAAGTATTTGAGTGCTGCTTCGTTTGCACGATCCTTTGTGCGCATAAATCCTGTGAGTACATACAAGCACACCGACATGAGCTCAATACCAAGGAAGACGATGATGAGATCATTCGCAGATGCGATCAACATCATACCGATAGTAGCAAAGAGCAAGAGGATATAGAATTCACCGCGATGATACTTCTGTCGTTCAAAATAATTTCTTGAAAGGATAACCGTGAAAAAAGAAACAAAACAAAAGAGCGCTCCAAAGAAATTTGCATATCCGCCATGAAGCAGCATCCCGCCAAAGCTTATGCCTTCAACCGTTAGATTCGTGATAGCAAACACCGCTGCAAAAGCTAATCCAATCATACTTACATAGTAAGTAGCAACTGGTCGTGTTTTGCGCACTGCTTCAACGAGCATCGCTACCAAGACTGTAATGGTGACAATCATTACCGGTGCATTTGCCACCAGATCATTCAGATAAGAATTCATAGTTCCATGTTTAATTCATAAAGAGTGAACACCTACACCCGGAAAAACAAATACCAGATAAGCGCATAGATCGGAATTAGAATCGGCAGAGAGTATCGCACAATGTAGCCGAAGAAGCTTGGGCATTTAACCCCCGCTTGCTCAGCGATTGACCTCACCATATAATTCGGCCCGTTGCCGATGTACGTAATTGCACCAAAGAACACTGCTCCCAGTGAAATCGCTTGCACATATCTCCACGTCTGCGCAGTTATCTCCATGGCTCCTGCTTGTAAAGGATTTGGTAAACCAGCCGCCGCCGGAGTTGTGAGACCAAGAATCAAGTGCATATGCTGCACATTATCCACAGTTGCTCCATGCAATCCAAATGCAGCAGTTAAGAAGTTAAGATAGGTCGGTGCATTATCGAGCACACTTGACAGCATCCCCGATCCCCAGAAATATTGCCCTGGTGTCACAATGCCGATACTCGCAGCGTTGAGTTCTAACCAATCCAAAGCAGGAATCATCGTCGCAAAAATACCGGCGAAGAGAATCGCAACTTCCTTAATGGGTATAAAATTGAAATCATTTTTCTCATGGATTTCCTTCTTCGTCGTTACGAATGATGCGATGGCTGCACTCCACATAATTATTTCCCGCAGCATCAAAGGAGCCGGACGCTCTATAAACACGGATGCCAAAATAATGAGCAGGAAGATAATATTATGTAATCCCATTACCTCCGGTTCCTCAACTTCGGTAGCTGCTTTTTGAACTTTCATTGATTCTTTTTGGAAACTATAAATATCCAATAGATAGAATACAAGGAGCACCATTCCTATTGTGAGCAGCCAAATTTCTGAAACTTTAGGAATAATCCAGAAAAAAGGAACACCTTTGAGATAACCAAGAAAAAGCGGTGGATCGCCAATCGGCGTCAATGCACCACCGATATTACTAACGATAAAAATGAAGAACACGATATGGTACCCCTTGATGCGGTACTTATTTATCCGTAGGAAGGGACGGATCAACAGCATCGAGGCACCGGTAGTTCCGAGAATATTCGCAATGACGGCACCTGTCGCTAAGAGGGCTACATTCCCGATGGGAGTCGACTTACCGCGTATTCGGACATGTATTCCACCGGAAACGACAAACAGTGATCCGATGAGCGAAATAAAACTCACATATTCATATGAAGTCAAGAAAAGGCGCGGAACATTGTGCAATGAGAAGATATAATACAGAACGACAACGAATCCCAATGTATACGCCACTAACGGATAATTTTTCTCCCACCAATGTCTGTTGATGAACGGTATAACAGCAATAGAAAGAAGCAAGAGAAGAAATGGAGCAATGAACCATACATTCACCGGAACAATTTTTACTTCTTCGAGAAGATAACCGAAGAAGTTATAGATCACCATGACTGTAACGGCAACAGCAGTAAACTTCCAGAGGAGACGTTGTGTATGTTGTTTCATTTACTTTCCAGATTGCACTTGAAGTGAACCTGCAAATTTTATCGGCGATCCGCGCTTCACACTTTCCATTTGTTCAACGGTGTGTTTCACCAACGGAGCAGATTTACTTAAGAATGTTTTCGGAAACACACCGATCCAGACAACAAAGAGTAGGATTGGAACTAACACAGCAATCTCACGTTTGTTCAAATCCGTAAGATGGTGTCCGCCATAAAGACCGTCTGAACGCACAGGTCCCATCATCACCCGTTGATACATCCAAAGCATATACACGGCAGAAAATATGACACCAAGTCCTGCAACAACGGCGAACCATCGATTATCAAGGAGGGTTGATTTGAACGACCCCAGCATCACAAGAAACTCTCCGACAAAGCCATTTAATCCGGGCAAGCCGATGGAGGAAAAGGAGATAATCATCAGGAATGTTGCATAGAGCGGCATCAGCTTCGCCGCCCCACCATAATCAGCAATAGATCTTGTGTGAGTTCGATCGTAGATCATCCCGACAAGTAAGAAGAGTGCACCGGTGGAAAGACCATGATTGATCATCTGAATAATCGCACCTTGTAAACCTTCTTCCGTCATCGAAAATATTCCAAGCATGACAAATCCCAGATGCGAGACCGAAGAGTATGCAACAAGTTTTTTCATGTCGGTCTGCACCATTGCGACAAGCGCTCCGTAGACAATACCAATGACAGCAAGCAAACACATGAACGGCATTGCGCGCAGTGATGCATCTGCAAAAAGCGGCAAATTGAAACGGATAAACCCATACGTTCCCATTTTCAGCAACACGCCTGCAAGAATAACACTGCCTGCTGTTGGAGCTTCTACGTGCGCATCAGGCAGCCATGTATGCAATGGCCAGACAGGCACTTTGATAGCGAAACTTAATCCAAATGCTGCGAACATCCACATCTGGAGATTAACCGGAAGCAGCGGTGCGATGCGGTAGAGATCAAATAAATTCGTGGTAAACTGTCCGCCAGGAACAGTAGAAGCAAAGTAGCCAAGCCAAATAATCGCAACAAGCATCAATACACTGCCGAAGAGTGTGAAGAGAAAAAATTTCACAGCTGCGTAAATACGATTGGGTCCGCCCCAGACTCCAATGATGAAGTACATCGGAATCAACATTGCTTCCCAGAAAATGTAGAAGAGGAACAGATCGAGAGAAGCAAAAACACCGATCATCCCTACTTCCAATAACAATATCATCATGGAATATCCTTTGAGCTGCTTCTCGATGGAATTCCATGTGCCCAAAAGAGCAAGAGGTGTGAGAAATGTCGTCAGCAGAATCAAGAGGAGCGACATTCCATCGATGCCGACGAAATAACTGATATTGAGACTGCTTATCCAAGTAAACTTATGCAGGAATTGAGACCCTCCAATTACTGCATCATAACCAAAAAAAAGAAAGAGCGAAACGAGAAACGTCACGATCGATCCACTCAAAGTCACCAGTTTTATTCCCTTGATATTTTCCTTTGGCAGAAAAAAGATGACGACCGTAAATACAAGCGGAAGAAAGATAGTCGTTGTAAGGATGGACCCGGATGCCATTGAATCAATTCCAGTCAAATTATTTGAGTAACAGCCATGTAATCACAAAGAGAATACCGCCGATAAAGACGACTGCATAAAATTGTGCCACACCGGTTTGAATTTTCCGCAAAGTTTGTGCTATTGCACCAATAACCCTAGCTGATCCATTCACCATTCCGTCAATCAAAGTGACATCGACAACCTTCCAAAGAATTTCTTCAGAAGTCTTCACTGCCGGTTCAACAATCACCGCATCGTACACTTCATCGATATAGTACTTATTAAGTAATAACCGATAGACTCGTGGATACCGTTGCTGGAGTGACGCTGCAATTTCGATTCGTTGTAAATATACCCAACGCGCAGCATAAATTCCTGCGGCGGCGATACCCACAGAAACAGCCATCAGCAAATATTCCAATATCCCGCCGGAATATTCACCTGACATCAATTTGTATTGTGCAGGAGAAAAAACAGGATCAAGCCAATGCTCAATTCCGCTCCAATGCGGAATTCCAACGAATCCACCAACGATCGAAAGTCCCGCAAGAATCATGAGAGGCACCGTCATCGTTTTGAGTGCTTCATGTGGGTGCAGATGATGATCGAAGCGTCTTTTGCCTTCAAAGGTAAGTGTCACTAATCGGAACATGTAGAACGCTGTCATCGCAGCACCAAAGACACCGAGCAACCAGAAAACCCAAGAACCTTGCTCGCTGCTGAATGTCTTCCAGAGAATTTCATCCTTGCTGAAAAATCCTGCAAACGGTGGAATACCTGCAATTGCAATTGCGCCGATCAGAAATGTCTTGTAGGTGAGCGGAAGGTATTCTTTCAATCCACCCATTTTCTGTATATCCTGTTCACCGTGCATTGCATGAATCACTGCACCGGAGCCAAGAAAGAGGAGCGCTTTGAAAAATGCATGCGTCATCAAATGGAAGATACCAGCGCTGAAAGCCGCGACACCCATTGCAAGGAACATATAACCAAGCTGGCTAATCGTCGAATAAGCAAGAACCTTTTTGATATCGTTTTGAACGAGACCAATGGTCGCTGCATACACTGCTGTGACCGCACCGATGACCGCCACAACTTGCATTGCAACCGGAGAAAGGGCATAAAGGATAGAACAACGTGCAACCATATAGACGCCGGCTGTCACCATTGTCGCAGCATGGATAAGTGCGCTCACAGGAGTTGGACCTGCCATCGCATCCGGCAGCCAGACATACAATGGAATCTGCGCCGATTTACCAATTGCACCGACGAAGAGGAGCAATGTAATCCAGAGAATAGTTGTATTCCCCATTGTTAGCAGTGATGCACCGCTGAACACGGTGCTGAAGTTGAGACTACCAAACGTAGAGAATATTAACAACATGCCAATAATGAATCCAAAGTCGCCGATGCGATTAACCACAAACGCTTTCTTTGCGGCATCACCGGTAAATTTCTTTTCATACCAAAATCCGATGAGGAGGTAAGAACAAAGTCCAACACCTTCCCATCCAAGAAACAGAAGAAGGAAGTTATCCGCAAGGACGAGATTAAGCATTGCAAAGATAAAGAGATTCATATATGCAAAGAAACGCCAGAAGCCACGATCGTCATGCATATATCCGATGGAATAGACATGAATCAGAAACCCGACGCCTGTGACAATAAGCGTCATCAAAATGGAAAGCTGATCAATTTGATAGGCAATATTGACGCTGAACGAACTTGCTGATCCGGTGAACGTTGAAAGCCATGTAAACACAGTAACAATCTGCTTTCGCTGCTCCGGCTCCACATTCAACATTTGGAAGAACACTAACAATGCAAGGAGGAATGACAATCCAACCGTGCCACTCCCGAGAATACCGATGAGCTTTTCACTCTTCATCCGCGACCCGAAAAGACCAAGGATGAGGAACCCGAGCAACGGAAAAATAATGATGAGCAGTGTGTATAAATTCATTTCTTCAGATTCTAACGTGTTTGTATTTATTCAGATTGCAGATGACAGATTACCGATTCTGTTTTCCATCTACCGTCTACCTTTTACTTTCTACTTTTCACCTTCTACCATCTACCATTTACTTTTTGTCTTCTGCTTTCATATTACCACTTCATAATATTGATTTCATCCAGATTGACCGTTTGCTTTCGTCGAAAGAGCGCAATGACAATTGCGAGGCCAACTGCAGCTTCCGCGGCCGCAACGGTCATAACAAAAAATACAAACACTTGACCTGTAGCATCACCTAAAAATGCAGAGAAAGCAACGAATGTCAGGTTAACGGAATTCAGCATCAACTCGATAGACATAAATACGATGATAGCATTCCGGCGTGTCACAACGCCAACTGCACCGATAATAAACATCATAGCGCTCAGGATCAGATATGATTGCAGAGGAACCATAGTTAATTCAAAAGTAAAAAGGATAAAGTGATTAATATTTCAATCGAGATTCTTTTTCGCTAAAACAACCGCTCCAACGATCGCTGCCGTTAGTAGCAACGAGGTTATTTCAAATGGAAACAGGAACTGAGTAAAGAGTACGCGTCCGATCGCTTCCACTGTTCCTATATCCGTAGCTCGCGTCATTTCAATAGTCTGCGGACCGCTTGGTATCATAAATATATAAACCAATTCCATCAACACACCGAAGCCGACACCACCAGCCACTACTTTTTTCCACGAGAAGCCATCCCGCAGACTGCGTTCATCACCAAGATTCAAGAGCATAATCACAAAGACAAAGAGCACCATAATGGCTCCTGCATACACAAGAATTTGAACGACTGCTATAAATTGTGCATGCAAAGTTAAATAGATGCCGGCAAGGCAGAAAAAGTTAACGATAATATAGATAGCCGCGATGATGGGATTGCGCCGTGTAACGACCAATAATGCAGAAACGATTCCACCAAGCGCAAATATGTAAAAAAGAACCTGTTCGAAAGTCACGGATTTCATCCGAAGATAGATATCATACTATAAAAATATTATTCACGCACCCAATGAAAGAGTTCGACAAGTGTTGGTCTCTTTCCATACGATAAAATCGCAATACGGAAAATTTTTCCCGCTATCCACATCATCACTGCTGTCGAAACGATCATCAGAGCAATTGTCGCTAGTATCTCCCACATCGATGGCATTTGAATTGAAACACGCAGAACCATGATAGATGGAGTGAGTACAGGAATATAAGATAAAACTTTGACAATAAGCGAATTCGGATTTTGCATCACTAACAGCGTCAGTGCAAGTGGCGCTACCATAAGCATACTGATGTAGGCAGTTATTTGCTGTGCTTCCTGTTCTGTCGTCGCAGGAGAACCAGCAGCAACAAAGATGGCCGCATAGAATACATACCCAAGTATTGCATACATAAATGTGAAGATAAAATATTCTGGCTGCAATAGATTCATGTTGGTCTTTAACGCTAATGCAATGCCCATCAATGCATACACGAACATTTGAAGTATCCCCAATCCACTGAGACCAAGAATTTTGCCTATCATCATATCGCGCGGCGTGCAAGACGATAACAGTACTTCTATAACGCGGTTCGACTTCTCTTCCAGCATACTCCGCACCAATAATTGTCCCGATGTTAAAACCATAAAGATCAGCATAAACAGTCCAATATACGATTTGGCAAAAGTCTCGCCAAAACTCGACTCTGATTCTTCCCCTTTTTCAGAAATCTTAATCGGTTTAATTTCGACTCGAGCGGTAAGTTTCCGAATGAGCGCTGCATCAAGACCGCGCGACGATAATCTCATTTCCGTAATAACTTGTTCGATAGCTCTCGAAAAACGTTCTTGCACTTTGAAATTACCAACATTTTTTGTTCGGTATTCTACTTTGCCGCTGTCAAACACAGTTGCTGGAATTGAGAAAAACCCCTCAAGAGCATCCGACGCAACTAACCGAGCACCTTCTGCACGAGCTTCTTCTAATGATCTTCCGAGAGAAATATTGCGCAAGATATAATTAGGTTGATTGTTCTTCAAGCGATATTCGCGATCAATTTTTTCACCTAACGGTTGCATTAACTTTTGCGTTCCGTCGATGATCCCGATTCTAATTGACTCATCATCGGTTTTGGAAGCAAACAGCGCTGGTAATATCACCATCGCTCCAGTGATCACTGGCATTAAAACGAGAGAAATGATGAATGCCTTCGATTTCACCTTTTCCATGAATTCCCACCGAGCAACTTGGAATGCTTTCGATTTCATACCTGCGGCTCTTTTGTCTGGTTCGCCATCATTTCTTTTTCAATTTTTTCTTTGTCTAAGCAAATCGAAAAACTCTGCCATCTTAAAAAAGAACACTTTGCGGACATGTCTATCTTGAAGTGCTTGCTTACTTGTTAGTTTCAATGGTGAAGATGGAATCTGTTTTTCACTCGCTTGCTCAATCTTCTCCGAACCACCAACAACATTGATAAATATTGAATTCAGCGACGGCTCGACAATTTCATACTTCCGCAGCAATAATTTGCCATTGAGATTCGCAAGCAATTCGGAGCTCTTGGAGATGTCTGTCAATTCAAGCTCGGCATAATTCTGATACACATCGGCACGGCGAATAAAATCGAAACCTTTGAGGAATTCACCATCTCCTTCATACTCGATATGAATGGAGTTCGTTCCATATCGCTTCTTAATCTCGTGCAACTCCCCGCTCAACACCTTCTTCCCTTTATTAATAAGGCAGATAGTATCGCACATCTTTTCCACTTGTTCCATTTGATGAGTAGAAAAAATGATTGCGACATCTTTCTGGCGGAGTTCGAGCAAAACATCTTTTAAAAGAATTTGGTTGACGGGATCGAGACCGTTGAACGGCTCATCCAGAATGAGCAACTGAGGACGATGCAGGATAGAGATGATGAGCTGGACTTTTTGCTGATTTCCTTTTGAGAGTTCCTCGATTTTCCGATGACATTCATCTTTCAACCCAAATCTTTCTAACCAATAGATCGCTAATGGCTTAGCTTGCTTTGGCGGTAGACCTTTCAGAGCAGCAAAATAAAGAATTGTGCTGATGATTTTGCTTTTACGGTACAATCCGCGTTCTTCCGGCAAATACCCGATGTCGTTCCACATTTCCTTAATAAAAGGTTTTCCGTTGAACGTTATCTCGCCGCTGTCTGGCTGGATAATATTCAGAATCGTACGAATGGTAGTCGTCTTACCAGCGCCGTTGGGACCAAGCAAACCGAACAATTCACCGCGCTTCACTTCCAACGATACACCATCAACCGCGACGACGGTATCATATTTTTTTCTAAGATTGATAACTTTCAGCATGAACTTCTGTTGTTTTTTTTTGTACCTCTTGGTATTTTTCCCGTTTATTATTGTACTTTACAAATTACAAAATATCCGTAAAAAAAATTACGGGGTGTTGCGATAGATCATTCGCGGGAAAGGAGACGTTTCGCGCACATGTTCGGTTCCGCAAATCCAACCAACCGTTCGTTCAAGGCCAAGGCCAAATCCGGCATGAGGAACACTCCCGAAGCGGCGCAAATCAAGATACCATTCAAATGCTTCCTGCGGAAGTTTGTGTTCCTTGATTCGTTCCAGTAAAACATCCAGATCGTCTTCGCGCTGGCTGCCGCCGATGATTTCTCCATACCCTTCCGGAGCCAATACATCGACAGCAAGCGCAAGCTTCGAATTCTCCGGATCGCGTTTCATATAGAATGCCTTCACTTCGGAGGGATAGCGATGTACCATGACCGGACGATCGAACTGTTCAGAAACCACCGTCTCATCTGTTCCGCCTAAATCATTTCCCCACTCAAATGGCAATCCTTTATCGTGAAGGATCTTGACTGCTTCATCGTACGTAATACGCGGCAGCGGTTTCTTCACATTTTGCAGCTTGGTTATATCTCGTTCCAACACTTTCAATTCCGCGGCGCAATCCTTCAAAACACTTTGTACAATGTACTCCAGGAAATCTTCCGCCAGATCCATATTATCGTTCAGATCGTTAAATGCAACTTCCGGCTCGACCATCCAGAACTCTGTCAGGTGGCGACGTGTCTTTGATTTTTCCGCACGGAACGTCGGTCCGAAGCAATATACTTTGCCGAGCGCCATCGCGCTTGCTTCAGCATAGAGTTGCCCAGACTGAGTCAGGTATGCTTTTCCAAGGTCGAAGTAATCTGTTTCGAACAACGTCGAAGTACCTTCACACGCTGCCGGAGTTAAAATTGGCGAATCGACAAGTGTAAAGCCGCGCTCGTCGAAGAAATCGCGGATGGCCTTAACAACCCTGTGCCTTATCCGCATAATAGCATGCTGTCGCGAAGACCGCAGCCAAAGATGCCTTCGATCGGCAAGAAATTCGATACCGTGCTCTTTTGGAGTAATTGGATAGTCATGCGCAATCTGATACACGTGAGGAATATCGGAAAGCTCCATTTCGAAACCACCCGGTGCACGCGGTTCCTTCTTAATCTTTCCTTTCATCGAGAAAGAAGATTCCTGTGTGAGTGCATCGAACTTGTCAAAAACCGCATCCGGCACTCCGCCCTTTACCATAACAGATTGAATCACTCCGGTTCCATCCCGCAGGAGTAAGAAACGAACCTTTCCACTTGATCGTTTATTATACAGCCAGCCGTGCAACTGAACTTCTTCACCTACATGCTTGTCCAATTGGTCAATATAGATACGCGCCATTGTTCCCATTCAATTTGTGAGAAAAAATGTTTGAAGAATATAGCGAACTAATCAGACTTGTTCAATTGGAATGAAAAATTATGGAGAGTAAACTTATGTATTGGACTCCGGTTTGCTTTCCTCTTGTTTGTCCGGAAGTTCAACAAACTTCGCATCTTGAACATCTTTATATTTTTCTTTCGGCTTCGGTGGTGTTTCCGGCTGAGCAGAGCGTGAAGATGGGCGGGACGATCCCTTGAATACCCTCATGATTCCCTTCACGAGCGTCAGCCCAAAATAAATCGCAAACGCGATAATAAAAAACCGAATAAGAGAAAATATTAATAACCTGATCATACTATTTCTGCACTAACGGATTGTAATATTCGACCGGCGCCTTATTCTGACGAAGGATCTGAGTCAGGAGATCTTCAAAATGATCCGGATTGTTGACAAAATCGATGTCAGTGGTTTTTACGATCAACAATGGTGTTGACTTGTAACGAAAAAAGAAATAGTTATACGCTTCATTGAGTTCCTTGATATATTCCTCTGACATATTCTTTTCCATCTCCCGCCCGCGTTTCCTGATGTTCACCATCAGGCGATCGACACTCGACTGGAGATAGATCACAAGATCCGGCGGTGGGATGGTTCTCTCGATCGTGGTTAATAAATTCTCATACAGCTTCAGTTCGTCATCGCGCAGTGTGAGGTACGCAAAAATCTTGTCCTTCTCAAAAATGTAATCAGAAACGATGTGTGAATGAAAAAGATCTGCTTGAAACAATTCCTGCTGCTGTCTGTACCGGCTAAGAAGAAAGAATATTTGTGTCTGAAATGCGTAGTGTTCGGGGTCCTCATAAAACCTCGGCAGAAATGGATTCTCTTCAAATTTCTCCAGCACGAAGCGTGCACCCAAACGCTCCGACAACATACGGGCAAGTGAGGTTTTGCCTGCACCGATAACACCTTCAATGGCGATGTAATGAATTTCGGAAGGGAGCTGCACCGCTTACACCTTTACCTGCAGATCCATAGGGAGAGAAATCTTACGCACAATTCTTGTATCCGAGCAGCGCCGTAAAAGCTCCTTCATACTCAGACGTTGCATGGGATCAAGAAATTCTCCGGCAATTTCTTTCATCGGCACAAGAACAAACCTTCGGTTGGTAATTTCAGGATGCGGTAATTGCAATTTTTCATCGTTGAATACTTCACTGCCATAGTAGAGAATGTCCAGATCGATCTCCCTCGGCCCCCAATGTTCACTGTGTGTTCTGCCGAGAGTATTTTCTATTTCTTTTAATCTTTGCATTAAATCTTGCGGAAGTAATGTTGATTCCAACTCGGCTACCATATTGAAAAATTGTGGTTGTTCTTTTTTCCCAACCGGCTCTGTTTCATACACTGAGGAATATTTCTTTATGATTATTTGCCGTGAATTTGCTATCTCGACAAGCGCTTGATGTAAATAGTATGCGCGATCGCCAAGATTTGAACCCAATCCAATAAAAACCTGAACCATCTCTGCCACCTACCTTCGCGTCTCTGTGAGCTCTACTTCGACGTGATCGATCACACCCCTCACAGGAGCACCCGGCTTGCGTACTCGTATCGTTACTGAGTTCACTTTAGAAAAATTCTTCAGAATCCCTTTCCCGATGGAACTTGCAAGCGATTCAAGGAGAAAGTGTTTCTTATCCAACACCAATGAGCGAATACAATCGTACACACGTTCATAATTGACTGTATCCTGAAGATGATCACTCTTTGCTCCTCGTGTAAGGTCGCAGTGTAAGTCGACATCCACATCGAACTTACCGCCAAGATTCTGTTCATCCGTCAGCACACCATGATATGCGTAAAAAACCGCATTATGGATGCGAATGATACCAAGATTTTTTTTCTTTTTGATCGGCATACATAATTCTTTTCAAAGATAGAAGAATATAGAAAACCAATACCCGAAAGGCAATTTACTCAGTCGTAAACTTGCCTGTTGCGTACAGCAGTCGTCGAATGACGGTTTCTTTTCCAAGCAATTCCATCATCTCGAAAAGACCAGGACCAATCGTTCTTCCGGAAAGCGCCAGCCGTGTCGGGTGAATAAGTATGCTCGGTTTGATTAAAAGCTCTTCGGACAACTGCCGCAGAGCAGCTTCGATGGATGCATGGGAATACTCATGCAATACTTCAAGACGGTCGGCAAGTAACTTCAATCGTTCGCCCGATTCCGGTTCCCAATTCTTTTTGAAACCCGCTTCATCGAATGATTCCGGATCGACAAAAAAATACCTGCTCATTTCTATAAAATCTTGAGGAAATGTGAGACGCTCTTTCATTAATCCGATGACCTTGAGAAGATACTGTTCCTCAATATTTTTCCACTTTTCTTTTTGAATATGCGGCTTGATAAGCCGTGCAAGCTCTTCATTGGATTTGAGTTTTATATGCTGCTGATTGAGCCAATTCAATTTATCGACATTGAATATTGCTCCTGATTTACCAACACGCTCCAGTGAAAATTCCTGAATCAGTTGATCCATAGAAAAAACTTCTCGCTCATCACCAGGATTCCAACCAAGAAATGCGATAAAATTTACCATCGCTTCCTTCAGATATCCTTTGGCGCGGTAGTCTTCTACTGCCACATCGCCTTGACGCTTACTAAGTTTGGATTTATCAGGATTCAGAAGCAATGGAAGATGAACAAGCACCGGCAGTTCCCATCCAAAGTATTGATAGAGCAAAATATGTTTCGGAACGCTCGACAACCATTCTTCACCGCGAATAATATGTGTAATACCCATAAGGTGATCATCCACTACCACCGCAAGATGATATGTAGGAAATCCATCCGATTTGATAAGCACCTGATCATCCAGCATTTTATGAGCGATAGTCACATTGCCTCGTATAACATCTTCAAACGTTATTTCTCCATCCAATGGTACTTTCATACGGACAACGTAACGATCACCTGCAGTAACACGGCGTTCAGCTTCTCCAAGCGATAAGTTCCTGCAATGACGATCGTAGGATGGTGACTGCTTCAACGCCATCTGCTTCTGCCGAACTTCATCTAATCGTTCAGAAGTGCAAAAGCAGTAATATGCCTTATCGAAGCCGATCAATTCCTTCGCGTGTTGACGATACAACTCCAACCGTTGAGATTGGATGTACGGACCAAAGCCGCCATCTCGATCCGGACCTTCATCGTACACCACACCGGCCCACTTCAATGTTTCAATCAGATTCTCAACAGCACCTTCAACTTTACGGGTCTGATCGGTATCTTCGATGCGGAGAATAAATTTGCCGCCATGATGTTTTGCGAAAAGAAAGTTGTAGAGCGCTGTACGCAGTCCACCGACATGCAGGTATCCGGTTGGACTCGGGGCAAAGCGAACACGAACCTGTTTTTCCATAAACATTCACTCTTTTGATACAAAAAAAAGCGCCCCGAAGACTCGAGACGCTTGGCCACCTTTCAGGACTACCTGCTGAACAAATTCCCGATGTTCTTTTATCTGAACTCCGCTCAGCGGAGAGAGAGGGATTCGAACCCTCGATAGCAGTTACCCACTATGCAGGTTTAGTCCGATCCCGCGGAGCGAGATCGCGATCTCGTCCGTCCCGACTTTGTCGGGACGAGACGGACAAACCTGTCTCCTGCCACTTCTCAACGAACTCTGCAATCCATTTTCTGCCACTTGGGCTCTTCAACCACGATTCTCGTTTCATCGCTTCAACTCTTGTTGCATATTCCTCAACATGAATCATCAACCAAGGACGATATGCTTTTGTCGAACGTACGAATCCGCTATTATGACGCTTGAGTCGATTTTCAATATCTTCAGTGTGACCAACATACGACCGCTTCCATTGAATCGAGCATAACAAATAAACATAATAGTCCATTTCGTAAAGCGGAGAGAGAGGGATTCGAACCCTCGATAGCAGTTACCCACTATGCAGGTTTAGCAAACCTGTGCCTTCAGCCACTCGGCCATCTCTCCGAGCTGAATTTGTTGTAATAATTAAACGAAAAGAACCGCTAAATGCAATGCGATTCTATTGATGCGGAGAGCGAGGGATTCGAACCCCCAAGGGCTTACGCCCGCCAGTTTTCAAGACTGGTGCAATAGCCGTTCTGCCAGCTCTCCGAATCAACATCTCGGTTTGTTACTGTGAAGAAATCAAGACTTATGTATTAATATACAAAAACGTGTCCGTGACTGCAATTCGTTTTTCTCTAGTGAGCTTACCTTTTACTCCTCTCCTCATTCTTCAAGCATCATCATCACAGCATCGACTCTACCAAGTGGTGCGGAAAGCTGCACTCCCTGCACCATCGAACGAACCTGTTGATACGTTTCTCTGGCAATCTTCACACCTTCATGAAATGCCTCTTCCTTCGATGTTGTCTTCCGCATTCGTTCCAGAACTTTTGTCGGCACTGACGCCCCGGGCACTTCGTTATTCATGAATTCAGCATTGCGATATGAGACAAGCGGCCAGATACCACAGAGAATCGGCAATTTGATGTGTTCAATTCTCTTAAGAAATCGTTCAAGAATTTTCAAATCAAAAACCGGCTGCGTAATCATATACTCCGCTCCGGCTTGAATCTTCCAATCGAGACGACGCAGTTCTTCGTCAAGATTAATAGCACCGGGATTCACTCCAACCGCTATCGAAAATCCTGTTGGTTCGCCGATAGGATTACCCGCGAAGTCAAGTCCATGATTCAAACGGTTAATCAGATTGGTGAGACCTATGGCATCGACATCAAAGACCGCTGTGGCATCGGGATAATTGCCTAGTTTTGGAGGATCGCCGGTAATTGCCAGAATATTCCGAACTCCAAGTGCCCATGCTCCAAGCAAATCCGATTGCATCCCGATAATGTTGCGATCACGACAAGCGATATGAAGCACCGGCTCGATACCAACTTTATTGTGAATTTGTACTGCCATCGCCAAAGCCGACATCCGTGCTGAAGCGCGCGGCCCGTCAGGAATATTAATGGCATCGATACCATATTCGTACAATGTCTTTGCTTTCGCTATCTCTTTTTCTGCAGAGATTCCTTTTGGAGAAACAAGCTCGACAAGTTTAACAAATTCACTGCAAACTAATTTTTTTGAAAGACGAGATTTTTCTTCCTTCTGATATA
>Ga0187886_1000047_pt1 | contig 174211 bp, 184 predicted proteins | sample June2016WEW_20_1_FD_133001 | JGI IMG/M metagenome (GOLD analysis project Ga0187886, IMG submission 133001) | Peatland microbial communities from SPRUCE experiment site at the Marcell Experimental Forest, Minnesota, USA - June2016WEW_20_150 | ecosystem: Environmental > Terrestrial > Soil >...
AGTGGGATATGGGCAGGAACAAAAAGATACATGTTAAGCAGTACGAGTGTTGCGGGAAAAAGTTCCGTGAATATGGAAAGAAGGTTTAGGAGCTGCGTATGCTTTTCAGGAGCGCGCTCTCTGCAGAGGTTTTAGCCTCGGCAGGGAGACTCTTTGAAGCTCGGAAAAATACTAGGGGGGTAGGTGGGTTACCGGACGCGCTTGACGATGACCTCGCCGTTTGAGAGTTCTTTAATTATTTCCCAACCATCTTTGAGGTGCGCTAAGAGCTGGGCCTCAGGTATCTGGGAGAACTCGGCGCAGTGCTCACCGTCTGGGCAGTCATCAGCTTTTTGAGCTTCTTTCGCAACGCGCTTCTTATCTTCCTTAAGCTCATCTCCAGTCCTAAGACGATATTGTCGCCTTATCTCTGCCCGCTCAGTTTCTAACTTCTCAATTCTTTCTAGAACCTCTTTCGGAACTGCCGGTGCTTCGCTGCTGGTAAATTCTAAGATCGGGACAGCTTCGCGGAACTTGGCTCGTAGCATTTCGATATTGGGTTGGCTATACGGCGCCTCTGCTCCCCCAGGTTTTCTTCCCCTTATCACTTTTGCCCAGTTTGGCGATATTCCCGTCTGCTCAAGCGCCGTCGTAACCCACCTGCGACCGTCATGCCAACTAAACGCGACGCCTGTGTTCCTACTCAGCTCGTAGATTAAGCCTGAGAAACCTCGATACTGGAGAGGTTTATACTTCGTATAGACCTCAAGCCACGTGTTATCTTCTGCTGTCAGTTTCCTCCCGAGTTTCTGCTCGATCCATTCCTTATAGTTGACCAGGTCTCTTTTTGCCTCTGGGGTTAGAAATGTGACCTGTCTGACGCCTCTATACTTTCCCTGGCCGTGGCCTTTCAGAAGCTCAGGCTCTATGTTTATGCACGGCAAGTCGATTTTTTCCCAGTTTTCCTCCAGATGTGACCACTTGAGCTTCGTGAGGGTTTCTTTCGCGACGCCTGTTGAGTTGACGAAGGTTATTAGAGCTTTGTCGCGCGGGTTAAGCGCCCAACTCCAGAGTTTTCGGAGGCCCTCTTTCGTGAGTTTGTTATAAGGCTTGACCTTTTCTAGAACCACAGTTCCTGCCGCTTTGGCCAAATCGACATAGTTGTGACGAAAGAAAGACCTCACCGCTATACTCAGGTGGAACTGGATAGAGCTTCTTACGCCTTTAGCCTTCGCCTCGGCGACATAATCGTCTAACATTTTTTCAGCCAAGTTGGCAGAAGGGTTTGCGCGTTTTAGTTCTAGGAGTTCTGGGGGTGACTTCTTAGACCACTGGCAGAAGCGGTAGAGGCTGTAGGCGCTTCTATCTTTGACCTGTAGCTTCGCGAGCCACCGCGTAACGTCTGGGTACTTCTGGGCCCAGAGTTCTATTACGTTAGACTCTCTTACTTGTTCGGTCATGTTCTCATCCATAGACTATAGGCTGCGGCTTTAATAACTGTTTGGTTCTAAACCGATGTTATTATATAAGTATCTGTAAATCTTCTTCAAAAAATCACATAAAAAAGGAGGCTGGCTATTAGCGCAGTGTTTACTCACACCACAGGTTGGTTCATGCTTTTGCATAGAGAGCGAGTTCAGATGGGCTACCGGATGCCAGCTTGCGATATTGCTCCCAGTCCTCGTCAATCCATTTGTGGACTTTTTCAATGTCTTCTTCCGACATGTTGCGGAATCGACCCTGCGACGTAAAATACTCCTTAACGGGCTTGCGCTTGGCCTTGTCAACTAGTCGGTCGCTGGGAGAGTTGAGCTTGAACTTCCCATCCTCAATCTCATAAAGAACCCACAAACCGGTCAGCACTGCCAGCCGACCCATCTCTATCGTCTTACTGGTGTCGTATCGCCATCCAGTCGGGCATGGTGCTAGGAGGTGGATGTATTTTGTCCCCTTGATCTCCTTGGCTTTTCTAAGCTTGTTCACAAAGTCCAATGGGTAGGAGGTACAAGCAGTCGCGACGTAGGGTATTCTGTGGGCAGCCATTATGAGCGGCATATCCTTCTTACGCTCTCTCTTTCCAGACGGTGTGGTGGTGGTCCAAGCCCCGTAGGGTGTAGCTCCACTCCGCTGCATTCCAGTGTTGCCGTAGGCTTCGTTGTCATAGCATACGTAGATGAAGTTAGTTCCTCTTTCAGCCGCTCCTGACAGGGCTTGAATCCCAATGTCAACAGTTCCGCCGTCTCCAGCCCAGCCCACAACAGTGATGTCTTCGAGGTTTCTCTTCTTCAATGCCGCAACGATTCCTGATGCTGCCGCACCTGTAGACTCAAACAATACGTTTTCAAGAGGAACAGCAGAAGAAGTATAAGGATAGGGTCCCTGAATCACTGTCGTACAACACGCTGGGACAGCCATTATAACCTTGTTGCCTAACGCTTTAAAGAGTAAGCGCAGTGAGACAGCTGGACCGCAGCCAGCACAGGCAGCATGACCTTTCAGCAGGTACTCTTCCTTCGGAAGATCTTTTATCGTCACCATCTCTCTTCACTCCTTCAAGTCGACCCATTCGGTCATTCTTTCAACCTTGCCAGCGTGCATCCATTTCAGTGATTTCCGAGCCATTCTTTCAATGGTCTCGGCGGTTACGTCTCTGCCTCCCAAGCCCGCGATGAAACCGGCCACCATGGGCCCATCTTTATCGTCAAACAGGGCTGCTTTGGTTTCTGATGCCAGAAAACCCTCCATTCCAAAGGATATGTGGCGGTCAATCGTTGAGATCATTTGGGCGTTTCCAGCCAGCTTAGCGATCTCTTCCACTGGGTATGGACGATAGACACGGACTCTTGCCGACCCAACTTTCTGTCCTTCTTGGCGCAGTCTGTCAACAGCCAGTTTGGCGTCACTGGCCATTGTTCCCATCGTCAGCATTATCAGGTCTGCATCCTCACACTTGTATTTGTCAATGAGACCGCCGTATTCTCTTCCAAAATGCTTGGCATACTCTCTGTCAATCTGTGGGATCAATCGCTTGGCATTCTCCATGGCTTCTTGAATCATGTAGCGAAACTCCATGTACCATTCGGGCGAAACCAGATTGGCGTGAGAGGTCGGACGATTGACATCCAGGGTCCAGCCAGACTTGTACTCTGGCAGGAAATCATCGATCTTGTCTTGGTCTGGAATACTGACAGGCGCGTAAGTGTGAGATAAGATGAAACCTTCGAGACAGACCATCGCTGGCAGAAAGACCTTTTCATTCTCGCACAGCTTGTAGGCTTGAATTATAGTGTCAAAAACTTCCTGATTGTCAGCGCAGTAGAACTGAATCCAACCTGTGTCTCGCTGGGAAAGAGAATCGCTGAGGTCGGGCCATATGCTCCATGGAGCCCCCATAGCGCGATTTACAACGGCCATCACAACTGGCAAGCGTGAGCCCGATGCCCAGTGCAAAGCTTCATGCATAAGGGCCAGACCATGAGCTGACGTAGCCGTGAAAGTTCTAACCCCAGTCGCAGCAGCAGACATGCAAGCCACCATAGCGCTATGCTCAGATTCCACGCGAATGTACTCCGCGTCCATCTGTCCCGTTTCCACAAAGTCAGCTATCTTCTCAATAATGGTTGTCTGAGGAGTAATGGGGTAGGCTGCAACAACCTTAACCCTCGCGGCTTTCGCAGCATAACCCGCTATGTGATTTGCCGTATCAATTATCATCTGCGCCATTACTCTTCCTCCCGCTTCATCGTTATTGCCTTGGTCGGACACTCGTTCGCGCATATTCCGCAGCCCTTGCAGTAGTCATAGTCTATCTCCGGAGAATCGTCCTCTCGCCGAGTGATAGCTGCGTCCGGGCAGTAGACCCAGCAAAGAGTGCAACGCGTGCACTTGCTGTAATCGACTTCCGGACAGAACGTTCTCCACGATCCTGTTTTTCCCATGCTCCCGACCGTTGGGGAGGACAGAGGTGTGAGAGGCCATTCTTTACGACTCTTTGTAGTCGCATTCATCATCCTTCACTGTCCCACCATTTTGTCACACGTTCATAGGCCAGTTCTGTCGCTTTCGAATTCTTCTCGCCAGCAGCACCTGCCCAGGTTTGTTTGACGGCATTGAACACGCTCTCCAGTTTTACCTCGTCTGTTGCTCTGACAAACGCGCCTAAGATTGACGTGTTAACAACAGGCAAGCCTGCAACAAGCAGGTTGAGTTCAAGAGCTATTCCAGTCGCATCAACCGTGGCGACTCGCCAGCCTCCTAAGCCAATTTCTTCAGGCTTTCTCTTCGTATTAATGACGACAATCCCGTTCTTTTTCAGTCCTTCAGTTACATCCACAACCTTGTAGATGTAAGGGTCAAGCACTATGACATAGTCAGGATTGTAAACTTGACTGTGCACAAGTATCGGATCACTGCTCACCCTAGCGAACGCTTTAACCGGAGCACCTCGGCGCTCTGCTCCAAAATATGGAAAGGCTTGGACCCATTTACCCTCGATAAAAGCGGCGTGAGCTAGAACTTCTGCCGCAGTGACGCTTCCTTGGCCACCGCGACCATGGATCCTGATTTCTTTTAGCACAGGTTCCGCCTTCTACCGAGAAGTTAACCATGGAAAACTCGACCTTATTAGTGTTAGCTCAAACAAACCACAAAAACAACATTAATAGCAAGCCAGCAGTTACAAAGATTGGGGCAATGATTTTCTTTGCTGTTTGAACAGTTTTGTCTATCAATAAACATAAGGTCTCAAGCTGCTTCGCTCCGAGAACCGTGATGTCAGCAACTTTTATGCCGCTACAGGAGGCTCTTACAGGCTCCAAATCAGAGGTTGCAGTGCGCGCTGCTTCTATTACATAGCCTACCAGCTTCTCCCTATTCATTACCTCTCCGACTGGGTGGTAACCATGTCCTCCCAATATCAGCGCGCTGACTGAATGAGTGTCTGTTGTGAAGACTTCGCCCTCGTCAACCCCCATTGACTTCAGAGCCGAAAGAATGTCTTCGCGCAAGCCAGAAACCATGTTGTTTCCGTCGATAACAACATAGGCTGCTTTCTGCTCCCCACACTTGACAACGACTGCAGTGATGCCGCCAGGTCCCATGCCATCTTCGAGGGTGAACTCTTTAGGCGCGACGGTCGCGGCTCCGACTTCAAACGGCAACTGTTCGAGCGAAACCACTTTGTCTAGACACTTAGTTGCAGCATCCTTCAAAGACTCAAGAGAGTCTTGCATCTTTGCAGGTCCGTCAATACTGTTGTGTGCGTTAACTACTGCGCAGAAGTTTAGGCCTCTTCTCTCAGCTTCATCTCGGACGAACAGACCAATTTCTTTCGGTAGATCTTCAATCGTCTTAGGTGCCATGGTGAACGAAATTATGGCGGATTTGCCGAAAACTTGGCAGCATGCAGTAGCCAAACCATTTGTGACTTTTACGAAAGGAGACGCTTTCGCTTCAGAAACTTCTAGACTTCGTGCAGACGCAACGGTTTGTTCAATGACCTTCTCATTCTGCCTCTGAGAAGCCAAATCAAACTCGTGGCCAAGCAAACCATGGGGAACGCAGGCAACGCAGCCTAACTGCTTCTCTAAAGAGGTCTTTAGTAGTGAAGGCAAAAGACTACTTCCAATATTTTTAAAGGGCCCTGGGTGAATGGAAGGAACGACAATAACCGCCTTAGGCTTCGCAGAGGCGAACTTCAGAAGGCAAGCTTCAACATTTCTCTTTTCACCTAACTCCTCAAGGAGATGCTCAAAAGGCGCGTTCAGACCTAAGACCCAGTTGAGCATGAACGCCCTGAAAAGTGACAGCGATTGCATCCCCAGCGCCCGCTTGCCCACATTGTCTAAAAAGTGGAGAAAAGTGAAAGTCGAAACAAGAGCCACAACCACGGAAAAAACAAGGAATGCAGGCACACGTATCGAGATCGAATTTCCGATTCCAGTCCAGAACGCCAAGAAAGGAACCATGCACAAAAACGGTTGGAGAAAAGAGGCAGCAAGAAATCTTGCATAACTCATCGCTGATGTTGAAGAGAACGCAACCAAACGCAACATTATGGCAGCCGAGAAGCCCATGAGACAAAACCTGATCCACCATTCTTCCAAACCAAGTAAAACAGTCAAACCAGCGCCCAAAAAAATGAAAAGGAGCCAAATTGCCCAGCAAAACAGAGAGAGGGCCATCGTGCGTCTCAAGTTATAGATCGTGCCTTGCTTCAGGATCAGCGTGCTTGCCGCATAGTCAGCGGCTAGACTTGCAGAGAAGACTGCCATGCCCAATAGAAAGCCATAAGTCAGCCCTTTCAAAGAGGGAAAGAGGACCACTGTAGACAGTAGGCCCCCGCCGACGCAAGAAAGCGCCGATAGCAGGAAGACCTCTTGGTCAGATGGAAGCCTGAACAGTGACGAATAGCGCTTCACCGCCCTATCCATAGACCGCTTCAGTGAATCTTCAGTTAGCATCAGATTCCTCGAGAGTAGCTTTGCTAAGGAGAAGTGCACACATATTAAATTGTCGTGATCCTCAGCATGGAAGACCCCAATCAATTGAAGCATAATTTAGATAATTTCTATATGCATGAAGCTCAAGCTCTAACATGAAACCGCCTATGTTGACTCCGCAGGTTTCATCTGAAGAAACATGGTACCATCAGCACAGTATATATTCAGGAACGGCAACTATTTTATCCGTAAAGTAGAATTACAAGGTTTTGCGAATCCTATGCCAGAGCAGAACATCCCACCGACGATATTTCATATGCTTGAGAAAAACGTGGGAAACAAAATACGCGTGATCTTGGATCCTGCCTACGGTTTTGAAGGAACTCTTGCGGCTGTAACTCGAGAACCGGCGGGCATATGGCTATCAGAGAGTGAAGCCATCATTCTGCGCGCAACGATCGCACAGCCAATACCGCAGGTTGCAAGCCGAGAGGAAAGAAGCGAGATATTTGTGCACTTGAACTCCGTGCAGCGAATAGAAGTTTTACATGCTCCTTCTCGTCGTTAGAGTTGCAGTCTAAGTGAAGAATATGTGGGCTAGGGAGCACACGACTATCAGCGCCACTGAGAATGCCACAAGCACTTCAGGCCCAACCTTAACGCCCTCAGTTTCCTCTTCAAAGAATCTCAGCAGCCCCGCACTTGCAGCCGGCATTGGTGACCTGCTTTCTTTCTTTTTCTTACTACTCAATTTGAAAACCTCAGCAGGATGCTGAGTAACCTAGCATTCGCTACGTTATTAACGTTACGCCGGCTCAAAGAGTTTTTATTTTTGAACAAGTCATATGTTGATGCAAAAAGGCGATTTCAATGTCCACTCCAAGAGACGAATATGACCATGTTTTTGACCTCCTTCAAAAGCATCACAAATGGTTCCAGGACAGCATTCCCCTCATAGCAAGCGAAAACGTGCCAAGTCCAGCCGTCCGTGAGGCAATAATAACAGACTTCGGCAACAGGTATGCAGAAGGCTGGCCTGGAGAAAGAGTCTACGCCGGTTGCCGCTTCATCGACGAAGTAGAGTTCAAATGTATTGAACTCATGAAACGACTTTTCAAAGCAGAATTTGTGGACGTTAGACCCATTTCAGGCGTCGTCGCAAACCTAGCAGTCTATACGGCTTTCACTGAGCCCGGAGACACTCTGATGGCACTGTCGATCCCCAGCGGAGGTCACATAACGTCGGGCAAGAAGGAACTCGGAGGCACGGCAGGGGCAGTCAAGGGGTTGAACGTTGAATACCTGCCCTTGGACTACAAAGAATTGAACATAGATGTGGACAAAGCGAAAATTAAGATCAAGGAACTTGCTGCGAAGGGCAAGCCTCCGAAATTTGTCATGTTCGGCGCGAGTGTTTTCCCGTTTCCCCATCCCGTCAAGGAGCTGGCGGAGATCATTCGTTCGGTCGGGGCAACCGTGGGGTATGACGCAGCGCACGTAGCAGGATTGATTGCCGGAGGGCAATTCCAAGACCCGCTTAAGGAGGGGGCAGACGTTGTCAGTCTGAGCACGCACAAAACGTTCTTTGGACCGCAACACGGTGGAATTCTCTCTTGGGATAAGTATGCCGAAAGAATAAAGAAGGCCACTTTTCCGGGAATGGTCAGCAACCACCACTTACACGAAGTTGCTGGACTTACCGTTGCATGCGCAGAGATGCTTCAATTTGGAGAAGAATATGCAAACCAGATAGTGAAAAATGCCAAAGCTCTCGCCCAAGCGCTGCACGAGAGGGGCCTCAACGTCTTAGCTGAACACAAGGGATTCACGCAGTCACACGTCATTTTGATCGACATAACCAAGCACGGTGACGGCGGCACGATCGAGCAGACGTTGGAAATGGCGAACATAATCATAAACAGAAACCTACTCCCATGGGACATTAAGGAGGGAAGGCATTTCATGCATCCCGGCGGCATAAGAATGGGAACTTCTGAAGTCACTAGACTCGGATTGAAAGAACCTGAAATGGCAGAGATAGCAGAATTCGTCAAGCGCGTCATAATAGACAAGGAGCCACCGGAAAAGGTGCAAGCGGACGTCGCAGAGTTCAGAAGAGACTATCAGAAAGTACATTTCTGCTTCGAAAACATGACAGAAGCCTACAAGTACATAAAAATCCGCTGACCCCCTTGGCTTTTCGCTAAGAGTAGCACGTTAGCGTGTTGTGAAATCTTTTGGGAAGCAGATTGTGCTACTCATTCTGCTCCTCAACCATATTTGGGTCATATAGGATACCCCGGAGGGAGGACTTGAGCACGAAAGCACCCAGCCCGAACCGTAACAGCAACCATCCCCATCGGAAAACGCCATGCCTCCCTCTTGAACAGAATTTAAGGAACAAGCATGTGCACTACAGGCACTGGAACCAGCGCGCTGCCTTGTCCCTTTATTATGCGTGCGCACTTGAACAGCCCACACAGCTCCGGATCCAACGTGAACAGCCTCACCGTTTTCAACGATGCTCGCCAACTGTATATGCAAAATGTATATGCAAAATGTATATGCAAAACGTATATGCTCTCAGGTGCGCGCTATTTGCGAATTTAGTGACAAGCCAACGCGCTCCAAAACTTATCTTATACACTGCGGACTCTTGCCTTAAGCAGAAGGGGTGAAACGCAAGGTGCATATCCGCGAGTTTCAAGAGATGATGCGACGCGTGTATTTTCACAGAGACTGTGAACGAGGCATGGCCGGAACATATGAGTGGCTCACTGATGAGGTTAGAGAGTTGGGTGAAGCATTAGACGCGAATGATAAGGAAGAATTGGAAGGTGAGTTTGCGGACGTCGTTGCGTGGTTAGCCTCTCTCGCTAACATCACAGGCATAGACCTAGAGAAAGCAACTCTCAGGAAATATGACAACAAGTGTCCAAAATGCGGACATTCGCCCTGCGAGTGCACTTTTTAGCCGGAGGTTTCCAGCCGCTTCTGCCCCATCCCGGTCAAACCCCAAACGTACGGCCTGCCGCCCTTTCGTTCCACGATGCCCTCTGCCGCCAGCAGCTTTAAATGGTGCATAGCAACTCCGTAGCGCAACCCAGATTCCTTCGCAACCTCCTTGGCATCGCCTGACAGTTTCTCCAAGACATTCAGTATTTTTGTTCTGGCCCTCAGGCCTAGCTTCATGTTCTTTATGCTTGCCAAGTAGGCGTTAGGATGATAAGTCTCCTTAAGCATGCTCCTTCAGAGTATCCTTCTTTCTCTGAACAGAAAAGGCTTTTTCAAGCGAAATCCGTTAGACTGATCTGCTTGGGCTTCCTACTATCAAACAGCGCACTGATCTCCTCTTTCACAAGCGAAATCCTCTGTGAATAGTACTTAGGCAAGTCATACCTGTCAATCAGATGCTGCGCTACTTCTAAGTACTTCTCAATGCCGCCGCGATAGACGGTCAACGTTAATTCTCCACCGCACGATGGACATTTGCCCCGAAGGGGCAGACGCCGGAAGCGTTTACTACATGACTTGCACCTGAAACCCTGTGTTGAAAAAGCCCGCAGGTTCCCCGCGATGTCTCGCATGAAATGCTTCGTCAAGACCTTCAGGGCCACTTTGTCTGCATCTACAGCCACAATCTTCTCGGCCAATTCAAGTTGGCCTTCAAGCTTATCTGTCATCGCTTTGAGACTTTTATAAGAACTTTCAGGGTTGCCCATGTTAACGTTGGACACGGGCGTCGTAAAGTTGAAGCCCTCAAACTGCGCCTCAGTGCCAAGACGGTAACCCACGAGGTCTATCATTGAACTGACCTGTCTAGCTTCCACCTTTTCCCATGTTTTCTCAAAAAACTCAAGCGGATAGGAATCGGCAACGTCAAAGTCGTGGGCCTGCCTCTGCACCTCATTTGTGTTCACAACTGGAATGAGCAGGAGCGGAGCATCCATTATCCCACCGATCTGTGCGGGCAGGTACTCGCGTGAGAAGTTGAGCAGCGTGTCGAGGGCAAGCATCAGAGTGTCTTCATCGCCATCACAGTCTCTCCTCTTCGCCGAGTGCCAAATGGGGTGTGCATAGCAGAGGTTCAGGTTCGTGAAGCCTACGATCCGTCCTAAGATTCCTACGCAGGTGTGGGGAGCTAGGCCAACGATGAGGTGCCCAACTAGGTCTTCGGTTTGTCGTACATGGTAGAATGGCGGAAGTCCATAAACCTTGGATAGAAGTTCGTCTAAAAAACTTGCGACACTCACGAAGTATTCTGCAGCTTTCACAGGAATAACGACGTCCTGAAGCTTGAGTTCGCACACTTGACTTGCATCCGCCAATGGCGCGCCTCTTACGTCACAGGTGTAACCAAGCTCCCTAAGTGTCTGGGCTGAAACCTCAACTTCAGAAGGCTTGAAGTGTGTCAAAGGGGCATTGGTGGTGTCAAAACGTATCGTTCCATCCTTGTAAACTGAAAGATCATGCTTTGACCGCAGAACGCCCTTTTCGAGTATTTCAGGCGTCTTGGTTTGATTTGTCAGCCCCTTAACTCCCTTCAAGATCCGTGGCATCGAAACGGACAAGTCATAGCATGCGCTCTCAAGCATCTCTCTAAAATTGACGACCTGCTTCTGGAATCTTATCGCAGAGGTCTTGCAAATAGGGCATTCATCTTGTTTCAGGCTCTTTCCACATCGTGGGCAACTCTTCTCAGGAACCGTTTCCGAACCGCATGCGGGGCATTTGACGCGAGAAGTGAAGGTCCCACATCCTGGGCACTTTCGTTTGATGATTTCCACAAAGGTCGGCCCATGCTTTGCTGCTTCAACGAGGTCTCTCTGCGAACCTCCTGCTAGACCGACCGGGAAAAGAACATGCACAAGTGGCTTCATCTCGCGCCTCTTTGCCTTTTCAGGCCTGCCCATTCTTGTGCCTACAAACGTGGGGGCCTTATCCTTGACCTGCACACCTGACAGAGAATTGACGGCTTCCAGAACGGTTTTTGCAGATGAAAAACTCAGGCCGCATGGAGCTCCGTAGCCTAGGCAAAAAGCGAAGGCACCAGCGTCTTCTCCCTCAATGATCATCTTGTCGTTTAAGACTTTATGAGGGAGGCATATCATTTCCAAGGCACACTTAACCTCTGAATCCGTTTCGCCTACAATCTTTCGAACGGCAGCACCTTCAGTTTGTACTTGAGACCCGAGAAGCCATGTTCTCACCTGTTCAAGCTGCTCGACTGAGGAAAGGCTTGACCAGAAGAACGTGAAAGCTGGGTGTAATGGAACACGCATTTCTGTTGAAAGCGCAACAGCTTCAGAGAGGCTGGGCTTACTGACGAAAAAGTTTGTTAAGAGACTCTTCAATCTTTCGGGTTGAATACCCACAGTTTCAGAGACCCTTTCAACGTTGCCATCAAACTTTTCCGCAACTTTCCTTCGCAGATCTTCAGCCCACCACTCTTCGACGTAGCCCGAAGGCGTTAGAAACCTGCTGTTGTAGAGGAAATCCCCAAAACTGACGAGAATGTCTCCGAGGAAGAGTATCTTCTCAATTCGGCCTTTTGCCTCCTTGAACTCGTCCACTGAGACTCGGATAACCGACCCGTCGTTCAGCCGCACTACTGGGCCCTCGATCGCGTCGACTGGAACCACGATGCCGCCTTTTCCAGGGAGCTCCATCCGGAGTTGTGTTCCACCTGCGAGGAAACCGTCTAACACGAGCATGGTTGCTGGATGGATGCCCACGGCTGCTAGGCCCGTGTTTCTTGCTCTGCCGTATCTTAAGCGGAAACCTCCCCGTCTTGAGGGGAAAGAGAACACGGGGCGTCCCGCAATGACGTCGTCCATGAACCCGGAGGATTTTTTCTCGGATCTTCTGTGAAGGTCGCTGAGCCAGTCCCATCCTTGAAACCCGAGTTTTTCGATGATTGTAAAAACTTTCTGGGCTCGTCCGACGATGCCGTCGTTTACAACTCTGAGCGCTCCGCCCCTGACGCGGTTGGTCTCTACCCGCGGGAGGTTACGGAACATGGACACTTCAATCGGGTCAGACTCCGTGCCAGTCACCTCAACTGGCAACCACTCAAGGGCCTTTCTCAACTCTTCGTCAGGAATGTGATACTGGAAGCGCATTCCTGAGGAGCGTTCGTAGGTTCTGAGTTCTTCAATGAAACGTGACGTTTCTTCCTCCGTGGGCTTGTAGCGGTCAAGTCCGAGGAGGCGCCGAACGAAATCACCTACAACCAGCGTTAACGCTTGGTCTGTTCCACCTGCGGACCTTATAGGACCTGCAAAATATATAGCAAGGTAACGTGTCCGGTCGCTATTTGCTTTGATCTTCACATGCGCTACTCCCTGTATTGGCGCTGCCGTCAGACCTTCCGTGAAAATCGCCAGCGCTGTTCGAATCGCCTGTTCTGCAGCGGCTTCTGGTTCCATGTGTCCGAACTTGCCGTGGACTACCTCTTCGGTCACCTTGAACGCCAGCTCTTCCCTCGAAAGCCTAGAGCTAAGCTCCCTTATGCTGTCAGCAACTCCCTTCGGACCCACGAGCCCCTCAACGAGGTCGGCCAGATCCTTAGCGATCCCGCACTCAGGTTTAAGCGAAGGGTCAAGCCCCTTCGCCCTAGCATTCTTGCTCAGTTCGCAGAGTTGGGTCAGCCCACTTTCAAGGGCCTCAGCGTATTGCCGGTAAGCTGCGCTCATCTTTTCGCCCAAGTCTCCCACTCGCAAAACCTTTGTGCATGAAACAGGCTTATTTCTGTTCTCTGACAGGAACAAGTCAAAAAGTCAAATTACTGAACCTTCCCACTCCGTGCGAATTCTACACAAACAAACTGCTGGTTCCCACACTCCTAACGCGCGGCTGGTTGCTCCTTAGTCGCCTCTCTAGCAGGCTTACCTCTCTGCGCAGTCTCTGCAGCTTGGACGATGTAGGTAGCGCGCGTGTCAAACTCTCATTTTGAAAGTGGTGTCTCCACCAGTAACAAGGCTCTGCAAGTGTCCGACTAAAAGTCGCTAACGGTATCTGCCGCAGATAAGACCTGGGGGTAGGCGTGTTAGACGAGGTAAAACACAAAACAGGGAAGGTTAGGCCGAGGCTACACTAACAGGCCATCCAAGCGCATTGAGGCCTGATGCGTTGCCGTTTGAAATGGTTAAACAACGAGACGTCTTCGCTGGTGAAGTTTCAAGGGCGTTGAAGCGGGTTCTAGAGCCGTCAACGGCCTTTCAAGTCCTGCCGCGTCGTATGCCTTCGATGATTTCCGAAACCTTGTGCTTGATGCCTGTCTCCTCAACGAGGTTGCCTGTGACGATTATGTCTGCGCCCGCTGACGCCGCGGTTAATGCCTGCTCTCGGGATCTTATGCCACCCCCAACAACCAGGGGCACATCAACGTAATGCTTCACAGCGCGGATCATCTCAGAAGGAACTGGGTTCTTGGCACCCGACCCACCTTCCAGGTAGATGAAGCGCATGCCCAAGTACTGGCCTGCTAAGGCGTGGGCCGCCGCTAGCTCAGGCTTGTCGTACGGGATTGGAATTGCCCTGCCCACAACGCCCGCTGTGCCGCCCTCACCAACGATTACGTAGCCAAGCGGGAGAGGTTCCAAACCGTACCTTTTTACAAGGGGAGCCCCCAAGATCTGAGCCCCCATCAGAAAGTACGGGTCCACCGAGTTCAGAAGCGACATAAACCATATCGCATCTGCGTAACGGCTTATACCAGTAACATTGTTGGGGAAAAGGATTATCGGAATCTTCACAGCACGCTTGACCATCTTCACAACATCATCCAGATGAGCCGCAGACACGAACGTCGACCCACCGATCATAATGGCCGAAGTCTCGCATGCTCTCGCTTTACCCGCGATCTTCGAAGCCTGGGGCGGAGTCACCCTTTCAGGGTCTATGAGCGTTATGTGAATGGAACCCTCGACCGCGATCTTTTCAAGAAGATACTTCTCAACGTTACCTTCCATAAAGACCGACCTGATCAGGCACCCTTGATCACAGCAGAGGGCCTTCGAGACTGGCTATACGTCTTATCGGTGAACATGCAGTAAACGTCAACCTCAGCCTGAGCAGGCTTAACCGGGAACCGCTCCTTGAGACCACAGCTACCGCATCCAACGACTGCGCATCCTTCCTCACGAAGAATCTCAACCCTCACCGTTTCCTTCCCACACCTAGGACAAGGGAACAGTCTTGGAAGATGCTTCCTAGGGATGCGTACAACCTTTTTCCTTCTTCTACCCATATCCGGGTCCTTCTCCGCTGGGAACGTCAGACACCCATATTTATGTTTGTCCTTAAATAGTTGCCGACAACCATACACCCATGGGAGCGCACCCCTTTGAAGTTGACGCCTACAGTTCTTGACCTAAACCTGCCAGAAACGGAGAACAGGATCCAACGGTTCATCAAGGACTACGTGGAGAACACGGGCGCAAAGGGCATGGTCTTGGGAGTATCCGGTGGAATAGACAGCTGTACCGTAGCAGCGATATCGGCTAGAGCCATAGGCGGAGACAAGGTCCTAGGACTCATGCTACCCGAAAAAGAAACGCGAAGCTCCAAAGACATCGAACATGCGAAACTCGTTGCTAAGAAATTCCATTTCAAAACAGAAACAATCGACATCACAGCTCCGCTAGAGGCGTTCTACAGTTCAATGAGGCTATACGACCCTTCAGACAAACTGAGCAAGGGCAACATAAAGGCGCGGACACGCATGGTCTACTTATACTACTACGCGAACAGGCTGAGCATGCTCGTCTGCGGAAGCTCAGACAAATCAGAAACCATGATGGGCTACTTCACGAAATGGGGAGATGTTGCGGCTGACATATCGCCGATAATGGATTTGTACAAGACCCAAGTTCGAAAAGTAGCCCAGCACATAGGCATTCCAAGAGAAGTCGTCGAAAAACCCTCTTCCCCTGGTCTCTGGCCAAACCAGCTGGCCGAGGACGAACTGGGCATGAAGTATGAACAGCTTGACCTTATCCTATACGGACTGGAACATTTCCTGAAGCCAGAGGAAATAGCCGATAAGCTGCAGATTGAAAAAGGCACAGTCATCAGAATAGAGCGCAGGTGGCTTTCAGCAGAACACAAGAGGCGCATGTTACTGACAGCAAAGCTTGAATATCGAACGGTAGGTACTGACTTCAGACTTCCACGCGGCCCCTGTTAGACTGAATGGAGGAGGATAGTTAATGAAGGAGAGATTTATGGTTGCTCTAGCGCAGATTAGCTGCAAACCGGGAGACAAGGAACAGAATCTGAAGAAGATCGAAACAGCCGTCACCAGAGCCGAGGAGAAAGGAGCAGACCTCGTGATATTGCCAGAACTCTCGCTCACGGGCTACGTTGTGAGAGACCAGATCTATGAATTGGCTGAGGAGATCCCTGGACCATCGACGAGAATCATAGAGAGAATTGCTAGGGATGCAGGTATACATGTCGTTTTTGGTATGCCTGAAAAGAGCAAAATGGCGCAGGCTACCCTTCACAACACCGCAGTGCTTGTGGGCCCCAAGGGCTTAATTGGCAAGTACCGCAAGATGTACCTCCCAACTCACAGCGTCTTTGAAGAAAAAAGATACTTTCGTCCAGGCTATGAGACCTCTGTCTTAGACACTGACCTTGGAAAGATAGGTTTGCTCATATGCTACGACATCTACTTCCCAGAAGTGACTCGGCTCACACGGCTCGAAGGAGCCCAACTGGTCGTGTGCATTTCAGCTTCACCCGCGGTTCGTCGGTCATTCTTTGAAATACTCACGGCTGCACGTGCAGTCGAAAACACGACTTTTCTGGCCTTTGTGAACCTCATAGGAGTCGAGGACGGCTTGCAGTTCTGGGGCGGCAGCAGGCTAGTGGGACCTAACGGGAGAGTCCTCGCTCAAGCCAAGTACGACGAGGAAGATTTTGTGATAAGTGAGGTGGACTACGCCGACATAAGACCCCTTGAAGCCTTCGTCCCTACGTTGAAAGATTTACGTCCAGAATTGTTTGACAAGTTAAGGATGCGCGCGGAAGAATTGTAGATCAAAGAAAAAGTTAACCGCCAAAATCCGTTTACCTATTCTTCGAAAGTCGCCAAACAACCAAGCAGACATTGTCACAAGCTATCATCTTGGCACTTCATCAGAAATCACAACCATGTCACGTTTAAATGTCATCCTGTCAAGGGAATGGCGCCATTGAGAGGAAGAACTCCAGCAACCGAGTTGTTTGGAAATTGATGCTCATCACACGTGACTCACGTGTGACGGCAGGCGTCACACCACGCACCGCATGTTTGAAGCTATTATCCTTTAACAAAGAAATGCTGATTGTTTTGCGACTAGTAGAAACGGGCCCATACACAACGAACTCAAAATCGGCAAGCAATGCTACACTAGCCGGCTTCGCGAAACCGTCAAAGAAGAGAAGATACTTTCGCCCTCCCATTTGTCACAAGCACGTCACAGTTCCGGCCACAGCCAAGCTTCTCACCCTGATATGTTCTTCACGCTAGAACCTCCTAATACTCAGCGCTCCTTCTCTTGCTCCTTCCCACCTAGCCCCAAGATGTCTTTAGTGAACGAAAATCAGCCTCCTCGTAGGGGCAGGTTAATTCGTCTTGGCATTCCTTGGACCAAAGCAAGAAAACGGCACAGTACACAAAGCTTCGGTCGTTTGAGGCTCCCGACTTGGTCAAAACCAGAAACCGCTCGCTTTCCCTAATCATTTGCCGATTCCCTGGCATGCACGTCTTCTGCCTGGAGAAGTCAAAGCGCGCCACACCGGAATTCGATACTTTTAAGAGCTGGGCCCGTATACAACAACGTATTCATTCACATCATCTCAGGAGCGACGAGACTTGAAGCTAAGAGATAGCGTCCGATCAATGCTAGCAAGCTCAATTAACGACCCGATTGCCAAAATCATGGCTGACAACAGCCATTTAACAACAACCCAGCTCGAAACGCTCCTCATCGACATATTATCCGACAATATCGCAGGCAAATCGCTGAAGTACGACGAAAAGGCCCGATTGAGACTAACCAAGGCCAAAATCAGCCGTGGAGCGTTCAACCGAACCCTGAAGCAAGCCAGGCAAAATGTCACAAAATCCATCTACACGGTAATACTGCTAGGGTACTTGGGACTCTTTGAGACCACAACTCTTGACCCATACCTTGAGGTCGCAAACCAACTGCACACGTATCTGGATGCGTACAAGAACGCGGTCAAGGAAGGCACAAGCATGAGTGAACGACTAAAGATCATGGGTTTGCTCCGCCAACAGCTCGAAACAAGCCTGGAAGAGCTCTCTAGCCGTTCGACGAGACGGATGTGACGTCACAAATCACGCCCCGCAATACGGCACTTATGCCCCGCAACCGTAGCTTTTCGCAGAAGACAGATTCACGTCGCAAATCTGGATAAGCACCCAAAGCGGCCCTCTTTCTAGAGAGCATTCGTAAGCCTCCAAACATGTCGATTTAACTTGAAAGCGTGACGTGTGATATCATGCCTGCCCGTCACCATGGTACGCATCATAAGTCTTAAATGCCACATGGGTGAGATGTGATGCGTGATGCAACATGCTCGAGTCACGCATAATCACGTTTGAATCACAGGTGAATTTCTATTGGATTATCTGCTGTTTGCCCTCGTGAGTTGTCTGCTCACAACCACCGCAGTTTCGGCGTCGGAATATTACCGTAGGTTGCGTCAAGCCAAAAGGGAATATGAAGAAGCACGAGGGGCGGTTGAGGACATTGTTTTGAGCTTCAATAGGCAGTTTAGGCGCGGAGGCGAGAAGCTGGAGACACTTGCATACAAGGTTGCGGCTGTGGATTCGAAAAACGACAGAATACTGGGCATGATGGGAGATATACAAAAGAGGATAAGCACCGCGGAGGCAAAGGTCGGTGCCGACTCTGAAGGTAGAGAGAAGTTGGCAGTTCGGCTAGCTGAAGTTGAAAACAAAACACGTGACATAGTAGCATCACAAGAAGCAGTCACAGCAAAGATTGTAAACTTGGAACAGCAGGCTAGGGAATTCTCAGCCGCCCCTGAAGCCAGCCTCGAAGCGGCGATACCAATAAGGAGAGAGAAGGCGTTAGCACAGTTGACTGCAACAGAGGTTGCTGTGTTGGAGATGCTAGCATCAGAGGGGCCGAAGACCGCGCCACAGATAAAGGAAAAAGTGAGACTTAGTAGAGAACACACGGCAAGGTTGATGAAGAAGCTCTACGAACAAGGATACTTGGAGAGGGAGACCGGCAAGATCCCGTTTAAGTACAGCGCCAAGAAGGAGATGGAGAAAATTCTGAGGAAACCAGAGGATCAAGCTGCCTAGTTTGCCTGCAGGAATGAAAACTCGCGGCCGCGAGAAAGTTCACTGTTTCATTGCAATGTCCGTTGCTTTCGCGGTGACCTGCGGCATACTTGTTGCCGCTTTGTACTTCAAGCTGTTGGATGGCCCCGCTTTTAAAAGGAGCCTCTTTCCTGCCATCCTTGCGAGGTACGTTGCCACAGTACTCAGCCCTATTGGCTCTCTAAACTCCTGCTCGAACACAGTTTGTACCTCTCTGGAGCAGAACCAAACCACAGGGAAGTGTTTTTGAACTATTGCTCTAACCTTGTCATACTTTGACGGTTCTCTAGCCAAGGCGGGATTGAAATCCGGGTTTCCTCCACCCCCAGGCATCCCACCAAGGAGTTCCACCAAGTCGAGCAGCCGCACCGCCTTATCGCGTGTGACCTGCCCTTCAAAGCTTATCGAGTAACGATTGCCCTCGCTGTCGAAAAGTTCGACGCGCATCTTTCTTGCCGGCATTGGCATTGTACACCTAGCAGCTGTGTTCACAATTTCACAGTTCACAAGCTATAATTGTTACGGTGAACAGTTTGCCCCAAAAGGGAAAGAAAAGGCCTCTAAACCGATAAAGCAGCCATATTTCCAGCCTTACTGACGTTACGCGGATAACAGGTTTCCAGAAGCTAAAAATGAGAATAGAGTCGGTACGAAACGCATTTTCCAGTGGAAGAGCAGGGGCGAGCTATTCACAGAAAAGAAGCATAGGGAACTCAATTGGAGGAAATAGGAGGAGTTGGAAACGACATTGATAAATAAACTTCACAAGGACTTCACGAAAAGTGAACAGAAAGTTGGGCAAAAGCGCGCGCCGCAACGGGCTGGAGGTTTCAGAGGATCCGCGATTAGAGGGGCATGACGCAAGAAAACGGATCTGATTGATAATCCGCATCATAAATAGTATGTAGGAGAGAAGTCGCACCCCTGCATTTCCATTGGAAAGGGTGCAGGCTCCATATTGCCTATCACTAGGCCTGAATTGTTTTTTAGTAAAGGTCTAAAAGTCTTAGCGGGAATTAATATAACCTTAATGTCTGATTACCTAAAGGAGTACAATTTGTTCTAAACGTAACTAACATTTTCCTGCTTAAAGACTAAATGTTTCCACCAGAAGCTTTGGGGTGTGCCTGTATATTTTGAAGAGTATTAGCGCGCGCGCTATTTGCTGTTAAAGATGTGCTTCTTCTTTAGGATTATTGTGTTTGGTATTTAGATTTCTGTACGGTAGGGTTTATGCTTTCCACAGGAAGAACGCTTGCTACCACTGGACCGTGCGAGTTGATGAAATGAGTAACGCTGATATTCTTGATGAACTCTTCGAGAACTTCGCAAGCAACGCCACAGTCTTTAAGGATCGAGAGGTGCTGCGACACGATTATCTTCCAGACAGGCTGCCTCACCGTGAAGGGCAGATCAGGCAATTGGGAGAAATTGTTGCGCCCTTGCTTAAAGGTGCAAGAAGCTCGAACATTTTTATCTATGGAAACACAGGGACCGGGAAAACCGCTGTGGTCAAATATGTTCTGACTCGTCTTGAGTTTAAGGCTAAAGAATTTAACGCGCCTGTCAAGTTCTGCTACGTCAACTGCAGGCTAGCTGGATCCGAGTACAGGGTCTTTGCAAGTATGTGCCAGAGTTTAGGTGTCCAAGTGCCATTCACAGGATTATCCGTTGGTGAAGTCTATGATAGGTTCACTGCGGGTTTGGACCTTTCGGGCATGATTTTTTTGGTGGTCTTGGATGAAGCCGACGCGTTGACAAAGATGCGCGGGGACACTCTTCTGTACGAGTTAACTAGAATGAACGAGGTTCTGAGGCATAGCAAAATAGCACTTGTTGGGATATCTAACGACCTGCGATTCAAAGAGTTCCTGGATCCGCGTGTCCTAAGCTCACTAAGCCAGGAGGAGATTGTTTTTAGGCCCTACGACGCAGGTGAGTTGAAAAACATACTCGCTGAACGCGCGCAGGCAGCCTTTACTGAGAAAGCATTGTCCGATGCCGCACTTGGTCTATGTGCTGCTCTGGCTGCAGCAGAGCATGGGGATGCTCGCCGAGCTTTAGACCTTTTGCGTGTTGCCGGCGAGGTAGCTGAACGAAAAGGGTTAACCGTAGTGTCTGAAGAGCATGTTCGCGAGGCTGAGAAGCACATTGAGCACGACCGCGTTGTTGAAGCTTTGAGCAACCTGACATTGCATTCGAAGCTTGTGACATTGAGCATCTATCACTTGGGCAAGAGAGATGCTCGGGGTGCCATTACAGGTGAGATCTCTGAGGTCTACGATGAGCTCAGCGGGGAGTTGGGAGTTGCGGCGCTGACGCAGCGGCGTTTGAGCACGTTGATAAATGAGCTGGACGCGATGGGGCTGTTGAACGCGAGGGTCGTTAGTATGGGAAGGTACGGGCGGACGAAGAAGATACGGCTTGAGATCGCGCGTAGCCTTATTCGAGGCGTGTTTGCTGAGGATAGTAGGCTTGGCCGTCTGGTTGATTATGAAGTACGGTGCATTTCGAAGCGGGGCGATGGCAGAAGCTAAGGCTTGGACCTGCCTCCTGTGCCACGATGCTAGCGGTCAACTGCTTATGTTTCTAGTCGAACGGAATGACGGTGACCTCTAGCGTTTGAAGGTTTACCACGGGAACCTTTGCAGGTGTCGGAACAAAGCCGTTCCTACGCATGTAGCCGGTCTGCCTTTGCCAACAGCCTGAGTTTACGATCAACACCCCACGATAGTTGCCGTATTCGAGCGCGTGCACGTGGCCAGCGTGAAAGATGTCTGGGACGCGGTCGATAACGAGAAAGTCTTTGCTCTCCGGCGACAGAGGTGTCTTGCCGCCGTACAGCGGTGCTAAGTGTCGCGTCTGGAGCAGCAGCTGCATGGCTTTTTCGGGGTGGCTGTGGCTCATGCCTGGGACGGTGGAGATTACGTCGTCGAGGCTGCGGCCGTGGTACATAAGCACTTCTACACCGTGGAGGCTTAGGGTGCAGGGGCTGCCTAGGGATTGGACCCTTCTTGATTCTTGAAGTGTTTCTAGGAAGGAGCTGGATATTGCTGGCTGCGGTAGGGCTTTTCGGGGGGCATCATGGTTTCCGGGCGTGATTATGACCTCCACGTAGTCGGGGATTTGCTCAATGTACTTTGAGGCAAACCTGTACTGCTTGTTCACGTCTCTTATCACGAGTTCTTTTGCTTGGTTGGGGTAGACGCCGATTCCGTCGACGATGTCCCCAGCGATTAGCACGTATTTGACGTGGCCTGCTATGTCCTTCATCCTGGCGTCGCCGTACTTGCCGTTGAGCCAGAGCGTGAAGCGGTTTAGCGCTTCTTTCGTGAACTGTGTGCTGCCCACGTGCATGTCTGATGTGAGCACTGCGTAGACTGGTGCCGTTGCTTTGTGTTGGAGTCTCTGGGCAACGTCTGGTAGGATTATGTCTTCGGCAACGAGCAGGTTGCTTCTGGTCTTGACGACGCTGAGGCAGACGACTTGGTCGAGCAGGAGCGTTCGCGCCTTCTTCTGGAGGTCTTGGGGAGCGTTCTGTGTTACGAGGACGATGGCGTGTGCCTTGAGGTCCTCAACGGTCAGCACCGTTTTCTGTTTGGACTCTCTCTTCTCTGTGACCATGGCTATTATCTTGAGTCGCGCGTTTGATGGGGCCTTCACAGCGTCCAAGACCGAGGCCGCGCTCTTGACGTCCATCCTTTGTCTCAGCAGCTTTTCTAGCTGCTTGAACCTGTCTTGAAAGTAGCCCAGGTAGTCTTCGATCGTCCCGGCTGAGTCTATTTTTGAGCCTGGGTCTTCGATCACTTTCATGTCGGCTTCAACGTCTTTCGAGTATGGGTGGAAAGGCGTCTTGGCCTCAGTTATCTGCGGGGCTTGCACCTCCGGAGTTTGTTGGAGGCGTTCTTCTGATGGCTGGGCAACGTTTCCCTCTGCTCGTTCTGGCGTTTTGAGTAACTCTTCCAGGAAGCACCGTTCTATGAAGAAGGGTTTTTCTTCAAGGTTTTCGATCTGCTGGATTGCTTTGGCCATGATTTTCGCTGGGTCCTCGGTTGTGGCTACCATGCTCAGGAATTCGAAGGCTTCTATGTTCAGTTGATAACCGGCAGCAATAGTGAGTTCCACGGCCTTCTGAAGCTTCTCAGCCTCACTCATGCCTTGCAGGCTCTCCCTTCTTGCTCTTTTCAGTTGTCAGTGTGATGCACCGGAGTTGGACGGGTTTTCTGTTTCTTGTATCTGTTTTCTGCTATTAACGCGTTTGGTCTTGAACAGCATTGTCCTGCTTGTGCTCTCGCTTCATACTGCGATGGATACGCTACATCCCTGTATTCGCGTTTTGGCCCCGTCTATTTTACCCCCCCTCCCCCCTAGGGTGTTAGTACTGCACGTGGTCGTTGGGCAAGGCCCTACTGGATTTGTATGGGCTTTAGGCCGAGCGCGTGCCGAGGGCTGGGTAGAGAGTCTGGGCAAGGGTCGTAACTTTCAATGTGCTTCACCATCACGCCGTCTTCCAGCTTCATCTGCCCTGGCTCAGAGCTTGCCCACAAGCCTGCCCCTCGCCCCTCTGGGCAGCAACGCGAGAATTTCCCAGAATCGATAGGTTGCCGTTTGGTTTGACGGGGGCGGGTGTCATCATGGAGGGTTCTTTCAGATGTTTTAATATTCTCGTTTCGAGTATCGTGTCGTAATGGGGTCGGAACAGATGAGTGATTTGCGCAGGGTTCAGCGCACGCCCGGGGGCACTTTCTTCGTTTGTTTGCCGAAGGCTTGGGCGGAGCGAAATGGTTTGCAGCGTGGAGCGATGGTTGGCATCAGTGAGGGTGCCGACGGCAAGCTCATCGTCGACACGAGATACGGTGCGGAGCCCTCACCCAGGACTGCAGTCTTGGAGCCTGGGCCCCACCTGGGCCGTGAAATCATAGGTAAATACCTGCTTGGCTTTGACGTTATGCGGGTTGAGGGGAGGGAACGCTTGGGCTTTGAGGTTCGGGAGGCTGTGAAAAGCACTGTTAGCCACTTGGTTGGGTTGGAGATTGTTGAGGAAGATCATTCTGGGATTGTTCTGCAGTGTTTGTTGGAGCCCTCTGGTTTCCCTCCTGAAAAGATTCTGCGACGGGGGTACGCGATAGCCGCGGGGATGCACCGCGACGTGGTCAACGCCTTTGTTGAGGGAGACGTGCAATTGGCGAAGAGTGTTATGGCCCGCGACGATGAGGGTAACAGGCTGTACTTCCTTCTTGTCCGCATTTTGCGCACGATTATTCAGAACCCGCGTCTGAGTGAGAAGCTGGGTGTGGGCCCCATTGAGTGCCTCGATTACCGCTTGGCCGCCAGCTTGGTTGAAGCCATCGGGGATGAATGCGTCCGAGCGGCGCAGAAGACCGTTGAATTAGACGGTTTAAAACTCAGTAGGAACCTCGGAAAATTGTTCATGGGCCTTCAGACGGTTTGCTTCGAGGCTCATGAAGAGGCCTTGAACGCCTTTCTCTCTGGCGACATGAACTTGGCCGAAAGGGTGCGGAGCATGCGGGACGAGGTTGAGAAGGAGTTCGCAAACATTGAAGAGATGGCTCAGTCACAGTCGCTTGACGTTGTGCCTCAGATCCTCGCGGTGGCCTCGTTTTTGAGGCAGATATACGAACACAGTGTCGACATATCTGACTTGGTGGTTCCCAAAAAACCTTGATGGTCGTTGCTCCCTTCAAGGAGGAAGCGAATCTACTCTCCGCGGTGCCTTGGCCAGAGAAACGTGTTCACCCTGCCTCAACTGCTCGGTGTACTGCACTTCGCCCCTTATGTTACAGTAAGATTCCATCGTGACGTTCTCACCGTAAACGTTCTCTGCGCTCGTCCCAGATCTCAGCAGAACGTGTTTTCCGTAGAGGTCTTCCACTTCAGCACCTTTACCGACCACGATTTCATCTGCCCTTATGGGCCCATGAACCTTGCCTCTGCTTCCTATCTCAACAGAACGTGCTGTAACACCTTCACCAGTGTTTAATGAACCTCCGACTTCCACATGTTCCATGGCTACAGCCCTTCGTGCACGCAAGGCCCCACCCACTTCGATGCTTCTCGTGCTGACCTCTCCGCTGACGTCCACTCTGCCTCCGACCTCTAATGATCCGGAAAGCTTGAGAGACCCATCGACGTCCACTGTGCCCCCGACCTCCATTCCTGCGCCCTGGGCCAGGCCCCTAATCTCTATTGTGCCCCCTACCTCAACCTTATCGAACTCCAGATCACCTTCAACTTTCAGCGTTCCCCCGACCTCAATGTCCCTGCCCTTGTTCTTGCCGGCGAGATGCACTGTGCCGCCCACGTCTATGTCTTCGAATTCTAAGGAGGCCGTTGACTTGAAGGTACCGCCAACGTCTATCTGAAGAATTCTTCCACCTGCAACGGTTGCCGCGCCTCCAACATCTAGGCTCTCTATGTCGACCTTAGATTCGATTACGAGGCTTCCTCCGACTTCCACGCTGCGTGCGGTGACCTCGCCCTTTGCTACGGAAGTCCCACCGACTTCTATGGCCTTAGCTTTGGTGTTTCCCCCAACTTCTAGGCTTCCTCCCACATCTACCTCTTCTACCATGAAATCCTTGCTTACGTATACCGCGTGGTCCACATCAACATCCTTTGCGGTCATCTTCCCGTAGACTGCGAGGCGGCCATTCTCAACTTCAACGTCCTTGTCTATCTCCAAGTCGCCCTGAACCGTCACGGAATCCTCAGCTTCAAGCTCTTGGGCGGACAAAGTGCAATCAAAGGTGTTGTGGCCCTCACAAGTGACTGCTCCATAGACCTTGACTCTTGGCGGGCTTCCCGCACCCTTGACGGTCACGTGCTCGCCAATTTCTAGGTCGCCGTTTACAATATCCAGTGTCACCGTCGTACCTGATGGGATAGACACTCTGCTACTGTTCATTTTCTGCGCCTACTTGTTTACATTCCAACCTCGGTTTAAAAGGGGTACTCACATGTAGTGACTGAGACTTGTTCATTGAAGTACCTGTGTCCTTCTGAGAAGGGAGACTTCCACTGCTCTTGCGATGTGGACAGCTGTACCAGAATAGCCTCGTTCTTCAATTGTGTCACCTGCTGATACTATTGAGATTGGTCTTGGTTTTCTCGATGTACCGGTGCTCTTCAAGATACTGAGCTTATGGAGCTTGCCTAGTTCCTTCTTCTTCCAATCCAACTCACTCTTTGTTTGAACTTTCATTTTTACCACCTCGTTATTCAGATGAGAAGGAGTGAGTCGTTGGACACCTTAAAAGGCGACGCACATCAAGAGAACACGCATTGTAGTCACAAGTTGTAGGGTTTCCTACTCTTCCAGCGCAGCGAAGAATTTGCGCATGCGCTTGAACGTCTCCAAGTATTCCAGCCCCCACTTCGTCGCTCGGTACTTCTTCGAATCTTCCAGGTTCACTTCACTGATGAAACCGTGAGCGACCAGAAAGTTGAGCTCCTTCTTAGCGCGATCAACTGGCATGTTGGCTCCGTAAGAGACCCTCGTCAGCGAACACAACCCCTTCCGAGCAACCATCTCTATGATGTCTGCGTAGATGTCGTATTTTGTCCTTCTACGTTCGTCAGACAAGCGGCAGTTTCTCCGAACCCACTTTATTAAGTCTCAAACGCTTAATCTTAGTTTTGGTGAGAGAGCGTGGACCCAAAAGCTTCCGACACCGAACAATATCATCTAGCCTGCAAGAAGGGCGACTTAGCTGAGTACCTACTCGTACCCGGCGATCCTGACCGTGTTCCAAAGATTGCCAAGTTTTGGGATTCAGCAAGAGAAATCGCGACCCACCGTGAGTTCCGGAGTTTTACAGGCAAATACAAGGGAGTTCAAGTTTCAGCGTTGTCAAGCGGCATAGGCCCAGCCTCCATGGCCATCGCGGTCAACGAGGCTTCCAACGTCGGCGTAAAAACCTTCATCCGAGTCGGAAGCACTGGGGCCATACAAAAGGACATCAACTGCGGCGATGTAATAATCTCCTCCTCCGCTGTACGCCTCGACTGCACGAGCAACTGTTACATCATCCCTGAGTATCCTGCAGTGGCAAGCTATGAAGCCTTACTGGCCCTAATTGAAGCTGCCGAAACACTAGGCATAGCCAACTACCACGTTGGCATAACAGCCACAACCGCTGATTTTTACGCTGGACAAAACCGCAAAACACCCGTAGCATTCTCTCCAGGCACAGAAAACATGCTTCACACGCTTCAGAAGGCCAGAGTGCTAAACTTTGAGATGGAAACGGCAATCCTGTATGTTTTGGCAAGCCTTTTCGGGTTGAGGGCAGCCTCCGTGTGCGCAGTCTACAGCAATCGCGTTACGGGTGAGTTTATGAGTGGAGCAGGAGAGGAGAACGCCATCAAAATCGCAAACGAAACCGTCAAAATTCTAAGCGAGTGGGACGCGCTCAAGAGAAGAGAGAAGAAGCGGTGGCTGTTTCCTTCGCTCATGCGCTTAAAATGACAGGAGAGCAATGAACAGAACAGGCTTCTTGCCTCCTTCGTTCATTGGATAAAAGCTAAAAGGCGCAGTTCAGAAGTTCTAAACAGTGCCGGGGTGGCGGAGCGGTTATCGCGCTGGCCTCGAGATCATTCGCGAAGAAAAAGGGCCCAGATGGATGATGACAAGTGAGCCAGTGGGCCTTTGGGCTCGCAGGGGTTCGAGTCCCTTCCCCGGCGCCATTTTCTCATTAGGAACCTGTCTTAGGCTAGTTCTGAGCGCGCGCTTAACTAGTTTTGATCTTAGCTTTGATTGAGTTAAACCGAGGGCCTGCACCTAGAATCTGTGGATTACTTGATGCCAAGCTGTTTAATGGAGCACCGTTTTTCCCAGTCAAAGGTCTCGGCGACCACAGGACTCCCTTGGAGACGTTTTCGGTTGTGATTGCTTCGACAGTCAGTTCTCCTAACTCGTTGAAAATGGTGACGTCATCTCCGTTCTCTATCCCAAGTCTGTCTGCATCAGCAGGATTGATCCACACGATCTCTGGGATGGGACCGTAAACGTCTCTGAACTGGCTGTGGGTCCAATTAGGGAGAGAGCTGTTCAGTAGGGTAAACCAGCTTTCATTCTCGTTGAGTGGCAGCTGCGCTGGCAGGGGACTCACACCTATTTTAAAAGCTCTTGAAGAGTATAGTTCGATCTTCCCTGAGGGCGTCTGATACTCATTCGTAGGCCGCTGTCGGAGTTTCATCGCCTCCCCTTTGAGTAGGTCTTCGAAGCGTCCGTTTTCAAACGACTCTGCCGTAGCCTTTTGAAGGGCTTGCCATGGGTCCTCAAACACCCAAGACTCACGGCAACTCAACCTCTCAGCAAGCTGTTGCATGACCCAGATTTCGTGCTTACACTCTCCAAGCGGCTCAATCGCTTTTGTGGATAATCGAGTGTACGGGTGATGGTCAGAGAAATTCAGGTCAGACTTCTCCAGATACGTGGCCGCCGGTAGAACAACATCCGCGAGTTTCGCGGTCTCGGTCCAATGCGTTTCATGAACAACCACAAACACGTCTTCTCTTGAAAGACCAGCTCGTACCGCGTTCTGGTTTGGAAGCGTTGAAGCGGGGTTGGAACCCTTGATGAAAGCGAACTTGAACTCACAAGAGCTTAATCTCGAGCCCACCGAAACCTGCTCAACGACTTTCGACTTTTTGCTGCTCATTTTGCTGCCGTTCATATAACCCCAATCAATGAATCGGCCTCTAGAGTCACTGTAATGGAACCCACGATGCTGTCCTAGTAAGGCCGGTAGTAAACTCACAGCCCTAACGGCCTCTGCGCCATGACTCGACTTGTTTAACCCCAAACCTATCATGAAGCACACAGGAGGTTTCTCCACGAGTAGCTCACATAGCTCCTCAACTTTTTTCCACGCGAGGTCTGTTGCACTTTCCACGCGAGCATGTGTCCAGCTCTCTGCCTCTTCCCTGAATTTGCCGTATCCAGAAGTCCATTCTTCAATGAATTTCTCAGCCAGTTTATCGTGTTCAATGAGCCATCGCGCTATTCCGTAAGACAATGCTACGTCGCTGCCTGGGCGAGGGCTAACCCAGAGGTCGCAGCATTCTGAGGTCTCGCTCTTTCTAGGGTCAATAGATATCAACGTTGCACCTTTTTCCTTCCGTGCTCTCAGCGAAAGGGCCCAAAGGTGAGGAGAACTGACTCTTGCGTTGTTTCCCCAAAATAGGATGGCTCCGAAATTAAGAACTTTTTCAAATCCGAGACCGTATGTGAGCCCGTAGTGGAGTCCGATTCCAGTGTGCCCAGATGTGCTGCAGAGAGCGCCGTCCGTAACCGTCACGCCTAACGCGCGCCATAGTCTTTGGGAGAACTGCCAGCTAAGACATCCTTGGTTACCCGCATAATCATAAAGCAAAACCGATTCATTGCCGTAATTCTCCAGGGCACTAGTCAATTTTTTGGCAACCAGTTCCAGAGCGTCTGACCAAGAAACTCTCTCAAACTTGTTTCCATTGTTGACGTGAGGATAAAGAATGCGGTCTTTGCTATATACCCGCTTGGGGTCTCCCAATCCTCGGGGACACAGAAATCCCTGAGTTATCGGGTTTTCTTTGCTGCCCCTCGTGGATACGATCCTGTCACCTTCAACGATGACGTCAACAAAGCACGTGTCTGGACAATCCCGGTGACACACAGTCTTTACAACATTGGTTGTTTTCTTGGGCTTGACTGACAAAGCCGTCTCCTTCTCGGTTGGTCACGCTTTCATAGGCAGATGAAGGAGATTCATATTAAACCTTCCTAGATTTTCGAGGCTCTTGCGCAACAGACAAGTTGCGCTCGCTCGAACTCTGTAAACAATGAGCTTGGAGAACGGAGGCCAAGCAAGCCAATGGGCCTTTAACTTGCAAGGTTCGAGTTCCTTCCCCGACGCCATTAGCTTGCGCTGCGGTGAAGATTGCAAAACGTTTAGCAGTGATTCATTTTTCTGGTTCACAACCCATATTAGATTCATAACAGAGAACGTGTTTGAGGGTTCAATCTTGACTGAAATCGTGTGCGATGAAAAGGTAGTCATATCGGCTGAACCAGCACTTGCGAACGAGAGAATAGTGGAAAGGAAGACCATCGTCTACGAGACTCGTGTTGACCCGACCGTGATAAAGGTGGCCGGGGAGAAACTCAAGGATCAGCTGTTCACTAGATTTGGATTCTTGAAGCCTAAACCAGAAGAGATTCAATTCGTTTCCATCGACAAGTACTACGAACCCTATACGATGATCAATGGAAAATACGCGATTGATTACTACCGCAAGTGCGTTTACTCAGTTAAAGTGGACAAGGAAGTCTTAGAAGTTGTTCTATTGAATCAAAAGTTTGAGCCCGAACAATCGACGGATTCCTCTGCCAAAGACCATAATGTGATTAGGCTCGAAGGAGAAGAGAGATTAAGGAATGAGGTCAAAGCCTCCCTTATCCTAGACCGGTTTGGACGAGACGTCACGCTTGAAAAACTCCCATCCGCTCCTTCAGAGAGAAATCCTAAGAAAATACTAGCACAATACAGCGTGGAAGAAATCGCTTCGAACGCAGATTTAGACTTCATAAGATCAAAAATAGTCAACCGCCCAAGGGACATAAATCGGCTTGTCAATGAACTCTTTGAAGTTGACGAGCGAGTCGTAATCTACACTCCAAGATTCAGAGTCCTCTACAGAAACGCAAAAACAGGCGAGCAAAAAACTGTGGAATTTGACGGTGTCACAGCTGAAAGAATCCAACAGAGCAAGAGCACAAGTTCACATGACGCTCTTCCTGTTCCTCCTCCGCCTCCTCCACCGACATAAACGCGGCCTTGTCCATTTCTTGAGACTAGGTAAGCAAAGAAAAAGATGAGAACGTCGCCGGCCGCAATCAGCAGCGGCAATGTTCGTATATCATTTTTCTTTATGAGCGCATTCCATGCAGATAGCGATTATCTTCACATTCTGAAGCGATTGCGACAAGGACGTTAAACCTTTTGCCACGACCGTCACGTAACCCAAGGGTTTCCCACACTTTTGGCATCCTACTGGCTTGGCATCACTCATATCCTTCACTACGATACAATTCTCTACCCATCCCTTTAACTGGTTTCTGGCCTGCTTTTTGCATTTCCGTTTTTGGGCCCTATTCCTTATGCACACAGAGCCAACACTGTCATCTGAGAAATTCTCGAACCACTTCTCTTGAAACGCAAAAATAGGGTTTCATCCACTCATATTTCCTGAGAACTTCCAAATGCTGTAAGAGAATGTTGCACTCGCCCTTTCTCACAAGGAGTATCTCTCGATCAGACGCATACTTCTTCTTGAGTCTGCCCGCAGTAGAGGTTGCATGTACAACGATGAAAGGAGGGATCTTGAGATGTTCTCTTGTGGCCTTTGAAATCAGGGTCACATCAAACGTGGCAATAATTCGACGGACATTCACTTCAATACCCAGTTCTTCAACAGCTTCCCTTTCTGCCGCTTCTTCAATCGACTCATTCTGTTCTGTTCCTCCGCCAAGCAAAAACCATAAACCACTTCGAGGATCTGTCACAACTGCAAATCTGTCACCAAAATCCACCAGCAGGGTCACTCGAGCTGACCTGTTTGACCATGGTTTCGTCCATACAGAAATGCCTGCTGATTCCATCTCAATGTTCAGTTCACGGGTTGACATCATCTCTGTACCAGTTAATGAGTAAGAAGTTCCTATTTGATAACTTGTTAGGCTGTATAATTACCATCATCAAGCAAGAGCATAAGTGGCGTCCTGAACTGTGTTGTTGGTAGTCCGGAGTATGTTCTAATGTCGGTTTGGATTGTCGGAGCTAAAACTTCATTATACCCTGTTATGGGAAAATGTCAGAGTTGAGTTTAAAATGATTCTAAAGTTGCCTGTAGAATATTGTTTGGCTTAGTTTAGATCTGGCATGTTATCTTTGAGCTTGTTGACAACTGGGGTCAAGTCGAAGTTGAGATCGTCCAACCTAGATTCTTAAGCATGTTTTCCAGTATCTTCAGACTCTTAAGAGCAACTTCCCTAGGGCGAACTTCGAGGGTGAAGTGAACATCTCTAGGCAACAACAGTTTTAGATAGCGACAGAAATCGATTTTTCCAACTCCAAGGACATCATGTGAATATTTCCCTGGTTTTTGATCGTGAAGATGGCATTCTCTCACCTTATCCAAGTTGGCTATCAAGAAATCCTCTATTTCACGGATCGGCTTCCCTGCATCGGTATGAGTTTTGGGTATGTCCCAGCATAAGGAGAGACCTGTAGTAGGAAGGAGTTCTTTCAAGACGTCCATGGCAATTCCGCTTAGCCGATCGTTTTCAACGCAGATTAGGACTTTTCCACGAGAGAATTCAACTAGTTTAACTAGACTCTCTGTTACAGCCTTCTTGTACAGTGACCAGTGATCCCCTAAGTAGGTACCTTTTCTCCCTGCAAAAACGAAATCGTATGGAGGGTCTATGTGAACTGTGAATCTTTCGGCTCCAACGTCCTGAGCAAAGTCCAAGCATAGTTTCATTCGGTCGAGGACAGCTTTTCTTACATCTGGATAAAGAGTTCCAAGATTCAGGTAGTCACTTGGTCCATGGAATGAGATGGACACGCCTTTTGACATGGCGAAGTCTCGAATATGGCGCCTTTCCGATTCGCTAAAACGCTCTGGAAAGAACCGCGGGATCATAAGATCAGGAACGATGTAGCCAAAGCCATGGTGACTTGCAAAATCTATTGCATCGCAAATAGTAACATCGTACACCACATGATAACCGAAACGCTTCCAAGTTACTTCTTTCATACCGCATCAACCATAAATGATTCCATTCAAATCGCCCGAGAAGGACGACAGAAAATCAGTTGTTCAAGAAACTATAAAAATGTCGCACAAGAAATCCGGTTGAGACTTTCGTTTCTGGCAGCTAGGTATAGCCTCTCGAACGAGAGAGCGAGCGCGCGCGCAAATTCGGCGTCAAAATTATTTGTCCGAAGATTCTTTAATGCTTCTTCCATTTGAGCTTCCAACTTCACACAGCACAGTCAGCATTGTATGACCAGTCGGCAGCCTTCATTTAGTTTTTCGATGCTGCTCCTGAACCCCAGCAGTTTGTAGGCATGAGGATAGATGATAGAGCATATGTGATCGCAGAAGTAGTCAGAGGGCAAACCTTCACGGTGTTGATTACTCATCAATCTGATTGGGCATTTCTCCACGATGCCGACGTATCCCTCAACGTCCAATTTCTCGACTTTTCTTCCTACCCATGCCTTTTCTATTTTAGCCTCAAATTCAAGAAAGTCTTGTTTAGATTTTGCGACTAGGTTTCTCCTGTCTGCTGACGCGCCAGTTTCTGCCCAGAATCTTGCAAACCTCTCAAGTTCATTTATGCCATAGTTTTTCGAGAGATAATGGGTGATCAATAGGTAGGCTCCAAACTCAAAAGACTTTCTTAGTTTGAGCTCCTCTTCGGGTGAGACTGTCATTTCTTTGTTCATTTGTGACACAAGAGAATAATATTAAAAGGTGTATCAAAAGATTTTGTGATGGTAGCGGTTTGACTATCGAAGTTCGAAGGGATCCTATGAAAAAGTTGTATGTTTGCGGAAGTTTCAGGTTCACTCGTGAGATGGAAGGATTGGAACGTGAGCTCAAAGAGGAGAACATCGAATTTCAGATATCAAAGAAAACGGACAGTCGCGGGATCTTAGGATGCTTGAAAAAAGTCGATGATGCAGATATCGTCTACGTCGTTAATCCACAAGGTTACATTGGTAAGAGCGTGTCCGTTGACATAGGATACGCCTATGCAAAGAAGAAGTCAATATGCGTCATGCACGCCGTAGATGACCCCCCAATAATGAACTTGATAAGCGATGTCCTATCTCCGAAAGCTTTAATCGACTTTCTCAAGGAAAGCATTCCTAAGCGACACTGAACCGAGCCAACCACTAGGATAGGCGACTGTAATTGCTTGAAGGCAGGAACGTGAACTTGAGGCTCATGGAGAAAGACGACGTAGACTTCGTCGTGCAGTTGCGGAACGATATAGACTCCAATGCGTATGTTTCTGTAAAACAGATATCGAAAACAGAAGCAATGAAAGAGTTTGACAATCCTACACCGTTAGCACTGATAACCGAAAGAACATGCTTCATCATTGAGAAAAAAGACGGCACAAGAATAGGTTACATGGTGCACTGGATCGTTCAGCCCTCAAAGCACGTGGAAATCGGGTATTCTATGCTTCCCAGCGAAAGGGGGAAAGGCTACTGCTCTGAAGCCGTTCAAATAATGGTGGATTACCTGTTTCTCTCCAAGGATATTGTGCGGATTCAGGCAGGAACTGACGTAAGAAACAAAGCTTCACAAAAAGTCTTGGAAAATACAGGCTTCGTAAAAGAAGGCATAGTCCGCAAATCGGCCTTTAACAAAGGAGAATGGTTCGACGGTTGCATATACAGCACTCTTCGAGAAGAATGGAAAAAACCTAGGATACTCACAAAGAAGCTTACTCATTAGGAGCCGATGTTTATGGAACTAAAGGATTTGTTAAGGTTCATAGAAGTAGAAGATGAAAAACTGAAAAAAAGGTATGGTAGTTTGTCCAATAAAGAGGAGGTGATTCTTGCTAGAACTGTGAAGTTAGGCGAAGAGTTTGGAGAACTCTGTGAAGAGGTTCTGGCGTACAACTCGTTGCAGAGAACACAGAAACTGGATAACCACAACAAAGAGAGTCTCCGAGAAGAATTTGCTGATGTAATAATCACAGCGCTTCTGCTCGCAAAAAGCATGAACGTTAATATTGAAATGGCGTTAGAAACGAAAATGCAGAGACTCAACCAAAGGGTTTGAACTCACTTTTTTGGAGATTGGAATTTATGAAAATCCGAGAACCAAAGGTTCTCTCGCGAGCCGTCCTATTCAAATTGCTTCAGTAGGCAGTGAGAGAGTCGAACTCTCGCCAAGTATAAGCGAGGGCTACTGGTGTCCGCGGCTTTACAACAAGCGCGGTGCGTTCAAGGTCGTTTTTCAAAGACTTATCTGCGCGGAAGCTCAGTCTCAACTATAGGGTTGTCCATTATATGGAAGAACTGAGACAACTTGTGCATCAAGCCGTGGAGGTGTGCATGGGTATCAAAGAGGGGGAAAACGTTTGGATCCATAGTTGGGACCATACGACCGATCTTGCTTTTGACATAGCTTTTGCTTGCCGACAATCTGGAGCACAACCGTTTGTCACTCTTTTAACCGAAGATTACTGGATGCGTTCTCTTGTCGAAACTCCTAGGGAACTCTTGGAAACCCTCCCTTCTCATCAAGCTGCTGCACTGGAGCACACAGACGCATTCATCTTTATGTTGGGTCCGAAGAGTCCTATTGATTGGGACAGAATTCCGCCTGAGAAACGAGGACTTGCCAACGTCTGGTACAGTGATTCTAACAAGTACTTGGACAGCTGGAGGAAGATCGCTCAAGAAAACTCCATTCGCATGCTAGGAATTGAGTATTGCCTGGCCACAGAAGAATGGTCGCAGGCTTGGGGTTTGGATCATGCGAGATGGAGAAGAGTGATGCTTGCGGGTTGTCTCACTGACCAACGCGAAATCGCAAAAAAAGCCGCTGAACTGGCCAGGATCATCCGCGACAGTCACGAGGTGAGTGTTCGAACACCCTCTGGCACAAACCTCAGATTCGAGCTAGCTGGACGCAGACCAATCATTGGCGACAGTATAGTTAGCGAGAAGGACGCAGCTGAGGGTACCGTGAAGTTTCTACCGTCAGGCTTCGTGGAGGCGGCTGCAGACGAGGATAGTGCTGATGGAAAAGTAGTTTATGACTCGCCGATCTTGGTTCGAGGAGCAAAGAGGATTGAAGGATTGACTTTGAAGTTTAAGCATGGAAAACTTGCCAAATACTCCGCGCGAGTCGGAGTTGAAGCCTTCAGGAAGTATTTAGATTCAGCTGGAGGCGATGTGGACAAGTTTGGATTCTTCGGAATAGGCCTCAATCCTGGCTTGAAGCACGGCTTTACTCAGGACGACAAGGTCTTAGGCGGATTCACTTTAGGGATCGGGGGCAATGAAGACAAAGGAGGAAGGAACCAGACAACTGGAAATCGTCACTGGTGGGCCTCGATGACTCGGGCGACGGTTCAGATTGATGATAAACTCGTGCTTGAGCACGGTTTAGAAACCTTTTGAAAGCGAACGTAGGAGTCAGGGCCTGTTAGCGCGCATACGTGTTCCTAGATTCGTTTTTCAAGCCTGACGGAGGTGAGCTAAGCTGGACATGCGGGTGGGCTTTGAATCATATTTGGATCATATCACTGACCGGGGGTAGGAGCTGTCAGAGCACAAGAAGTGACCGCGCGCGCTGCTGCTGGAACCATGCTAAAATCCGAAAATTATAGGGTTTTAACGCTAGCCATTTTGCTCAAATTGCTTTGGTAGGCCTTGGGAGTTTCGAACTCTTGCCTTGATCGCGAGCGCATTCTAAGCTCGGTATTTGAACCCATTTGCGTATGCGTACGAGTAGACTAAAATATTGCGTAGAAATTCCGGGTAAGCAAGGACAATATGCTTAGAGCTCCCTTGAATGCCATGTGTTTGTTATGAAGAGAGTAGTTCTGGATTTGGGATGTGGGAGTAGTTTCCAAATTATTGAGATTTTGAAAGACAGTTTAGACGCATGGATAATTGGTGTTGATTGGGATTTTTCATTTTGTAGGAAAAGCAAAGAGAGAGCGAGGGAACATGGGGTCGATGCAGAGTATGTATGTTGTGATGCAGGTTTGTTGCCATTTCAAGATGAAATCTTTGACGTCATATACGCGCTAGACAGTCTCAGATGTCTTAAAGGGCATCAACCTCAGCAATTCATTAAAGAGGCTTACAAAAAGCTAAGACACGGTGCAGAAATGCATATCGCTGGCCTGGATAAAGTCAGTTTTCGACGTAAAGACTTGCCAGTCTTCAAAGACCTCTCGTTACCATTCAATTGGAGTTCCTATATTCCGCAGAACGGAAGCTCTCCGTTCATATCAGAAGAACCTTCAGAAAAAGAACTCAACGTATATAGAAGACATAAGTATGTAGGAATTCTAAAAGAAAAGACAGTGCGCGAATTTTTGTGGCAATGCTATTTGGAACCCGAAAGTACGTGGGAGACGAAAAAAGAAGGAGCCTTTACATATCATTTTTATACTATTACGGCAAGAAAATCAGCTTCGAATTAAGAAACAAATTCAGTCAAAACTAGGTTTGCTCCTATGTTATCAATATTATTTCAAAAGAAAACGTTTGACGGGCTCACGCTAAGAGTAACTACCTCAGTTTGAATCTGTCGCTAAATATACTGTGGCGATAACAAGCTTTGACGCATTTTCCGCACACTTCACCTTCCAACCCAAGCTGGACAATATACTTTCTACAGCTTTCCCCATAGTTTTCGAGCCTATCCCTATTTCCTAGAAATGAACACGCTTCAAGACAAGCTTCGCATTCTCCACACGTAAATTTGACTTTTCTTCCATGGATCAGCGGGAGATTCACGATGACTGATGCAAATCGCAATGCGCAGCTAAATTTCTCATTAACGATAAGCTCATTCTTGCCCCGCCACCCTAAACCAGCTTTTTCAGCTATAACCCTGTGAGAGACAGTCATCTCGTAATACTCTTCAACATTGTTTACAGCAATTCCCTCCACCGTCGCGGGTATGAAGATGCCGTCAAAAACATCCGCAATGTTCTTAGAAATATCGTTCAAAAATCTGTTGAGCTTGTGATACTCCCTTACATACACGTTCCACGCATCTTTATCCGCAGTTCCATCGCCGAGTCTGACATCAATACGATCAATCGCGTTTCCAGGATATGCTATTCCTATGCAGATTATGGATCCATTTTTACGAATATCTCTGTAACGTTCACCACAAAGATCCTTCAATCTGCTTCTTTGAACGGGATTCAACCCATCATGTACCTTCTCAAATGCAGCCGCTCCAATAACTCCATCGTAGCCTATCTTGGCCAGCTCTTCGCTGAAAAAAGTCTTCGCTCTTTTAGAATTCTGTGCTCTTTCCACATGTGCTTCTTCTGTCAGAAGAACTATAACCTTTTCTTTTACTCTGCTAAAGGTTTAGTTGCATTTCTAAATACTTGACCAAAGGCGGTGGAAAGTCCCCTCGCTTCACAGAAGTAACGAGTTTTTGCAATTCTATTCGTGACTTCTCATATAGCTGTTTTTCAATCCATCCTTTTTCTAGAGCGTTTTCTAGCTCTTCTTCATCAAGAACCTTGTATCTGAGGTCAGGAGAAACCCATAGGTCAAGAAACAAATCAGTAATTTCCACAACACCGTCTTCTAACAGACGAGGAGGAGTGATAATATCGCAATAGTATCCAGTGTGTTTCCCATCCAAGTCCCTTATCTTGCCAACACTAAACCATTTTCTCATCATCTCAAAGTATACAATCTGATAACCGGATGCCATTACAGTTTTTCCATCAAACACGACCGAGTTGGCGGACCTAATCTGAGATTTGCCAACAATAATCTCTTTTGACCTGTAAACTAGATCGTCATGCAAATCCAACACATTGTCGGGCAATCTAACATATCGCAAGTGAAATCTCATTTGCTTTCCTTTGAAAGGCTCAAATGGTCTTCAACATAAAATGCTTTCGCCAAGGCAATCTGGAGCAACATCAAACCTACAAAATAGGCCTTTTGATTATGCGGAAAAGTTATAGCTGAACAATGAACTCCTTATTGAAGGAGTCAAGGCACATTGTTTGTTTCATCCATGATTGTTCTACCAGAGCCAAACTGTGCTGAAAAGCCATTAATCAGCCCACAGCAATCTATTCGAATGATTGCTAAACGTTCACACTTGCGACTCAAAGATTTGAAAGTGCCGAGATGCATTTTACTTTCTTTGAGCGTTGGCGCAACCCAGCCTCTGATTAAAGAAACGAAGGCGAAAGAGGTCGCTTGGATTTACAAAGCTCGGCCTCTATATGTTGGAGACGTTTCTGGCATTCCGGTTGGAATAATATGGGCGGCACCAGGAGCACCATTGGCAGCCATGGTGATAGAAGACTTGATCGCCTGCGGCGCAAGACTGTTCATCGGAGTAGGACTGTTGGGCGCGATTCAGCCCAGCATAAATGTTGGAGATTACGTTGTTCCATCATCAGCGGTGAGAGATGAAGGAACCTCATACCACTACCTTCCAAAAAACGTTGGGGCTCTTTCGAACAAGGGAATTATTCGTGCCCTCAAGGATTCATGCGAAGAATTCAGAGTAGGATATTATGTAGGGCCCATTTGGACTACCGACGCGCCTTATCGTGAGACGAAATCAGAGATTGAATATTTTCAACGAAAGGGAGTTCTGGGGGTTGACACAGAATCCTCTGCAATTTTCTCTCTTGGCATGTGCCGCAGGGTCAAAGTAGGATGCATGTTGGTAGCTTCGACTAACCTGACTCGGTCAAAAGCCGCCACCATTGGGTTCTATAACGAAAGGCTGGAAGACGCCATGCTCAGAGCCGTAAGGATTTGTGCAGAAGTCATCAGAAGCCTTCAGTATACACGGTAAGAAAGCTTCTGAGCCTTTCTATCAAAACAGAATGGAAAAATGAATCAGATTTGGTAGCTTGAGAGCGCGCTAATGCTAGAGACTTCTTATCTTGGAGATTCACTGCCTCTTTGCCATTTCATCTATCTTTCTGTTTAGAGCCTCAGATAAATTAATGTTGAAAACCTCGGAAAGAACAAGCAAATCCAGCATTGCCTGAGCAATCTCTTCTTTCAAGTTGCTTTCCTCGTATTCTCTCATTGGCAGGTTTTTGTTTACCAATTGCCGAGCTATTTCACCAATCTCCTCCGAGAGATGAAAAAACACAAGCTCGGGCGTAAGCTCAACACCCAGCTCCGTAACCCGCTCTTTCTGAAGTCGGAAAACCCTCTTGCTAAATTCAACGATGTCCATGCCTGTCATTCTATTGCAACAGAATATTAGTATTCTCTTGGTGAGCACCTGCCACCTTTTCTTGGTAACGCAGAAAATCTAGAACACTGCCAGGGAGACCCTGACTTCATTCACTGAGTCTCCTACTGAGAATCTTGGTTTTTGGTATCGCGCGCCTTAGATGACTCGCCCGTGACGGATTTGATAGATGATATTTAGTCTTTAGAAGCGTTTATTAACTTTCTTTGCCTGTTGACCGGAACTCGATTTCACGATTCTTTCGCTTCTGTTTTGTTCAGAGCTTCTATGGCCTGTTTTTTCAATTGACGTATTCTTTTCACTTGTTGCCGTAACCTTGTCAAAGAGGTCGTTTCTTGCCGCAAAGGTTTAATTTTTCCTTGTCTAGATTTACCTGCGAGAGTGTGTCTAGTTGAAGGAACCTTTTGCCGACTTTGTTAAGGCTAAGTTAGAGCCCAGAACTCTACTGATTACATGTGGACTCCCAGGGACCTGGAAAACAGAGACCTCAGAGGAGATCTCAAAAATCAAGGGATATCCCATCCTTCGAACCGATTTGATTCGACTGGAGGTTCTCAAGAAAGAGGACATTTTTGACGAAAAGGTCGCATCAAATATGAGCAAACGAGAGCTCGTCTATGATGAGACGTTTCGCCGAGCAGAAGATCTTGCAAAGACGGGAAGAGGCGTAATATTGGATGCTACTTTTGTAACCCAAGAACTGCGAAGACGTGCTGCTGCGATTGCTGCAAAGCACAACATGACTTTTGCCATACTTCAGACTCACTGTTCTGAAGAAGTGTCAATTGCAAGGATTTTGAGAAGAACCAAAGAGAACTACGAGTCAAATGCCTTAACCAGAGAAGCTTATCTTAACAACAAGAAGAAGTTTGAGCCCGTTGACCTGGATGATTTGAAAAAGAGATACCCGGAACTCCGAATATTACACTTCACAGTCGACACTGAGTATGACCATACTGAGGATTGGTACATAATCGGGATGGAAAAAAGGTAGATGGACCCCGTTTTATGGTAATAGATTTGCATATTCATTCAAAAAGCTGTTCTGACGGAAACTTCACTGTTGAAGAAATTGTTAAGGAAGCTAAAACCAGAAAAATCGGGTTAATGTCGATCACAGATCACGACTCAATTGGCTGTCAAGAAGAAGCCATGGCTTTGGCAAAGAAAAATGGAATCCGCTATGTTGTTGGAGTTGAATTGAATGTAACCTTGTTGGACGCCAATTATTCGAAGGGCAAATTAGTGTCTCTAGATTTCTTGGGTTATCAATTTGGCACGAAGAATAAGGAGTTAAGTGACAAGCTGATAAAAATCGCACAATATCGAGAGGAAAGAGCGGCGAGGATTTTGGACAAGATTAATGCAGAGTTTGAAAAAGAAGGACTCGAAAAATTAACCAAAAACGATTTGGGCGAGATTCAGAGTTCCGTTGACGGAGTTATTGGAAGGCCTCACATAGCAAACTATCTTGTTAGAAAGGGAGTTGTCAAAACAGGACAAGAAGCTTTTGACAGGTATCTTGTGAAATGCGATGTTCCCAAGTTTCCTCTTTACATCGAAGATGCTTCGAGACTTGTGAGAAATGCTGGAGGATTAGTAGTTTTGGCTCATCCTAACGATCCTCATGGGACCTCACTTGCAACCCTGACCAAATCTCTGCGAAAGCAGACGGACATAATAGAAGAGTTGTTCTTAGGATGCATTGATGGCGTAGAGTGTTGGCACTCTAGAAATGACTCCGCAACGACGAATCATTACATAGAGTTTGCGAAGAAGCATGGACTAATCATGACTGGTGGAAGTGATTGCCATCAAAAGCCTATCCTGATGGGAACGGTGAAGGTCCCAGAATTTGTAGCTGATCAATTCAGCTTTAAGTGAACTTCAGATGATTCGAACCGTGTCGGGTTAATACCAGACTTGATTTTTATTAACCAGAGCGCGGACCGTGCTTCATTACAACGAAGGCATCAAGTCTTTTCGTTGACAGAGGATGCGCATCTCAAAGGCTTGTGGTCTATCCCTGAATAACACGCTACTACTGGCAATCAGCCATCTGTCTCTTGAAGAAATCTCATAGCAAATGGTAAACCACGCGCACCCTGTCGAGTTTTCTTTTGGCTTGTCAAAGAGTTTCCGCGTAAGCGGACGCTAGTTGGAAGTATGCCTTTGCTTCTCTCATTGCTCCTCTCTTTTCTCCACTAGTTACACTGGTGTCTTCAAGTTTGAAACTGGCAACTTTTCCTCGCACGTAGGCTCGGTAGCATTTATAGAAAGGAAGAATCTTCATCAACTTTCGGTCTCCAGAATATTCGACATATCTCTTGACGAAAAAGTTAGACAGATCGGTTCGTCCTTTGAAGTCTAAATCCATAGCTAAGAAGGCGATGTCGGAGGCAACGTCAGAATACCTAAATCTTTCGTTAAATTCAATCGCATCGAAGATGTAAATTCGGTCTGCCAAGAAGATGTTACCCGAATGAATGTCCCCGTGACAGTCTTTGACTCGGCCCTCCTCAGCCCTATTCTGAAAAAAGGACATAGTTCTCTTCATGAAATCGTTGACTCTTTCACGGACTAGCTTGAAATCCTTCGTTGATATCGTTTTGCCGACAAATCTCGAAGTCTGATCGAAATTTTCCTTCCAATTGGTTTCTATTATCGCCAAGGAACCGAACTCGCTTATCCTCTTGTTCGTTTCCGCCTTTGAATGGAATTCAGCGATGATCTTCGCTATTCTGTCAATAAGCTCATTATCCACTTTGTTCTCTTCGAGTAACTTGTTCATCATCTTTTCCTGAGGCATCCTCTTCATCTTCACAGCATACTCGACAGTTTGTCCTTCGCCCCTGATTTTAATCACGCTTGATCTGTTGATGGGAACAACTTCAAGATACATGCCTTCACACAAGCGTTTGTTGAGCTCTAGCTCTCTTTCGCAGAAGAACCGCCTCTTTTCGAGCGTTGTGAAGTCCAGAAATCCAAGATTCACAGCCTTCTTCACTTTGTAGACAAAGTTACTGGTTAAAAAGACGAAGGATATGTGGGTCTGGGTCAGTTCAATTCTACCTGGTTGCTCATCATAAGCCTCAGGTTTCATTAAAGCTTCTACAACTTCCTTCTGAATAGACATTTACTGGGTTTGCTTCCTTTAGACCAGTTGACAACCTTTCTGTCGCTGATAGAACAATAATTAACCATATAGGGCTTTCCAGTAGCGCGCATGCCTGTTCCGAAAATGGTCAAAAATGGTTTTAATTCCGTCTGTTGAATTCCAGAAAGGCTTGTTGCTACAAGGAAAACATGGGCTGTGCGAAGTTCGACAATGTTTCTAAATCCCAAAAGAAGAATAAAAGCCATTTTTGGCCAATTTAGGAACACGCATGCGCGCTAGACGGATTCATACCTGCTTTACTCATCTACTTGCTCGGCTTTGATACAAAGCAACTATCTTTTATGAGAAATCTCCAAGGCAAATGCTTCCATTCCTTTGCATAGTCCACGTTAACCCTTGTTGTTTGAATGACCTGTTTCTCATTTACCGTCACACCTATCTCAATGCATAAAGGTGGAACACACAAGTCTGTACCATTTTGCTTTTTCGATATGCCCATGGCAATACAAAGCTTGCCTGGGCCATTGGCTAAACTGAATATCCGACTTCTGGCAGGACTCCTCCTTCTGATCATGAGTTCAACACCCTCTATCGGCTCTAGCGCTCTAACCAAGATTGCCTCCGGTTTTCCAACAAGGCTTCCGCTCGTGACGTCAAAACAAAAATACATTCCATAAACTTGATAGATGTATGCGTGTCCCTTGGGCCCGAACTGAACTTCTGTCCGCCGTGTCCGGAGATTGTTGTAGGCATGAGATGCCTTGTCCTCTGGACCCATGTAGGCTTCTGTCTCAACGATTTTGCCTATTGTGGTTCCTTCTGTGTTCTCATGAACAAGGAATTTTCCAAGGAGCTCTTTCGCAACAGTTAATGTGTCTCTTTCATAGAATTTTCTGCTCAGGATCATCTGTGACAGTGAGGAGTTGAATCATAATAAATTCTTATCGCCCAAATCCCTCTGCCTTTCACACGCGAAGCTGGATGTCTCATTAATGCGGTGGCAGCAAATACGTTCGACAACATTCTCTTGAGCTAACGCCCTGCTTTCATGATAGCTAATGCCTTCAAAGGTCTCTTTTCTTGTGGTATGTTCACAACCATCACGGCCATCTTCCTAATGGCTTCTTCTGCTGCAAGTCGGGCCTCTTTTCTGGTTTCATATTCTCCTTTAAGCTCAATCCAGGGCAGGGTTTCGTCAACTCTTATCAACACGGTGTACAAGCCTTGACGCCTCTGAACGAGAAGTTGGTTGCAGCCATTAAAACGATTATGAATTCTGAATAATGACCCTAGATCAACATGCGATGGAGAACGAAAAACACCCGTTCCTTACCAAGGATACTGATTCTCCCTGCACTAGTACTATAAGGAGCAAGATCTGATTGTTATCGATGGTCCATTATGCACAAAAAGAAGCAGAGTGCCAAAGAAAACAAGTTTGCATGTCCGAATTCGTCGTGTAGTCTGGTCTTTTCGAAGCCTGTGAAAGTCAGGAACGTTGGTTCCGAAGATTCACAATGTTATGATGCCTGTCCACATTGTCTGACCGCTATCATCATAGAAGAAAGCGTTCCAGTTGTTGACGCGAAGCCTGGTGCAACGGTTGAGGATAATAAAGGACAGGAGGCTATCGTGAACAGCTCGGAAGAGGGGAGGACAAGGCCATCAACAGCTGTGCAGTGTGCGTACCATCTTGGATACCTGAATGAGCGGTCAAAGAATGAACAGATACCTGAAGATTGCATAGTTTGTGAAAACGTAGTGAAGTGTATGCTCAAAGCTGTCAACGGTTAAGATGGCTGTGGACAAAAGGTTCGTTAGCTGACTTTAACCTTTTTGGCCTGCAGAAAGAATCTGAACGATGATAGGCTTCTTCTGGAATAAAAAAACTGGGCGTCTTGGCTATTCTTCGCCTTTTTTCTTCCTTTCTGGCTTCTTTGTCTCTTCCTTTGGCGTTTCCTTTGGCGTTTCCTTTGGCATCTCTTCGGCTGGTTTTTCTTCAACAGTCGGCTTCTCTTCCTTTTCCATTTCACTTGTGATCTCTTCGATCGGCTTTGGCGGCGGTGTCGTAGCCATTGTCCAACCTATCCATGCGCCTATGCCCATAATAGCGATGAACGCGACCAGAACTGGTACCGCTATGACCCAGAATTGGACAGCCGAGGTATCTATGCCGAATGCATAGTTGAGCCATCCTGGATCAAAGAGCGTAATGACGTACAGAAGGCCAACTATCGCGCAGACGATGAATATTGCTCCACCTATCGCTTGATCTTTACTAACCATTGACATCACCACATGTTAGCCATGTTTATCTCTTTAATACCTTTTAAAGTTTACCATGTCTCAACGTGAGCTGTCATGTTGTACCCAGTTCCCATGTCGCTAGATATTTTCTCTGCTCCTTCGTCAGTTTGTCAACCTTGATGTGCATAGCGTCGAGTTTCAGTTTTGCCACGTCATCATCTATTTCTTTTGGCACCGGATAGACTTTCGGCGGTAGCTTCGCTTTTTTCGCTAGGTATTCAACGCAGAGAGCTTGGTTTGCAAAAGACATGTCCATGACCTCGGACGGATGTCCTTCGGCTGCCGCCAAGTTCACAAGTCTTCCTTCGGCCAAGAGGTACAGTTTTCGTCCATCCTTAACCGTGTACTCGTCGAGGTTTGGTCTGATGTTTCTCTTTTTGGTCGAGAGTTCTTCGAGGTCTTTGAAGTCTATTTCAACGTTGAAGTGTCCGCTGTTGGCTAGAATGGCGCCGTCTTTCATCCGCATCATGTGTTCTTTCCTTATCACGCTAGTATCGCCGGTTGCCGTCACGAAAATGTCGCCTATTGCAGCCGCTTCCATGATTGGCATAACGCGGAACCCGTTCATCGCGGCTTCAAGTCCCCGTAGTGGGTTCACTTCGGTGATGATCACGTTCGCTCCCATCCCTTGCGCTCTCATCGCGATGCCTCTTCCACACCAGCCGTAACCGCAGACGACAAAGTTCTTGCCCGCTAGGAGGATATTTGTCGCTCTCAATATGCCGTCCAACGTGCTTTGGCCCGTTCCGTAACGGTTGTCAAACAAGTATTTGGTGTAAGCGTCGTTTACTGCTATTATTGGGTACTTGAGTGCACCCTTTTTCTCCATGGCTCTCAAACGAAGCACGCCGGTGGTTGTCTCCTCTGTCCCGCCTTTGATTTTCGGCAAGGCCTGTTTTCTCTTGCTGTGTAGTGTGCCAACGAGGTCTGCTCCGTCGTCCAAAGTTATGGTAGGGGCAAGATCCAATGCTTTTTCAACGCACCAGTAGTATTCTTCGGTTGTTTCGCCTCGCCAAGCAAAAACGTTTACGCCTCTCTTTGCCAGCGCTGCTGCAACATCGTCCTGTGTTGAAAGGGGGTTGGAACCGCACAGTGCAACTCTTGCTCCTGCGGCGACAAAAGTATCAACGAGCACGCCTGTTTCTTTTGTCACGTGCAGACATGCCCCAAGGGTCAAGCCCTTGAGCGGCTTTTCTTTAGCAACTCTCTCCCTAACCTGAGTTAAAACTGGCATGTGCTTTGATGCCCATTCGATCTGCAGATCTCCACTGGAAGCTAAGGTTAGATCTTTGACTTTGAACTTTTCCATAATTGTTTTCTCCATTACGTTCTGTGGCGGTTCGCTATTTAAGGCTAAGTGCGGACTGGTTCACTCTTTGGCACTTCCCCTAGTTTCTCGGCTTGTATCGCTATATTTTTAACTTGTAACTGATAACTCTTCGTTTTGGATGTGATTTCTTGCTTGAGTTGAAGGCTGAAAGGGTGGAGGAGTATCTTTCAAGCGTCTATAAGGCAGCGGTCAAGGTCTTGCGAGTCGTGCCCTTGCGCAGCGGTCAGGTTGCTGACTTGAAAGGCTTCGGGTACGGGGTGCCCTACCTTATTGAGTGCAGTGTACACGGACAAACCAAGCGGTTAGTCTTGGAGACCATGCGGCCTGAAGGCTTTGGGCATGACTACTTCTCTGATAGGGCCGCCATTCTGCTCTGGCAGCACTCCGCGTTTAACAAACTGCCTAGACACGTCAGTTCTGTTGATGTTGGCTCCTTTTCAAACGACGGAGAGACTTTGAAGTCGTTGGGAGACTGTGTCGAATTCTTCATCCTAACCGACTTTGTTGAAGGCTCACCCTACCATGATGACTTAGACCGCATCAAAGAAACTTGCAAAGTGACGGATCTAGATGAGGAACGATGTGTGGCGCTGTCTGACTATCTTGTCGAGATCCATTCGGTCAAGAAGAAGGATGCACCAGGACTCTATGTCAGGCGGATTCGTGACCTGACTGGACATGGTGAAGGCATTTTTGGGTTGGCAGACAGTTATCCCAGCAATTTAGGCTATGTTGATGAGAAGTACTTCGTTGAACTTGAAAAGAACTGTTTGGATTGGCGCTGGCGCCTGAAACACAAGGCTCACAGGCTCTCGCAAGTGCACGGAGACTTTCACTCTTGGAACGTTCTGTTCAGGCAGGGGTTAGATTTCACCGTTCTGGACCGCAGCAGAGGCGAATGGGGGGAGCCTGCTGACGACGTTTCGGCTATGACGATCAACTACCTTTTCTATTCTTTGCAGACCTTCGGAGAGATGAACGGACCCTTCGGAAGGTTGTTCATACTTTTCTGGAAGAACTACTTGGACAAGACTGGCGACGACGAGATTTTGAAAGTCATTCAACCTTTCTACGCTTGGCGCAGTCTTGTCATAGCGTCCCCCTTGTGGTACCCGAATCTGCCCCTGATTGCGCGGAAAAAGATCCTCCGCTTCGCCACCAAAGTACTCGAAGCCAGAGAATTTGAGGTTGAAAGCGTAAAGTCCTACCTAAAATAGCATTTGCGACATTTCACCGCCGGCGTTAATCCAATATATCAACGGTGAGACTAAAGTATAAATAGGGTCAAGGGTAGGGTTTCTTGGGGCAAGGGGTTCAACCTTGAGCGTAGGGTCTTTAGACGACCTGAAGAGACTTCTCAGCGAGATGGGCTATTCTCCGAACGCAGTCAGTGAAATATTGAAATGGTACAGAGAGAACAGTTCTGACAGAAAAGCATGAAGGGCATCTACGTTCTCATAATCGCAATAGACAGGAACATCAACGTAGACACTGGCGCATTAGGCAACTTGAATCTTGAAAAGGGCCTGTACGCTTACGTGGGCTCAGCCCAAAACAACTTGGAAGAACGCATCAGGCGGCATCTCAGAACAGAGAAGGCGAAGTTTTGGCACATCGATTACTTGCTAGACAACTCGCCTGTCAAGGTTCTGAAAGTCTTCTACAAAAGAGCAGGAAAGCCAAAGGAATGCAAGATCGCCAGGGAACTTGCGAAGAAGGGTTTTCCAATACGAGGCTTCGGTAGTTCAGACTGCAAGTGTGAAAGCCACCTGATCAAGGTCGAAGACTATGAGTTTTTAAGAGAACACATGAGAGAAACTGTAGTGGGGCCATCATGAAAGAAGGAGCCTCGGCTAGACCGGGCTGGTGCGTTTGGGTCACAGGCCTGCCTGGAAGCGGCAAGTCCGTTGTGTCCGAAGCTCTGCTGAAGCTTCTGGATCAGGAGAGGGTCCAAGCTCAACTGTTGTCCGTGGACGCTCTACGCAAAGTTTTGACTCCTAAGCCATCCTACTCTTCCGAAGAACGTGACACGGTCTATGCAACCCTCGTCTACTTTGCTGAGCTTCTGACAGAGAATGGTGTGAACGTTTTGATCGACGCGACTGGCAACCTTAGACGCTTCCGTGACAACGCAAGAAAGCGGATTCCAAAGTTCATCGAGGCCTATCTTGAGTGTCCAATGGAAGTTTGCATGGATCGTGAGGCCAGAAGAGGGAAGACTCACCTCGCTCCAAGGAAAATCTACTCACGGGCCCTGAAGGGTGAAACCCCAACTGTCCCCGGGATCGGGCAACCCTACGAGCCTCCTTTAAACCCTGAAGTAACGGTGAACACTGCCAAATGCTCGCCGCAAGAATCCGCAAGGGAAATACTGCAGAAGCTATTACTTGTTGAGACTGGAGAAAGAGAGTAGGCTTTCAAGCATTCTTGACGTAGTTGAAAACAGCGTCTGCTTGCTCTTTCGAGATTTTCGAGTTTCGAAGGAGTCTTTCTGCTAGCTCGGTGACCTTTGCCAAGGCGTACACTCTGTAGCCAAGCTTTCCTAGGTTTTCTGCACCGTGCTGTTCCCTGTCAACCACTACTAGGATGTTTTCTACGCGGGCCCCAAGCTGCTCGAGAGGCTTTATTGCTTCCAGCTTGGACAAGCCCTCGCTGATAACATCATCAAAGAACAGAATCCTTTCGCCTTTTGCGACTTCTGCACCTGCAATTCTTCCTGACGCGCCGTACACTTTTTCCTCTTTCCTCACCACGGTGCACGGCAGGTTCGTTCGACAAGCGATGCTCGGCAGAATCAAGGCACCTTTCAACTCGATCGAAGCTAATTTGTCTATCCTATCCTTGGCCTCAAGCATCCTAATCTTGTCTGCGGCAATGTCTGCAAGAGTGCTAAGGTCTTTGGGAGAGGAAAGCAGACATGCAAGGTCAATGTAGTATGGGCTTAGGGCCCCAGATTTGATGTGGAAAGTGCCAAACTTCAAGCAACCGGAATGATACAGGGTTCCGGCAATCTCAGAAGTAGTATCAGCCATGATCAACCCTCGTCAGGACTAGACGCACCCATATTTAATACTTGTCAGGGCGCGCACTACCGATGACATTGTCCACGTCAGGGAATCAAACCAAATGTGAGCATTGCGGAAGCACAGTGTACGCGCAGGACATCTTTGAGAAGGTAAAATCACTGATTGGATGATGTTCGAGGAGTTCGCTACGCGGCAGGATTCTTGCTGACTTTGGTCAGCTTGTAATTGCCAATGAAGTCTTTCTTGTAGAAATGGAATAGGCCGCAATTCTGGCACTTCATAATCTTCGTAGACTGCTTAATATCCAATTCAAACAATTCTAGAGGGCCACCGCAATCATAGCACTTACCAGTGTGCTTTCTTGGTTCCTTTTCAACCATCCAAAACCCAACGTTCTTTGTTGTGTGACTCTCTTGGCTAAAATATTTTTCCATGCAACGATGAAATCAAAACAACTGTGCTTGACGATTCGGGCTTTTCACGATAGTTTGAAGGCTCCTTAGAACGTTTGTGACCCAGTGCTGTCGATGTTTTGCAGGCCGCACTGCATTCAATCATGGATAATTTCATAAATCATAACACCCATAGAAAATACAAATGAATTATGGCTATATGGAGAAGATTTCTTAAACAACTTACGAAATAGTATAGACAGACCCGCTTGTTTAAGGAGGAACGTGTTTGAAGGATATAGAGATCAAACTGGTTTGTGAGCTCATTAAGAACAGCAGAAGAAGTGATAGGGAACTAGCAAAGGCAATTGGTGTCTCTCAACCTACAGTCTCCAGAATCAGAACAAGGCTTGAAAAAGAAGGGGTCATCGAGTATGCTGGAACTGCGAATCTGAGAAAATTGGGTTTTGAGATCATTGCAATTACGTTTGGAAACAAGAAACGTGAACAGCCTCCTGATACCAAAGTGGCAAAGGGAAGGGATCTCACGGCAAAGAATCCTAACATGATCTTTGTTTCCACTGGCATGGGCTTAGGTTCAGACATAGTAGCAGTCTCAGTCCACAAGACCTATTCAGACTATGCTGAATACACACAAGAAATCAGGGCAGAATGGGCAGAATCCATGACGTTAACTGGCTCGTTTCTCATAGCCCTAAACAGTGACAACGTCTTAAGACCTCTTTCCATGAGATACATAGCTGATTGTTTAGAAAGAGAAGTCAGAGCAAGGGCTCAAAGTCCTGCAATACCGAGGATTTCAAAGAGTCAATAAAGGTTATGGGCCGAAGCACAGATAGAGGCGTGATTTTCGCACAGGGCAAGTCGATTTGGGAAAACGCTGGCTAAACCCCTTCTAACGTGACGGAACCAAAATGTTAATAACTCATTGTCCTCATTCCTAGAAGTCGCGAAGCGAAAAAACAATGGGACATCGTAAAACGCACGCTCCGAGACATGGTTCTCTGGCATACTTGCCCAGGAAACGTGCTGAACACTTACTGGCCAGAGTACGCTTCTGGCCTAGAGTTGAATCAGAAACGCCTCGGCTTCTAGGGTTTACAGGCTACAAGGCCGGCATGACCCACGTGTTCACGATAGAAGACCGGAAGCGTTCGCCGGATTTTGGCAAGGAAGTGATTCTTCCAGCCACGATCTTGGAGACCCCGCCCATTCTTGTCTGCGGTGTAAAGGTCTACGCGAAAGACGTCAATGGTTTGCGAACCTTAGCTGAAGCATGGGCGAAAGACCTGCCAGACGACTTAGAAAGAGTTTTCACGCTTGCGGAAGATTTCAAGACGGAAGAAGCTCTGAAGAAGATCGAGGAGAACCTGCCTCGAGTTGTGAGGGTCCGTGTTATCAGTGTGACTCAGCCAAGGCAGGCAAGTGTGCCGAAGAAGAAGCCTGACATGGCAGAAATAGAGATAGGCGGAGGAACAGTCCAGCAACAGTTCGAGTACGCAAAAAGCCTTCTTGGGAAAACCGCAACCCCTGCGGAGATTTTCAAGGAAGGCCAGTACGTTGACATAGCTTCAGTTTCAACAGGTAAGGGTTTTCAAGGACCTGTAAAACGTTGGGGAGTCACAATACTCCAGGCTAAGGGAAGAAAGACAAAGAGAGGCGTTGCAACGCTGGGCCCGTGGAACCCGCACCACGTGATGTACAGCGTCCCAAGAGCAGGGCAGATGGGTTTTCACCAGAGAACAGAGTACAACAAACGAATCCTCAAGATAGGCAAGGATGGAAAAGAGATCACGCCAAAAGGTGGTTTCCTGAGATACGGCTTAGTCAAAGGTCCCTACGTGCTTCTTGCAGGAAGCGTAGCAGGCACGGAGAAGCGTCCGATACGGATTCGCTACCCGGCACGCTCGCCGAGAGGAGTATCGGAAGAGCCGCCGCAAATAACCCAAGTATCCCTTGAGTCTCCGCAGGGAAGATAGTCGGTGAATGCTAATGGTTAAGAAGGTGGCGAAGGTTTTCAACCTCGAAGGTAAGGCGGTTGGAAAGATTGAGCTTCCACCAGTTTTCGCGACACCGCTGAGGCCGGACGTCATAAAGCGGGCTGTTCTGGCGATACAGTCGCATAGGCTTCAACGACAGGGCAGAGACCCCATGGCGGGAAAGAGAACGACAGCCGAGTCCAGAGGCACAGGCTCAGGCCAAGCCAGATTGCCGAGACGCAAGACTGCGTCTGCAAGAGCGGCTTTCGCACCGGGAACGGTCGGGGGAAGGCAGTCTCATCCGCCAACTTCTGAGAAGAAGATTGTTAAGAGGATTCCGAAGAAGGAGAAGAGGCTAGCCCTGTTCTCGGCTATAGCAGCGACGGCATCGAAAGAGACTGTGGCCAAGAGGGGTCACAGCATTGAGGACGTGCCGCAAATTCCGCTTGTAGTTTCGTCTGAACTGGAAGGCTTGAAGAGAACCAAGGAAGTTGAAGAGGTTCTCATACGGTTGGGAGTATTGTCAGAGATTCTCCGGGTGAGAGAGAGCAGAAAGGTGAGGGCTGGGAAGGGTAAGAGCAGAGGAAGAAAGATGAAGCAGGCTGTTGGACCACTCATAGTCGTTGCTGAGAACAAGGGAATAATGGAAGCAGCAGGAAACATCCCAGGCGTGGATGTTGTCGCGGTCAGAAACCTTAACCCGGAGATATTGGCTCCGGGCACGCATCCTGGAAGATTCACGATATGGACAAGCAATGCGGTTGAGGAGCTTGCTAGGCTGCACGGTCAAGGAGGGCAGGCATAATGGACCCATACGACGTCATACTCTATCCTTTAATGACTGAGTCCTCCAGCCTCATGGTTGAAAAAGAGAACAAACTGGTTTTCATGGTCAACCTGAGAGCAAACAAATCTGACGTCAAAAAGGCGGTTGAAAGGCTCTACGAAGTGAGAGTTGAAGACATCAACGTTCTGATCACCTCGACCGGCGAAAAGAAGGCGTTCGTCAAGCTTCATCCAGATTACAAGGCAGCCGACATAGCAATCAGACTTGGAATACTGTAAACCTGTATGGTGGACTGATAGTGGGAAAGAGAATTCGTGTTCAAAGACGCGGGCGTGGGGGCTCTACGTTTCGAGCCGCAACCCACAAGAGGGTGGCCCCTGCTCGGTACCCGTCAACTACAAAACTGAAGGATTTTGAGTCATCTTTCAACTGCGTGATTGAAGAGCTTGTTCATGACCCTGGGCGAGGAACGCCTCTGGGGCTGATAAGGTCTGAAGATGGACAAACATTCTTCACGGTTGTTCCTGAAGGGGTCTATGAGGGCAAACAGATTCAGATTGGCGGGAGAGCCGCGGTCGACGTGGGCAACATCATGCCTGTTGGCAAGATCCCAGAAGGCACAATGGTCTGTAACGTGGAGCTCCGCCCCGGGGACGGCGGCAAGCTTTCAAAATCCTCAGGGTCGTACGCGACGGTCGTTACTCACACCCCCAAGGGGACGATAATCAAGTTGCCGTCTGGAAAGGCAAAGTACGTGGCTGATTATTGTCGGGCAACGATCGGCGTGGTCTCAGCGTCCGGAAGGACGGACAAGCCCTTCCTGAAAGCAGGCGCGAAGTTCCACTTGATGAGGGCTAGGGGGCGCAAGTACCCGAGGACAAGTGGAAGAAAGATGGTTGCTGCTGTGCATCCGTATGGCAGTAGTAAAAGGAGTGCAAGAAAGGTCACTACAACGTCGCACGGCGCTCCGCCAGGACAAAAAGTCGGTTTGATTGCTGCGAGAGGCACCGGAAGGAAAGGGAAGAGCGCGCGTGATAAGCAAAGAATAGGAGAGGGTCCATAATGTCTAATGTGGCAAGTAGGGTGAGATAAAAATGCCGAAAGAGTTCATGTATCGCGGGCTTTCGTTGAGCCAGCTGCAGAGCATGTCAATGGACGAATTCATTGACCTTCTCCCTTCAAGGCAGAGAAGGAGTCTTCATCGGGGTTTGCAGGCGGAGCAGAGGATACTGCTTGAAAAGGTCAGGCGCGCGAGGGAAGAGCTTCGAAGGGGAGGCAACCCTGCCATTAAAACGCACGTGCGGAACATGATCATTCTGCCTGAAATGGTCGGCTTGCTGATCCAGGTGCACAACGGCAAAGATTTTGTGCAGGTGGAAATAAAGCCTGAAATGATAGGACACTACTTGGGGGAGTTTTCAGTCACAAACAAACCTGTTAGACACGGTACTCCCGGCATCGGCGCGTCGCGTTCCTCGATGTACGTGCCGCTGAAGTAACCTGCTGGTAACCTGCTTCTCGCCCTGTTCAGGCGCTGTAATCCCTGTCTGAGGGTTTCTTCTCGCTTGGCTTAGTCTCCCCTATTTGGGGCAGCGGGATAGGCGGCGGGATGTTCAAGGTTCTGGATATCAGGACAGACTCGATGAAGGCAACGTTTGAAACTGACTGTACTATGATTGGTGGCGGGGGTTTCTTCTCTTCGTATTCCTTGTAGACTCTTTCAGTTTCACCTTTGTCGCCGACCACGTACGCGGTTCCCTTCAGGCTTATCTGCGCCACTGAGGGGTTGTAACTGATCGTCAGAACGAACGGAACGTCCAATGACTCGTCCAGCTTCTTCTCCATCCCCGTAAGGTTAAGGTTCGTGTTTATATGAACTTGGGGGAAAGGCTTCCTGAAGTCCAAGAAACGTTCCGCAGAAATATTTGAGATGACGACGTTTACCCTGAGCATTTCGTAAACCATCAAGAAGCTATCACGGTGTCGGATAATTTAAAGATGTTCATTCCTTAGCGGGCTTGTACCGCGTGAACCCGCAGTGTCCACAAGTGTATCTGTTACCATGGTCCGCCATGAAGTATCCGGGTCCGCACCGTTCGCACGTTGGGCGAAGTCTAATGACCTTTTCAGCCTCAACCTTGTACAGTTTGAAAACGCCCTTTTCTTCCTTCTTCTTTTTCTCGGGTTTTGGAGCTTTCTCGGGTTTCGCAGGTTTTGCCTCTTCCTTCGGAGCTTCCACTGGGGCTTGTTCTGCTTTCTTCACTTCTTTCTTGGGTTCTTCTCCCTTCTTTGGCGCCTCTTTCTTTTCTTCCTTCTTGGGCATTTTCTACTCTACCCCTTCTTCTCTTCTTCTTTAGGCTTCTCGGGAGGAGGAACGTTTCTTTTGATTACGTAGTCCGGTTCGATGAGCTTCGCCTGTTCGGCAGAATCGTAAAGGTTCGCCACGCCTACCGCTATGTGCGTTCCAGGCCTTGTTTCGAATTTTTTGACAAAGATCAGGTCCACGTTTGACTTCAACGCCTCTGCGACTGCTTTTCTGACTTCTAGTCTCGGTGGCGTGGCGCCTGCGACGTGTTTAACGTTAAAACGAATTTCCTTCCGCTTCAGCAACGGGTTCTCTTTCTGTGACACTATGTTGACTTCCATCATGTTTCCTCGTGTGCAGTGTTGACTTGATGTTACACTCTCTTATTTAGCTTTTTGAACGCTTTTCCATGGACTTGAGGATTGATGCGATTTCTGTTTTCTTGTCAGGAGTGACCTTGACCACGACGATGCCTTCGTGAGGCTGACCGTATATGACGTATGAGTCTTCGGACGCGTAGGCGATGGCAACGAGCGTCAACAGGTCTTCTTCGCCTTTGACGACGATTTTGACATGCTCACTTTCTTTCAAGGCAGCTTCTACCATTCGTTCGGCCTCTTCTGTAATTGTTCCTCGAGGGTTTGTGATGTAAACTGTCCGGTCTGCAGGTAACTCAAACGGCTTCGTGCTCCTCCTCATGCATTTATTGTCTATGATGTACAATTTGGGGGAAAAGCCGTTCTCCGCAAGGTTCTTTGAGACCGTATCCCCGACGGAAATTATGCTCGATGGGTTTTCTTGCTCAACCATCTTCTTCAGTCTTTTCATCGTGTCGACAAAAGAGCCTCGAATCAGAGTGCCCAACGGTTGCTTCAGAGCTTTGCGCAGTTCGGATGTAAGATAGTGTTTAACAGCCATCTTATCTGACCCTTAGGGCAAAGCGGCCTTTGTCTTTGATGTTCATGGCCTTTGCAATTGCTGAACTTTCAGGGTCAAAGATGATCACCAACCCGCTAAAATCGTCGCTCAGGCTTGTCGTTTTGCACTTAGGACAGACGTTTCCTCTGCTCAGATAGTGACAGTTTGGGCAGGCTTTCTCGCTCATTCTGCTCGCACCCTCTTTTCGGATGCTTTCTTCTCCGCTGCTTCCTTCATTTTCTTCAAGTCGGTTTCAATCCATTCAAGCTTGCCAAGGAAGGGCTGTCTTGCTGTGACGCCGATTTTTCCCGAACTTCCAGCTCTGCCAAGCGATACTGCAGTTATGCGGACGCGAACCTGGTCGCCGCTCATCAGCTTGCGTTTACTTTCCTTTCCCAGCAACACTCCTTGCTTCTCGTCGTAAGAGATGAAGTCATCCATGAGTTGGGAAACGTGAAGTAACGCGTCAATCGGTCCGATGCGGACGAAAGCGCCGAAATCGGCGATCTCAACGACTTCGCCTTCAACGACTTCTTGAATTTTAGGGTAGAAGGTTAAAAGTGAAAAGTTCACCTTGTGATACGTAGCGCCGTCGCCTGGGATTATCTTGCCCGTGGAGCTTACTTTCACTTCGGTTACGGCTATGACATAGCCTAGCTCCTCGTCGACGACTCCTTCGTATTTCGCCTTGACCTGCTGGTGTCCTACCGATTCGAGTGGGTTGCCGAATGTTTCAGGCGGAATCCGAATCGTATCTTCTAAGGTTACAAGTTTAAACAGGGGTTACAGCCTCCCGTCAATTTCTAACCGTGACTTTTGCCTCACATAAATAACTGGCACATTTATATCTCTTAGCCTGTTCCTGAGTTGTCTGTCGTTCGTGAACACCGGGTACTTGTACTTGGCGGCCGCTTGGACGATAAGGTCGTCTGCGGACGTGCCTGTTCGCTGACCAACATCCAGTGGCTTGCACCTTTCAGCTAGTTTCAGTGCAAGGGCCGCGTTCTTGCGCATACTGGAAGAACCTTGAGTTGCTATTCTCTCAAGCTCCAGCCGGGTTGGGGAAAGCAGGACAAGTTCAAAATTCCTGTTCAAAAGCTTTTCTAAATCTTCGATAAGGTCGATTTTGAACTGAAGCGGAACGAACAGAGCGTTTGAATCGAGTATGATCTTCAATTTTCTTCTTGCAGGCTTAGGTTCTGAAGTCATTTTACCGTATCATTCCATAGCCTATTAGCCGCCATCTCCCTGCGATTTTTCTGCTCAGCGCAACTCTTGATCCTGTTTGCGCGCAAACCGGCCTGGTGAGCTTGATCTGAACGCTGTCCTTTCTTATTGAGGAGACTTTTCCGACCGTTATGGCGGCACCGACGTGCATGAGCAGTGTTTCGTTCATCGCGACTTCTTCGATTTTCGTCAGCTCTTTTGTTCCTACAGCTCTGTCAAGAATGTGAGTTTCAAGGATAACCTCTGACAATATTGGAGGCAGCATTCCTCGTTTTCCTGCGATGTTTCCGATGAGGCTGTCGGCCTTCGAATATGATGGGTCTAAGAGTGTTCCTACGCCTACTAGGCCGCCGCAGTGAGCTTCACTCACGTTCTCTCCACCGGCTTCGAGGCTTACGATTTCGCTGAACAGGGGCTCATACGTGCTCTTTTCTTCCGTCGCTATTCCTGGAAGTATCTCCAGTTCTTCTTCGACCATGAACTTGCCCTGGACTATCGTGCCCCCTAGCACGCCGCCTTCCAGCTTGTCGACAAGCGTGCCCGGCTTGTTGATGTCAAAAGAACGAATTATGTACATGAACGGCGGCTTTGTTTCATCCCTTTTCGGCGTCGGCATAACCTCTTCTATCGCTTGAAGGAGAACATCTACGTTGACTCCGTGCTGTGCTGAGATGGGAATGATAGGGGCGTCTTCCGCCACGGTTCCTTTCACGAAGTTCTTTATCTCAGCGTAGCTCTGGCGGGCCCTCTTCTCGTCAACGATGTCGATCTTGTTCTGGACTATGACTATGTTCTTTATGCCTATAACACCGACCGCGGCCAAGTGTTCTCTGGTCTGCGGTTGAGGACATGGTTCGTCTGCCGCTATCACGAGTAACGCTCCGTCCATTATTGCCGCGCCGGAGAGCATGGTTGCCATCAGAGCTTCATGACCCGGGGCGTCAACGAAGCTGGCCGCTCGGACGAAAACGGCTTTTGAGCCACAGATGGGGCAAGCTGGTTTTGTAGTGTAGTTGTTCGGCGGCTCACACTTGGGACACCTGTAAACTGCCATGTCTGCGTAGCCCAGTTTGATCGTGATGCCTCTCTTGAGTTCTTCGCTGTGTCTCGACGCCCAGACACCCGTCAGCGCCTGAACTAGTGTTGTTTTGCCATGGTCAACATGTCCTATTGTGCCGATGTTGATTTCGGGTTGGCGAGGTATGGTTGCCCGTTTTTCGCTGCTCATTGTCCACTTTCCATTGAATGTTTACAAATTATTGAAGGATTAGAAATGCTGCGGCTAATAAACGTTAAGCTTATATCAAGTGCTGGTTTGCGTTTGAGCTTTGGCTTGTTGCTCAGGTTCTTTTGGAGCTGTTTTTTCTTCCTTCTTTTCCTTCGGCTTCTTTCCTTCTTTAGGATGTTTCGGCTTTTCCACGATTTTCGCGTTTACCTGAACGATCTCTTCCGTTATGACGTTTCCCCGAATGCTTTTGCGTCTCCTCATCCCTCCGTTCAGCGGGTTGAAGCCTACGCCGCCGCTGAGAACTATGCGTCGGCGAACACCGCCATGTACGCTCGGCCTCATCGGGAACCCGTCCTTGTCGGAGCCGCCCATGATTTGGACCTTGTGCCCTGCGAAATCGACTATTGTTCCGTCTATGACTTCGCCTATTCTCTTGCCGATCAACGGGGTAGCGCGTGCTTCTTCAAGCTCAACCGCCTTTGATGTCCCCGTTTCGGGGTCTGAAACGATGACTTTGAACTTGGCCATCCGTCGTAGCCTCTTAGGTGGTTGTATGAAAGTTGAGCATCTCTCTATTAAGAATTGCGTGTTTGAGCAGTGAAGTTTGCGCCACCCGATGCCAAAAAAGCGCGCTGGCTTGTCCATAAATTCGCGAATAGCGCGCACGTAAGAGCATATACATTTTGCATATACACTTTGCATATACACTTAACGAGCATTGTTGAAGACGGTGAGGATTTTCAGGTTGGATAAGACCAATTTTGACTCGCGCGCGGAACACGCATGCGCACAAAGTCACGGTTGAGCTTCTGATCCTCTAGGTTCCGAGTGAGGAAAAGAATTGGTCATTTGAGTGCCCATTTTGTCCATATTACAGAAACTATGGTGGTAACAATCGGTGCGATTCGTGATAACGCGCTTTTAGCGTGCAGTTCGAGAGGGAAATCAGCTTCGAGGGAGTAAAAGTTTTAATCTTACTTTGAATAGGTTTTCTGGCCATGTGGCGGCTGGGGTTCTTTTTCCACGAAATGGGGTTCGGATTACTCTCGATTTTTCTGCCGCTTTACTTGCTTAAAATCGACGCTGCAAATGGGCTGTTCTACGTTGGGGTAATCACTGCTATCGCTCTCTTCGCGGCTATTCCTGCCTCTTTCCTCTGGGGTTATTTATGCGACGAGACACGGCATTATAAGCGTTACATCCTTCTTGCGTTCCTCGCGTCAGCCGTCTTGCTCTGCCTCTTCGCGTTTACGACGGATATAGCTTTGCTGATTGTAATATACGCGATAATGTCGATTTTTCACGTTGCCCATGAAGCTCCGAAAAACATTCTAATCTCTGAACTGTATTCTCATCAAGACTGGGAGAAGAATTTCGCCTTCTACGAGGGGATCACGGAAGTCGGGACGCTAATCGGTCTGCTGTTAGGCTTCTTCGCCTCGTATTTTGGGGTTAGTGCGGTGAACACCCTTTTTCTCGTAGCAGGGTTGAACTTCGTAGCCTTCGTTCTCTCTGCAATACTCGTCGTGGACCCCCCAATGATTTTTGAGAGACGCTTGGTGAGCATCGAGAAGACCGTTGACTTCGCGTCTCACGGTGTCTTCCTGGCTTCCAGAATGGTGGACGGCATAGGTCTGGATGAGAAATTGAAAAGAGAGAACGTCACAGCCTTCTGCTTCGGACTAGTGCTTTTCTCGCTTGCCACGAGCATACTGTTCACTCCAATGCCCGTGTTTGTGAACAGCATCGCGCCGGCGGGGTTCGTCTTCGCGATTTACGTGCTCAATTCCGGGGGAGCTATAGGGGGCTACGCATTGGCTGGAAAAAGGTCGCAGGGGCCAACTGGAAAAGCCCACGTAGCCGGACTAGTGCTGTTTCGAAGCCTGCTTGCCTTCGTACTTCTCGCCGCCTTGAATCTGTCCTCTTTCAACGTTCTGCTGACCACTGGAATTCTAGTCGTCATGGGATTTCTCTTTGCAGTCTTTATGGTGACGATTCTTGCTCTATCGATGGAGCTTATACCATCGGGCAAAGCGGGTCTGATCAATGTTCTGATAGGGCTGGGAGGAGCATTCGGCTCGTTTATCGGCCCTTTCATCGCTCAGGTTTCGGGTTTCCTCCAAGTTTTCGTTGTGGCCGGTGCAATATTCTTCGCTGCCTTCGTCTTCTTCAAGATCTTCGCATAGGCAGAAGAAGAAAAAGGGGGACAGATGCTTACTCGACGTGCACTCTGAAGAGGTCTATGTCTTCTCGCATTTCCGGCGTTGCTTCGAGGAAGTCTCTCACCGCATGTTCAACATCCCTTGACTGTGTCACGTATCTTCCAACGATGATTATGTCAGCGCCTTTTTGCAGGGCTTCTCTTCCAGTCTCTGGCACTATTCCGCCTGCCACAGCGATCAGGAACTTTTTGTCCTTGAAGGTCTGCCTAATTTCCGGGATGATCTCCAACCCGTGTGTTCTTCCTGTTTCTTGGTCTATGCCCCTGTGTAGGACGATGATGTCGGGGAACTCTTTGATCGACTTCAGTTTCTTGAGTGCGTCTTCAACGTTCATCATGTCGACCACAGCGTATATTCCGAGTCTCTTTGCCTCGTGAATGAACGAGTCGAGTGTTTCAGGAGCTGCCAGTCCCGAGGCGACAACGGCGTCTGCCGTTTCGTCGAAGGCCAGGTCAACTTCGACTTTGCCTACGTCCAGGGTTTTGAGGTCTGCTACGAAGAAGATGTCTTTAGCCACTTCTCGCAGTTCGTTTATCACTTTTGTTCCATATCTCTTGATCAGAGGCGTTCCAACCTCCAGGATTATTCTGTCGCTTCCAGGCAGCTGTGCTATCACTTTCTTTGCTCTTTCCACGTCTGGGTTGTCAAGCGAAATCTGCAGGTACGGCGGTCTCCACAGGCGGGGCACTTTGAACCCCATTATTGGATGTCTGGCTCTGTCCTTGTCGTAGAGGATCTTTTCCAGCGATGGGTACTTTGCTATGGCCCTCTTCAGCGCCAGCTTGGTCGCCCCATAGTTGTAATGGTAGATCTTGCGGAAGTCACTTGCTTGAGGACTTACGAAGACGCTGGCCACTATGACCCAGTCGTCGATCTTGTCTCTGGGGATTATTCCGTCTTCCACTGCGTCAGCAACAGCTTTTGCAACTGCAGCTTGGGCCGGTCCAAATATCTTGTCCACGTCTTGAATGTTTTTTATGGTGACTTTGGGCACGAGCAGCGTGTGCGGTTTAGGCGGAAGGTTCGGCCTTATCACTGCTAACAAGGGTGTGTGTCCCGCAGACAGGTTGCACATTCCTGCCGCAAAAGCCTCTCCGACCGGCCCGTTTTTGTCGCCTATGAGCAGGTCTATGTGCGCAACCTCGTTTCCCTCTCCGACTAGCGCCTCACCAATCAAGTATGCATATCCTGATTCTTCGACGGATTCCGACAGTAAGTTTGTCGGCAAGCTGTCTGTGACCTCTTTGAAATCTACATCGAATTCTTTGAGCCACGTGTAAAGCGTGTCCCTGTGAATGTTTAAGGCTTCAGCCGTTCCGAGCACTGTTGGCTTTGTCGGTTTAATTCTTGTAGCAGCACGGCCTTCGGCTGCCTTTTTGGCGGCTTCCGTCAGCATCTTAATGAGTTCTTCTCTTGTTTCAGGCTTCTTGATGTCGTGTTCCGACATTTCTGACTCACAACTGCTATCTAGCTGTGCCGCTGGTATATAAGAGTGTCGGCAGCATTGAAGTCAGAGGGACCAATAACCATGTGGCCGTCATATTTCTGTCGCCTTTAGGCAGCATGTCGGGTGTTCTTCAGGCGCTACCTGTGGTTTCTGATCGCGAAGTGTCGGGAACTGGAGGGGCGAACGTGTTTCAAGGACAGCCGGATGTCGGGATGTCTGATGTCAGACTGTATAGTGTGACGGTTGATGATTCTGTTCTCAGAGCGGCAAAGTCTATATACTCTGAGACAGTGTAGAACGGTGAAAACTGGCTTCCGGAGTTGCCTCGATGTGGTGGAGAGACTTGGTGTTTCTGTTCTTGGTGATCGTAGGCTTGGTGTTGTTCTTGTATGGCGCTAACTCCTATGAAGGCACAGTCGGCTGGACCGGCATCGGCCTGCTTGCTGCTGGGTTTTTTGGTTACATAGCTTTGAAAGTGTATGAGGCTTCAACAAAGAAGAAAGAATGACTAAGATTCGCCGGTGCTTAACATCCCTGTGTTCGCGTTTTCACTCGTCTAACACGCATACCCCCTCCCCCTAGGGTGTTAGTACTGCACGTGGGTGCTGGGGAAGGCCCTTTTGACTTTGGGCTGGCTTGAGGCCGAGTGTTTGCAGAGGGTTTGGCAGATGGTCTCGGCAAGGGTAGTGACTGCGCAATGCGTTTCGCCGTTGCCCCTTTTTCTGGTTTTGTCTGTTCTGTCATCGTCAGCGTTTCCGGGCGTGTTGCACTATGCTTCCATGTTCTTTCCGTCTAATTTGAGCGAAATCAAGGTGACCTCCTGAGTCTTGAGGTGAAAGGGTCGAGCGTCAGGGCGACTCCGTGTTTCCTGAGGAGAGAGAAGTTGTCATCCGTTCTTCTTAGGTTACTCTGAGCTGTTCTACTTCTTCTTTCCGTGGAACTTGAACACTCAGTGGTTTCTCGCAGTGTTGCTTGCCGAATTTCACTTGCACATTGCCTTGTTTCTTGTCTGAGTAGTAAGCGGTTAGCTCTGCGGCTTTCTGGATGGCGGTTCTGGTTTTGGGTCCTTGGAGCAAGGTTATGGGGCTTCCGCAGTCTTGGGCTTCGAAGCAGTAATCATTCGCCATTTTCATTTGAGTCAAGAGCTTGTTTTCAGTTTCGTTCCTGCCAACTATGATTTTGCTCTTTCCAAACCTGAAGTGTCGTCCAACTTTCAGCAACTGCACGTCTTTCAAGGAGACTCTTCTCTTGTGGTCAAACAGGTCTTTCAGTTTAGCAGCGAATTCCTTGTACGTTAATAGGCAGCCTCCGCCTGGGCACGAATAGCCAGTTACATTCATCTCTTCAGCAAGCTTGATCTGCTTCTTTCTTGAGCGGCCTTCGATGCCGAGTAGCGCTTCTCCGTTTACGAAACCCTTGTCTTCGGCTTCAGTCTTCGGCAGCAACCTTGCAGACAGCGGTCTGAGGATCTTCCCCTTTAAACCTGCTTTCTCCTCTATTAGGCCTAGAGTTCTTCCATGCTGTGACATGGGTCTTTGACCTAAGACTTCGCCGGTGATGATGAACAGCGCGCCTGTTTTCTCTGCATACGTCTTGGCCTTCTTCAGCATGAAAATTCTGCAGTCAACGCAAGGGTTCATGTTCTTTCCATAGCCAAACCGCGGTTTTCTGACAATCCTAAGGTATTCCTCGCCGACGCTGATCGTTTTCAACGGTATGCTGAGGCTCTTTGCCACTTCTGGGGCTCCACAGCCGCCTTTTCTGCAGAGACAGAAAGGGCTCACAAAGTTAACTGCTTCCACATCTATGCCCTGATCCAGCATAAGCTTCACGGCCAGCGTGCTGTCTAACCCGCCGGACACGAGGGCTAGAGCCTTTGTCTTCTTGCCTCTCGAAGCCATGGTTTTCACAACGTAGACATACGCCTTTAGCGTTCTGACGTATTAATGGGTTACTTAGAAGCTTCGTACACTAGAAAAAGAGGGTTTGTCAAGGGGTTTATTTTCCCTTGGCTGGTGCTTCTTGATCTAGACTAGGAGAGTTACGTCTGCACCTGCTGCTATGTTTAGGAATGTTGCTGCGCCGACCAATTCATCTACTTCCGGAATCAGGTCTTCTCTTTTGACGCTGAACATTTCCATGCTCGGAGTGCAGGCGTATATCTTCAGGAGCCCCGAAGTCTTCATCCTCTTGAGCATTTCGTAGGGCGTCGGGTACTTCATCTGTTTCAACTTTTCTCTCATCGGTTTTTCCATCTGCTTATAATCGCTTGGCAAGCCTGCTTTTTCCATTGCCCCTTTGACGAGCGCTTGGAGACCCCAGAAAGTGAAGTAGAGGTGCGCTTCCCATCCCATCGACGTTGCGGTTGACCCCAGTATGAAGGCGCATAGGAGTTTGTCCAGTGTTCCGCTGTGAACTACCAACGCTAGTTTCTTCTTTTCCGGCATACGGTCACTTTCCATTTTTAGATTAGAGGGGAATATGACATATGTAATATTTAATGCTTTCTGCATCCCCGTCGTTGAGTTGCGGTAGGAAAAAAGTGTGTTTCAAGGTGTTAGCACGAGATTCAGAGGAATTGTATTCGAAGCTTAGAGTATTTCCTCAGGGTGATCGACGAAAGTGTATTTTTCTCTTCTCAGAAGCTCGGCTGTCTGATTCCATAGTCCAGAGATTTTTTCAGAATCAGGTTCCTCTAAGATGTCTTGTATTTGACTTTCTAGGTTTGCAGGCTTTTTATGAAGAAAGCTAATTTCTTTCAACGCCCACTGGGTCCTAGGAGCCCATCTTTCGTTTAGGTTAAAAAGCAATCGAATTAATTCCTGAATGGCGATCGCAGCATAAATCCTCGCGGCCCCACGGTTGTTGTGTTCAAGGCAGCTCAGCGATTTCAGAGTGTTCTCCCAATAACCAATGTAGTATCGTTTCAGTCGTTCCAGCCTCGAACCCGTGTCATAGCTCGTTATCTCCCTTAATGCTTCTTCTAGAGTGTTTGTCTTGTCGAACAAGACAATGGAGTCTTGGAAGTCCCAGTGATCTTCGTCGCTTTTGGAGTTTTTGATATCGCGAAGCATGTCGGCCGTTGTGAATTTCAAGTCATACTCTTCGGTGTGGATAACTTTTCGGAAGTTCTTCTCAAGCATCGCATACTTCTCTTCAGTGACGACCAGTACGAGGTCAACGTCAGAAAATTCATCGTCGTAGCCTTTCACTGCAGACCCGATCTGAATGATTCCCAAGACTGCTTCGTCAGTTCTGTAAGTGTCCAGCAACTTTTCGACCAATTTCTTCCGCGACTCCACAGAGACCACCGCTCATAGCAGAGTTGATTTCTCATTTCTCACTCGTCACTTTCCCCAACGGTGACAAGACTAAAAAGACTATCTGGGAATGCTTAGAAATGAGATTTGAATTCAAATGCCATTTTCGTATTTCGCTAGGGCAGCTATTTCGATTGGCACCACTTTTCTGTACACGCACTCTGGTTTTCGTACAACCCCATCAACGTTCAAAAGATCTTTAACTCGTATGCCGAATAACTTTTCGTTTTCTTTCAGCAGCGGCAAGATTTTCCCCCAGTCTTCTCCGGAGATTGTGCTAATTCTGCCGCCGTTAAGCTGGTCTTCACCGACCGTCTCTCTAGGGTCTCTCAGGTACACAGCGCTTGCCGCGGCGAGAGGAAACAGGTTTCCGCCTTGGTAGGGGGTTTCTTGCTCTGCGATTTTTCCGTGGTCATCAAACGTCATTCCGTTAAGAATTATAAACCCTCTCGCTGCCATGCAAGATTCGCCCATATAATCCTTGCATGAACCATTGATGACAGCCGTGGCACTTCCAACAGCGTTGATCAGCGGTCTGTCGATCAGATCCCCCAGAATGAACGTCACTCCGCCCTTGGCGCCGTATTCGAATGCTTTTCCCGCGTCTCCGAAGATTACCAGTTTTCCTGATTTGAAGCAGTAAGCCACAGAGTCCTGAGCGCTTTCGTGCACGTAAAACTCTGGGCCGTCTGCAAAAGCGGCAAGGCAGTCGCCGACTCTTCCGTATACGTCGACTCTAACCTTGTCTCTTGAAACGAGACCAGCTCCGAAGTTTCTCTGCCCTCTGAAGTTGTAGGCGATGAAGTTCTTCCAGCCTAGTTCGTAGGCCCTTTCAAGAAACTGGCATGTTCCCCCTTCTCCCTCGGGCTGAAATTCAGAGGCGTCTATAATGAGAGTTTGACTCAAACGTGTTGGGCTTCTTAGGTGTTTTCTCTCTTTAAAGTTGATCAAACAGTAACTGCTGTTCACGTTGGATCCTGCAGAATGCGCTGAATCGAAAATGTCGAAGAGTTTCTCTTCTAGCAGAGAGACAATGTCACTTCTTCTCTTGCCACCGCTATCATATCTTCTGTCTATTAGCAATGTAAGCGTCTCTATAACGACTGATTTCTCTTCATCTCCTTTGTCAGCATATTTCTTCATGGTTTCTGCAAACGAACACACCTCGCCGAAACTCCAGTCTCCGATGCTCTTTGCAGCGTATGCGAACAGGTCGACGGCAGTTCGCCTTCCTTTTAGTCTTTCATCAAAACTAGAAGGTCGAGGTGGATCATGAATGTTTATTCTCCTGTAATGTTGCTGGCTTCTCGTGGCTGAGATTGGTTTCCCAAACTTGTCAGTGCACGTGAGGTTCTTTGATTTGTCGACGGTGAAAACAAAGGCGCCTCCGTCAGTGTAACTGCCTCCTCTGGCATACCAGTAACGGTCGCACATTGGATAGAATCTTGGGTCCTCCTTCGATAGATCTTGTACCATTGCGTCTATTGCCTGTTTCTCGGAGGCTATGAATCCCATTTTAACTTCTCCTTCTTGGAGTGCAAAGACCTGCGGTCTCAGCATTGAGGTGTCAGTTATGCCGATTAGCTGGAACTCATTTTTGTAAGGATTGTTTCTGGCAATGATGAAGAACCATGGTCCGTCTGGAGAGCTCTGAACGTGCGTTGCTTGGACAGCCTTGTAGATTTTCTTCTTGTTCTCTGGAAGCATCGCAAAGTCTCTTTCAGTCGTTGGGGCAATGGCTTCAATTGCGTATTCCAGCGGGTATCCATAGATCCTCGTTAAAAGGTCCCAGTATAGGGCAGCAACTTCCGTGTCCGTCAGGAATAGGGGGAAAATCTCTCTCTGTCTCAGGTATTCTGTTATTGAGTGATAATTTGCAAAATCGCCGTTGTGAACCAAGGCATCGTGCAAGCCTATGAATGGGTGGGAACCGCCGGGATGCCAGATTTTTCCCTTCGTTGGGTATCTTTGATGTCCAATCCAAATGTGTGCTTCAAGGTCTTCAAGTTGATAGTACCGGAGAACTTGTTCAGCATATCCTACAATTTTAAAGACGACAATGTTTTTTCCATGAGAAAGAACGAAGGCTTTCTTTTCGCCCAGAGAAGCGTAATATTTTTTGTTGAGGGCAAAACTGTTTCTGTAGATGAACTCATCCTCTGCTTTTCCGGATTCGAAACCTTCAAACCCATTCTTCTCGATGAATTGCCTCAGTCTATCTTCTTTTGCTCTTACGAAATATCTCCAAACCTCTGGAGGCCTTACTTCTAGACCTATGCTTATGTGGTTCTCGATCACAGGGATTTTCTCTACGTGCTCAACGTTGAGGTTGGAATTTATGAATTGAGATTCAACTTCCCTTCTTGATTTTGGGTCAATGTAGGCTATTTGCAATATGTAATCTTCTTCCAAGACCCTCTGCGAAACGCCTAGTTGCTTCGCAGAAAGACCGACGGCCGCTATGCCGCCGCCCTTACCGTTTCCTCTGTTGTGCATCTGAATAAGTGGCCTTAGTAAGTGTCTTCCTTTTATCGGGATGGAGCTGGCCACTCCAAGGACGCCGCATCCCCCTTCCGCCACTTTCTCATAGACCGGATTATTGGAGTGGTCTGTGACACATTCTTTCCTTGGAACTATTGGATTTTGACCGTTTCTGTCCAAAGCTGTCACCTCAAATGGTCGAGATGAACCATGTGTCCGCATCGGCCTCTTTTGAACTTCACTTCATCGCGGGGTCGAAGTTCTCGGATGCTCTCTAAACCAAGCTTCCTCAGAATATAGCTCCACTGTGCCTTCCATGAACTGTAAAGGTTGATTATTCTTTGAGAACCCCAGTCTACGTCGATGAAATACTTAAGCGCTGGGTCCGTTGTGGCTATTCCAGCCGGGCAGCCTTTTCCTCTTTCACAGTTTTCACACCTTTTACATCCGAGTGCGACTAGTTCCGCTGTTCCAATTACCGCTCCATCCGCTCCTAAGGCTATAGCCTTAGCAACGTCGAATGCCGTCCTTATCCCACCGCTGGCCATTATCGTTATCTCGTCTCTGACTCCTTCTCTTACCAAGTAGTTGTGAACGATTGGGATTGCATATTCAACTGGCATAGCAATGTTTTTCTTAGCTATATCCGGAGCTGCCCCTGTTCCGCCGTACCCGCCGTCTATTTGCAGAATGTGGGCTCCTGCGTAATAACTTCCGATCGCTACCATATCAACGTCTGTGGGAGTTGAAACTTTCACAGAAATGAGGGCTTGAGGGTTTATGTCTTCCATCAATTGAACGTGTCTGTAGTGATCCTCAACGGAGTAAACGTTATGAAAGGGGAATGGAGAAAACAGACTTATGTAGGGGACTACCTCGCGTATTGCTGCAACATCAGGAGTGACCTTGTCAGCAAGTAAGTGTCCTCCTAAGCCGGGTTTCGCGCCCTGCGCGTATTTCAGAACAATAATCTTTGTTCTCTTAACAGTATTGGCATTCACCCCGAAGTGGCCGGTAGCAACTTGCGTTATAACGTGATTCTTGTACTGGATTAACTCGTCAGGATAGCCGCCCTCACCCGTGCTGGTAAAGGTGTTCCAGGCCTCAGCTGCTTTGGCTCTTGCAAGCATCACGTTCAAGCTTACGGAGCCAAAGGACATATCCCCGCCGTAGACTGGAATAGGAATCTTGATGTCTGGTCGTCCGTCATTTCTCTTGTTCAGAACTATAGAAGTATCCCTGTCCTCTTCGTTAGTCAGCTCATCCTCGCAAAGTCCTTTGTCATAAAGTTCAAAATCAAATCGCAGCTTGTCAAAACCTCCCCCAGAGCCCCCAACTCTATGCTCGTATTTTCTCGATACCTTTCCGACTTCAGCCTCTTCCCAAGTTGACATTACTAAGTCAGCAGTCCATCGTAGGTCGCCGAGGGCAAGGTACTGTGGGCTGAGTTTAACGGACAAAGCCTTGTCTGGGCACTCGTTCACGCACCGGTTACAAGAAAAGCCTGCACAAGAAATCTTTGGAACGGCTAGGCGCAGGTATCCACTGGGCTTTTTGTAGGCTTCATAATCGATCGATGAAGATCCTATGCATGATGGGCAGACTTCCGCGCAAATTCCGCACATTGAACATTTGGACCTATCCATGATCACTTCATACTTCTCTATTGAGCCTAGAAATTGAAAAGGCGTGGGCTTTACTTCTGGCGTTTGAAAAAGGAGTTCCTTCTGCATCATTCTTCGTCACCAAAAATCTTTGCTTCAAGGTCCTCATAGAACATCGCTCTGCCAACCTCGCCTGTTTGCCTTCTCACTTCCCGCAAACCCATTCCCCCGAGCACCTCCAACAGTTGGTCCCTCCATGCGCCGATCAAGTTTGTGATTCTCTGGGTTGCCAGTTCCACGTCTCCACCTTCCAGATTCATCAGGCAGTCTTCGCTGTGCCTATTTCCATAGCAAACTTTGCATCCGAGGGCAATTTGATATGCCATTCCAACCGCGACAGCATTGGCCCCGAGAATTATCGATTTGGGAACATGGGCTGCCTCCGCTATTCCCCCGCTGGAGATCAGAGTGATCTTTTCCCGATTGCGTTTATCAACGAGATGTGAGTGAACAGAACGGATGGCGCTTTTTATCACGTCAGGGTCTCGCTCAACAGCTCCATCGTCAACGTGAAGGTGAACGATGTCGCCTCCCATCTCTGCAATTGCATCCGCTCTTTCAGGAGCCTCTTTATCATAAGACAAGTAGAAGGAGACTAACGCTGAAGGATTAGTCACTTTAACCTTCTTTAACTGATCCCTTATGTCGCCATCGCTAAACTCAACTTCAACGATTTGCGACTTTTTGATCAGATCTTCAAACTCATCTATTTCGTCCGAGTTAATTCTAGGTATCAGATTTGCTTTGAAACGGGCTAGGCCGGACGAATATTCCCTTGCGTTCACTATGGCAAAGGTCTTGAGCCTACGGGCAGCCTTCGCCAAAGCTAACTGGAGACTCCGACCTGTTTCGCAACTGAGTGGAGGTTCAAAAATTATGGGTATAGGAATCTCTACAGTTCTGGGAACGTTGGAAACCAGCTTCTCATTCTCGTCAAATTCAAGGGATTGAAGTCTCCTTCCCAAATCTACCGAAGTCGAAATATACTCTCTACCATGAATTCCATCCCTCGTCGGTCTAACTATCTCTGAAAAATCGAACCAGATGCTGTCAAAACCCTCTCCCGCAAAAGGACCGGTATACCCAGCGCCAGAAACAGGAACCCTACCGGTTTCTGCTTCAAAATAGATTGTCTTTATCCTTTCTGGAGAAAAATAGGAATTTCCTAATTTTTCAAACTCAGGGTTGATTCCGATTGAAATGGCGCCCTTCGGGCATTTTAAGACACACATGTAACACCCCCTGCACAGATCCTGGATGGGCTCTGCAATCTGGCCGTCCTCGCTCGCCTCGTGCACACCGTATATGCAAGCTTGGGTACATTCCTGAGCATTTGTACAGTTGTTATAGCGATTGACTGCATACTTTGGAGGCAATTTGATTTTTGGCGGTGCATCTTTCACCTCTATATAATATCTTTCGTAGACGGATTTCATCAAAAGCACCTAGCCCAAGAATCGCAGTTCGGGATTGTTTGTAGCTTAACGAGTGTCATGTTGTTACCTTAATGTGCAAATTAATAATATAATGAAGTCGAAGTGTACACATAAAAACTTTATTGCCATATTGGAAGTCAAATGTTAAGCAAACAATGTAAATATTGGATGAACGTACAGTAACACCTTCTTAACCAAGCATCTGGACGGAACAAATGTCAAAATCTTCGTTGACTGCTGATGCTAAACTTTCGTTCAAGCTCCCGATTTAGTGATGGATGCGGATTGGATTTTCACAGTTTCACAGGTCGTGAATTACCCCTGGTGTTTTGGGAAAAACCTGCGTCTCTCCGATGTGCTTGGCTCCAACTATCCAGCTGACGAGTCTTTCTATGCCTATCCCAGCGCCGGCTGAGGGTTTCAGTCTTCCCTCTTTGGCGAGTTTGAGCAGGAGCTTGTAGTTCTCCTTTCTTACGCCGTCTCTCTCCATTTTTCCGGCTATCTTGTCGTATTCGAACTCCCTTCTTGCACCGGACAAGACCTCTCCGTATCCCGGCAGGTATAGGTCGTAGTTGTCCCATTTGCCGCTCTCCGGGTCCTCAAAATCGTAGAATTCTCGGGGAATGTTAGTCACCCAAATGGGGTGCTCAGTTTCGTATGGTATTTGGAGTTCCCATCCTGTTCCATAGTCTGCTTCAAGTTCTGCCCTATCGTAGACTCTGAAGGGTGTTCTTGGTGTTTTCAAACCGCCATTTTCTCTCAGAAAGAGCAGCTCGTCCCTCATGTTCGTTTTCAAACTGCCTATCAGCCGCGAGGCGATTGTTTCAACCAGGCTTCTGATATCCTGTGATTTCGTGTCTCTGGCTTCAAAGTCGAGTTGAGTGAACTCGTAGGCGTGCATTCCGGTGGCTGCCCTTTCACTTTTTTCTATCCTAACGTTTGGAGAAAGTATGAATAGTTTAGGAACGGCTAAAGAGCAAGCGACCATCTTGTGAACTATCATGCTTGTCGTTGTTCTAACTGTTTTCCCATAGATTTCGACCTCGATGCGTTTTTCAATGGACGCACATGAATCTGGCCACAGAGGATCCGTTGACTGCGAAAATATGACCGGTAACATCCATTCAAAGTCGCTATCCGTGAATTCTTGAGTAAGGTACTTTAAAGTGTAAGTCATGATCCTGCTGATTCGCTGCTTTCTTTGAATTTCATATTCAGACAACTCTTCCAAGGGCTTGGGCAACTGGGCAACCGGGAGACTTCGCTGCGGACAGGAACGTTTTTCACTCATCCAATCACCTTCTTGGTTTCGGCACGTCTTGTTAACCCAGATTAACCAGCGTTATTGCCTGTAAGAAAGAGTGGGCTGGGTAATAAATTTTTTATAAGAAAAATTGAAATTTTTTCAGAAAAAGATAGATTTTTATAGCTATAGATGTAATAATTACAAGTATGGAAGCGAAGCTCGACGAGAAAGATGTAGCGATCTTGATGCTTATACAAAGAGACTGCAAACTCACGGCGAGGGAGATCGCGAGAAGAGTGGACTCGCCGATAACGACTGTTTTCGCGAAGATAAAGCGTATGGAAGAGCTGGGCATAATCAAAGGGTACAAAGCGATTTTGGATTCAACAAAGCTTGACCGCGGTGCAACCGCTTTCATTTTGGCCTCCGTTTCTTATGAAACGAAAAATGATGGTACTCAAGTCTCTCAGAGGAGCATGGCCAAAGAAATCGCAAGATTTCCAGAGGTCCAAGAAGTTCACATAATTACAGGGGACTGGGATTTGTTAATGAAAGTCAAAGGCAAAGATGTTGACGTAGTGGGAAAATTTGTTATTGACAGGTTAAGGATGGTCAGGGGAATAGAGAAAACCCTCACGTGCATGGTTTTCGAAACTTGCAAGGAAACCACAGAAATAGACGTTGGCACAAACGTATTCAAGAGAAGCAAATAAAACCTTCTGGCAGACGAGACAAGCGAAGAGCTTGCAGAAAACGTGACTATCGACCTTGATCACAGTGGGCGCATTATAGGTATAGAAATGTTGAGCGCAACAAAAAACTTGGGAAAGGAACTGGCCAACAAAATCCTGAACACCGAGAAAATAGTTGCGGCGGCCTGAGTTATTGTGGAAGCTTGGCCAAACTCAAACTGTGCCTAGAATGTGGTGCTCCGGCCGGGATTTGGACCCGGGTCTCCGGCTCGAAAGGCCGGAATACTTAACCGGGCTATACTACCGGAGCGTTTTAGCCCGATGCATCATGCAGAGTATTTCTTCGTTCGAATAAAGGTTACCGTTGGAATGCCGCTCTCAAGCACTCTTTCATCGGGCTAAGGATTGTTTCCGCTTTATTGAGCGTTGGCGCATAGTAAGCTGTCTTCGCGGAGTTGGTCATGATGGTCTCTATTCCGAGTTTTTCGGTCCAGGAAACAACTGTGCACACGCCGGCCAATACTTGGCCTCCGCTTCTCTCTATTTCATTGGCATAGTCTCTGGCGGTTTCTTTGATGTGGCTTGAGGTGCAAACCCACAACTCTGTTCCATGCTTTACTTTCTTTCCCTGAACGGTTTGAGCGATTTGTTTCATCTCGGCTAAAGAGCAGTGTGGGCATCCTATGAAGACCAAGTCACACTTCTTGCACGATGCGGTGGACAATTCTTGGATCGTGCGTCTTATGTCCTTGGCTTCTACGCTTACCTTCTCAATTCCTTTTGTCTCTGAACAATTGTTACAGTGAAACATATTTGTCATGCCTGTTGTGGCGACAGCCGCGCTTAGCTGTTTTAGGCTATCTTTTGAGGTTTTTTCCAGGCCTTGAATGATGGGAACCTTGTCTCTCAACAGCTTGCCTAGATGGATTCCAAGGGCGCCGAACTCTGTCTCGTTCTGCAGTCGCGTTTCGACGTTTACTAGGAGGTTTGGTTGTCGGTTTTCGGCTCTGTGCATCCCGTGGTCTGGCGTCTTGCCCATTATCGCTGCGGCGAGTGCGCTTGGTCCGCCCTCACGGTTTGTCCACGCGCCGAGAACAGAGTTGGCGTAGACTACGGCTGAGGATTCAGCCCATGCAAGGTGGGACTCGCGGCTCGGCTTTTCCAGGTAGTATGGCGTGCACGTTAGGGATTTTGTTGTGCCCATTCTTTCAAACTGTTCGAGGACGTTGAGCTGTTTCTCGCACAGAGTCTTGGGCAACCTTTTTGTCAGGTGTTCCGGGTCGAGGCTCTGAGGGTTGAGTGTGGTTTTGACTTTTACCCTTGCACCACCATCTGCTAATGCCTGAAGGAACTCTACTGGGGCGTCGCCTAACGTTTTGTATGAGACGCCCGAAACGTGTGCTGAGCTTATCGGAATCAGCTTTTCAGCGTTGAACAGGTCGCCTAGACGGGTGAGTATTTTCATGCAGGTCTGGTTTGCCCATCCACATTCGCCGTTGAGGATTCGTTCCTCTTCTTTAGTCAAGTACACGTGCTTGCTAGGTCCCCCTTCGTCTTACGATCTTGGCCACGCCTTTGCACGCGTCGACTTCAACCGTGTCGCCGGTCTTGATTTTCCTGATGTCTACCTGATCCATCATGGGAACGTTCGCTATTATTGCGCCAACTACGACAACAGAGTCGGCGGTTTGGTTGATTATTGCCTTCGGTGCCAGTCCTTTTTTGGCCAGAGAGTAGAGCACGTAGCTGCCCACTGTTGAGCCGTGGCCGTGGGGGAAGCACAGAACTTTGCCTTTTATGCATAGGCCAGATAGGTCATGTTTTTTCTCGATTATTTTGCCGTCCGCCGGGTCGACTCCGCCCAGAAAACTGATCGGTTTTGTGCTGACCAAGGCTTCTGCCCTGCAGCGGCCTTCGACGATGGCTCGGCCCTTCAAAATGACTGGCGCCATTCTTGAAAGCCTTCAGTAAGAGATCTTTGCCGATGAGGGGATCCTGCCCAAGACCTTTGTGGCTGCGGTGCTCACTTTCTCCCGTTGCTCGGCCGTTGCGTAGACGCGCAGTATGTTCATGAACCCCTTTAGCGTTTCGAAGATTCTTGAGATCTCGCTTAGGCGTTGTGGTATCTTCTTTCCTTGCGGTGTCTTGATGAACACTGGGATCTCCATGCTTTCCGTTAGCACCGAGTGTTCGTACGGGACGGACGGCACCGTGGGTACGTCGATAATGACAGCTTCTGTTTGGACGTTTGCTTCTTCGGCGATTTCGGACTGTAACTGTTTCCTGTAGGATTCGCGGCTGAAGATGTTTGAAATCATCGTGTCTTTTTCGTAGAAGGTCTTTTCGTAAGCGCACTTGAGCATTTTCCTGTTTTCAAGGTCTCTGATGATCTTTTTGGATTTCGTGCAGTCTTTCAGCTTCGCGTATACGGTGTAGTCGTCCATGGCTAGGTACTGTTCTGGGGTTTTGAAGCGTGTGAAGCCGAGTTCTTCGTTTGCGTTCTCCATGGCCGTAGCGAGCATTATCTGCGCGGCTCTGCCGACTCGGTGGAAGTATATGCTCTTGAAGGATTCTATGCGGGCTATTAAGAGCGATTCTAAGGCCGAGAGTGCTCCCACCTCGACTGCCAAGTTTTCGCCCAGTACGTCTAACGTGTGGATCAGTCGGTAGATGTCGATGTACCCGTACTCTGCGCCCGTGTGGTACGTGTCTCGAACGATGAAGTCCTGCTTGTCAACGTCAACCGTGCTGCTTATTATCTGGTCTAGGAAGGCTTTTTTGGGTTTGCGCAGCTTTCCCACCGCGAGTTTTCCAACGTCCTGCGGGTTGCAGCCTGCCCTTCTTATGATATCGTTCAGTTCGCTCTTCTGGATTATCCACGTTGTGAGGTCTTCATGCGTCTTGTCAAGCTTCTTGTTGAGCAGGTACTCGAACACGTGTGAGAACGGGCCGTGTCCAACATCGTGAAGCAAGGCTGCAACTCTGAGCGTTTCTGCTTCGTCTTCGCTCACGTACTGTGAGATGTTGGGGTTCTCAGCCACTCTACCTGCTAGGTACATTACGCCGACAGAGTGTTCGAAGCGCGTGTGGTTTGCTCCGGGATAAACGTACTCTGCGCCGGCGAGCTGGCGCAGTCTGTGCAGCCTCTGAACGGGGTAGGAGTCGATGATCGTTTTCTCTTCCTGCGTTATGTACACGTACCCGTGCACTGGATCCTTTATTTCGCCCCAATATTCAGTGGGCATCGATTTTTCCCCATATGATCTTGAGTAGTCACTAATGCAGCCTCGCTCTTATAATGCCTGACGTTAGTTTCGTTTAAGACGTGCGCGCGCAGGGTCGGAATAACCCGAAGAGGGCGTTGAGCTAGGAGCTCATGAAAGAATCTGCGCTTTTCTTCAAAGTCCATGATTTTGCTGTTGAAGCATGCCTTGCTGCAGTCAATTCTATAAGAGGTTACTTGTGATATTGCTGATGAGGGAAAATGAGTAACCTGCATGACGTCATTATCGTGGGTGGTGGACCAGCGGGTTTGGCTGCTGCCATTCACTGTGGAACCTTCGGCTTGCGTACACTCGTTTTAGAGGCAGAGGAGAGGGCAGGTGGATTAGCAACAAAGATTCGCGGGTTAGAGAATTATCCCGGGTTTCAAAGGAAGGTTTCTGGGCTGAGACTTACGGAGAAAATGGCGCATCAAGCCGAGAAAAACGGCGCCGAACTTCACACTTCAGAAGAGGTTACCAATCTTTCTTTGGACAGAGAAGACAAGGTCGTAGATACCAGAAAAAGTACGTATGGATGCAAGGCTTTGATCCTCGCGACTGGAGATGGAATGAAAGGTGTAGGAATGAAGTGGGAGACTTGGCTGGGTGCAGGCGTGGCCTACTGTGCTGAATGCGGTGCGCCTTTTTTGAAGGGGAAGGACATTGTCGTCGTTGGCAACGTCAAAGATGCCGTGGATGAAGCTCTGCGTTTAACGAGTGTGGCCAAGAATGTTAGGCTAGTTAATCACTGTGACATGATTGACGTTGATGAACAGATGAGGAAGCAGCTGGAAAAAAGGAAGATCGGTCTGATAGAGGGTTTTGAAGGGAAAGAGATCAAGGGTAGACCGCCGTCTAAACAGCTTGTGCTGGGTCACCTGAGCGGTTCTGGAACTAAGACGTTGAGAACAAACATGGTTCTTGTGGTCGCAGGGGTCAAACCGTTTGTTTCAGTCTTGCGCAACGCGGGTATAAGGACTCATAGGCAAGGCTGCGTCGTCGCGGATGGGTTTGGAAGGACGAGTGTTGATGGAGTCTTTGCAGCTGGAGGGTGTGCTTCAACGGTCGGGGACTTAGTACCCGCATGCGTGGGCGATGGAGCCGCGGTTGCCACCTGTGCACGCTTATATTTAGCATACGGATGCTGAGTCTCAAGCTAACCTCAACGGATGGATGAAGCATGGGTGACCGCGGAATCTTCATTTGTGTTGAAGGGCTGGACGGTTGCGGAAAGACTACGCAGGCAAGGCTGCTCGTGAAAAGACTGAGAGGAGACTACGATGCAGTCTACACGGCTGAGCCGAGTTACGGAAGGATCGGAAAACTCATCAAGAAACATTATCTTCACGCTGATAAGCGTGGCTCTGCTGTGGTTGAGGCTTTGCTCTTCGCCGCCGACCGTTTTGAGCACTTGAAGAGTGAGGTTCTGCCCGCTCTGGATGAAGGAAAGCTTGTGGTTTCGGACCGCTATGTCTACTCGTCCTTGGCCTATCAAGGGGCGGCAGGGTTGGATTTGAAATGGATCGAGAAGATCAATGAACATGCCGTTCGCCCCGGTCTGGCACTTTTCATCGATGTCGAGCCGGAGACTGTGATTCGAAGGTTAAAGCGAAAGAGATCGGTGATGGAGAACCTTGAAACTCAACTGAAAGTGAGGGAGATCTACCTTAGATTTGTCGACGAAGGTGCGCTTGTCAGGGTAGACGGAAACAGGTCGAAAACAGAAGTTGCGAGAGAAATCGCCTCAACGGTCAAGGGGTTCTTGAAGGAAGCCTGCTAGGCGACTTCTTGAGCTCTCAGCACATTCCTGCAAAGTTGTGCGTTGATCTTGTCGGCTATGAAATAGGGAAGGTCCTTGTGTGACACGTACATTAGTCCCTTTTCGTGGAAGACTCGCATCTGCGCGGTTTTCTTGTTGAAACTGAACCGGAGCATGTAATAGTCGAACTTCAACGGCGTTCTGGTCTCGTTTCGAAGTTTGTAGTAGCGTATGACGCAGAGAAAATCCATGGTTGAGAAAGGTTTTTTTCCTATGGCTTTTAGCAGTCGGCTTCTCTCTTCTTCGTCGAGATAGTTGAAGTCGTCGTCTTCGGCTACTCCGAACTCGAAGATGACCGTACACTGAGGAACTGATGGGGTGGCTACTTCTTCCAGGCTGAAGGTTCCATCGTTTAACTTGTGAAAGGTCTCGACCAAAGCTTTTTGCAGTGTCTTCTCTGAGATTGAGGTGACAAAACGCACGATTTTATGAACGCCTCCGGGAAAGTTGTTGTAGAAACCAAGCATTTTCCTTGGTTCCAGCTAGGTTTTTCTGATCTTTCTTGTTCTTTCAACGTTTTCAAGCAGTCCAGAAAGAGCCGTGCCCAGCTTCTGAAGTTCCTCGGGGTTCTGCTCGCACTGCATCTTTTTTTGTATTTCCTGCACCTTGACTATGAGCGTGGCCTCAAGACTGTCGAGCGCTGCGGACCTTTCCATTCTGAGAGGCTCTTCCCCCTCCTTCACGACTACGACTTTCTTCTCGCATCTTCCACACCAGAGTACTCCGTTTTTCAGCCTGAACAACGGTGAAGCGCACACGGGACAGGCTAACTCTGTCAGAGTTGACCCTCGCCTCAGCAAGTCTGCCATTCTTTTGATGTGCGGCTCTTCAGGTTGCTTTCGGGACAAGCTTTAAAACCTCAAAGTAAATAGGTATCAAGGCCTATATAACTAGGCCATAACGATCTTTGTGAGGTGGCGTGAATGGTTAGGAAGAAGAAGATGGAGGAGTACGAGGAGCGCATCAAACAGGCGATGGTCGTGCTCACCGCTGTTTCTGAAGACAACACGACGCCCAGAAACATCAGAAGGGCGGCCAAGGACTCGATGAACGCTCTTCAATCGCCAGAGTTCACGCCTGCTGTTAGAGCTGCGAACGCGGTATCGCTTATGGACGAGATTTTGCAGGACCCGAACATGCCACCCTACACCAGAGTGAAGCTTTGGAACGTTATGAGCTTGCTGGAAGCAATAAAAGACTAGTGCAAGTGGCTGAACAATAATTGTTTGTGGCTTAGGTAGGTGATCGAAATGAAAGTGTTTCCATACAAGGACGTTGAAGCAAAAGCTGCGAATGAAGGGTCTTCAAAACTGAAAGTGAGATGGCTCATCACAAGAGAGATTGGCGCCCCAAATTTTGCCATGAGACTTTTCGAGATGGAACCTGATGGTCACAGTCCACTGCACACGCATGGTTGGGAACACGAGGTTTTCATCCTAGAGGGCGAAGGCGTCGTGAAGGGCGAGGGTGGAGAGAAGAAGTTCAAGCCCGGCGACGTTGTTTTCGTTCCGCCAAACGAGAAGCATCAGTTCAAGAACACTGGCAAGAAACTCGTGAAGTTCATCTGTCTCGTACCTTTCCATGAAGAGTGACGCAGTAGTCTCAGTTTGTTTTCGTCTTCGTTTACTCGCTAGAAATATATCCTAGTTGCTGCATCTAGTTCTGGGTTTCAGGGGATAAGCCCGTTGAAGTATGATGTGATAATTGTCGGCGCGGGGCCCGCTGGGATATTCTCCGCCCTAGAACTGTCCGAAAAGACTAAGCTGAGCATTCTCATGCTGGACAGAGGGCACGACATAAATCAGCGCAAGTGTCCTGCAAGCCGAGGGTTCGAGTGCGTCAACTGTGACCCATGCACGGTCTTGTCTGGGTGGGGCGGAGCTGGAGCCTTCAGTGACGGCAAACTCACACTGTCCACGGAGGTCGGCGGGTGGTTAGACCAGTACGTTTCTGTAAAGGAACTGCATGGGCTTCTGGACTACGCGGACAGCATTTACCTGAAGTATGGGGCCCCTGAGCATGTTTACGGCACTGATGTCGAGAAGATAGAAGAGATTGAACGCAAGGCATCGCTTGCAGGTTTGAAGCTTGTTCATCAGAAGATCCGTCACATGGGCACCGAGAGATGTGCCCAAACGCTTCGAAAGATGCGGCAAGAACTAAACGGCAAGGTTGAGTTCAAACCGAGAACTGACGTGAAAGCCCTTATAGTGAAGAACAACGTTGTGGAGGGCGTTGAAACTGCAAACGGGGAGAAGTATCTTGCGAAGTATGTGATCGCTGGTCCAGGAAGAAGCGGGGCTGAATGGCTTAAGACGGAGGCTCAGACTCTGGGTTTGAAGACGCTTAACAACCCCGTTGACGTCGGAATAAGAGTTGAAGTTTTGGCTTCGGTGATGGAAGACGTGACGAGCGTTCTTTACGAGCCGAAGCTCATATACTATTCGAAGTCTTTCGACGATCAGGTTCGAACGTTCTGCGTTGCCCCTCACGGTGAGGTAATAACCGAATCGTACGATGGGGTTTTAACGGTCAACGGTCAAAGCTACGGTGAGAGAAAGACGGAGAACACGAACTTCGCCATTCTGGTGAGCACGTCGTTCACTGAGCCCTTCAAGGAACCCATAGCGTACGGAAAATATCTTGCCAGGCTGGGTAACCTGCTCAGCGGGAGCGTGATAATACAACGCCTGGGCGATTTGGAGTCGGGAAGAAGGTCCACTCCTGAGAGGATCGCTCGAAGCGTGGTGACTCCGACGCTGAAGAACGCGACACCGGGGGACCTGAGCTTCGTGTTGCCCTACCGCTATCTTGCAGACATAAGAGAGATGCTTCAAGCACTGGACAAGCTCACTCCGGGGCTGCACTCGCGAGACACGCTGTTGTACGGTATTGAGGTCAAGTTCTACTCGTCAAGGCTGCAGCTGAGCCATTGTTTGGAAACGAAGATTCACAACCTCTTCACGGTAGGAGATGGAGCCGGCGTAACTAGGGGTCTGATTCAGGCTTCAGCGTCCGGCGTAATCGCTTCAACAGAGATAGTCAAGAGGGAGCAGCAGAAGGCATAGAGCACATGGGTGTGGTACAGGAGATTAAATGTTCACACTGCGGCGCGCCAATAGCGTTCGAGCCAGGCGAAATGCTGGCAACGTGCAAGTACTGTGGTTTCACTGTTGTCATAGAGACTGGGCAGCCCTTCACTTTTGAACACTCTCTTTTGCTTAACAAATACGACCCGTCGCAGGTCGAGGAACCGGTCAGAAGCTGGATGCGGGAGGGTTTTCTAAAACCCTCAGACCTCGCGAGGAAATCAAAGATAGTCGAGAAAGAACTGATTTACTTACCGTTCTGGGTTGTTTCAGTCGAGGCCAGAAGCAGTTACAAGGGGATTTTCGAGCGGATAACTCCTGCTGTCGAGAAGGAAGGAACAATCGAGAAAGAGTACGATTGGCTCGTCTTGGCAAGGAAGGCGACGGAGTTTCCTACAAGGGATTATGAGGTGCCGTTGGAAGGGAAGATCCCTTACGACTTCCGGAGGATTGAAGCCTTCGCCAAAGTTCTTAACAGCGAAATGGACAAGAACCATGCTGAAGAGCAGGCAAAGCAGGAGATTGAAGACAACCATCGATTTCTGGCTCAGCAAGACGTGGACAAGATAGTTGACATGAAGACTGAAGTGAAGATAGAAGAGACGGTCTACCTGCACACGCCTCTATGGTTTGTAAAATACGAGTACAAGGGCAAGGATTACCAGCTGATCGTGGACGGTGCAACGGGGACCGCCATAAAGGGCGACATTCCACCCGCGGGCTTCGGAATATTCTGATCAAACTTTAAAAGCAACGATATAACTAGTAGTCGAATAAAAACTGCGAGGAAATGACAATGAAAACTGAACGCAAGCGTTTCAGCTACGGCGTCGGAGCTCTTGCCGTTATAGCCATTTCCATCGGCGTCGCCGCGATAGTATACAGTCTCGGCATGCTTGCCTTCAACGCGTACAATCTTCTTGCATGGATTATCGGTCCTTGGGGAGTATACACAGTCGTTTACTCGTTTGCGGCCAGTGGCGAATCAACCTATTATCTAGTCTGGGGAACCGTGATGGTTGCCGTGAGCGTCGTGGCAGGTTTCTACAACGTTATACCAGCACTACTTGTCCTGGGAATACTGCTCATAGCTCTCGCAGTGATAGGAATAGCAGCATATTTGAGGGGTAGAAAATGAGTGGAAAAGACTATTTAGACAAGGTGAAGGGGGAAAGAACTCTTCTTGAGAGGATGATGGGCTACATCCCTGGATACAGAGGTTACAAAGAAAAGGAGCTGAGACGTGAAAGCGACCGTCTTGTAAGGATGGAAGCCGTCAGCAGACTCAAGGCTGCCAAGAACCCGATCAGAATGGCTTTTGCAAACCCAGCGGTGGTTCAGAAGCTTTCCCAGGGTGACGCGTACAGGATTGACGCTTTCAATTCTCGTCTCGACAGAATCACCCAGCGAATAGACAGAGCAGTCGCGGGCTACGCAGGCATGTTTGACGCGGTGAAGGTCAAAGAGGACAAGCTTGACTCGGTGACTCAATACGACGTGAGCTTGATAGAGAAAGCCGAAGAAATAAAAGCTGGCAGTGAACAGGTCGCCAAGATGCAGCCGGGAAACGACGATTGGGGAACGGCGATGGACGCGCTGACGTCCAAGGTTGAGGAATTTGACGGTTTGATCGACAAGAGGTCGGAGATGCTCAGAGCTTTAGCAGGATGACCTCGGGAACTGTAAGGAGGTGAATTGAATGCCAAAAGTTATTGAATGGGTTGGAGCGAGAGATGGAGACATGGTCTGGAAGTATCCCAGCGAGGATATTGGCTGGGGAGACAACCTCATAGTCCACGAGTACGAAGCCGCAGTGTTCTTCAGGGACGGAAAAGCCTACGACGTGTTCACGGCAGGGCGTCATGTCCTGTCTACGGCAAACCTTCCGCTGCTGACGAAAATCTTCTCGAAGATCGCCGGGTTCGGCAGGACTCCATTCACGTCCACAATATTCTTTGTGTCGCTGAAACAGTTCCAGGGCAAGTTCGGAGCGCAAGGACAGACTAAGGAACTCGCACCTCTGAAGTTCTTCGGAGGCTTCTGGTTCAGAGTTGAAGAGATAAACCTATTCGTGAACGAGGTGGTCGGCGGCCAGGGACTGTTTACAACAGATGGACTGCAAGACTTCCTGAGGGGCTACTTCAACCAGAGACTAATCGACAATCTGAGTCAGTACTCACTTTCAGACGTTTATGGCAAGCTGGACGACACAAGCCTTCTTGCAAAGAACGTTCTGTTCGACGCCTTTCACAGGATAGGCCTCGAACTGATCGAGGTGAAGTTTGAAGGGATCGATACCACTCCAGAGTGGAGGGACAGACTGTTCTACGTGAAGACAGGGGTAAGCGCAGCAGAAGTCCTCAGGATGGAGACGGTTCAAAAGTCAAGCGAAAGCCTGTCAAAGAGTACAGGAGGAGCAGCGATCGGGGCTGGGGCAGTGCTCATTCCACCGCTATTCCAACAACCAGCAGGTCAGGCTCAGCAGGTCATGGTAGTCTGCCCGAAATGCGGTTTCCAGAACCCACAAGCTTCGAAGTTCTGCAACAACTGCGGCGCACCTATGCAGCCAAGTGCACAGGCGGCAGCAACTGTCAACTGTCCCAAGTGTGGAACTGCAAACCCGACCACTGCGAAGTTCTGCGTCAACTGCGGAGCCCAAATGCAAGCAACTGTGAAATGTGCGAAATGCGGAACTGAGGCCCCTGCAGGGACAAAGTTCTGCCCCAACTGCGGAGCAAAACTGAAGTAGCCAACTCCCCTCTTTCACATCTATCTGCTCTCATCCTCTTTCTTGCGAGTGCCAGATGTAATGCTATTATGTAACATTTTTATCTCCATCCGGTTTATGCTATGGGAGAGCACGGTTCGGCATGAGCGAGAAGATAATCGGTCACGGCACTTGGTACGACAAGATGGCCGCAAAAGTCGTGACCAGAGAGCGGAAGCTTGGAAGAAGCTTGAACTTGGTTAAAACCGAAATGGGCATAGCTGCTTCGGGCTTTCCTCACGTGGGCAACCTGAGTGACGCGGCCAGGTCTTTTGCTGTGACCCTGGCGCTTAGAGAGCAGGGCTTTAACTCTGAACTTGTCGCTTTCAGCGATGACAAGGATGGGTTACGAAAGGTTCCAGCTGGAATGCCCGATTCGCTGAAAGAGCACCTGGGTCGACCCGTCACGGACATTCCTGACTTTTACGGCTGCCACGGTAGCTACGGAGAACACATGTCCCTTCTTCTGCGCGAGGCCTTAGACAAGTGCGGTATCGATTACAAGTTCATGTCTGCCACTGAAGTCTATAGGAAAGGCTTGTTCAACGAAGAGATCAGGACGATGCTTCTGAGTGCAAAGAGAATAGGAGAAATAGTCAAAGAGGAGATCGGTCAAGAAAAGTTTCTGGAAGCTCTGCCTTACTTTGCTGTTTGTGAAAACTGCGGCCGCATATACACGACTAAAGCCTATGATTTTTTGCCAAAAGAGAATAAGATCCTTTACAAATGCGAAGGCATGGAGGTCAAGGGGCAATGGCTGCAGGGCTGCGGCCGCCAAGGAGAAGTCGACTACAGAAGCGGCATGGGTAAACTCAGCTGGAAGGGCGAGTTTGCCGTTCGATGGAAAGCCTTAGACATCAGGTTTGAGGCTTTCGGAAAAGACGTTGCCGACTCTGTGCGCGTCAACGACCGCATCTGCCGCGAAATATTGAACTGGGAGCCGCCCGTGCACGCGAAATACGAGCTGTTCTTGGGCAAGAGCGGCAGGAGATTCTCAAAGTCGGCTGGATTCTTGTTGACACCGCAAACGTGGTTCAAGTATGGCTCTCCACAGTCGGTCATGCTTCTGCTGCTGAAACGATTCGTCGGTTCTCGTGCGTTAGACGCTACAGACATCCCAACATACATGGACGAGCTGGACTCTCTGGAAGACGTGTACTTCGGAAAGAAGGCAGCAAAAGACGAGCGTGAACGCGCAAAGCTGACGGGTCTATTTGAGTACTGCTTTGCATTGCACGTTCCAGCGAAACCAAGCCTGCACGTACCGTACAACTTATTAACTTACTTGGCAAAAGTCGCTCCCAAAGGCAGTGAGGAAGCATACGTCGTTGATAAGCTTCGAAGCTACGGCTACTTGAAGCAAGGACAAACATTGGATGAGGCTTCAAGGAAACGCGTTGAGTACGCATTCAATTGGGCAAGGGATTTTGAAGAGATTAAGGAAGCATCAGTTCCCTTGAAAGAAGAGGAAAGAGTTGCAGTGACAGAACTGGTAAAGATGCTAGCAGCTGAAGATGAACCTGAAAAAATACAGAACGCCGTATTCAACACCGCCAAGAAGCACGGTTTGCAGCCGAGCAGCTTCTTCAAGACGATATACACGGTCCTCTTGGGTGCGCCTCAAGGTCCAAGACTTGGCCCCTACATAATCGCGATGGGAAAACAAAACGTGATCGACGCTCTGGATCGCGCTTTAGGAAACCAAAGCTAAAAGACGGTGCGCGCACTGCAAGATTATGTCCGGCACAGTTTGTGAGAATTGTTTTTCTCAGCGCAAGGAATTTATTCTCTCAACACATATGGGTTCAAAGGTGTTCAAAATGGTTGAGTCTTTCGTATTAGTCAGAGTAGGCACAAGCGAAGCTATGAGTTTCACGAAGACGATCAGAGAGGTACTCTGTAAAACCAAAGGTGTCAAAGACGTTTACGGAGTCTTTGGACGTTGGGACTTCGTCATCAAAGTGGAGACAAAGACGCTTGAAGACTTGGGAAAACTAGTCACCGATTGCATAAGGGGCATCAGCGGAGTAGTTTCCACAGAGACGCTGATAATAGGTTTCTAGCAAGACTTGCGGCCGACACATTTTCCACAATTTTTTTCCGCGTGCGCATCATTATTTTGTCTACAGAACATATTCCGGCTGCAGGGGGCTGAAGAAGCGATTCTGTTAACTAAGAATTCTAGCGTTTCGAGCGTGCGGAAGACAAATATAGAATCGCTGAGTTTTTGATCAAATCGAGTGTGAAGGAGATTAAAAGTAAGGTTAGCCGTATTGGGTACATCAACAGGATCATGGACAACCTGTTAAACGTTAGAAAGAGAGAGCTAAACCCGTTGTACGAAGACCTCAAGTCTGCTGACTGCGTGGTCTGCGGTGGGTCTGGCAGGTCGTTGTATTCTCTTAATGCAGCGATGAGTCAGATTGCGATCAGCCACATAGGCTGGAGGAACAAGGTTGTGCTAACCCCGGATGATCCGGGTTTTCCGGGGAAGAACATGTATGATGCTGCGGCGGAGCTTGAAAGGCGTTACAACAAGACGTTGCTCTTGATAAACTCTGGTAGCGGCGTGTCTGGAGACCCATTGGGGCTGGCCCAGGACCTTTGCAGGTATATTGGCGAGAAGAAGACTTCAAAGTTTTCCATAGGCCTCATTACGTCTAGTTTGAGTTCACCATTGGCAGAAATTGTATCTAAAAGTGGACATGTCGTCGAGCTCAGAGGCCGCGGGAGGGCGAAACCTTCGCTTGATTATGGCAAGACAGGGATCATGGGCGATGTCTTCGAATTGGGCAGTCTTCTTCTTCTATCCATGATGACGGAAGCCATTTTTCGAAACTTGGAGGCAAGTGAAGTGTTTCGTCTCTGCGAAGAAGAGTTTGCCAAGCTGGGGCCGTTGGTGGACTCAATAGTTGAGTCTGAAGTCTACACGCATCTTGTCGACATCTTGGAAAAACGGACAAGCGTGTTTCTCGGCGGAAAAGGTACTGGAAGCGAAATAGTCAAGATGGTTGCAGTAAGGCTCTTTCACATCAAGAGCACGCTGGGAGACAACGTGTACATAGCCAGAGGTGTGAACACGCCGCCTCCGAGACCGGGCGACCTTGAAATTCTAGTGTCCTTCTCTGGCGAAACCAAGCCCGTCATAGCCTGGGCAGACACTTTGAAGAAATTGAACGGAACGGTTCTTTCAATCACTGGAACAAGAAAATCCACTCTGACTGAAAAGTCAGACCTGCAAATAGTGTTGGATGAAGAAACTAAGCCAGGACAACCTAGAAGGTTCTACATGAGGACAGCGTACGTCCTGAGCCCACTGCCAGTCAGGCTGGTCGAGAGACTGGGAGAAAAGGGGTTAAAGCTGCCCGAATACATAATCAACTGGCATCACTCGCTCACCGATTAGGAACTCGCCGTCCTAAGACGTTCGCGTGTGTGCACCGGTCTTTCCAAAGATCTCTTCCAGTCTTCGCTTGTGAACCTCGCGAGTGGTGAGCGGGTAAATTTCTCTTTCGGTGTAGAAGAACAGCGGGTCTTCACCCACTATGCTTGCAAGTTGTTCATCCGAGTCTGCGTTCACTACCAGAACATCGCCTTGATGACCTATCAGATGATACGAAACCTCAACAGTCTTCTTCTTTTCCAACGCATCAAGATACTTGAAGTGTGCCGGAAGAAGCTTAGCCCAGACATCCACACTGGTCTGTCTCATCTTTGTGATTATCAAGAACTTCATTTCAAATCGTTTTTCACTCTTACGCCCAAGATATAAATGACTTTTGGAAAAATGCGGGTCTATCTGTTCTAGAGAAAGAGATCAGTTAGCTCGTGCATGGATAATGTTGAGGGTTTTGAAAAACTAGGAAGAAGGTTCCGAATTTCTTCTCTACTATACCCACATCATTTCCCACCCGGCGTACGCGCCTTGGTCTTCCACCTGAGCAGTGGAATCCCCACAGTTGTGATCACTGCGGTTGCCAAAATCACGACGACCGTTATGTTGATATAGAGGGGTGACAACTGCTGGAAAACTAGCCCCACTTCCGGATATTTTACAGGATCTGCATATTGCAATGGCAAAGTGGCCAGTACGGCTGAGGCCAGCCCCCTTGTCAGCAATACACTCATGATTGATCTTTCATTGATCAGGTCGCTTCGAATAGTCGCTATGTGAACAGCTCCAAATCTTATCAGGAGCAAGGTCAAAGCAAGTGTTATTCCTATCATAACCGTTTTGAGATTGGGCGACGTGGCAATCAGACCTATGTAAACAAAGAAGAATGCTCTCAACAGGAAAGCTATTTCAGATTCAAACCGCTTCAGTCCCGCGTCAACAACCTGACTTGATGGTTTTTTCATTCTGAGTATTCCATAGATCTCCTTCTCGTTCCCTAACACTATGCCAAAGAGCAGAGAACAAAGTGCTCCGCTTCCGCCTAATACTTCTGAGAGTGCATAGGCCAGTAGGGCGATACCTAGAGTAAGCATGTAAGAGTATGATGCTTTAATGATGCGTTTCAACATGCTAAGCCAACCGACGCCGATGATTATCCCGAGCATCGCTCCAATAGAAAATCTGCTTGCCAATGACTTGGCAATAGTCGGTAAATCAACGGTTCCTTTCAACACTATTATCTCAATGATGACTAATGACAATACAATGCACAGGATGTCATTGATGGCTGATTCTAGACTCAGGATTGTTGAGCCTCTTTGGCTCAACCCGATTCTGGATGCCAAAGACATCACGATTATGCTGCTGCTTCCTCCAACGATTGTTCCAAACAGAATAGAATACAGAGGAGAAACGTTTGGAATGACCAAAAAATACATCAACAAACTGGTTACCATGGCACTTGATGCGAACCCTGCCGTGGCAAGAACGGCTGCTCTTGGGCTCTCAGAAAAGACGCGGTATATATTCATGGTCATTCCACCATCAAACAATATGAAAACCAAAGCCAACGCTGCCAAGTAAGGGACCAAGCTCATCACAGAGGTGACATCCACTAACCCTGTTGCTGGTCCAACAAGCATGCCCAAGACTATTAGGAACAGCATATCTGGCAAGCCTTTGCGCTCAAGCAGATAGTTGCTCAAAAACCCTATTACAATTATTATACCACCGAGTATTAGGGCAAATGTCACGGGATCAAACAAATCGGGCCACGGCTCTAAATAGAGTGTAAGATCTGGTTTAAAGGATTTATTTTGTGCATCAGCTCAGCACCACATGCTGGCTGGGTCTCATGTCGCCTGTCGAGATCAAACAGTTAATATCTGCGCTGGAGACGCACGAGCAAGTCTGCACCCTCACCAGATCTTATCAACCTTCAAGTGAGTTAAGAACCCTATCACGCCGCAGAACTGAAAGAAGAAGATCTTGACCAAATCTCTAATTGACAAAGGTAGGCCAGCAAAGCCAAGGAAGCCCACTGCAAACAAAAATGTGCCATAAATGACCAACGATCTGAAGTTGTGATATGTTTCCATTGTCCTCCAACTCAACCGAACTCCAGAAAATAAGAGCCAAACAAGCAAAGGTGCAAACAGAAGCAGCGCATATTTCTGGTACCACGGAAGGTCAGTGCCCTCAGGTTCATACTTTTTCCCTCTGTAGATTGAAGGAAGATCAGGAAGGAAGTTACTGTAGAAATACACGATCAATCCCCACAGCATTGAACCCCAAACATTTTCACCAAAGACGAATTGGTATCCAAAAAAGTAAGCCAGACCTAAAGGTAAAATCAGCCAAACGAACACTTCAACTGAGGACTTAACATGTTCAGACGTCTCCTCCTTCATGCGCCAAACTGGAAACCTGGAGCCGATTTTGCGATTGATGCTCTTGAAAGAATGCAACACGAAACCATACAATGCCTCGTATAACCCTCTGAACGCGTCATGAACCTTTGCGAAAAACTTCCTAAGCCTAGATTTTGTCGCAAACGGTCACCCAATAACCGCTGTATTCTCCTCGATCAGGTTCTTTAACCCTTTGGACTATCCATTCATCGGAGAGTTTGGCAAATGGCGGAAAATGCTCAAGAAGAAAAAACGGCTATATTCAACACCGAAGTCGGGCCTAACTGGCCTTTAGAAAAAAAGCTTTCGGAAAACAACGCGACTTCCTCCGATCGTAGAAGAAGAGATTAGTCAGCTTGTATCTGAATAGTGTTGAAGGCTTTGAAGAAAACTAGGAAGAAAGTCCCAAGTTCCTATTCTAGTATGCCTTATTATTTCCCAACCGAGCAAGTTGACGTTATACGCAAGATGCAGCCGAGGAAAAGGAAGAAGGAGCAGTAGGTTTTTTCATATCTAGCAACTCTCTATCGGCTTTTCCACACTTCACCTTAAGAAGAGCTGGTTTGTAGTTGGATGGGCTGCCTTGTTGTATTCAAACACAACTGCCTGCGCTTGCTGAAACTTTGCAGAGCGCGACGAATGCGTAATTGAGAAGACTTTAATTGCTTGCGCAAAGATAGCTGCTTCAAGGGCAAGAGCGCGTTGACAACTACAAGCAGTGACTACTTGCAGAGATTTAACCGTCTTCTCGTTTGGTCTACTGTGGTGCTTTTAATTATCTTTGTAATTTCAGGATTCGGTATCACAAACTCGAGAACGACGAGCGAAATGACTGGAGGCGTGTTTACTTTCAGCGTCTCATTGTACCTGCATCTGAATCTGGCAGTGCCCGTTCTCATACTGCTGGTGATTCACGTGCTGATCGGATTGAAGGCCGCTTTGACACGGTGGGGAGTGGAAGAAGCAAGGCTGTTGAATGTTGTTCTTATCGCACTGGGCCTTTTTGTCACGGCTCTGATAATTCTGGCGCGGTATCTGATATTCTAAGATGTTGAAATGTGCAATGATCCATTCTTCATGATTTGGGTCACTTGCTCTGCCGACCGTTCAGGACCTCTTTTTCTGTAGATTGCGGCTACGATTATGGCAACGAATATGACAACAGGTATTATCAGTAGCAACCATGGAAACTCTGCGGGCGCACTGAGTATTTCCATTTTCACCACGAATTTTACCCATAATGCGGACGTCGTGGCCAGTCGTTCTGGTCCAACGATCGCAAGGAGTAGGGGGCTTTCATCTGAGGACAGGTTTGCACCGTCAAAGTAGTATGCCAGAATCGGAGTGAGAGATTGATTGTGAGGCACTTGTTGACCTGTCAAAGTGTCGAATGTTGTGAAATTGCCGTTCACTTTATCATAACTGAGAGTCTTGGTGTAGTTGTCAGAGGCTGTTATTTTGAGGCTGCTGCCGTTGGCTATTCCTCCAACCAAATTGCAGAAGGCTATCAATGGAACCCCTGTGTAGTTTCCCAGACCTCTGATGAATCCGCCTTGGGTTTCATAGCCTCCGTAGGTCGTGTACGAGGGGAGGCTTCCGATGTCGTTAGAGGTCAAGACGAGTTGGGTGCCATTTGCCGCGACGACAGTAAGAGTCATGGGAGGAAGATTGATGGCGGTAGTCGCCGCCCGTGCCCTCGCACTTGAACATGAAACTGCGCTCGTGGCTACCAAGACTAGTGTGACCACGAGAAAAGTACGTTTTCCGTAACTGCTTTCTAGTCTGCGGTTTGGCTTCATGTTTTCACTTGTGATTTCTTTGGGCAGTTTGTCTCAGGGTATGCGTTGCGCGCATTAAAAGCATTTTTGACTGGGCTTGATCAGTCGCTTCCGTTGGTGCGAGGTACACGGGCAAAATGCATATAGGTATGACGTACGTCATATTCCTTGAAGCGAAGGAGCGATGAATGCAAGGAAAATCCTACTGCTGGCGATTCTCGCGATGATAGTGGTTGCTGCCGCATTCGTGGGAAATTGGGTGTGGACCGGCCTGACCAGCGGGCCAACAATCTCTTATAACGGGGAAATCACGGTGTACAACGGGCAGAAGCTCGGGTCGATAAATGATTTCAGACTCGAAGCGATAAATGGTGTACAATACATAAACGTGAGCTCCTACCGGCTTGTTGTCAAAGGGCTTGTTCAAAACCAAACCGTCTACACGTACGACGACATTGTTAACAATCACACGAGTTACGAGAAAGTTGTCAAGCTCCACTGCGTGGAAGGCTGGGAAGTCACGGCTTTGTGGCAGGGTGTACGCGTGAAGGATCTCCTTGAGGAAGCCGGCTACGATCACAGTGCCAAAGTCGTAATATTCTATGCTCAAGATGGATATACGACAAGCCTGCCGCTTTCCTACATAGTGGGCAACAACATAATGATAGCCTACAAGATAAACAACGTAACCCTTCCGGCACGAGAAGGCTTCCCGTTTCAACTAGTTGCTGAAGGCAAGTACGGGTACAAGTGGATAAAGTGGATAACCACGATAGAAGTATCCAACGACACCAGCTTTCGAGGCTATTGGGAAAGCTATGGATACGACAACAATGCCGACCTACCGTGATGCCTGAATCTGGCCCCTGCTTTTCTGAACAAGACGTTGCTGTGCAGTAGTATTCTGAGCAGCGTTTCACAGAGCATGAGGCGTATCCCTGAAGAGTAAAGAGTCTTTAATGGGCCCTTTTCCAGATTCTTCTTTGGCACCTGCGGCTTCCTTCTTTCTCCGTCTGACGTAGATTATGCTGCTCAATGTGATCGCTGCTATTCCAATGGCAATGATTGGAACCTCATAGACAAGCGGGTTGACACCTTGTTGTTGTCCTTCGCCATCTGTGACTTGCGCGATTTTATACAAATCATAATAGCAGTTTCCGGGGTATAACGGATTGTAGTACCAGCCTCCCACCCAGTCCCTTGACCATCTTCGCCCTAACCATTCAGTCAGTGGTAAGCTTGGGACATCTCGCCAGTAAATGTACTGCAGTTCCTGGTAAGTTGCATTTCTCTCAGGGCCATCAGGCTGACTCAGTCCAAGGTCAACCAAGTAGTCGACGAAGGTATCGTTGTACTTTTGCATTGAGGCCAAACCTCCTTTTGAGTACATGTATGTTCTTGCCATGTCTTCTGGGTCGCCGAAGTCCGCCATCCAGCCCAAAGGGAAGACAGGCAGGTAGAACTTTCCTTGATAGTCCCAGAACGTCGGCGAGTCCACTCCGACAGCGCTCACGTTAAACTTCGGGTCTATGCTAGTAAACACGTCGGCGATGCTTCTTTCCATGATTAGCGTACTCGTTACGTCTGATCCGATGGTGTAAACGATTTCTGCTTGAAACCCCTGTTCCCATACTCCCGCGGCCTTCAGTTCCTCTTCGACCATCGTCGTGTTGATGTCGTGAGCGATCAAGGTCTTGTTTTCGTAGTCTGGTTTCATGCCTCTGAGCCACCATGTGACCATCTGAAGAAGGTCCGGGGGGCGCCCTGGCGAATATTCGTTCATGCATTGTGTGAAATTCAGAGCGTACGCAAATGCTCTTCTCATGTGCACGTTGGAAAACAGCTCAGGCGCTGGGCTTGTCCCGTTCTTGGGCACGTAAGGGCTGTCCGGTGAGACGTCAAACAAGAACAGCAGGGCCTGACTTGACAGACTTGGAAGGTTCCAGTAGAGCCGTACGCCTGAGACGGGTGTGTGCCCTGTTGGGTCTGATGAGTAGTTGAGGAGATAGGGTATCTGAGACGATGAAAACCAGCAGTCGTCGTATCCGCCTGACAGAAACGCGTCTTTCGAAGCGGGCCAACCTGCGTTTTCTCCTTTGATAACTGTCGATACATGGTTGCCAGTCCATCCGCGCCAGTATTCGGTGAATTTGTCGATTTGCCAAGTGTTGGTTGTCGAGTCCCAGCTGGTGAATTTGTATGGACCGGTGCCGCACATGTCTGGGATGTCGGAATAGGCCGAAGGATACTTCGAGGCCTTTGAGCCGTAGGTGGCGGGGTCTTTCCACACGTCAAGCTCGCTGCGGGTTTTCGTTGGTTTCCAATGGTAGTCGTTAGTCCAGCCGGGGGTGAATAGTCCGTCCCACCCACCGTGTTCAATCACCCAGTCCTTGTTGAGGATGCTGCTCCATGTCCCGGCAAAACTCTGTTCGAGCATGTCGTCACGCCAAGTCTCTTGGAAATGAAACGTCACTTGGTTGGGGCCTGGTCCGGGGTAAACCCAGCTTTGAATCATGTTGCCCGCGGTGACTTCGTCCTCCGGGTTCTTGAAGGTGCCGTTGTCGTAGGTGCTGAATGGTCCGCCGACCTCTTCTTTGCTCCAACCATAGATCCCGAAGGCGGGTTCGAACCACCGCCACGTCGGCGCGTACGGCGAGTCGTACACCATTTGTCTCTGGAACGAGTACACCACGTCGGCCGCGGTGAGGTTCCGCGAGGGCCTCAGGGCCCCGCTGGCGTCCATCCATGGTTGGAAGACCGCGTTGGTGTTTACGGTGAACGTCCAGTTCTTCCCGTCGGGACTGATGTCTCCGTCGGCGACTGAGGGCACCTTGGTGGCCAAAACGGGCACAAACTCCAGCAGGTCGGCAACGTATTTGTCTGTGATCTCTGCGGTCGAATTGGGAGCGAGGGGTTTATCGCCGAAGAAGATGAGCGGTTCGTAGACGTTCTGTATCAATTCCTGGCTGTAGGTGTCGTACGCTCGTGCCGGGTCAAACCTTGCCGGATAGCCTATCGTTGCTGACTGATAGGTGGAAGTGTCCACGGGCGGTTGAGTTGAAAATGATGAAAACGTGCTGGGCAGATTTGAAACGAGTAAGACGGTGACTCCTAGAAGGGCTGCAACACTTGCCGATACGCGGCTGTAGCGCATCGTGGTCCTCGCATAAGCATATCAATGTCCCGAGAGATGAGCTTTTCGGGCGTTTCATCTTCCTTTTTTCTGAAGAACACTCAGAAGGTTAGACTCAGGATGAACTTCCGCCCAAGAAACTCCCACACGGCCAAGTAAGAGATGACCGCTGATACGACTAGAGTCGTCAAGCTTAGCCTACGCGAGCCTTGAATCTCGAGTATGTCTATATTGCCTTGTGAGTTTCTGCTAGAACAGTGAGATGCTCAACCAACTCGTTTATTGCGTCATGGACGCGCCGAAGGATAACCCCCTTCAGATGTACAACCTGCCTTCTAGAGCTACCCGGTGAAAACCGGCTCCTAGCCGGGGCGTCCCCTAAACCTCGCCCAGACACACTGAGACGCTCTCTCAGACGGTTATTAGATGTGCGTTCAGAACGAAGGAAGCCTGCAAGCAGAAGATTCTGAGGGGCTTCTGAAGGAACCGAAAGAGCCAACAGTAGTTGATGAGCCCAGTCATCTGGGCTGTTGGATGCTTGCCATGGCTGACCTATTTGGATCCAAATATCCATGATACATTGAAACCTAGGAGGGGAGGGATCCTCAGCTCCTCATTGAAACGTTGCAGTCGAACTTCTGTTACGTAACAGATATAGACGTGAGCAAACTATTCAAGAAGCGCGAGTATAGGGGCAAAGTCCATCCAAAAGGGCCCGTGGTCTAGGCTGGATTAGGACGCTGGCCTGCGGAGCCGGAGATCCAGGGTTCAAATCCCTGCGGGCCCGCCAAAACCTTGCATGAAGTGTCTGCGTGTGCGCTCCTTGACAAATAGGTAGCCGAGGATAGAAGAGTTCAAGCACCTTGAGGAGTGAAAAGAAATTCTCTTAAGAACGCGTGCTGTATGCATGAGGTAGACTCTTGGAAGGAACCGCATGGTTTCAGAAATCCTCATCGAAGCGCAGAACCTGACGAAGAAGTATGACGATTTCGTTGCAGTGGACAACATAGACTTTCAAGTCTACAGGGGTGAGTGCTGCGGGTTTCTTGGGCCTAACGGTGCGGGAAAGACAACAACCATCAAAATGATTCACTGTGTCTTGCCCCCCGCGTCAGGCAAGCTTACGGTCGCGGGCATAAGCGTGTCTGAAAACCCCAGAAACATAAAGAAGATGATAGGCGTCTCCCCTCAGGAGGAAAACCTCGACCCAGACTTCAGCGTCATAACCAACCTGACCGTCTACGCCCGCTACTTTGACATTCCTAAAAGTGAGGCACGCAAGCGAGCCGAGGCAATGCTCAAATTCTTTCAGTTGGAAGAAAAACGCGATGTCATCATTGCCCAACTGTCGACTGGCATGAAACGCCGATTAATTCTAGCTAGGGCATTGATCAACGAACCGCAGATACTCTTGCTGGATGAACCTACAACGGGACTTGACCCTCAGGCGCGTCACTTGATCTGGGACAAGGTCCGAAGCCTGAAGAAATCGGGCGTGACCATCATCTTGACGACGCATTACATGGATGAGGCGGCTGAACTGTGCGACCGCACACTGATCATGGATAATGGCAAGATCATCGAAGAAGGAACTCCGACGGACTTGGTCAGGAAGCACGTTGGAGAAGAAGTCATGGAAGTCGATTACGATGACAAAGCCGTGGCGACGATCAATAATAAGTTCCCAGAGGCCCGGCTGGAAATCGTGGGTGACAGGATCCAAGTTTTTGCCACTGAGCCTCATGGAGTGTTCACCAGCTTTCTCGAAGATTTTCCAACGAGGAGTGCCACCGTTCGGAACGCTAACCTCGAGGACGTTTTCTTGAAACTAACCGGGAGGAAACTCAGAGAATGAAAAGGTCCAACCGCGTTGCTTCAAGCTTCAAACTGCCCGAGTTGACCTACAGAGTTTGGAAGGTTTGGCGCAGAAACTTTGACGTATTCATGAAAACGTACAAAGTCAACTTTTTCCCGCCTCTGCTTGAACCCATCTTCTACCTTCTCGCGATGGGCTTCGGCTTGGGAAGTTTCATCTCAGCTGTACAATTAGGCTACCCTTACATCAAGTTCATCGCACCAGCCTTGGTGTCCATCTCAATCATGTACTCCGCATTCTTCGAGTGTACATACGGTTCGTTTGTCCGAATGTATTATCAGAAGACCTTTGACGCCATCATCACCACGCCTATAAGCATTGAAGAAGTCATAGCAGGCGAGTTGTTCTGGGGCGCAACCCGAAGTCTGATCAGTTCAAGCATTGTCTTGGCCGTCGTAGCTGCCTTTGGGCTGATCTCAAGTCCACTGGTCCTCCTGATTCCCATCGTTGCTTTCTTTGCTGGGTTGATGTTTTCGGCGATAGCAATGTGCTTCACAGCGCTGGCGCCCAACATAGATTTCTTCAACTACCCAGGGTTCCTGTTCATAACCCCGATGTTCCTGCTGAGCGGAACCTTCTTTCCTTTGACAATCCTTCCTCAGTTCATGCAGATTCTGGCACAGGCGGTTCTGCCCTTAACGCACACCGTGATCCTTGCCAGAGGGCTAATGTTTGGAAACTTCGAATCAACCATGCTCCTTAGCATAGTTTGGATTGGCGTAGTCACACTCGCTTTCTTCCTCTTAAGCATAAACCAGATGAAGAAGAAGCTAATCAAGTGAGCGAATGCTGGCCTCAACGTAGGCTTGAGTTCAGCGGACATCTTCATAGGCTTTTAACAGTTCGTCTATGGCTGTTCCAACGTGTTGTCCTGAGTAGCCGCCTTCCAAAACGAAGAATGTAGGCTTCTGCAACGCCGCGATTCTCTTGCCAATCCCTCTGTACGCCTTCTCAGACAAGCCAAGCGAAGCCAAGTCTCCAGCGTAAGTGTCAAACCCTGCTGAAACAGCCACGGCTTCAAACTTGCGCGTGTCCACCGCGCCCAAGGCCTTGTCAAGAATCTTCAAATAAACCGTGTCTCCACAGTCAGGCGGAAGTGGAAAGTTGAGGCAGTTCATGTCGGAGCTGGTGCCTGTTCCAGGAAAGTTTGGATGGCGATGAAGAGAAACATACGTTACCATGTTGTCTCCGTAGAAGATTTCCTGCGTTCCATTCCCGTGATGCCCGTCGATGTCCAAGATCATTGTCGGCTTACCAAGATACCTCACAGCTATCGCAACGTTGTTCAAGTAGCAGAACCCGCGCGTAGCCGCGCCCAACGCTGCGCCGCTTGCCCCAGCGTGATGGCCTGGAGGACGCATGATGCTGAACCCTTTCACCTTAGCGGCTAGAATTGCCCCGCCTGCTGAGAGCCTAGCGAGCTCGTAGATGTTGTCGTACGCTGGAGTGTCATCATCCTCAACCAACCCCTTCTTCAACATCCAAAGGTACTCGTGATCATGAACCTTCAGCAGATCTTCCTCTGCGGCGGGCTCAGGCGTCACGAAGCTGTAGCCCTTCTCTTTCAGAATCTTTTGAGCCTTCCGAACCCTCTCTGGGCCTTCTGTGTGCCAAGACCCGTACGCCAAGCACTTTTCTGAAAAGACTATTCTCGTCTTCATACCATCTGCGTCCATGTCAGAATTAACGATCATTTCTCAAGTTAAAATATCACTTCACCTCTTAAAAGCTTAGAGAATTGTGGAGCCATTGATAAGTGTCCAAGATTGTCGAAAACCCTTTCGCTGCTTTCCGATCAGAATGCGAAACCAGCCTAGCCTACGCCTTGAACAAGCTCCTTCCCGAAGTCCAAATCACAGACTTGGCCTTGGAAAAACCGCCGAACCCCGAGTACGGCCAGCTGGCTTCTTCACTGTGCTTTGAGCTCGCCAAAAAAGTGAGCCAAAAGCCACCTGACCTGGCGGAGCATCTGGTCAAAGCCATCGATAAATCACGATTCAGTCTCATCGAAAAAGTCTCATCAGCCGGCGGAGGCTACGTAAACTTCCACGTTGACTTCGCCAAATTTTCAAAGGTAGCTCTGAACTCTGTGAGAAAACTTGACGCAGAATATGGCTTCATCAAGACCGAAAAGCCTCTTAAAATCATCGTGGAGCACACGAGCGCCAACCCTCTTCACCCCATAACGGTTGGGACGGCTCGAAACCCGGTGCTCGGGGACACTATTGCCCGACTGCTCACGTCTAGGGGGCACACGGTCTATCGTCACTTTTACATCGACGACGTCGGCCGTCAATCGGCAGTCATCGCCTATGGTTACGGGAAACTGGGCAAGCCGAAGCCAGACGAGAAACCCGATGAGTACATCGGCAAAATTTACACTATTACGAGCTGTTTCGTCGAAATCAACCGTCTGAAAAGAGAGCTTGAGCGTGCAAAAACTGTCCCTGCGGACGAAGAAATCCTGAAGATCACCAGGGAATTGGACGACTGGATGGCCGTCGCCGCAGACCTGAAGGACAGGTATCCTGAACTTTTCGAAACGCTGTTGACGAGAATCGGCGAGGACGAAAACCCAGAGACTGCGATAAAAATTCTCAATCAAGCGTATGAGGCGGCGGACAAAAAAGCCAAGAACCTCGTCAGGACGGTCAGCGACCTGTGTCTGGAAGGCTTCAGGGAAACGTTGGGCAAGATCGGTGTTGTCATAGATTCTTGGGACTGGGAAAGCGACCTGATGTGGAGCGGACGAGTTGAAGAGGTTCTGCGGCAACTCAAGAAGTCTCGGTTCACTCACGCTGAAGGCGGGGTTCTGGAATTCGACGCTGAAAAAGTCGTCAGAGAACTTGACCTCTGGCAGCGGCTCGGCCTAAGGGAGGGCCATGATATTCCGTCTTTAACTCTCGTGCGCGCTGACGGTACGACGCTCTACACAACGCGGGACGTTGCCTACACGTTGCTCAAGTTTGAAAAAGCCGAGAAAGTTATCAACGTCATAGGCATGGAACAGAGCCTAGCTCAGCTGCAGCTGAGAATAGCCCTGCATGCTCTGGGGTACGGCAAGTACGCGGACAGTCTGGTTCACTTTGCCTACAACTTAGTCACTTTTCCCGGTTACAAGATGTCCAGTCGCAGGGGACGTTACATCACTCTTGACGAAGTCTTAGACGAAGCTGTAAAACGAGCGTACGAAGAGGTTTCGAAGCGCTCTCCACAACTTTCGAACGGAGAAAAGCAGAAGATCGCGGACTTCGTGGGAACAGGTGCGGTGCGCTATGCGCTCGTCGAGGTTGACACTTCGAAACCAGTAATGTTCACTTGGGACCGCGTCCTCAATTTTGAAAGAAACAGCGCACCCTACATTCAGTACACACACGCGCGAGCCTGCAGCATCTTGCGAAAAGCAGCTAGGAAACCTGCGGAGCCAGCATACGAGCAACTGAAAGAAGATCTGGAGCGCGAAATAATAATCGCGTTGGCCAGTTTCCCAGACACGTTCGTAGAGGCAACAGAGTACCTCAAACCCAACCTCATCGCCGACTTTGCAAACAGCTTAGCAGACACGTTCAACACCTTCTACAGCGCACGCTCGCGCTTTCCAGTGATAAACGCAAAGCCTAGAGGGCTCAGCGATGCACGACTCGCTTTAACTGACTCTGTTAAGATAGTGCTTCGGAACACTCTGAACCTAATCGGTGTGTTGGCCCCAGAAAGAATGTGAAAGTCCACGCTGTCGTCCATTTGACCACAGATGTCGCTGAGCTTGTCCCGATCATGTTGGCTCCGGCCTCGATCATTGCCACAGCGTCAGCACAAGTTCTTATCCCACACGCTGCCTTCGCACTGTCAATCTCCATCTTTTCTCAAAAGAAACTTTCATATACAGGTCAAGTAATCTGAAGAGGGGCGCTGTTATGAAGGAATCTTACTTCAAGAGGAAGGTTCAGTCCATTGAAGTTGGCAAAAAGAGTGTTTCCCAGCTTCTGGCCGAGATGGGCAAGACGGCCTATCAGGGTAGAAAGCTTGGAGAAGCTGTCGACGTTTGGCAGGCCATGCTGAAAGAAAAAGAGCTCACGATCATAATGGGTTTTGCGGGTTCGATGAGCACTGCGGGCCAGTGGAAGATCGTCAACTGGCTGATAGAGAACCGCTACATTGACGTTCTTGTGTCCACAGGTGCGAACGTTTCAGAAGACATCGTTGATGCTATGGGCTTCGGTTATTGGCAAGGTTCTCAACATGCTAATGATGAGGAGCTTCTGAAAGCTGATGTGAACAGGTACTACGATGTTTTCGGGAAAGAAACGGACTATCGTGAGATGGAGCTACTCATGACTGAGGGCCTCATGAAATTGAAGAAGGATTATGCGTACACTTCAGCGGAGGTTCTCTACTTGTTCGGCAAATACTTGACCAAGAAAGGCGTGAAGAGCATAGCTGCCACAGCGGCAGAGAACAAGGTTCCAGTGTTCTGCCCAGCAATAACCGATAGTGCTTATGGGGAAGCATTCATCATGGCAAAGAACAAGGGACACCCGGTCGTGCTGGACCAGGTGAAGGAGTTCGACCAGTTCGTAGGAATAGGAGAGAAAACCAAGGAAGTCGGCGTCGTTTACATAGGCGGCGGCGTGCCAAAAGACTTCACGCAGCTCATTGCCATATCTGTCTCGCCTAAAACAATGGACGAAGGAGTGCCAGGAAGGAGGGGCCATCTTCGCAAAGGCCTGAAGGAGTACTACTACCCACACAAGTACGCGATTCAAATCACTTCGGACTCGCCTCAGTGGGGCGGCTTGTCAGGGTGCACCCTGGAAGAGGCGATAAGCTGGGGGAAGATTGACGAGGGCGGAAAGAGAGCAGTCTGCTACTGCGACGCGACGATAGCCCTGCCTCTGATTACGCATGCGCTTTACGAGAGAGTTAAGACGAAGAGGAAAGCCCCAGACATGTCGTGGCTCTTCAGCGGCGTCTCCTAGCCTTTCCAATTCTTGTTATGAGTGCGCTCACCATCAACGGCAAGATCAGGGAAGCGTCGCCTTCGATCATCGCCTTTTTTGCCTTTTCGCTTATTTTTCCCCACGACACGGCCTCTCGCGGTCTGGCGCCGGATAGGCTGCCGTCCCATTCATCAGCGGTGCTGATGTACACCGCGTAGTCTAGACCACCTTTGAACTGGTTCCACCACAACGTGTGGTGCTTTGATATTCCACCGCCTACAAGCAAAGCGCCACTTTTCTTCGCTTCAAAAACAATCTCGTTCAACTCTCCAGAGTCCTTTAAAGGGTTAAGTCTGAAGTCATGGTCCTGTGAGAAAAGCCACGTTTGGTATCCAACGGCTCCGTCTGTGATGCCTGGCACGTAGACGGGTATCTTGTTCTCTGCGGCCCAGTAGAGGATGGAGCTCTCATTGCATATGCTCTTTCCTATTTCTCGGCAAAGTTGGCCTGATGAGCATTCTTTGATTCCTTCTTGCCACAAGCTTTGAAGCAGGAGCCGCATCTTTTCTTCGATTATCATGCCGTAGCTTTCGTTTGGGATGAGAACGTTGCCTAAGCGGTTGATCTCTTCTCCGTGAAGCCTTGCGTCACTCATAAGAAACGAGCCTCTGTAGTAGCTCTTCCAACACCTCGCGACGTCATGGTCAACGGTTCCACAGGTCGTGACGACAACGTCAACGAGCTTTCTTTTCACAAGCTCCTTGAGGGCGCCTCTTGTTCCGGTGGCCACTAGGTTTCCTGTGAAGGAAAGGAATTTTACACATTTTTTGTCTTCAACCATCCTTTCCATGATGTTCACGCCTACGGCCAACTTTCCGGCTGTGAACCCCCAGGCTTTTTCCATCTGCGAGACAAGCTCGTCAACACTCATTTTTTCAGAGAAAGCGTAGTCTTCAACAGCTTCTCTCAAAGTCAGCTCTTTCCTCCAACAGCTTCGCAGTAGGTCTTGTAGATTATTCCAGCAGCTTCTTTGATGGCTTCTTGCTCTGATTTAGCGAGCAGGTCCCACAGGTCGGGTCCAAGAGATTTTGCGATTCGTGCTGGCACCGTGACGTAAACCGGTTCAGGCGTCGTCTCAAACTTTGTTGGTCTGGAGTAGCTTATGACTTTCCCCGTGTTCAGCAGAATTCCCCGGATTATTTCTATGAAAGAGCCTGCTGGGCCGTACCTTGTTCCGCCCAGAAAAGTTATGACCTGTCGGCTTACCTCTTTCACGTAGTTGTCACAGATTCCTCTGTCAAGCTTCTTTCCCGTTTTCTTCAAATACTCGTCTAATTGTAGCCCGTTGATTTTGACTGTGCTCCACAGAAGGACTGCTGCTTCTCCGTGTTCGCCGCCCGTGTAGGCTTCAACGGTGCCTATTGGGACTTTCAGTTCTCGGCATAGAATGGTTCTGAACCTTGAAGTTTCAAGGTTTGTGCCCGTTCCTATAATGGGCCTTAAGCCTCGTGCGGTTTTGTTGGCCAGAGTGGTCATTGCGTCAACAGGGTTGGTTATCACAAAATACCAAGCGTGGGGGTTGTTGTCAACGGTGTCCGCTACTATTTGCTGCACAGCTGCCGCGTTTTTTGCTGCTAGGTCTCTTCTGCTCATTTCTGGCGTTCTAGGAAACCCAGCAGTTATGACTATTAAGTCTGCATCTTCAACTGACTTGCCGTTTTCGTAGGCGTTGATCTCCAGGTCAAAGCCGTGGCTCGCGATTGCGTGATGCATCTCTTCTTTCGTCATCTCCGCAACTCTTGGCGCAGTGTCGACGAGTGACAGTTGAGTCACGTATCTTTCGAAGATCAGGGTGAAAGCTACTTGGCCGCCTACGCGGCCTGTTCCGGCAACTGCAATGTGAACCATCGTATCACTTCAATGTGCATGTATGTTCAGCTTTTTATAAAACAATCGCGTCTTGAGTGAACGCTTTGATGGAAACGAGGGCTAGTCAACTAGATAGTCTATGATTTTTCCGTACAGGTCCTTGTTTCTGCAGTCTTCGTAGCCGGCGTAGATGCTCGGGTTGTCGTTAACCTCAACTACCACGTATTTGCTATCAGCTTCTTTGATGTCTACCCCGTAGAGTCCGTGTCCGATCACTTCGCAAGCCTTCAAAGCCAGTTCCTTAAGCGCTGGAGGTGCGTTTTCTCTTCTAAGCGAGAACGTCCTGCCCCACACAAAGGTTGGCTTTCCTCTGCGTTTGGCACCATGCTTCCATCTGCCCTTAGGCATCATGTACTTGCACACGTACAGGACTTCGCGATTCAGGACTCCGACTCTCCAATCGAAAGAGGTTGGCATGAACGTTTGGACGGCGAGAAGGTCGGATTTTCTGAAGAATCTTCTGGCCACGTCGCGGAAACTTGTTTCGCAGGCAACTTTTTCCACGTATCTTGAGAAGCTCGTGTATGGCGCTTTTACGACTACTGGTTTTCCAAGGTTTTCAAAGATCTCCAAGAACCGTTTGTGATGCATCTCATTCTTGTTCAGGAAGAGTGTTGGGATGGTTGGTATGTTGTGCTTTTCGAAAAGGTCGTACAGGTGGATTTTGTTCCCGCAGATCTGTATCGATTCAGGGTCGTCAACCACCTTCAGACCCAGCTCCCACGCTGTTTTCGAAACCACGTAGGCCGTGAAAAGAGGGTCCGTCGTCGCCCTTATGAAAACCGCGTCGTACTTCGGTATTTCCGAGATGCCTTCTCTGAACATGAAGTCGAACGCGTGCCCCTTTTCCTCTGCGGTGCGCTTGAAATTTTCTAGGGCCCGTGTTTCCCTCAGATCAGAAAAGTTGTATTTCTCGACGAAACAGGCTATCCTAGCCAACTAGGTGTTCACCCTTGTTCGACATCCGAAAAACCTCTGTCGAAACCGTTTCCAAATCAGACGGGAAAATCTCCTCAATTCTTAGAGGCTGAAGCCCACACAGGTAGGCTTTGCCTTCAATGGTTTGAACGTGAAGTTTGCACATGGGGATCTTGAAAGTTTCATAGATCTTCTCCGAAATCTTTGCAACCTCTGCCGTATGCTCACATTTTCCAAAGATAGATTTGAACGAAAGCATCTCACCCTTCAGCGGCTGCACACAAACGGCAAACTTGTAGTTCATGCTTAGACTCTTAACGGCCCTGTACAGGGCGCTTCTGTTTCCAGCGGTTTTGTAGCCTTCGTAGGAGAACGGGTTGACCGCGAAGACGACAACTGGAAAAGCGAACTGAGATGTTATTTGTTTCACAGAACTTGCCATCAAATAGGGCAGAGTAGGAATTCCAGCCTTTGAAGCTTTAAGCAGTAAAATCGGCGTTCTGCTGGCGTCAATTATGCTTTCCGTTGAAGGAATCACCGGATTGCCCAAAACCTCTGCGTGCATTGACACGTAGTAGCCCGTTTTCAAGTAGCGGTAGTCTGTGTTGAGGTTGAGAGTAAAATCTTTTATCGACGATTTGAGGAACGCAGATGGCTTCATCGTTGGCAGATCTGTCGTTAGGTCGATGTTAGAGACGACCAGCACCCATTTGACACCAGGTAACTGAAAGGTTCCGTATTGCAGCTGCTATATTTAAAACTAACTACTACGTTTATATCAAATTTTGACAAACGACTAAACACAGGCGAAAACCTACGTACAAAACCCTCGAAGTACTCGGCCCAGAACACGAATTTTCCCTAGTAAATGATGAGCTGAAAGCCTTGCCAATTGTTGACAAGGTGCTCAAGGATTTTCACGGCCGCGTCGTCAACTTTGTAGAGCAACCGCAGTTCACCTTCGGCAAAGAGCTCCAGCTGCACGTCATGGAAATCAAGCCCAACGAACCTTTCGCGTCCCCAGCAGAATTTGAGGAAACCATGCAAGAAGCAGTGCAGACACTTCAAGACTTTGTGAACCGCAGGTACGGAGCTCGTCTCCTGGGGACAGGAATGCATCCTCTGCTAAGGCTCAGTGAGACCGGCGTTTGGCCGCATCGTCACCGCCAAATTTACCAAGCTTACAGCAGAGTCTTCAACCTTAAAAGGCACGGGTGGCTGAACATTCAAAGCTACCAGCTGAACCTTCCATACTCGGACGAGAAAGATGGCGTCTTGCTGCACAACTTGCTGGCGACCATTTGCCCCTACCTGCCGGCAATAGCGGCGTCTTCGCCGATCTACGAAGGCAAAATTGGGGAAGACGTTGACAACAGGCTTCGTTTCTACAAAGAGAATCAGTCTGAGGTTCCTTCGATAACAGGGGATGTAGTTCCAGAATACACAGCTTCATTCAGGCAGTACAGGCAAGAGATTATTGACGAATACTCACATGACATGGCTGCAGTGGGCGTCGACAAACTTCTGCTGGGCAAGGACTGGGTGAATTCGAGAGGTGTGATTTTCCGGTTTGACAGGAGAGCGCTTGAGATTCGTGTTATGGACGAACAGGAATGCGTTAAGACAGATGTTGCACTAAGCTGTTTTATAAGAGCCGTACTCAGAGGATTGATAGAGAGAAGCGCCGAGCTTCTGCCTCACCAAATCTTAAGAAATGACTTTGCGTCTGTCGTCGCTGACGGGCTGGGTGCGAAGCTTCAGAACCCGAATGGAAGAACCGCGCGCAAAGTCTCTCTGTCTCTTTTGAAAATTGCTTTCGAAAATGCGTCTGAAGAGGAGAAGAAGTACCTGCCAATAATACAGAAAAGGATTACAAAAGGGAACTTGTCAGAAATTGTGCGGGAGAGGATCCAGGTGAGAGGGCAGAAAACAGACCTCAGGGAAGCAATACTCAATGTTTATTCAAAGCTTGCAGAAAGTCTTATTGACAATCAACCCTACTTCTGAAAGCAGCGACGGAGAAACTCTATGTCTTCAAGAACTGGAAACAAGAGGCAGACCGATTTTTTCGATACGTGCAGGCGATGCAGGACCGGTTGGAGCTGTTGCCATGACACGACGCCTCCAGTGACAGACAAACGCAGGAAAATCATAGAGGCCTATCTCAGAGCGAACAAGATTGGCATCGAGAAGCCGTTTGTCGAATCAGAATACGTTTTTCCACGATTGGCCGCAGATGGGTACTGTGTCTTTCACGATAAGAAGACGAAGAAGTGTCTCATTCATCCTGTGAAACCTGAAACATGCGTCGCCGGACCGATAACCTTCGACATAAAAGCAGAGGCTTCAAAAATTGAATGGTTCATAAAGATGGATAAGATATGCTCTCTTGCTGGACGCGTGTATGTGGACAAGGTTTTACTGCAAAAGCATGTTGACTCAGCGAAGAAAGAGATATCCAAACTTGTTAGCGAGCTTGATTCTGAAGCTCTCAGAGCGATACTGAAGAAGGAGGAGCCAGAGACTTTCAAGATAGGCGAAGACAATCTAGGAAAGTGCGCGTTGAACAAGCTTGCCTGTTGATTGGATGGCGGGCCCGAGGGGATTTGAACCCCTGTTCTCCGGCTTTCTTCCATCTGTCGTGCCCGGAGGCTTGCGCATCTTTTGTCTTGATTCGACGCCTTAATCCAGACTGGGCTACGGGCCCTCAGAATACAGTGAAGCGTAGTCGAATTAATTCTTGCTATGTCGGATTACGTTTCGACTAGTTCTTCGTTTATCCACCAGGCCTTCTTTTTCCCAGATTTTTCTCCAGGATAGTATTCTATTATGTGTTTTCCAAGCTGTTTTCTGGAAGTCTTCTGCATTCTTCTCAGCCTGTTCAAGACGAGCCACCTGTTTGTTTTCAAGTATTCTGCCAGTTCAGGCGTGGTGGCGCCCTTGTAATGCAACAAATAATCAACTATTTTGTGGTCTATCTCGTCCAGGGCAAACGTATGAGGGTTCGTTGTTCCCCGCTCATAGGTAAGCAGTTCTAGATCTGCAAGATATTTTCTGATCTCCGACAAGTCCTTCTCCATCTTGTCTACGCGATTTCTTAGCTCCAAGACTCTGTCTGGTCTAGGCGTCTTCTGCAGCTTTTCCATTATGGCGTCTCGAATGAAACTGCTGCGGTCTCCTTCTGGCACTCGCAAAAGCATTTCCTCGTAGACGTTTTCAGGAATCTTTGCAGAGACAACTTTTAACTCATCCATCCAAGTGCCCTCACTTTTCAACTCTAGGAGTACTGTTTGGTTGATGGTAGCCTTATTGTTTTTCTCTTCGGAACTTTTTTAGAGCCAACAGGACAAATCTAGAGCGAAAAAGAAGTCCCAGGTGATTCTGCGTGGCTAGGAGGACGACGCTCTCTCATAAAATGCGATGTAGGGTCTCTTGCGGGCATCACGTGGTTGAGAAACCGCTTTTCAGCATTGCCGAGAAACACCTCAGAGAGGCTGAAGAAGCGGTTTAAGCCAGCCTAGTTCAGCGCGGCCCTAAGCACCTCTAACCTTGGCCAACTCTTCACATCGCTTTTTTGCGATCTCGTGGAGTTTCTTCCGAAGGTCTTCCCCGTTCATCTTCTGCTCTCTGACGAGCAGTGTTTTCCTCGCCAGTTCAACATCGCCCAGATCAGTGAACCAAGCCTCAAAATCTCCACGGTTTATGTGAAACTCTATCGAGCCGACATCGATTCTCTGTATCTTTTCACAGAAGTCTCCGAGGCTCGCCGCAAAAACGTTCAAAGGCTTTCCAATGTCTGCGTAGAAGTGGAACGATTTTTCCGCGGGTAAATATTTCAAGATTTCAGCCGCTTTTTCCTTGTCAACCTCCGGAATGCCAAGAGTCTTCTTTCCCTTCTCTGTTATGGCATAGATCCCCTTTTCAGGCGAGGTTACGTATTGCATCTTGGAGAGTCCTATGATGTGCATCATGACCGCAGGAAAATTCACACCCGTGTCTTTGGCTATTTCCGTCACTTTTTCGGGCTTGTCAAGCATCCACATGGTTTCAAGAATCAAACGTTTAACAGGTGATACACTCATGCTGTTGCACTTTACCTAATTATGTCGCACCTACCTAATAGGTTTTTCACAATTCTCCATTTTGGGAATCTGCCTTGAATGACAATTTGATGCTTCTGCTTCTCAGGTTGAGGAGGCTTCTATTCGGGGCTGGATGGTCGTCACTACGGTCTGAAGTGTATGCTGAGTGAGCAAGGTAAATAAACCATTGTTCAATAACCATTAAGGAATTGTTGGCAGAGTGGACCGGTGAAAAGTGATGAAGCTGTCTGTGCTTGTTTACGAGTACCCTCCGAAGATCGTTGGCGGCTTGGGCACTTACGCGGCTGAGATCACTAGGAAATTTGTCCTGACAGACAACGATGTTACAGTCTTCACAATGAATGATGATGCTGGCAGTTTACCGACGCGGGAGATATGGCGCGGTATCGAAATTCATCGGCCGCTGCACATCGACATCTCTGACTCACTGCCTGACGTAGTCGCAGAGGACATAAAAAAGTGGGGCAGGGGGATACAGTTGTTCTCGAAAATTCTCGTGTACAATTATCTGAGTGCTGCAAAACTCGTTAATGAGCTGATAAGGAAAGAAGCCATAAAATTCGACCTCATCGTCGCTCATGACTGGCTTTCTGCTATAGGCGGAATGACTGTTAGGAAAGAGGCAGGATTGCCCTTTGCATTCCACGTCCACTCAACAGAGAAAGGAAGAACGCTTGGAAACGGCTCTATCACAGTGAGCAACATCGAGCTTCATGCGGCAAGATCTGCTGACCTGATCGTGACAGTTTCTTATGCGATGAAGGATGAGCTAATAGGCCTCGGGTTTCCGAAAGAGAAAATCCAAGTTGCCTATAATGGAGTTGACCCACAGAAATACGATCCGACCGCTGTGACTGCTGAGCAGGTCAAGAAGGTCAGAGCAATGTACGGCATCAAGGATGACGATTTCATGATTCTCTTCATAGGCAGGCTTGTGGGCGTTAAAGGTGTTGATAAGCTTGTGATGGCGCTGCCGCACATCTTGCAGAAAAACCCGAAGGCGAAACTCGTAATCGTAGGTCTCGGCGATCTTCAGGAATACTTGGTAAACCTAGTTAAAGCTACGAGGATGAGTGATTACGTAAAGTTCCGTTTTGAGTTTATTCCTGAGGAGGAGCGCATCCTTCACTATGCAGCCTGTGACGTTGCGGTTTTCCCAAGCTTCTACGAACCTTTCGGAATAGTGGTTCTGGAGGCGATGAGTATGGAGCGTCCAGTCGTAGTGGGTGCCGCGGGCATCAGTGGGATGCGAGAGATAGTTGTCTGCTGTGGTGAGGAACAGTGTGGTTACCACATAGACCCGAACAACCCGTCAGACATCGGTTGGGGCATAAACAGCGTCCTTGAAAGCAGTGAGAAAAGGAAATGGCTTGGAAAAAACGGTAGACGCAGGGTTCTAAGCGAGTTCACGTGGGACAAGATAGCCGAGAAAACCTTGGAACTTTATGAGCAGATTCTCAAGCGCTAAGCTTAAGTTCCGCGTTGAACGCAGTTTTCGTCGGTGAGGCGTTGACCGCCAATTTTGTGAGTTCAAGAAAGAAGGTCGCCATAGAAGCTGCTAATCTTCTTTACCACGGAGTTGAGAAAGAGTACAAGCAGGCCAAGTTGAAGGCCGCAAAAACGTTTGGGCTTCACTTCATGCCGACAAACCTTGAGGTTGCTCTGGAAATTGACAGGATCGCAGAGGAGAATGAGGGGGCTGCCAGACAGGAACGATTGGTAAGGATGCGCAAAGAAGCTTTTAGGATCATGAACATTCTGAAGAGGTTCGACCCGCTGTTGGTTGGAAGCGTGTGGCGTGGCACAATTCACCATGATAGCGACTTGGACATAATAGTCCATCACGAAGAACCTGGAGAAGTTTTGAAGGCGGTTGAACAAACCGGTTTAAAGATACAACGGGCTGAATGGGTCAACGTTACGAAGCGGGGAAAAAAGAAAGGTTCTTTCCACATTCATACAGAGTCTCCGATCAAAGAGCAAGTTGAGATTATTGTTCACAGTCCAGACGAAGCCTGTCTCAATGAGAAATGCGAAGTGTACGGCGACGAAATAGTCGGTCTCCGTTTGCGAGAACTTGGGAAAGTTCTTGAAGTAACCCCAACTCGTAGGTTCGTTCCTCCTGATTATTAGAAGCCTATGTCCAAGTGATGACAGGCCAAAAGGACGTTTAAATATTTGCGTTTTCCATAAATGGGTGAAGAAACACAGCCAGCTCTGAAGGTGCAACGTTGGAGCTCGAAAAGGAAGTCCTCAAGAAGATGTTTCCAAACATGGCCAAAGAATTGGGGTCGGACGAGAACAGGGTCTCAGTCAACTCTGTTCGAACAGACAATGAGGCTGGAGAAAGACATGTCACGAGAGGAAGATTCGTTCACTACGTACCTGACGTCATAGATTTCATTCGGAGATGTGACACGCCGGAGCAGGCAGAGGAGATCATTGATTACGTGGAGAAGAGAGGCGAAATCGATGGACCGTACGCTCAGAAGCTGAAGAAGCAGCTCAAGGAGAAAGGTGTAAGAAGCTTCGGAGCAAAGAAAGAAGAGGACTACTACCTCAAACACGGAGAACTCTGACAAGAAACTAACCTAGATTTCCGGTATTGGTTCTCATTGTTCCCTTCGATGGGTAAGTATATACGTGACGCACGTGGTCTATCTCCAAAAGTAAATAAATGGGCTCATCAATAGATAAGAAAGCCTGAAACTTAAGGAATGTAGTGGAGGACAACGCTTGAGAAAGGCAACATTGACGTTCACAATGCTGGCTGTGGCCATGATATTTTCTGTCTCAATGTCGTTCTACGTTAGAAACGTCAGGGCAGATGGGAGCTATGCTATACAACACATCGACCACACAGTAAGCGTCTTGTACAATGGTTACGTTCTGATGAATGATACGATAGAGTTGTCTGGGCAAGCGCCAGACAGCTTTATGCTCGGTTTCCCTTACGCGTTTGGCCCATACGTTCTCCGTTGCGTAGCCTCAGATGCTAACAACACGTCTGACACTTTCCCTGTCAGCCTGAGCGAGCCGTTGGAAGGTCACATCGGCTTCTACGGCATAAAGGTTGATTTTTCAAAGGGAGCGCCACAAAGCTTCAGCGTTCAAGTGTTGTTTTCAAACGCTCTGGTTGCGCAAGACAGTCAGAATGCCACTCTCTACGGTATGATTTTTCCAATGTTTCCGAGTCTCGTGACGACTGTTGATACTTTCAACGGTTCTATAGTCTTGCCTAGAAACGCAGTCTACCTCCAGGGAACGATCAGCGGTTTGACTTATTCACAGACGAATTTGACGGCGTTTGCGTACAACTCGTCGACGGTGACGTTTAATGTTGCTAATAAAGAAACGCAGCTTTTTGACGTGGACCAGCTAAATCGCGAGATAAGAGTAAGCGAGGTTGGCGACATAATGGGTGCGGACTCCTATTACATAACAAGCAAGGCGACAAACTCGATAAGTTCTGTCGACGTGCTTCTACCCGCGAACGCGTCTGAGGTGAACGCGCAGGATCAATTTGGCCGAACAATGGCCCAGCCAACGCAGACTAACGCTAACACGAGCCGCTACACAATCACTTTCTCAAAAGCTGTAGACCCTACGAAATCAAGCTGGTTCACCGTGACCTACCGCTTGCCGAGTGAAGCCTACCTTGAACAGCAAGGTGGGGTCAACAGTTTTGCTCTGGGCATGACCATGTTCCAGGACTTGGACTACTACATCAATAGGACAACGGTTTCCTTTGTTTTGCCTGAGGGTGCAAGGTTGCAGTCGTTTGAACACTCTTCGACTGATGGTTCATACGGTATTGGCAGGGATGTCTTCCAAGAAGAGGCAGACATAAGCATGCAGAGCACGATTTCGTTGGACAGCTTCAGTGTTAGAATAGTTTACAATTACAGCCCTTTGTGGTTGGGTTTTCACCCCACTATATGGGTTTTGGTCCTGGCTATGATCGGAAGTTTTGCTGTTGTCGTCTCGAGGAGGCCCAAAGCTCCGACACCTATCTCCGTGCCTACAGCAGGTCTGAGGGTCCGTCCGGAATATATTAGGTCTTTCGTGGAGTCATACGAGGAGAAGATGAAGATAGTGTCTGAAATCGATGCTCTCGAGAGCAAAGCTCAGAAAGGAAGGTTACCGAGGAGACGGTACAAAGTGCAGCGAAGAACTCTGGAAACGCGTCTCGACGCACTGTCTAGAAGCTTGACGGAAGCCAAGGAAAGGATGCGGTCGGCTGGCGGTCACTACGCAAGTTTGATGCGTGAACTCGAAGTGGCAGAGACTGGAATGAACGAATACGAAGCTAACGTCAAAACCATTGAAGCACGCCATAGCCGCGGAGAACTGTCGTTAGAAGCCTACCGAAAACTTCTGGGGGACTACCAGCGCCGAAAAGAGAGGAGTGAAGCAACCATAAAGGGCATCCTCTTGAGACTACGTGAAGAAATTCGCTAAATGCACCTAAACCCTTTTATTCTGCTGCCTCGCTCTCAAAGAAATTCTGACATCAGAAGGAATGGGGAAATGGTGAAGATAGTGGTTGACAATGCTAAGTGCACAGGCTGTGGAACATGCATCGATACGTGTCCAGTAGCCGTCTACGAGGTCAAAGACGGAAAATCGATTCCAGTTAAGCCTGAAGAATGTCTGGTGTGCAGAGCATGCGAAGTCCAATGCCCAGAGACTGCAATCCAAGTGATCGAGTGACCGCAAGCTTTGGCTGTGAATATGCTTTTTCAAGGTGTCTAACTTAGTTTGAAGACCTTCTGTGGACTTTTTTCACTTCCTTTTTGACCTGTTCACTTAGCTCTCTTACCCTTTTCGTGATGGGAAAACCTCCTCGTCAACGCGGGAAGGGTTGCCACTAATTCTAGCTATGGCTGCGGTAGCTGTTCTCCCCACGCCTTTGGCAACAGTTTAACCTCATCAATCTGGGCGCCTTCAGGGTTGACAGACTGCTGGTTTCTTCTTTTTGAGAGCCGATTTCGCCTTAGTTCGCGATAATCGCGCAAAGGTGCGGTGCCTTGTTTTTTCAGGGTGGCTTGCGCTTGAATCGGGTTTTTGCTACCTCGATGACAAGACTACGGCGATTCTAGTGGCGCTGCATCATCTTTTTCATGGCTGCTTGAAATGTTTCCTGCAGGTATTCTCTTAATGTGTGATGCTTCTGTTTGGCGATTTTCTTCAGACTCTGGCTTACGCCTGTGGAGTATTGTACGGCTTTCTTAGGTCTGTCCACTATTGGCTGTGGAAGTCCAAGGTTGCGTGCCAGAATTCTCAGTACAAGCTTTCTCAGCGTACCCTCTGTTGGCTGAATCTTCAGCTCAATGGGCAGGTCAACTGCGAACTTTGCGACCTGATATGTTGCAAAAGGCAGTCTCATTTCAACACCGTGAAAGTTGCAGATCTTCATGTCTCTTTCCAAGTTGCTTTTATGCATCCCGACAACGTCTCTGAAAACTGTTTCTTCTGCTTTGTCTCTTCCCTTCCGTATATAATCGTCGACGTATCGTCTGTAGCCAGCGAAAAGCTCGTCTGCGCCCTGACCTGCCAGCATCACCTTGAGTTTCATTTCTGCCGTTTTCTCTGCCACCCAGTAGAATGGGATGCCGATGCTCGCCTTGACGGGGTCGGGTTCCTCAATCAGGCACAGGACGATCGGGAGAGCTTCAAGAACATTATCCTCGGTGAACGAGACGGAGTGAATCGGCAGTTTCAGCTCATCCGCCATCTTTTTTGCATGTTCCGTTTCAGGCTGGTTTCTCATGCTCGCGTGTACCAGTTCGACTCTCACTCCAGACTTCTTGGCAAGGAACGCAAGGATGCTGCTGTCGAGGCCTCCTGAAAACGCGACTGCCACCTCCCTTAAGCCTGCAACTCTTTCCCTCACAGCTCGTTCTAATAGAGTTCGGAGTCTCCTCGAAGCGGCCTCCATCGTGACCTTCTTCGGCTCTGAATAAGCAAGTGTTCTTGCCGAGCTGAACTTGAAGCCGCGCTCGCCTATTAGAGCCACATGCCCTGGAGGGAACGATTCTACGTGTTCTATTCCGATTTTCCACAGTGCCTTGCGTTCAGAAGCCAAACCTGCGGAAAGAGTGTCCTCTCCATAGTAGAGCGGGCGTACACCCAAACTGTCTCTGCCCACGATGAGCCTTTCCTGTTCAGCAACTGCAAAGGCAAAGTCGCCTTCAGTTTGCTTGATGAATGTCTTGGCGCTTTTCTCCCGATTTCTTGGTAACCTTAGGGCAAAGACTTCTGCATCGCACTTCAGCTCGTTTGATGGAAAGATTCTGCCATCAAAAACTAGGGTTGCGCCTTCTAGCTTCAAAGGTTGAGGTCTGTCTCGCTTGAGAATTCTGGAGAAAGCATACCCAATAGCGATCGACGATTCCATTTTTCGGTTCTGAAATTGATCCAGGGTCTTCCCCGTCTCTGTTTTTTCTCCTGAGCCTATTCCGTAAGCTTCCAGGTTGGGGGTCTTCATTGTTTTGAGCATGGTCAATGCTGTTTCTGTTGCATCTTCGCCTTTCTTGTGAAGAACAGCTATTATCGCACCCATTCTAGAACACCTTTCCGCTCGTGTTGGTATGTAGTAGTTTGGTAAAACATTAATCTTTAATCGATGTAGTTTAGTTGCGAGGGATTTGCAGCTTGCCGATTCTCCCGATTGATACGGGTCGTTACGGAACAGCGGAAATGAGGAGAATTTTCGAAGAAGAGAGCCGCGTTCAAAAAATGCTCGATGTCGAAGCCGCTTTAGCATGGACGCACGCTGAGGTCGGCGACATACCGCGAAAGGACGCTGAGAAGATCGAGGCAACTGCTTCGCTGAAACATGTAAAACTGACCCGCATCAAGGAGATTGAACATGAAATAAGGCATGATGTCGCTTCGCTCGTCAGAGCTTTGGCAGAAGCCTGCGGTTCAAGCGGAGGGTATGTTCACCTTGGAGCTACGAGCTACGACATTGTGGACACGGCTAATGCTTTGCAGTTGAAGGACGCTCTGGAATTGATCGAGAAAAAACTGGACAACTTCGAAAAAACCTTGACCGAGAAAGCTTTGCAGTACGAGCACACGTTGATGATTGGCCGAACGCATGGTCAGCACGCGTTGCCCATAACTCTGGGCTTCAAGTTCGCGGTCTGGATGCGTGAAGTTTCAAGGCACATGCAGAGGCTCAGACAGTGCAAAGGGCGCGTCTTGGTTGGAAAGATGAGCGGTGCAGTGGGCACGCAGGCCGGTCTGGGAGAGCATGCAATGAAGATTCAGGAGCTTGTCATGCAGAGACTAGGGATATGCGCCGCCGATATTTCAACGCAGATTGTGCAGCGAGATCGTCATGCTGAACTCGCATGCGTGCTGGCTTTGATTGCATCTTCGCTGGAGAATTTTGCCACTGAAATTCGAGAGTTGCAGAGGCCCGAGATCGGTGAACTCTTTGAGTACTTCGAACTTGAGAAGCAAGTTGGAAGTTCAACGATGTCTCAAAAGCGAAACCCTGAGCTGTGTGAAAGAGTCTGCGGCTTGGCTCGAATCGTGAGAAGCCTAGTCGTCCCAGCGTTAGAAGACGTTTCAACTTGGCATGAACGAGACCTAACCCAATCATCCACTGAACGCTTTCTGCTCCCAGAGACGTGTATCTTGACAGACTACGTGCTGTTCTTGATGAATAACATAGTGAGCAGCTTGCGGGTTGACGAGGAACGCATGCTCAAAAACGTAGAGGTAACTCAAGGGCGCTTCATGTCGGAGGCCATCATGATGGCGCTTACAAGAAAGGGCATGAATCGACAAGCGGCTCATGAGCTTCTCAGGAAACTGACCATAAAAAGTGAGCTTCAAAAACGATATTTCGGGGAAGTTCTTCTCGAAGACTCGACAGTAAGTCAAAAGCTGGGAAAGAGAGAGGTCGATGCAGCTTTGAACCCGAAGAACTACTTGGGCACGGCGACAAGGCAAGTCGACCTTATGGTCAAGAAGACGAAGAGAGAGCGTAAGAGCAGAGGGCAAGCATGAGTAAGTACCCGTATGACGCGCGTGCCTACGATGAGAGATATCGCAGAGTCGTTGAGGCTGGAGCCGAATTATGGGAGGAACCCATGCCCACGGAGGCCCTCGTTAAATTTCTTTTCGAAAAGAAACCGTGCAAGGGTTCCAAGTAGCGTGCTGGCTTGTCCCTAAATTCGCTGATAGCGCGCGCGTAAGAGCATATACATTTTGCATATACGTTTTGCATATACGGTTGGCGAGCATTGTTGAGAACGGTGAGGCTGTTCAAGTTGGATCTGGAGCTGTGTGGGCTGTTCAAGTGCGTACGCATAATAGAGGGACAAGGCAGCGCGCGAAAACGAAGGAACAGTACTCAGAAGAGTTTGAAACGGCAGGCTTCTTAATCGTTGAAGTTAACTCGGTAGCGAAGCCTAATGGTTAGTGTTGCGTGCTCTTGGCCAGAAAGGCAAAGGAAAGTTGAGCCGCGGTTGCTAGTACTCGGTGAGCGCTTTCTGTTTCCATTCGTCTTCTCTTTCCAGCTTTTCCCATGTTTCTTTTTTCACGAAGCCGCCAACCTGCTCCTTTATCTTCTTCGCCAGCCTGGGTCCGATAAGCGGCAGGTTTTGGAGCTCGTTGATCGGGACGCGTTTGATGTCATCAATCGTCTTATACCCAGAGTTGAAGAGTGTGCGAGCGCGGACTCTGCCAACTCCTTCAAGCTTCACAAGCGGCAACAGCTCTTTCTTAACTCCTTTCTCAACTCTCTGCTGTGTTTCAAGAGTTTGCGGTAAAGCCTGTTTGTTGCCGAATAGAAGAGCCAGTTCATGTGTGGCGTGAAGCAGCCACTTCGCACTTTCAAGCGTTCTGTAGAGGTCGCCGGGCTGCACGTTGAACTTTTCGATCAACCAGTCTTCGCTCGTCTCCTCGATCCATGCCTTAAGTGTCATGGCCGTCTTGACTTCGCCGAGAAACTCTTCGTAGGATATCCTGTCTTCCCATTCGTCTGGAGGGGGTATCAGGAACTCTTCTCTGTGTTCCTCCATGAACAGTGCCACTTGGTCCATCTCGCTCGTGTAAGGTCTTAGCACGGGGCCCATGTCAGGTGTGTGAGAGATCATGTGCAGGAGGCTCACGTCTGTCAGGAATGCAGGTTTTTGGCTTAGTGCATCGCGGATTATGACAGCCGTGACTGGGTCTATGTAGAGTTCGCTGACGCGTTTTCCAAATTTTGTTGCGTTGATGTTTTCAGCGAAGACTTCAATCATCTCTTCGTCGTACAGGTACTTGAGGATCTTCGCGACTATGCTCTTGATCGCGTCTATGTCGTACTGGTAAGCGTAGAATGTCTTGCCGAAGAACTCGTAGATTCCGTTTTCGGTGTGAGCGAAGTCTGCGGCGATCGTTGCGAGCACGTGGGACCGCATTATCCTTTCAACTGCAAGCCGCGACCAAATGCGCTCTGGTCTTGCGAGGATGTAGCTCTCAATAAGATAGTCTGCTTCGTCACTGGTCTTGGCTACGAGTATGGCTTCACCTGTCTTGTCGTATTTGGGTCTTCCAGCTCTGCCAGCCATCTGTTTATACTCTAACACGCTGATGGGATAGTAGCCGTACCCAGCCTCCCAGCGTCTGTAATCTTGGATGATAACTGTTCTGGCAGGAAGGTTCACGCCGAAAGCGAGCGTTGGCGTGGCCGTCAGCACCTTTATTTTTCCCTCTCGGAAAGAATCTTCTATTATTCTTCGATGTCCACCAGCTAAGCCCGCGTGGTGAAAGGCCGTACCACACTTGACCAGTTCGGCGAGGGATTCGCCGAGCCTTGTTCTTTCCCCCGTCGACATGATCCTTTCTGCTTCGTGTTCTAGAGAACGCTTTGCGGGTTTAGATAGCACTCCGACAACTTCACTTGCCATCCTCTTAGCAAGTGTCACGGCATTTTTCCGCGTTGACGCGAAGACCAACGCTTGGCCTCCTGTCTTGAGCGTGTTCAGTGCCAAGTTTGTGACGGCATCTCTTGCTCTCTTTTCTATTTTCCGGGCGTCGCCGTCTTTGTATTGAATCTCCTCGTGGAGCAAGACTCCTTCCTTTAAAGCAACGGGGCGCCACTCAGTGGTGACGTGTTGTGCCTTGAGCCATCCTGCGATTTCATCCACGTTGTTTATCGTTGCGCTTAGGGCCAAGATTTGAACATCCGGGTTGACCTGCATGAGCCTCGCCAAAACAACTTCGAGAGTTGGCCCTCGCTCAGCTTCATTCAGCAGATGCACTTCGTCGGCGACCACGAGACTGATTTCGTCCATCCACTTGGCCCTGTGTCTCAGAAGCGAATCTGCCTTCTCGTTCGTGGTTATGATTATGTCATACCTCTCCAGCCAGAGGTCTGTGCTGTCAAAATCGCCCGTGCTTATGCCTATTCTGACTCTTCTTCCATCCTTCTTCGTGATCGCCGCGTATTTTCTGAATTCATCGAACTTTTCATTCGCCAAAGCCCTTAGCGGCGTCAGGTAAACGGTCTTCCCGTTCTTCTCCAAGATGTGTTTAAGGGCGCAAAACTCGGCGACCAGAGTTTTTCCAGAAGCCGTGGGGCTTGCCAGAACGAGGTTTTTTCCTTCAAGAGCTCCAGCTCTTATAGCTTCTTCCTGCGGAGGGTAAAGTTCAACGATTCCAGACCTGATTACGAGTTCTTTAACGGTTTCTGGTATGGGTAAGTCCGTTACCTTCACTCAGATGCGCCTATGTCTTCTGCTAGACACCATTAGAACTGAGACAGTTTAAAGCGTTGTGTGCGGAACGATTTCTCTTCTGGGTTACGCTTTTCTATCAGAAACAGTGAATACTAGAAGGTGACCACGAAGGAAGAGCTGAGAAGCGTATGGTTGAAAACGTTAAGGAACTGTTGAAGGCACACAAGCGGCAGAAACGTGAAGTGTACCTGGACATCGAGAACTCAAGCGCCGTCCCACCAGAAGTCGTTGATGCAATGGTGCCGTATTACGGCCGACTTGCCTATGGAAACCCAACTTTGACGCACAAGCCGGGCTGGGAAGCGTTCGAAACGATAATGGAATCGTCGCAGAGAATAGCGTCCTTCCTCAAGTGCAAAAGTGTGGAGGAGGTAAACTTCACTCCGGGGGAAACCGAAGCCAACAACTTGGCAATAATGGGAACCGCTCTTGCGATCAGGGAAAAAGCGAGGAAGATCGTGGTTTCAGAGGTCGAGCCCATAAACGTCTTGCACGTTGTTGAGATGCTTCAGAAAAGCGGTTTCACGGCAACGAAGATTCCAGTTGACAGTGAAGGCTTCTTGAACCTTGACAGACTGAGCGAAGCCATCGACCACTAAACTTCCCTCGTGAGCTTGTCGACGGTGAACCATGAGATAGGCACAGTTCAACCGATAAAGGAGGCAGTGGAGATAGTTCAGGACAAAAACAAGGAAACCGTCTTTCACACGGACGCTTCAGACGCGTATGGCAAGGTTCCGTTCGACGTGCAAGACCTGGACGTTGACATGGCAACGGTCAGCAGCTACAAGATTTTGGGACCAAGAGGAATGGGCTGCTTGTACGTGAAGGAAGGTGTTGAACTGGAAAGAATCTTAGAAGGGCAGATAGGAACGCAGAGGCTCTGGCCTGGGGTGGAGAATACGCCTTTGATCGTTGGTTTCACGAAAGCGTCTGAGCTTATTTTCCAAGATTTTGAAGAGAACCTTGGGAGAATGAAGAAGCTGCGGGATAAGCTTGTCGATGGAATAACCAGCAGAGTAGCGGACATCGAGCTTAACGGTCCCGTTGGAGCGAGGCGGGCTCCTGACAACGCGAACATAAGCTTCCTAAGATGCGAAGGAGAGGCTCTGACGATAGAGCTCAGCCTCAGCGGCGTCTACGTCTCAAGCGGAAGCGCCTGCTCCAGAAGGCTGCTGCAGCCAAGCCACGTTCTGGTTGCGATAGGCAAAAAGTTCGACCAAGCTCACGGCAGTATACTGATGAAGGTTTCGAGGGTTCACACCGAGGAAGACATAAATTATGCCTTGGAGGTAATTCCCAAGGCTGTTGATCGAATAAGAGGTATAACCGGTTCTACAGGAGCGGAATAGCATTGTCCCGTGCCCCCTTGCCCTACAACCCAAAAATATTAGAGTTGTTCAAGAACCCGAAGAACCTTGGGAAAATGGAGGACGCCAGCGTATCAGCCGTCGCGGGAAACCCCATGTGTGGAGACATGATAACTTTCTACCTGAAGATCAGCGACGAAGGCGTCATTGAGAAGGCATCGTTTGAGAGTTATGGCTGCGCCGCGAACATAGCCACGTCAAGCATAGTCACTGAGATGGTCAAGGGCATGAAGCTTGAAGACGCGTGGAAAGTCTCCTACAAGAGCGTGGCGGAAGCCGTGGGCGGGTTGCCAACAGTCAAGTTTCACTGCGGCATCTTGGCCGTGGGAGCGCTGAAGAGAGCGTTAAGGAAGTATTTCGAGAAGACGGGGGCTTCTCCCAGTTGGCTGCAGAAAGAACCGAGCTTCGAGGAGAAACAGGCTTTGGAAGAGGAACAACTGGCAAAGATGCTTGAGAAAAGGATGAAAGCGGCAGAAGGAAAACAATGTTAGACCCCTACAAGATTCGGAAGGATTTTCCTATTTTGAAACGGAAGATAAACAACCACCCCTTGATCTACTTCAACAACGCAGCGACTTCACAGAAGCCGAGGCAAGTGATCGATGCCATCAAGGATTTTTATGAGAACCACAACGAAAACGTTCATCGGGCTGTGCACACACTTTCTCAAGAGGCTTCGGAACTCTATGAAAGCGCTCACGAAGCAGTTGCCAGTTTCATAAACGCTAGTGGGATGGAAGAGGTTGTCTTCGTCAGGGGAACCACTGAAGCCATAAACCTGGTTGCTTACGCTTGGGGGCTTCGCAGCCTGAAGGAGGACGATGAAGTTGTCCTGTCGTTGATGGAGCACCACAGCAATATAGTTCCTTGGGAAATAGTCTCAAAGATCAACGGGTTCAAAATAAAATACGCCGACGTGAACAGCGATGGAACTTTGAACTACGAGTCGTTTGAAAAAGTGCTCTCTAAGAGGACCAAGATAGTTTGCCTTTCTCACGTTTCAAACGTTACGGGTATAATCAACGATGTGAAGAGAGTTGCGAGGACAGCGCATGAGCACGGAGCTCTGATGTTGGTGGATGGGGCTCAGTCTGTTCCGCACATGCCGGTGAACGTTAAGGATCTCGACGCGGATTTTGTTGCTTTTTCGGGCCATAAGATGTTGGGACCAATGGGCATAGGAGTCCTGTATGGGAAGCGTGAGGTTCTTGAGGAGCTGGAGCCCTTCCAAGGCGGGGGCGAAATGATACGGGAGGTTTCCTTCGACAAAAGGACGAAGCGTTGTTCGATAACTTGGAATGTTTTGCCGTGGAAGTTTGAGGCTGGAACACCGAACGTCGGCGGAGCGGTTGGGCTAATGGAAGCCGTGAGATACCTCAAACGCATTGGCATGAATAACGTGAAAGAGCATGAGGAAAGGTTGACCGAGTATGCCTTGCCTCGCATGCAAGATTGTTGCAAGGAGCTTGAAATTTACGGAACGAAAGACACATCGATCAAATGCGGGATAATTCCCTTCGGCGTGAATGGTCTGAGCTCTCACGATGTTGCCTTATTCCTTGACAATTATGGGATAATGATAAGAAGTGGTTTCCACTGTGCTCAACCCTTACACGAAGTGTTTAAGCTGAGCTCCTCTGCAAGGGCAAGCTTCTATATCTACAATACTCGAGAAGAAATTGACACGTTCGTAGAAGTCTTGAAGGAGATCAGTCAGATCTAATGGCTAGCTTAGACGATTACGTGGCCAGGGTTGAGGGAACGTGTGGAAAGGAAAAAGACGTTATAGTCGTATTCAAGTATGAGAAGAAGGAGGAAGCAATCCAGAAAATTCTAGGAAAGGCTACGGTGAAGAAGTCTATCGCTGGAATAGTCTTCGAGCTGACTTTCAGGAGTCACTCTTTCAGGCTTTATGGGAGTGGTAAGGCTATTCTTCGAGGCCTAGAGAACAAGGATGAGCTGAACGCCCTTCTGTCAGCGTTGCTTTTATAATCCTTGTTGCAACAGGAACAGTTTTCCCCTTGTCTTGAAATTGGAACATTTGACCTTCCGCTTCATCTCTCAATCTCAGCGTGCGCTTGCAGTCTATGTTCTTCTTGCTTCTAGCTTATTTGGAAGCTTCCCAAGTACTATTGGAGCTAAAAAGATACCCCCAAACGCCAATATTCGGTATGTGTCTTTCACTTTCCAACTCTGTCATTTCTATTTTTCGTCGCCTTACGTTCCACACTCTTCTCAGCAAGTACATCTTCTAATGCTAGAAGCTCAAGCAAGGTGCGAAACTTCTCTATTGCTCGCACGTCATTCTTGCTTATTAGACCCTTATCGAAACCATTCTGAAGTTGTAGCTGCAACCCTCTGCGCAGATTATGAACCATTTCGCCTTCACTTATCCCTGGCAATCTCATGGGATGAAAAGTTTGGTCACTGATTAGGTCATACTTTTCCGCTATTGTTTGCAGTTCGGAACCAACTATAGGGTTGGCAATTGACCAACTGATGTATGTGAGCAAGTTTTGCCCTAACAGTGTTTTGGCAAAATTCAGTGTTTCTTCGACTTCGGCGCTGCTTTCAAATTCTAACTTGCCGTTTTCTTCCCAGGCGTTATACAGCATAAAGAAACCGTAGGCGCGGATATCGTGTCTTTTAAGCGTTTCACAGGTTTTGATCACGTCAGAGCGGGTGATGTATTTTCTGATGCCTTTAAGAACTCTGTCATTCGCAGATTCAATGCCTAGATGAACAAGCCAGCAACCGATTTTCTTCAATGCTTCAGCCAATGCTTCTGGAACTTTGTCGCAGCGGAGTTGACATTGGAATGCTGTATCGTTCAAGTGTAGTTTTTCGATTTCTTGGCAAACCTTTAAGGCCCATGTAATGTCTGAATTGAATGTATCGGACCTCAAATAGATTTCTCGAACACCGTATGTGTCATGCACAAATTTGACTTCTTCCGCGACATTTTTTGGAGTTCGTTGTCGAATCCAAGGTTTCCGCTGTTTCCATACTGGATTACTACAAAAGGCACACTTGAACGGGCAACCCCTACTAGGCAGAACATACGCAATTGGGCTGTTCCGTTTCAGGGGTATGTCATACTTGTCGAAGGTAACCATGTCCCATGCTGGAAAGAAGTCGATGTCGTCGAGCAGTTTGCTAGCTTCTTTTACCTTGTCACCGGTTTTGAAACCATCTCTGACTAATTCGAAGAAGACTTCTTCCCCTTCCCCAACGACACATATGTCTGTCGGAGATTCTCTGAGGACTTCATGAGGGTCAATGGTGGGGTGCGCGCCTCCTGCGACTATGGTGACGTCTGGAAGCATTTTGCGAATAGATCTTATCGTTGCGTACGCCAGTTTTTTCTTTGGAGTAGTGAAACTTATGCAGTAAGCGTCTGGTTTTATCTTCCTGACTGTTTCGAAATGTTCCTCTTTAGTCATCCATGGCTCCAGATAATAGAAATTGACGTCTGGCATTCTTTGCCTAACGTAACCTATCAGGAAAATTATGCCAAGGTTAGGGCTCTCCGTGGCTGCTTCTCCCTGCAATTCTGACATTGGAATGTCGGCCATTACCACTTTCTTCGATGCTTTTTCAGGTCTGGTCAAGCGTTTCACCTTTCAGGGAGATTATGCAGCATGGTCGCGCGCGCTTTCCAGTGGGCCGTGGTTCTTCCACAGTTAGGAGAATGATAGTTTACATCTTGATGTTTTTCTTGCGTTTGGCGCACCTCAACTTTGGCACTTCTTCCTTCGCGATCATCATTCATTAATGATATTCCTCCACATCGGTCATTAATAATGTTTTTTGGTGTGCTTCATCTGTTCATCCGGTTTCTGACTGCCAGCAACATCGTGCGTGCGAGATTTCTTGTTTCTTTGTCAAACGCGATCAGTAATGCTAGGTAAACCAGTGCGCCAACACCAGTGAATATCAGTGTTGAAGTTCTCGTTACTGGGTGACCTGCGATCAGAATTAGCGCCATAATCGCCGATGCAACTGCGTACTTTGCAATGCTTTTCCATGGAATCTTCAATGTTACGGCCTTGCGCAGGACACTGAGCAAAACTAGAAACGAGATCAAATGTCCTATCATGAATATTCCGGTGACGTAGGCTGCAACTAGCAACGGGTCGTTGTTCGCGAAATGTGTCAGAGCGTAGTAGGCTATCGGTAGGGTTATCGCTGAATGAAGGTAAGGCAAAGAGAAGGATATGAAAAGCCTGCTTTTCATGACCTGCCCGAAAGGTATCTTTGCTTCTTCGTCCACGCTCTCAATTCCATAGAGTATAGAGGTGAAAAACCCTGCGTTTGTCTGGATCAGGGCGTCGATCGCCATTATTACCAAGACCGGCATGGCAACGACGTACGTGCCCGACACGTTGAAAAAGAGGAGATACGAGTTAGGAATCGCGATCACTCCGGCAGTCATAGGAATTGCGAACATCAAAACCATCCTTAGAGAGGAGGTGACCTCATCCGTTTTCCGCTCGGCTAGAATTTTTGGGTATAATGCAAAAGCCAGAGCGCTGGAGTATGCTATTACGTTCGTGATTAGTTGGGTGGCAGTGTAGTAACTTACGCCGATCGTGTGGCCGTAAACGCTGAGCATGATGAATATGACACTGGCAATTCGGTCACCTATTACGCTGAATAAGTTGAATGTTGAACCTTTAAGCCACTCTTTCAGGTGGCTGAAGACGAACTTCTGTCGAAGTTCGATCCACATATTCTTGAGGTAGAACGCTATTTTGATGCCGAATGCTACTGCAAGGCTGAGAATTATTCCCACGAGGTCCAAGTGAAGTGCTATTACAAAAGTGTAAGCAAGCGCGACTTTGAGCACTTCTCCAATCAACAAACCGTAGGCTAAGAACTGTGGTCGCTGAGCTTGCAAACACGCTTCAAGGACTGTGATCAAGTAGGTTTCTATTATTTGTGTTGCAACTAGGACGTATACCAAAGCATAATCTTGTAGGCCAAACGCTTGCGTAACTAACGGCAGCAACGCTAGGTAGATAAGTGTGGCTATTGTCGCGATGGTCATGTTTGCCACGATCCCTGTTTTAGCTGCCCCTTCTTTGTCTCTGGCGACGAAGCGCATCGTCCAGAATGAGAGTGCTCCTGACAACAGCGTGAAATACGGGATTATTATGGTGAGAAAGATGCCCCAGGCTCCTAGCTTTTCTTGTGACAATGAACCCAGCAGTAGAGTGAAGAGGATGCCTGTGGCAACACTGATCAGCTTGGCTCCAAAAAATATGAGTCCTGAATACTGAACTCTTATTTCTTTCTTTGCCAAGAAGCCACCCTTGTCGAATCAGATCATAACAGTGTAAGAGTATATTTTTTTGTGTTCTGGCACAATACGATTCTCACGCTTTGGATCAGTTTTTCGACCGTATGCCTAAGACTAAGCTGCGCCATAAAACTTGGCAGAAGCGAGTAAAAGCCTCGGCGTACGCGCTAAGGTGGTGTTCTACGTTTTCAAGCGAAGCCTGATTCTCACTTTTGTTCTGCTTATCAGGTTGTAAAGTGGGATAAGCGGATACTTTATTCGCTGCGGAAGAGCGTCTTTCATTTCTATATGCAACCCAAGTTTTAGGGCCACTCTGCCCTTTCTTGTCAGTGGTATGTAGTACCGTGTCAGTTGGAACTTGACGAAGCCGTTGCTCTGTTTGAAGTTGTCGAGCGAGGGGTGATTTCCCATGCGCGCGTACATGAGCCATTCTTCATGGTTGCTTGCGCAAACTTCAACCGTCTTTGCTACTAAAGCGTTGTTCACTGCCTTATCCCAGTGTTTTTGCAGTGAGAGTATCTGGGAGACTATGGCTATGTTGTCGCCGTGAAGTAGCTGTATGAATCCTGCAAGTTCATTTTGCAAAAAGGCTCCTACGTATGTCATATTTCGTGTCGGCGAGTGCAGGCCTTTAGTTATTGCATCCAGAGATACACCGTAGTGTGGGAACGCGCGGTCCTGTCTTATTGGGGTTTCGTTGTAGATTTTCCACATGCCTTCTGCTAGCTTCTCGTCTGGTTCGGCTATTCTTGTTTTTATTCCGCTTTTTTCTGCTTTGCGAATCATGTTACGGGTTTTCTTTCCTATGTTTTTCCACCAGTCATCGTAGCTCGTTATGTGAAGAAGTGCAATGTTGTCGTTTCTTTTGATCCAAGATGTTGGCTGTGAGAGTGTGTGTACCCATCTCCTCTCTAGGAAGGTGAATACGTCGACTCCTCTTTCTCGGATCTTTGTGAGAAATTCTTCTGTTGGGACAACATCTTTTTCATATTCTTCTGAGTTTTTAGCTATTGTGAAAAAGATTTTCTTGCGATATGCTATTGTTTCAACGTCGTTGTCCACGTTTAGTATCTTTCTTAATGTGTTGTAGAAGGGCCCTCTGTGGTTAATCTTTCCTTTTTGAAAAAGCCAGATTGGGTGGAAATGCAGGACTTGGTCTTCTCTTATGGTGCTTTGGGCGATTTTCACTGCCTTGTTAGTCGAAGTGGAGTAGCATATGGCGTCCAGATGTTTTGTGGGAAACTGGTAGAAGGAGATTAAGGGGAATTCTGGCGGGATTCTTGGGGATCTTGTTGTCCACCTTCTCCACATGATTCTTGCGAGCAACCTTTCTGTTCCGTGGACGGTGTAATAGCGCATTTTTTTCCCTGTAATTCTCTCCAGATTCTTCCATTCAGAATAAGGGTTGTTGACGATGTGAAGTGCAACTTCGTGTCTATCGTTGTTCAGGAGGCTCAGTAGCTCCCTGTCTGGGGTTGTTGCGGGGGTGAAGAACCATGTGGCTTTCACTTCTTTGAGTGATTCATTTATCATCCTTGCGATTATTTTCGAGTTTTTCAGATAATCTTTGCTTGGCTTGATGCCTAGGGCCGTGTAGAAGAAGCTTTTGTTTCTGGACGGGTAGGGATAGTCAACGTCTATCCTCAGTTTTATCAATTGCTCGCGTGTTCTCCTGCTGTTGCTCGGCCAGTCGGGATTTTTAGATGATAAAGGTTGATATAACTGCTTTTATAGTATAGGCTCAGGTTCCTATTCGGAGAGCTGGTCTTCGATGAAGGTTGTTATGGTTAACGATGCTGCTTTTGTGGGACAGACGTTGCTTAAATATTTGCCTAATGATGTAGAGAAGCAGCATATTAAGCGTACTAGAGGTTTGTGGAGTAAGACTTTTGGATTAGCATGGAGGATTTTGAGGGCCAAAGGAGACGTTTACCACGCGAATTATCTTCTTCAGGATTGTTACATTGCGTCCCGGCTCGGGAAGAGACCTCTCGTTGGAAGCGCAATGGGAAGTGATTTGCGGCAACAGCTTGGGAGCAAGAAATGGGGCTGGATTGTCAGACATAACCTGCGGAGTTGCGACAAAATCCTAGTAGTTCAGCCAACTCTATTAGATGTTGCAAAGAATTTTAACAGCACGGCGGAGTATTTGCCGATTCCTTTCGACCCGGAAATATTCTTTCCTAAGCCGCTTCCTACGAGCGAGCTTGAAGAAAAACGAGTATTTATAGCGTCAGCTCACGACTTCAAAATAAAAGGTACCGACAAATTCCTGCGCGCCTTGGCCTCTGTGCCAAATCCAATCAGGATAACAAGCATATCGTCAGGCAAAGACTTCGGTAGAGCCAGACGACTAGCAGAAGAGCTTGGTTTGAAGGTTAACTTCATAGGTCCGGTTCCTCATGACAAGATGAATGAGTTGTACTGGGAAAGCGATTTGGTTTTGGGCAGCTTCGGAGTTGGACAGTTGGATACGGTTGCCATCGAAGCTATGGCGTGCGGACGCCCTGTGGTGCACTCGGTTTCCAAGAGGTTTTTCCAAGAATGCCCCTTAGAAGAGCTCAAGGGCAGAGACGAAGCCACAGGAGTCATCTCCAAGGCGCTTACTGATGTCGACTGGCAGGATAAGAGAGTGAAAGATCAATTGCTCTATGTTGATTCTAGGCATTCGGCGCCGTTGCTGGCTGAAAGGCTGATGAAGATCTACTCTGAACTACAGGATACCAGCCGGTGAAACAGCAATGCACAATTCCAGGGTTTTGGTGACTGGTGGAGCCGGGTTCATAGGCAGCAGGCTGGTTGACCGCCTCATTGGAGAAAGGCATGAAGTCGCTGTTCTCGACAACCTCTTTTCTGGTAAAACTAGAAACCTTGAGGAGCATTTGAGCAGCACCAGCCTTCACTTGATAAGGGGGGACGTACGTAACTCGAGAGCTGTTAAAAAAGCCGTAAGAGGAGTAACTACAGTGTTTCATCTAGCTGCTGTAGTGGACGTGCCCCTGTCTGTAGAAAACCCAGTTCTCACTAATGATGTGAACGTGGCAGGAACGCTGAGCGTTTTAGACGCGAGCCTAGCGGAAAACGTTGACCGATTCATCTACATCTCTTCATGCGCGGTTTATGGCGAGGCCCGCTACTTGCCAATAAATGAGGAACACCCAACGACGCCTCTGTCGCCATACGGTGTTTCAAAACTCGCTGCTGAGAATTATTGCAGAAACTATCGGGAGATCCACGGACTCAAAACTTGCTGTTTGAGACTCTTCAACGTGTACGGTCTAGGACAGCATGCGGGTTCTTACAGCGGAGTGATTTCAAAGTTTGTTCGCAAGGTTCAGAGAGGTGAATCACCGGTTGTTTATGGCGATGGGAAACAAACACGTGATTTCATACACGTCAACGATATTATAGACGCCTGCATGCTGGCCATGGAAAGCGTGCACGTTGATAGCGGGCCGTTCAACATTGGAACCGGAAAGCCCACGACGATCAGAGAGCTCGCAGACATTACAATAGAACTGTGGGGCAAAACCAGCATCAAGCCAGTTTATGAAGAACCGAGAACGGGAGACATTGAAAATAGTTATGCAGACATAAGCAAAGCTAGAAAAACACTCAATTTTGAGCCCAAAACTGAGTTGAAGAATGGGATGAAGTCTCTAATCAAAACATAAATGTTAAAGGCGCCATGGGAGGAAGATCCATCTCAAAAGAGCTACTTTCGAAGAAAATTCTCATAACCGGATCAAGCGGCTTCATTGGTAGTCATTTGTGCAAGGCACTTCCACACGCAGATGGCTTATCCAGAACACCGTCACAGACGACAAACATCCTTGGCGATGTAGCGTCTCTTCCTATTTCCGTGGATAAGTATGACATAATCTACCATTTAGCAGCCGTTGTCTATCCCGAGGTAAGTGTTAGAAACCCTCTGGACACTTACATGATAAACATCTGTGGTACATTAAACCTCGTTCAATCTTTTAGAGGACTGTTCATCTATCCCTCTACAGTGGGTGTTCATGAACCCTTAAGAAACCCATATCTTCTCTCAAAATATGTCTGTGAGGAAATTGTGAGAGCTGCGCCTTGTGAACACATGATTTTTAGACTTGCCAACCTCTATGGCGAGGGGTCCAAATCAGTCATCCAAAAATGGTTGAACGCAGATCGCATTCAAATTTATGGGGACGGAAATCAGGTCAGAGATTTTACTTACATAGGGGACATAATTGACATACTGGCGAACCCGCTGAAATTACAAGTTGGCAGAACATACTACGTAGGTACGGGTGTACCAACGACATTAAATGAGCTGGCCGAGCAGATTATCGCTCTGACCGGTGAAAAAAAGATTGAACATTTACCGGCGAGAGAGTTTGAGATCTACGAACCGTTCATAAAACCGGACTTGACATGCCCAACAACGTTGAAAGAGGGATTGTTGAAGTGCCTAAAAAAAGGCGTCACTTAGGCTTTTCCCATTCTTCAAACCGATAGTCCCTGTACCACTCTACGAACCTCTTCAATCCCTTATCAAAGCTGAATTCCGGTTCCCATCCCAAGAGTTCCTTCGCCTTCTTGTTGTCCGCGACAAGTTTTCTAACCTCACCTGGTCTTGGTGCCACATGTATAGGCTTTATCTTGTTTCCCTTGCCAAACAACTTGATTACCTTGTTAGCAACGTCTAGAATGGTAATGTCCTTCCCAGTTCCAAAGTTAATTGGTCGTCTAAGATCCTTCTTGGATTCTAGAACCAATTCGTATGCTTTCACAGCGTCTTCTACGTAGAGGTAATCTCTAGACTGCTTCCCATCGCCATAGATTATGGGCGGTTGGTTGTTCAAAACACGTTTAGCAAAAATCGAAATCGCACCGCCATAGCCTGTGTCCTTCTGCCGAGGCCCAAAGGTGTTGAAGAGCCTTACAATACAAATGTTAGCGCCGTACGTTTGTATGTAAGCGTGGCACATTCTGTCAGCGGCCAATTTGCTTGCTCCGTAGGGGTGCATAGGATCTAAGGGATGTTTCTCATCCATTGGGACATATTGAGCTGAACCGTAAACTTCGCTTGTGGAGGCATAAATCACTTTTTCAACGTCGTATCTTCTTGCAAGTTCTAGCACGTTAAGCGTGCCGAGGACGTTGGTTTCGTAGGTTTCTCTTGGTTCGATGATAGAACGGTCGACGTGAATCTGAGCTGCTAGATGGATGATGGCATCGATGTCAGACGAAATTATTTTATCGAGTAAATTAAAATCTCTAACTTCACCATTGACTAGCTTGAACTTCTTATTATTCAACAGGGCTCGAACATTACCTAAGCTGCCGTTCAGAAAGTTGTCAAGACAGACCACAGTGTAGTCTTTTGAAACGTATTTTTCGCATAAATGACTTCCAATGAACCCAGCACCGCCGGTGATCAACACTTTGTTAACCATTTGTTTTGTTCTCCATGCGAATCTTGATTTTTCCAGTTATTGTCTCGTTTGGGTCTTAATATAGTTTCAAGTTTCTTATTGGTTAAATGTGCAGAATATTCTTTGAAAGCTTTGGCTTTGACATCCATAAATCCCTTGTTTTAGAATTATTCTACCCATTTTTCCTCTGTGAAAGAACCTTTCAAGACCGTCGCCGTTATTTTTGAGAACTTTCCTCTTGAGACGTAGTATCGGAGAAATGTCTTGGACGAAAATGGGGCTTCTGCGGTTTTTGATTCCTGATTTTTCCTGCGAGTCCACTCTTATCCACAAGAATTTGCCAGTCAAATTGTTGGGCTAGTTTTAAGTTATTCTGGCGCATTTCTTCTGCGAGAATTTTGTCTGAGATGATGGAGTTCATTTTGTTTGCAAGGTCTTGAGGGTTTCCAGGTTGATAGAGAAGTACGTTTTTGTTTGGAGCGAGGTATGCTTCTCTCTCTCTTACATCAGCCATCAAGATAGGTCTGCCCAAACTCAGGTAGTCCTTTACTTTCCTTTGCGACCAAAAAGAAGTGAACGTGTATGCTTTCCTATAAGGCGCCACTGCCGCGGCGCACAGGCTGATTATTTTTAAAGCCTCAAACCTTGGAAGCTTACCTGGGAATACAACGTTGTTCCACCTATTTCGGAATTCGTTGAGTCTCGGTCCTTCTCCAATCACAACTAGGCATACTCCAGCTGCTTTACTTCCCTCAAACAATGTTTCCATGTCCAGTCGTCTCTCCCAGTTTCCCAAGAAGCCGATGAAAGTTTTTTCCTTCGGGATATGGTATTCTGAATAAATTTTCTCTTTTTCCGTTTCCGCCTCCTGGGCGGCTATTTTGCTCTCGTTAATGTCTACCCCATTTTCAAGAATTATACTCTTGGCCTTCTCTTCTTGTCCAAGTGAGTCTTTGACTCCTTTGCTAACGCAGATCATCGTGCTAGAGTATCTTGCTCCAACTCTTTCTACGACGTAGTAGAGGAAGATTTTCAGTTTGTTATACTTACTTTTTCCAAAGAAAAATCTGATTTCTCTGTAGAGCCAGCCATGAAAGTCTAGGATGATTCTTGTTCCGAAGATCTTTAATGGCAAGAGAAAAAAGGCAAGGTAGCCCCTGGCTATTATTGTATTGCAAGAATGGCTCAGAGTTTCGGCGTACGTGAAAAGAAGAATTTTCAGTCTTGAAAGGTGCCTTGATCCGCCTAGCTGATGAGTCTTTAAACCCGCTATTCTCTCGCCTTTTCCACCTACTACTTCAACTTCGAAACCCTTTTCCTTCAATGATTTGGCAATGTAGATAAACCTGGATGCGGGGGCCTCAGAGAAGGTTAACCTGCTATCTAATACGAATATCACTCGGTCTTTCATGTCTTTCCCTTTTTTGTGTCGTTCTTCGTGAACTCGCCATCAGTGCGTATTAATCGTTTCAAGATTCTTTCCATGGTGTTGCCACAAGCTTCGATTGTAAAGTCCCGCGGTATTGATGCGGTTTCATCTTTTTTCGTAAGAAGATAGGCTGGGTCTAATCGTGTAAGAATCTGTTGTGCTCCGAGTTCCGGATCTCTATCTATTAGGAATCCGCCTGGTTGTTCTGTTTTTGCCCATGAGTAGCGCTTGAAGTAGATTACTGGCGTTCCACAAAGCATTGATTCATAGTTTGCTTGTCCATCGTTTACTGTTATGAACGGATATGGGAAGAGCGTAAGGTCAGCGGCCGAGTAGTATTCTGGGAGCAGTTGTCTGTCTATCCATCCGTAGATTTTAACCTTGTCCAAGAGGCCATATTGGTTTATCTTTTTCTTGAATTCTTCCATTCCTTGTCCGCGTCCGATAACGTGTAGCTTTACTCTCGGGTTTTTTTCGGCTAGACGTCGAAAGATTTCGAGCGCGGTGAAGGGGTCTTTTTCATAGTCTTTGGATGAATTGATCCTTTCTGGAGTCTCGATTCTTGACACCATTACAATGTTTATTTCCTTTCTGTCGAATCCCACTTTTTCTGCAGAAGCGTTCTTGTCGAGTGTTCGGAATAGTTGATCGTCAATTATGAATTCTTTGAAATTGAGGACCTTCGCTTTGGGCAGTTTCAAAACTTTGAAAAGGTAGTATTTCTGCTCTGGGTTTAGGTTCATTAATATTAATGATGCCAGGTTTAGGCTTGCACGGTAGATTGAGACGAAGACAGAGTATTTCCACCTGCCCAATCGCTCGTACCAACGGAGTGAGCCTCCCAACCACATGATAAGTGTTGGTCTGAAAACTCTCAAAATTAGGTTTAAGAATGGGATTTCATAGTCCCAAAGATGCGTGATAACGTACACCTCAACTTTGTCTTCAGAGAGTCGCCGTATTACTCTTAACGCAAATGCCAGATTTTCTAGGGCAAAGATGATTTTGCGTACAAGGCTCTTGCGTGTTCTTCTAGCAAACTTGCTTAGAATTGGGATTGAGCGGGGCAAAGCCATGGAATAGGTTTTGCCATCGGTATGTCTTATAATGAAGGGTTTATCCAAGTTTGTGGGGGAGTAGCTAATGTTTTCAATGTTATGAATCAATAATGCTTCGCAAAACATGCACCTCAACTTGATAGCTGGATTGTCATATGACGTGCGACTGTTAAAGAAAGCAACTTTCATGATGGGTCGGCCTTACGTGTAAATTGGGATATTTTATAAAATGCATCTGAATAATAACGCTTTTGCAGAAGAGCTAAATTCGCATCAAACCCAAAAAAACAGGTAAAACGCGGGTGCTCAGATGACATCGACACTTAGCTATAGATATTATGGTAAGTATGTTTTGCATAAAGAGGCAATGATTACGAATTTCTCCAGCTGTATTCAGAGAGGACTCATTGCCTTCGACAGAAATCACGCAGTCATGACGAAACAGTATGATCCCAATTATCCAACTTACATGCATAACCCCACTGGGATTGCGAATTACGGTCTGCTCCGGTACAATGATTTGATTGAAAACACAAACAAACTGAACTCTAAGGTAGATAGTAGACTTGCTATCGATAAACAAGTCCGTTGGTTAATCCAAAATAGAGTAGACAAAGAGGACATGAGCTTTTGGTATTACAATTTTCCAGTTCCTGATCTTGGTTGTAAGCCACCGTGGAAGTCTGCTATGAGTCAAGGCCTGATATTGAGTCTCTTAGCGAGAGTGTATCATCTCACTGAGAAGAAAGAATATTCTGAGCTTGCAGAAAGGGTTGCCGTTTCGATGAAGACTCCAACTTCTGAAGGTGGTTTCCTCTATATTGATAGCCATGGGGATTACTGGTACCAAGAGTACATGGGAAACTACGGTTACGTATTGAATGGTTTCATATATGCTCTGTGGGGCGTTTACGATTATTATTTGTACTCTAATGATGAGGAATATAAGATGATTTTTGACAGGTGCATCGATACTCTACGGAAAAACTTGGAAAAATATGATTGGAAAATTGGCATATCAAAATGGTCAGTTTACGATCTGAAAGATAGGAACCCTGTTAACTTGTTCTATCACAAATTGCACATAAGTTTGTTGAGAGATTTGTACACGGTAACAAAGGAAAAGTTCCTACTTGTTTATGCCAATCGCTGGGAAACTTACATTAGTCAACCAAATAGGCTACTCGTGAGCATAACAAGACACGCGCGTGCACAGGTGTTGGCATTTTTAGGGGCATTGAGCAAGGATCGGCCGCCTTTCTAGAGTGCAATTTCTAAGCCGATCAGGCTGTCCAACTGGGGCAACGTCTGAAGGAAATGCTTCACAGACTTCGCATTTAGTTTTTGAGATGTCTGAACTCTAATTACGAGGAAGTCTCTAGAAATGTCTCGGGCTGCTTGTATGCGAAAGTACATGTTATTGCCTGAACTTTTTGCCATCATTAGTTCAAGCTTTTGTTCCTTTGCATGAAAAAACATATGCGAAGCCTAGGAATCTATCTGAGTAGGCTAGTTTTGGTTCTGTCTGAATTCGATCTAGAATTATGCCAACATCTCCTGAGATTTTTTGCAAATACCTTAGGGTTACAAAATGATCTTGTGACCTCACACTCAGAAAGCGTTTCCGTATATTGCTAGCCATAAACGTTTTAGCTCCCCAGATGGCGTCACTGCGATTTAAATTCTTGATTCCTCTAAAAGAACGCTTCAAGTAATATCCTGGTCCGTGATTATAAAACATTAGGAGAGTTCCTTTCCTTGTGAGTAAACGAGAAAAGATCCAAAATGCTTTTTTTTCATCAATATACTGGATTACACTGTTACACATAATTACCTCAAAGCTTTCCGGCTGAAAATGTGCCAGTAAGTTTTCATATGATTCTTTAAGAAAAGTGCAATTCTTGACTTTACCATCCATCTTAAATTTGGTGGCAAAACCCAACAATGCGTCATCAATATCTGCACCTATAACCAGAGCCTCAGGGTTCAATCTTGCTGCTGCAAACGTCCATTGGCCAGCGCCGCAGCCTACGTCCAAAATAGTCTTTCTATGTACGATTCCATGCTTCTCTAGCGATTTTATATATGGTTCTATGCCGACCGAGAATGCTGATTCAACATAACTGGCGCGCTCTAGATTTTTTTTACCGTCGTCATTCATCTAGATCCTCTTTAATATATGATAAAACACGCGCAATCCGAAGGGAGCGAGAGGCTCTTGCCAAGAATGCTGTACATGAAGGAATGGAGTATACCTTTTCAGGGTTCTTGCCCCCGTATTCTTTACTGAAAGCTTCTGCATATTCTTGGGCCGTGACAAAAGCCACATTTGCTTTGTGAGATGCATAGTTCAACAGCCAATCAAGCCTCTGCAGTACGTCTTTTGTCCCACCATCAGAACTATGCATATAAATGACAACGCCTACTGGGCTCCAGTCCTCTCTTAAACTGTAGTAATAATCAAATATATTTTCAATTGGCTTCTTTTCAGAGTAAGGCCATAATACTTTGTTATTTGTGAAAATTAGCGACCTAGGCGACATGCTAATTCTTGGAGGAAGAACAGTTTGTGGTATAAGCAAGACATTTGAGTCTCCAAGTCTTAACACATTTTCCCTGCTCGGGTGATACGGTTGGTAATATCTAGCTCCAGTCCAATCAGACTTTCCAACTGGTTTGTAGAATGGAAGATTAATATCTACAGTGTAGCCCAGCTTTTCAAGTATCCTCAGGGTAGTCCCATCTTCGCTTTCTGCCCATCTGCCTGCAACAAAAGTCTTTGGTCTTATCCCGACACAAGTGCTGATCGCATCAGTGAGCTTTTTCATTAATTCGTCTTGTTCTCGTTCACTAAGCCTGTTTACTGCGTAGTTGTCGATACTTGTTATGCCTCCCTTAAATCTCTTGTACTTTACGCCAAAAAAAGTCTCAGGATGTAGATGCGCCCCTACTTCATCTCTTATTCCCGAAACATCATAGGTTCCAGTGCAAGAATCCTTCAAAGAAAAACCATACACCTTTGAAAGTTCGCAATTTGAGTTCCCGAAGTTTATTGCAACATCTTGGGTAACCACCCATGTTACTGGCATCTTATGAGAGTGAGAAATTCTCGCTATCATTGGTAAAGATTTGCCAGTGGCGTCTAAAGGCGGTTCAGTGTGAATAACAAGTGCAAGATATGCCATTTTATCATTCGTAAGAGCCATTTGTACTCTCTTGATAATCTGCAAAGGGTCCACTTATATTCATTTTGAGGGGGTTCTAGTATGCATGCTTTCCTGCAGAAATGTTCTTTTTGGGTTCTTAGCCTCTAATCTTTGGGAAGAAGTTCCTGCGGAAATTCAGACGAAACTATTTTCTTTTCTATTGATGAGTCTGCAATTTTTGTGACTGCTTGAAAGATTTTCCTACCAAGTCCCTCCAGAACTTTGCGGGCTCGAATTGTGGGTTCAGGTCGCCTTTAGCTATCAGGTTTGTTGGCGGTTGTCACCAAAATGGCAATATTCCATGATAATTTCATGAAATGGCTCTTTTTTCCAAACGTCTGTAGAACCGAGAGATTCAACCTCTATTGTTCTCAACGGTGTTCATGCAAAACAGGAAAAATATTCATTGGTTTCACGCACTCCATTACTAGGTTGAATTTGGAAAACTAAATAACCTTGATAGAATTTTTAGCTCATGAAGGGTGGCGAAGAAAGTGCTGCGTGTTTTGATGGTTCATGACTGCGCATTCGTTGGCCATGAGTTGCGCGAGGCTGTGAACAGCATTTCTAGTGATGTTCACGTTGAATTGTTACCGTATCCTTTACACACGAAGTTAACGGTTTTTGGGGTTGCATTGAAAATTCGGCGGATAAACCCAGATATTGTGCATGTTCATTATTGCCGTTATCCAGCATATGCAGCCTTGCTAAGCTTTAAACCCTATATTGTTCACTGTCATGGGACCGACATTCGACATGGAATAAATAGTTGGCAGAAGCTCTGTTTAAGGAAGGCTCGCAAAGTGTTGGTCGCCACTCCCGATTTGCTTGAAGTTCTGCCAAATGCAACATGGCTTCCCAATCCAATCAACTTGGAACATTTCAAACCTCTCAAAGAACACGATGAAAATACGGTGTTATATTTTCCTAAATGGTATGAGGACATAAAGGATGAATTAGATTCGGTTTGTAGAGAATCTGGTTACACGTTGACAGTGAAGGAAAAACGGGACATTCCTTATGAGGAAATGCCGATTTTCTTAAATCAATTTGGCATTTACGTTGACCGTTTCGCAATTAAGAGTTATAGCAAGACTGCGTTAGAAGCCATGGCTTGCGGTCTAGCAGTAGTGGGATACAAGCATGATTTAAGGAAAACACTGAAAGATTTGAAAGACATGAGAAAAAGAGGGACATATGTAAGCGAACAGACGAATTTGATATTGAGTAATCATGAGCGCGGAAAAATCGCGTCGAACTTGCTTGAAATTTATGAACGAGCTTACAAGAAATCATATTGAAGAATAGATTAGGGTCCAAATAGGCAAAATATGTCCTTCAGTCCTGCTATAGCGCGCGCCAAGCTCGAGAGCTTCTAATGAAAGTAATAAAACTGGGAACCTAAAGATCGTATCAGACAACGAGGAAGTCGCCCTCGAATTAGATATTAGATTCATCACCGTTGGAACACCATCAGAACGAGACAAGGTGTAGGTCTTTGATATATAATGTAATAAGTTCCAAAGGAAATGGGCAAGGTTCAAAATGAGAAAGAGGTGTCTCGTCTTAACAGTTAGGTTGCTGTTCGCTTGGTCATGGATTTGATTTCTTGCCATATTGAATTGAACAACGATCTTGCTTCCTTGTCAATAATGGACAGCAACGTAATGTAGACGACTGTACCCAGTACTGTGAGACTTAGTGTTTCGTATAACCTCGTTGAATGTGGAATTATAAGTAGAATGGCTGCCATAACGGTCGAGCCAAGAATGTATTTTGCGATGCTTTTCCACGGGATGTCCATCATGATCATTCCTCGTACTATGAAGCATAAAATAAGAAGCGTCGCCAGACTGGCTGACAATTTGATAACGCTCACGTAGAGTGCCGAATGTAAAGGGTCGGTTTGTGCGACGGTTAGGATGTAGAACGCTGTTGGCAGGGTTATTGCTGCGCGAACATAGTCGAGGCTGAACACTTTGAACATACGGCTTTTCGCAAGCTGCTTGAAGGATATTTTTGCTTCTTGATCGAATTTTTCAACTCCGAAAAGTACAGAAGTGAAGAACTGAAACAAAGTCAAGACTAAGGCGTCCACGGCCAGCACAACGAGTACCGGAGCAGCTCCTGCGTAGGTTTCGTTTAGAGAGCCAATAAACGAGTCTGACATTGCGATGGACCCCACGGTCATCGGTATGGCAAAGATCAAGACCATTTTGAGGGAAGTTGTGATATCCTTCGTGCTGCTTTTGTCCAGAAGCCTTGGATACAAGGCGTATGAAAGGAAGAAGGAATAAGTGATTATGTTTGCGATCGTTGCGGCTGCGCCGTAGTTGCCTCTTGCGTCTTTACCTCCATAGGCGAAGAGGAATATGAATACGTATGCAGATATCTGGCCCCCCACAACATAGTAGATGTATCCTGTCGATCCTTTCAGCCATTCTTTCACATATTCCCATCTTGTTTCAATTTTGAGGTCAGCAGACAGAAGTTTCAAGTAGTATATTATTTGAATCAGAACGGCTGAGACTAAGGCTATTATGGCCCCTAGTAAGGGCTCGTGAAACTGCACTATGAGTATGTAAGCAATGACAACTTTGCAAGCTTCTTCAATTAGCAGGCCGTAGCCTACTGCCTGTGGCTTCTTTGCTTGCAAAGTCGCCTCAAATGTGGTGAGTAAATAGGCTTCTAGTATTTGCGTTGAAGCAATGAAATACAGGGCCAAATATTCCTGCCCTACATGGAGAGCAGTCGTTATCGTTGAAACCAACGTGAGGTAGAATGCCGTGGCTATCAGGGCCACGATTAGGTTTGATAAAAGACCAGTCTTTACTGCGCCCTTCTTTCCTCGTGCAACAAATCGTACAATCCAGAAAGGTAAGGCTCCAGCGAAAATCGTGAAGTAAGCTGTGACGTCGAATACGTTGTTCCAGACGCCGTAGCCTGCTTGGTCCGTGTTTCTAGTAATCAGAAGAGTGAAAATGATGCCAGTTACTACACTCAGTATCTTTGCTGCAAAAATGATGAAGCCTGAATGCCTTAATCTAATGGAGTCCTTGGTCATCATTCACTCCTTGATGATTCTTGATGTGTATTTCATCGGTATTTAATGTTGTTTCCTTTTTTTGTTCCAAATGGGATTTTTGTTAGACCTACAGTTTTTTGGTATTTACCAGTTTGCATCTGGTGCGAATGCAAAAGTTAATTATCTGCATTTCATTGAAGTCTCTCAAAAAGGAATGAGCACATGTATAAGCTTTCTTTCGTGGGTTTAGGTTCTGTTGGACTCTGCACAGCAGTCTGTTTCGCCGAAAAAGGCTACAGAGTCACAGCCTCAGAAATAGACGGGACCAAAGCGAACCAGATAAGAAGGGGCAACCCTCCCTTCTACGAGCCCAACCTCAATGAACTGCTAAGAAAGGCAATAAGAACTGGAAACCTAAAAATCACATCAAACAACGAGGAAGCTGTCCTAAAGTCAGATATCACGTTCATCACCGTTGGAACACCATCAAAAACAGATGGAAGCATAAGCCTCAGCTATATAGTAAGTGCCGCAAAAGAGGTCGGCAAAGCCCTGAAAAAGAAAAACGGTCGGGCAGCTCATCTCGTTGTGGTAAAAAGCACAGTGACTCCAGGCACTACGCAGAATATTGTAATGCCAACAATCGAAAGGAACAGCGGCCGAAAATCTTGCCAAGGCTTTCTCTTATGCGTCAACCCGGAGTTCCTAAGCGAGGGTAACGCAATTAAAGGTACGCTAAATCCAGACTATGTAGTAATAGGAGGATGCAACAAAAGATCAGCGGATATGCTGGAAGATCTCTACAGAGAATTCCACAGCGAAAACTTACCGCCGATAATCAGGACAAATATTCCAACCGCGGAGCTCATAAAATACGCAAACAACGCCTTCTTAGCCACAAAAGTAAGCTTCATAAACACTATAGCGAACATATGTGAAAAAACACCCGGCACAGACGTCAAAAAAATAGCTGAAGCTATAGGAAAAGACCATAGAATAAACCCCTACTTCCTAGACGCAGGCTTGGGCTGGGGAGGAAGCTGCTTCCCCAAAGACTTGAAAGCTCTAATCAGCTTTTCCAAAGGACTTGGCTATAATCCAGAGTTGATACAAGCGGCATGGAGAGCAAACGAGGACCAGGTAAAGTTCACGATACAAAAAGCGAGAAAAGAGCTTGGCATACTGAAAGGCAAGAACGTGGCCCTCTTGGGCTTAGCATTCAAACCAAACACGGACGACTTAAGAGAGGCACGCTCGATAGAATTGATCAAGGGACTCCTGAAAGAAGGAGCAGCGATAACGGCATACGACCCGATGGCAGTTGCCAACACCAGAAAAATCTTCAAAGGAAAAATAGGCTACGCTTCCTCAGCGATTGAATGTCTAAAAAACGCTGACTGCGCCATACTCGTGACGGAGTGGGAAGAGTTCAAGAAACTGGGTCCAGAAGACTTCATACGGAACATGCGAAAACCAATTTTAATAGACGGCAGAAGAATCTACGACCCAGAGAAATTCTCGAAAAAACTGCACTACATAGCGGTCGGCCTCGGAGAACCCGCAGCTTTAATTCCACCCTCCTAACCAAAACAACGTGAGGTTCATTTTTGCTCAAGAAGGCAGTAATTCCAGCAGCAGGCCTCGGGACAAGACTTCTGCCAATAACAAAGGAACTACCGAAAGAGATGCTTCCGATTGTTGCCCTGACGAAAAACGGCAAACTATGCATGAAACCAATGCTACAAGCGATTTTCGAGCAATTATATGACGTGCGTTTCAGGGAATTTGCCTTTATAGTAGGCAAAGGCAAGCGAGCAATAGAAGACCATTTCTCGCCAGACGAAGATTTCATACAATACCTAGAAAGCAAAAATAGAAAAGACAACGCGGAAGAGCTGCAAGATTTCTACAGAAAGATAAACGAGTCAAACATAGTGTTCATAAATCAACCGAAACCAAAAGGGTTTGGAGATGCCGTTGGGAGAGCAAGCTTATTCACCGGGAGCGAAAAATTCCTGATGCAAGCAGGTGACGACCTAGTCATTTCACAAAACAACAATCACCTGAGAAGGGCAACAGAAACCTTTGAAGAATACGACGCAGACACCCTCTTTGTGGTCGAAGAAGTCCCAGACCCTAGAAACTACGGCGTTGTGACGGGAAAAGAAATAAAACCTGGCATATTTCAAGTCGCAAACATCGTTGAGAAGCCTCAGAAGCCTCAGTCGAACTTGGCGATAGTTGCCATTTACATGTTTAAACCGATAATTTACAAAGCCATCAAGGAAGTAAAACCCGACAAGAACGGAGAAATCCAATTAGCAGAGGCGCTTCAACTATTGATAGATTGGAACTGCAAGGTTTTCGGTTTAAAACTAGGATCTGATGAAAAAAGAATAGATATAGGGACAGCCGAATCCTACTTGGAAATGTTGAAGTCTACAGTAATAGGCAAATAGTCAAGTTTTCAGGAAGTCCGATATTCTTTCAGAAACGTACTCAACTTCGGGTTCAGTTAAGCCAGGATACATCGGTAGCGAAAGCACTTCCTGACAGATTTTATCAGTAATCCCCAACGCTGGTTGAGCACCTAAAGCTCCAGTTATGGCTGGCTGCTTATGAATCGGAACTGGATAGTGCACGAGTGTGGATACGCCGTGTTGCTTCAGGGACTCCGCGAGCTTATCGCGTCTTTTAGTTCTAATCACGTAAAGATGGTAGACATGCTTAGCCCATGTTTCCTCAACCGGCGTAGTCACCAACTCTCCTAAGGCTTGGTCATACATTTTTGCGATGTTTCGCCTAGCTTCATTCCATCCTGGAAGCTTCTCCAACTGCTTAATTCCGATAGCTGCCTGAATCTCGTTAAACCTTAAATTGTAACCCAACGCGTCGAAGATGTACTTCTCCCGTCTGCCATGATCTCTAAGCATCCTAATCTTCTCTGCGATTTCTTCATCGTTCGTTACGACAGAGCCGCCGTCACCGCAGACAGTCATGTTCTTTGAGGGGTAAAAGCTGAAACATGCAACATGCCCTATTCCGCCGACTTTTCGTCCCTTGTATTCTGCCCCGTGAGCTTGGCAAGCGTCCTCAATAACGTGGAGGTCATTTTCTTCCGCTATCTCCAATATTGGGTCCATGTTTGCAGGATGCCCGAACATATGGACCGGAAATATGGCTTTAGTCCGCTTAGTCACTGTTTCTCTTATTCTTTCAGGATCAGCCGTATAAGTTCTAGCTTCTACGTCTACGAAGACTGGTTTGGCTCCGACCTGTATAACTGGCGCAGCGGAAGCTATGAAGGAGAAAGATGGAACTATGACCTCGTCTCCAGCTTTGATATCCATCGCCAACAATGACAGAAAAATGGCTGCGGTTCCTGAGCTCGCACAGACCGCGTTTTTCACACCGCAGAATTCTGCAAACTTGTCCTCAAACTCCTTAACCTTTTCGCGCAGAATATACCATCCGCTGTCTAGAACTTCCGAAACCGTCTTCTTGATAGCATCATCCATGTAGACTTTCGACAGTGGAATGTTCATTTTCTTCTCCATGAGTAGACCTCTCCCCGCTTGTAAAGCCCTAAGGGGCATTCTAGCTCTTCAACTTTTCTGGTTATCCTGGCAGGGTTGCCTATGACCACTCTTTCAGGTGGCACATCGTGTGTCACAACTGATCCGGCTCCGACAAGCGAGTTTTCGCCAATGACTATTCCTGGCAGGATAACAGCTCCTGCTCCGACGACAGCGTTCTTGTTTACTATGGGTCCTTGAAGGCATTCTTTCCCGCGAACAGGAGCATATTTCTTGAACGCCGGACATGGCGGATGTAACACGTTTGTCATGATGACACCCGGCCCAATCCAAGCTCCCTCTTCAAGAATAGTGTATTCCGGTATGAAGCAGGCCGAATGAATTCTGACATTGTCCATTATGTCACATTCACGTTCTATGACAGACATTGACCCGACGCTGACGTTGTTGCCTATCCTGTTTTTCTCCCTTATTCTAGCACCGTCTCCCGTGCGAAAGCTGTTTCCAATAGTATTTCCAGCATAGATTATTGTCCCAGACCTGATAATGGGAAAGTCGCCAATAACCAGTTCCATTTCATCAGCTTCAGCTCCAACGGGCGGCTTGCCTAAGATTGCAAAGTCCTCGATGATGGGGTCTTTTCCTATTTTAACGTGTTCATAAATCACAACATTCTTACTTACTTTCATCTATCCTCACGCTTCTCTTTAACCGGGCAGATTCTAACGCTTTCTCTGCTATCATTATTGTTCTTAATGCTACTTGGTCGTTGGCTAATGGTTTCCTTCCAGTCTTAATACATTCTACAAAATCCTTAAGTTCAAGTCTAAGCGGCTCCTCGAATTTTACACCAACATCTGATGAACCTTTGTCCACTGCTTTCAACGTGTCATTCTGTTCTTCGACGTGAAGGTCATGAACGACTATCGTTTGTCTTGCAAGATCCGAGGTTAAGCTTTTTTTGCTTCCAACGACTGTCAGGTCTCGATAATCTCCAGGCGGCAGCCAGCCACTCTCAATAATTCCCAAGGCGCCGTTGCTATATTTTAAGACAGTAATCGCCAAATCCTCGAATTCTTTCCTTCCCAGAAAATGGGCCGTTTTACAAGTAGCTTCTTCTGGAATTTCATCAAACAAATAGTCGTAGATGTCAATATGGTGTATCGCAAAATTTAACAATGCGCCTAGCTCTGCTCTTGGGTCTTTAAAACCCATGTAGTGTCCAAACATGTAGTAGATTTTTCCAAGTTCGCCGCTTCTGATCAATTCTTTGATTTTTTTCACGGCTGCGTTGTATCTGAAAATATGCCCCACCATCAGAATTCTGTTGCGTTTAGCCGCGAACTTAACCAGCTTCCTTGCGTCAGAATAACATGTGGTTAGCGGTTTCTCAACCAAAACATGCTTCCCAGATGCTAGACACTCTTTGCATATTTCGAAGTGAGTGTCAGAAGGGGTTACCACATCCACTGCGTCTGCTTCACTATTTAGAAAGTCAGCCAGGTTTGAGGTTGTTGAAACGCCATAGGTCTTTTTAATGCTCTCCAAGACCTCAACTCGTTTATCCACGACTCCGTAAAGTGTGCATAACCCATCATCTTCCAGCTCCTTTAATACGCGTAAATGATTCTTTCCGAATCTCCCGACGCCAACAAGGACGATTTTCGGTTTCGTTGAAATTCCTCCAATCCTTCTTATTTCCTCAAAGACTATTTCCACGCCTATATTATTGATGTTCCTGATTCCTAAATTGGCAATTGAGGCGCGTGCTCAGTCATCGTCCGGGCGACTTCGCCATTTGTCAAGGGTTTTCAACCTCAAGCAGAAACGAGAAGTAAATCGCCAAACTATTTAAACTTCATGCGGCCTACATTGAGCGTAAAGGGAAAGACGTATGTCTGAACCGCGGCTAGGAAAAGGAGTCATAATCGGCAAGAATGTCCAGTTCGGTAAGGATGTTGTTGTTTGGAATTATGTCGTCATCGGTGACAACACAAGAGTTGGGAACGGAACGCGCATTGGAAGCTTCTGCGACATAGGCAGAGATGTCCTCATAGGAGAAAACTGCGTCATACAAGCTCACGTAACGATCTCAAACGAATGCAGGCTTGGCAACAACGTTTTCATAGGTCCGAACAGCAGCCTGCTAAACGACAAGTTCCCGCACAGTGTATTCTTAACGCCATCAATAATAGAAGACAACGTCGTAATCGGTGGATGTGTCACAATACTCCCAAACGTGACTGTAAACGAAGACGCAGTGGTGGCTGCTGGAAGCGTAGTGACAAAGGATGTACCGCGTCAAACCTTGGTGAAAGGCGTACCGGCAGAAACAATGATGACAAAAAAGGAATATGAAGCAAGAAGAAAAACATTTGTCAAAACAGAAAAAGGCAAAAAGCCTTAGATCATACTATCTTCGCGATTTGCATAACCTCAATTTTTTCGGGCAATCCTGTTTCCTTGGGTATCTTCCACCCTTTCTCCGTCTTAACATCAAACCAGTAAGCATAAAATTTCCTGCTTTCCATGAACCGTTCAAAAAGTGGATGTCCAACGTCGCCCACACCAACGATTTTCAAACCTTTCATTTGGTGCTTCACTCATTGGGACATCAAAATTACCGGGGTTACACGCAAACGTGAATATACGATGCGGGAACTTCTCATGCGCCGATTTTCTTTACAACATCAGCAATAACGTCAACTGGATTTTCAAGCTCAGCCAGCAAATGTTTAACGTCATACTTCTTGCCAAGGAGTTTCTCCGCAAGTCTCAACGCGTCCGCGGGTTCAACCCTGAAAATCGGAAAGCCTTTCTTGGCTAAAAACTCATTTACGTGTTGTTTTCGAAATAGGTTAACAATTATTGCAGGTATTCCCTGCAGCGCTGCTTCTCGTGTACTGGTGCCTCCAACGCCGACGAAAAGATCAGCTTGTGCAATTAGGCTGGCCGAATCAACGAACCCTTTGGGCACAATTAGGTCTTTGATAGATTTGCGAGTGTACCTTGAAAGAAACACAACTTTTCCAAGCAGGGGCAGCTTTTTTGCTAACGCAAGGAGGTCTACTTTCTCTTTGGTGTAGACGGCTCTTTCTTCAAGCTGCCTAACCACGATCAGTGGTTTTCCGAAATCAAACTTTGTCTTCGGCTCATAGTTCTTGATCCATGCGACCTCGTCCACGCCGTCAAAACTTTTTATTTGTCCCCCAGTGTTGTAGGTTTGCAAGATTCTTCTTGGAATTGCTTTTGAGGCAATGATGTAATCTGACAAGGTTAGCGTAAGTCTGTGCACGGCCTCTGCATAAGGAGTGTCGACCGTTGAGATTATTGGGACTCCTAAACCAAACGCTACTCTGCATTGGTCCACGGAGCCATGCGAGATGGCAACGTCCAGAGTGTCTTGGTCAAAGATCTTGCAGAAAAATCGCTGTCGGCGGATGCTTTCTTTCAGTCTTGTCATCAGGGATTTGGGGTTGTACCTCCCTGCTACGATGAACTCTTCTTCCAAAAACTCGGCCAGCGGCAGGGTGTCTGGGTGCTTCCTTGTGGTTAGTGTGACTTCATGTCCCAAGCTTCGGAGACGTCTTGCAATCGCGACGGCATATCTCACTTGTTTTCCTGTGCCAGCGTCATACCAGATCTTCATTTTCGAACCCTCAAGAATTGGCACGAGACCATTTTTGCCGTGAGGTGGTCTTCGTCGGTGTTTCCGATGAACAGGATGTTTGGCAGAGGCGTTCTAAGCTTTTCTGCGGCAGTCTTGAGCTGTTCAGCTCTGTCGAGGCAGTTTTCTCTTGTGATAATAAGGTTGAATGACAAACCTAAACGTTCGAGGACGGTCTGCACCAAAGCCTTGCCCTGCATCGTTACGAGAACCCTGGGCTTCTCAGAAAACTTCTTGTACAGGGCAATTCCCTCGTCATTTGATTTCATGCCTGCAAGCGCTTCGACCTCGGCTCTATCCCAAGCTTTGAAAAGTTGTTTTCTTGCTTTTTCATCCAGTTTAGAAATTGTCTTTGTTAATGGGCGCACATTATCAGTCTTCATGATTTTGCCGAATTCTCGAAAAAGCCTCTCGTAATCTATTGGCAGATGAATCAATGTTCCGTCGAGGTCAAATATCACAGCTTCGATCAACGGTACATTTCCCCGAGGACCTTCCCATTCTTAACCAGTCTTGCGGGCGCGTCAATATGGCGGATCCAATAGGTGTTCTCCGGCAGAATGTTATACTTTGGCACTTTTGGTAGGTTTTCTTTGAACGCAAGCCTCACGTACAAGTATGGAATGTTAGCGCAATAATCCTTGCGTAACACTTTGCTTGCGTAAGAGAAGAAAAAGGACGTGGTGAACATTCTTCCAGCGTTGATTTCTGTCACGCAAGGCTGTCCTTCTTTGTTTTCTTTCAAGTCCACACAGGCGATCCCGTTGAAATCAGGGTCGATGGCTAAGACGGCCCTTGTCCCAATCTCATTTGCCTTGTCGTCGCAAATGGTTTTCTGGGTCGCAGGCGTGCCCGTAACACCTGAAGGAGCGAGGTTTGGATAGATGTACTCGAGGCGTTCTCTTGCCATAGACGTGACGAGTTCGCCGTCCTTCCATAAACTGTGGAAGCCTATGTTTCTTCCTGGCAAATACTCCTGTGCAATGAATTTCCAATTCATTCTTCGGGATTTCCAATACTCAATCCATGCCAAAGCAGTTTTCTTGTTGAAGGCCGCGGTGCTTCCCCTGCCACCAGCACCATGTCTAGCCCTAATCCAAATGGGGCTTCCAAACTCTTCAAACGCCTTGTCAACATCTGATTCTCCATGCAGCTCAAGTGCTCTCCCAGCTGGAACATCGCCTCTATGCCATATTCTTGCAGATTCTAGTTTATCCTGACATTTTCGTATGGCTTCTTTCGATGGGAGGAAAACATCTGCATCCAGTCTTTCACGGTTTTCTGAAACAGTTGCCACCTCAACATCTGGCTGAGCATGGATAAATTCAACTTTCTCTTTCCGCGTGACCTCATTTAACCTTTCAATATAGGTAGCTTCAGTTGCTTCAGGAACTGGATAATTCTTATCTCCAGAAGCTAAGTGTATGAAATATTCGTTGGCTTCCGTTCCGACTATAAACATCTTTTCAGGTGCAATTCTCAGAGACTTGACAAAATTCAGTCCAGCTGGTCCTCCAGCACCTGTAACCAGAATTCTCTTCATGTTTGCATACCCACGATTGCCTCAAGAGGCTGCGCAGACTCTTGTCGCAATTTTTTGCTTTGCATATACAGATTACATCCTAATATTTGTTCTCTTGCAGCCAAACTCTAACAAGATAATGTTTCGAGACTCAAGGAAACTGGAAGTCCAGCTTGGTAGGGACCGCGAAGGAGAAAGGAAAATTGAGAATATTCTCTGGAATAGTGCTTATGCCGCTCTTGATAGTCAGGTGGACGCTGGCGTTTAAGATCCACCAGTCAAAGCTGGAACGAGCGGGGACACTGGCATATTCCAATAGCAACACCATAGAAACTTCGTCCACAATGAATATCTGCTGATTTAACCAGTATAGCTATTGGAGAAAGGAGGTTGTCAAAGGGCGTAGTTTCTGGAACAATGCTGGCACTGCCGTTAATAGGCATGTTATTACTAATATTAACTGTTCAACCCGTTGAAACGAGTAATTACACACGTTTCAAAAACCTAACAACCACTCCCCAAGGTACCCTTCATGGTTGGCTCGATTACTTCGCTTCCTCTGTCAATTGGACAGAAAGCATGGATACAAAGTATTTAGGATATATCTTCGGTGAAACTACTTTAGCCGATTTACAGCAAAGTATCGGAACTATGACAAATTGGCAAGACGTTCTAACATGGAGCGCCAGACTCCATAAATATGATGGTTCCAACGGTTACACTGACAACCAGACGAAGATTCAATGGGCGTTAGACAACGCAACGATGCTCACAAGTCAAGGCTTGCCCAACAGTACAAACTTAGGAAGTCCAACCTCTGACTATTTTTCCGTTTACAACAGAGAATGGCTCTGGGGCTACTACTGGGCGATTAACTACGGCTATGACTTGTCAAAGTGGAATCTGACATTAGCTTACAGCAATTTTAGAACTGCGTGGGTTAATCATGGCAGCGGATTTTTATGGTACTACACCACTACCAGTGTTTATGATGCTGGTCCACGCTACTATGATGAAGAGGCAGAAACAATAGCGTGTTTCTTACAGTTTTATGATTTCAATGTCACAAATGCTCTGCAAGACGCACAAACCGAGTGGAATAGGGTTAATCAAAACGCTAGGTCTGGGGGATGGTGGAACTCTGGAAACGAGACCGAACTAGCTCACTATCAATACCTCAATGGAACAGGCGTTGGTCCAGATCGTTGGGAATGTGAAGCTGGAGGTTTCCTTGAGATAGCAGCATGGTTAAAATATGAAAATGGCAGTACGGCGTATTCAACTAATCTTCTTACTGACTTTGAAAACCGTTTCCTATCAAGCTTGTGGCAATCTCCGCAGTGGAATAATTATGTTGTTGTCCATGCCTACTCACAATTTGGCTTCAGTAACCCTCAGCTTCGCCTACCAAATACACTCATGGCTTGGACTTCTATGCTAGGAATGTTCAACCTTTTCAATGCGACGTATCAGCATGATATAACTAATCTCTTGCAAGGTTACACTGCATCCAATATTACATATTCTCCAGCTTGGAATCTTTTGATGTTCAATTCAACGCTCTTTTCCTCTGATACGTATCAGTTCGCATTGACAAGCCCTTCTGGAACTACAACCAACATTGCTACTGCTCTTGCCACAGCTTTAATGTTTGAACTTGGCCTAGTTCCCATAAACGCAACACTGGCAGTTCCAATCGAAGAAATGCACTACGAATACACTTATAATATGTTAGACCATGACTTGTTTAATATCAACCTCACTGCAAGAAACGTTACGTTGAGTATTGCGAAAAACGGAACTGTGGCTTTTATATTCAATTCTACCATTAACTGGAGCTTCAGTCAAGATGGAGTGTACGTAGTTGAGTTTAGCACCGACTGGAACAGCATAACAAGTGTTGCAAGAATCGGCGATCTGCCAAGTAACAGGAAATATCTGCTTCAAGCATTCATTACCCTTTCACCGCACTCTTCTCTAGGAACAACCGTCTTAGAAGGTCCATACTACACTTGGGGTGGAACAGAATACTGGATTGTGGGATTGAGAGGAAAACGTCCAATGCGTCTAGTCTCCATGTATTGTTAGCTCCGAGACATCAAATCACTCGCATCTAAGAAACACTGTACACAATGGTACATTAAAAGGGGACATATAGCAGCAGCACAGAAAACCTTAATTTGAGGCTACTTAGTGAAGAAAAGACAGAAAATGAGAGGGCCGGTCGTCTAGCTTGGTTAGGACATTGGCTTTACGAGCCAAAGGTCGCCGGTTCAAGTCCGGTCCGGCCCACCAAGAACTTTCTTTACCGAAAGAAACTCAGCATGCGTTGATGCCAATGAGCCTCACATGAACTGTGCGAAAAACCAAAAAAGAAAAAAGAGAATTGTCCTGACGTTCTAATCTTTTGTGAATTCTTCTCCAGGTTTAAGCAGGATGACTTGGATTTTGGATTTCGCTTCTACATCGTTCTTTAGTTCACTAGGACTTGTGTTCCACCTGTGCATTGGGATGACGAATTGTGGTTTGATTGCCAACGCCGCCTCTGCAGCCTCAGGGTTGTCCATGGTGTAGGTTCCACCGCTGGGGAGTAACGCGAGGTAGACGTTTCTGAGGTTTCTCATCTCTGGAATGAAGTCTGTGTCTCCTGCATGATAGATGGTTTTGTCCCCTATCGTTATCAGATATCCGACTCCGAAGCCTTTTGGATGGAATGGGTTGCCAGGAGACCTGAACCTCTTGTAGTTGTAAGCTGCGACGGCTTCCACCGTGACGGCTCCGAGAGAAACCTTTTCTCCAGGCTTAAGCGACTTCACGTTTCCTCCTATCTTCGAGACGCAATCGGCCGGGGCAATGACTAAGGCGTCTTCCTTTCGGATCTTCTTTATTTTCGACCTGTCGCAATGGTCATCATGGGAGTGGGAGACCAATATCAGGTCCGGTTTGTCCTTGTATTCTCCTTCAAAAGGATCGATGTAAATTGTCTTATCGTCGGCCTTTATCTCAAAGCTCGCGTGCCCTAACCATTTGACAGAAATACCCATCTTAAACCAACCCACTGCAATGGTACGTTTACGGAAGTATTACTTAAAGGCTTTAGCCCGCTCTAGGTCACCAGGTCTAATGAAGCGAAGATCTTTCTCTCTGCAGAAGTCCGTTTACTGCATTCACGAGGGCCTCGCATGCGGCTCGTCTGGTTTCGAGAGAGCCATCGATCTCAAGGTTCTCGATCTCTTTCTGTTGATCTCGTATCTGCTCGATGACGGGCTGCTTCTTTTTCTCGTATTCATCTCGGAGCCTCTCTTTTTCAGAACTGAAGTGTTGCAGGGTTAATGCGAGCTCGCTTTGTGCAGAGTTCAGTCTCTGGGTTGCCTCTGCCTCTTTTTGTGCCCTAGCCTTCTCCGAGACGCGTCTGAAGATGCCCGTTTTCATTCGAGCTATACGATCCAGCTCTTCTCTGAGACCATCAATATTGCTAGACAGACGCCTGATTTCACTAGCTTTCCGCCGTTCGATCTCTCTCGTCTTATCAGTATATTCTTCTTCGATTCGTTCAAGAAGAATTCTATTGCCCGAGAGGCCTTTGGTAATTCTGTCAAGCGTAGCCTCCTCGCGCCGTCTTTCCTCAAGCTCAACCTCAACATTCGAAAGTATCTCTGAACGTTCCTTCACGAATTGACCATCTACGCTTACGGTGGGACTTGACTCAAACTCAAATACAACGTCTCTCAGGTCGACAAGCCAACTGCCGAAGTACTCACTGAAGGGGGAAAGAGCAAATCTCTGGTTTCCCAGGCTACGTAGCCTGTTTAGAGTCCTGTCCGAAACTTCTTCTAAGGTCGGAACATGATGCTCCTCTGACATGTAGCTGCTACTCGATCGGCGTTTCTGTCTTGTAGCTTTGGCTCTGGCCTTTTTACGTCGCGACATTCCATGTCCTCGGCCGGAGCTTCCGGGTGACCTTACCCGCGATTGGTATCCCATGAACAAAACCTCTCGTATTTGAGTATTTAAAGCGTTATCAGGTTTATCTATGCGACGATTAGCCCGGCTTGAAACGCTAGAATAGCACTTGACAGGGTATTCTTTCCTTTTCAAAGGCACTGGCAAGCTCTTTTTTCTTAGAGGCAAAGAAATCGTCAGTCATTGCATATTGCAATTTGAATTTCCTGTACACCCAGTCTGCGTAATGATAGTTCATCTTGTCGATTAGCACATAGTCCGCTCTTCTTCTTAGAAGAGCCGCCAGACCTTCGGCTTTCGGCAGTAGTGGCGCTATCATCGCGAAGGTTCTGATGCCTGCTGAACGAAGTTTCATGAGCGTTTCAATCCTTTCGCTGATCGGCGGCGAGTTGGGTTCAAACACCTTCCTAGTACCGTCGTCGGCTGTGGTAATAGTAACTCCGACTTCTACGTCGTTGATTTTTCTGAGCAGGTCTACGTCTCGGTTCACGAGTGAGGATTTTGTCTGAACGGTAACGGGCCAAGCGTGTTTCGACAGCGCCATTAGGCACTTCTTCGTCAGCTCATATTTCTTTTCCAGAGGCTGGTAAGGGTCACATGTTCCACTCATCCAGACTCTGCCCGCTGTTTTCTTTTTCAACTCCACTTGCAGCAGGCTTGGTGCGTTGATCTTTGCATCCACGAACTCGCCCCACTCTTCCTTGTGACCAGTGTACCTCTTCATGAACCGTGCGTAACAGTATGTGCAGCCGCGCTCACAACCAATGTAGGGATTAACGGAATAATCAAAGACCTTCGATTTGGACAGAATTGTCTTCGCATGAACTTCTTTGACGATCATGGCGGTCAACTATTTCCAAGAACTGGCTGAAGTATGCAAAGAGCTTGGACGAGACTCTTGTTGTTCCAACATCATCTTTACACTGAAAACAGACATCATACAGTAGGCTATTAAGTCAGTCCCTTTCGCAGTGCGAGCTACATGCAAGGTCGCCGTCGCTTCTATATACCTAAGCTGCTGAAATGAAGTGTCTGTGAAGAACATGATGTTTGTCCACACGAGCATCAGAACGAGCGATATGGACAGGTCCATCGACTTCTACACCAGGCTGCTGGGGCTCAAACTCGTGGGTCGACACGAAATACCGCAAAACAACGCTGAAATCGCATTTCTGCAGGACCCAGATGAAAAAGGAGCAAAGCTTGAACTGACCTTCTACAGGAAACAGAAGAAGTTCGTCCAACCCAACTACGAAGACCGACTGTTCGACCACATCGCCTTCGAGATCAAAGACATGAAACAAACCATATCCAACATGCGAAAGAACAAGGTCACAGTCACAGACGAACCCTTCAAACTCGGCCCAACCGGCCCCTTGATAGCATTCATAGAGGACCCTGACGGCACACTGATCGAACTCATCGAAAGAAAGTAGCTCATCACCAGTCCAGCCAAACCCGCACCCTTGAGTGACCAGCCAAAACGCGCCAAAAAATGAGGGCGCGCGATGTCTCATGTGAATGCCCGAAGTGAGGACTGGCACCCTAGGGCCAAGGGAAACGCGTTCGGGCAGGCTGTGATCAGAGAGATAAAAACAGAAAACGCTTTGACAGCGTAGTGCATTGAAAAGTCACGACCCTTGCCTAGACCTATGCCGAGCGCTCGACGCGTACTCTTCCTCAAGCCCGTACAAATCCACTAGGGCCTTCTCCAGCGCCTACGTGCAGTACTAGTACCCTAGGGGGGAGGGGGAGGGTGGAATAGACGGGGTGAAAACGCGAATACAGGGATGTAGCGTATGCCACCTGCGCGAAACAGAGCATGTTAACCCCTCCGTCGCACGTTGCGCAACGCTTTGTCAACGTCTTTCAGGCCTAGTTTTGCGAGAATCTCCGATGTGGGTATGCCGTTCTCGTCCCAGCCGACCGCCCTGTAGTATCTTTGCTTGTACTCTTCGACCGCAGCCCTGTCCGCCTTCTTCCCCTTCTCGGGTCCGGATGGTAAAGGCTCGTAGAACCTCGGCGGGTTATCATCATCGACCCTCGGGTTCCACGTCACGTCAGGCCCGCCTAGCAGCAGCAGCGTCCTCTGAAGCTGCAGCGTCTTCAAAGCCTTGTTCGTGCACCACTCTTTTTTCGTCAATTTTACACCCGTAACCGCAGAGTAGAAGTCGAACCGAACTTTCGGCGACCCTGCGAAGCTGTTGAAGCTGCAGAAGACTCCCGAATCGTTGAAAGTCTCCATCAGCTCGCTGTTCCTCTCAAGCGGCAGTCCCGTCAGCGACGTGTGGTCTCCGCATTGGACTCCGCAAGCGTAGGAGATGATTTCAGGAAAGTCCTTCCCACTGCGGATTCCGTGCGCGCCGATGCTTATGCCCTTTGACTGCACAGCGTAGGGCAACAGGTCCTTCTTCTTCATCTTCCCGAGTTTCAACGCCGCGCGGTACGTTCCTTCGGCCAGCACGTCACCTATGCCAGTTCGGAAAGCGATCTTCTTGACCAGGGCCGCGAAGGCGTCCGTGTTGCCCCACTTAAGCTCCAAACCGTCCAAGTTCTCTTTCGTCAGTATTCCTCTCTGATACAGCTCAGCCGCAAAGCCCATCACGTTGCCCGTCTGTATGCCGCACAGGCCCAGGTCGTCGACGAGCGACGAGAGAAACACGTTCTCCTCAGGCACGAAGATGCCCAAGTTCGGTCCCAAGTAGGCCTGCATCTCATAGTCAGGGTTGTCGGTTATCGCTCCTTTGTACTTTCCATCCTTCACCACAGCGAGCTTCAGGCAAGTCGTCGGGCATCCGAAGTCGCCCCAGTACTGCTTCATCCAGAAGCGGTTCTCAAACTTGTCAACGCCGTAGCCCTTCTCATCATGCCACTCCTCCTGCCAGTTGCGCACCGGCTCGGAACTCGTTTTCGCTCCGAAATAGTAGCCTCCGCCTCCGGTTCCCCAGCGCCTCCACATCTCCCCCTCGTACACATCGTTGCACAAGCTCTTGATCAGCCTCTTCACTCTGCCGATGTCAGCGGCTTCCGGCAGTGGACCCGTCCCTCTGACGGCGACTGCCTTGAGCTTCTTGGAACCCATAACCGCTCCGTAACCGCCGTAACCCGCAGCGTGCGACCATTTCGTCATCACAACGGCGGTTCGCACTTTGTTCTCGCCGGCTGGACCAACATACAGCATCGCAGGTTCCTTCCACTCGCCGAACCGGGGATAACGCTCATTCAGAAGCTGCCTACCTTCCTTGGTCAGCACGGTGACCGTCTGCTTCCCATCCTTACCCCAAACGTGGCTGGCGTCTCGAAGCTCAACGTCTGAATCCTTAATGAACAGGTAAACCGGCTTCGCTGATTCACCGCTGACGATCACGCCGTCAAAACCTGCACACCTCAACTCAACCCCAAACTCCCCCGAAAGCGTCGAGCCAACAACCCCGTTGCTCTGCGGAGACTTACCAGACACACACGTTCTGCCTCCAGGAAAATACCCAGTCAGCGGCCCAGTCAAGAGTAACAACAGATTATCGGGTCCTAAAGGGTCCACCCTTTCCCATCTGTCGCCTAACCTGTCCCACAGGATCTTCGAGGCTAACCCCCTGCCACCAACATAATCTCCCAAAATCTCGTCGCTGAACCTTGTTTCCTTGATAGTCTGCGTTGAAAGGTCCACGTCAAGAAACTTTCCAGCATACCCCAGAATCACAGGTATTCATCCCCCTTCTCACCGTAGATCTTGGCCGCCAAATCCCGCGTCACTTCCTCCGGCTTCCGCGCATAAAGCTTGTAAGAAGTTTCGTCCCGCCTGGAAACAGTCCTCAGCACGTTCCAGCTTCCTTTCCGACAGACCTTCACGCACTGCGGGTCGCCGTTGCACAGGTCACAGATAACGATGTGCTTCTCTCTCGGGTGCATGTGCGGAATCCTGCCCGGACAAGCATCAATACACTGCCCACAAGCAGTGCACTTCTCACTGTCCACTAGAACTGCACCGGTCTTCTTACTCACCCTGAGAGCGTCAACCGGACACGATTCCACACAGGGATAATCCTCACACTGCGCGCAGAAATGCGGAAACTCCAGTCCAGGAACCAACATGAAGACCCTGATCATAGATGCCTCAGGCCAAACGCGGTTTTCATGGAAAAGTGAGCATGCAATCTCACATTTCCTGCACCCGCTGCATCTGGACAGTTCTCTTGCTATCCAGACTGGTTCTCTTTTAGGCTTCAACTGTGAACCTCTCAAAAGACTTGTAGATTTTCGTAGGACACGCCTTGATTTAAACGTGATGCTCAACGGGCGGCTATACAGGCGTCGTTCATACGAGATCAGAAAGAGGGTTTGCGGTTGCTTTATTAGTTTCAGCTGCTAACAGAGGCTTCGAAGGGTTCAAACCTGTGGTCTGTTGAAGCTTTCCTCGGCATTCTTCTAAATTCTTTCTCACTAAACATCGACGAAGAAGGTACTCAGAAGAAAAGCCAGTTCAGGTGAGCAGGTTGAGGGTGATAGCTGACCTACACATTCACAGTCGTTACAGTCGCGCGACCAGCGAAAGAATGTGCGTCGAGGAGATATCTCGTTTTGCCAGGGTCAAAGGCTTGAACATCATCGGCACAGGAGACTTTACGCACCCAAAGTGGTTTGAAGAACTGAATCAAAATCTCGTTCCAGAGCCGGAAACAAGCCTGTACAAACTTGCAAACAACGCAGAGTCACCGATTCGTTTCATGATGACAACCGAAGTCAGCACGGTCTTCACGCACAAGAACGAGACAAAAAAGGTTCACCACGTCATCCTAACTCCAACCTTACAAACCGCCGCCCAGATAAACGACAGAGTGTCAAAGTGGGGAAACCTGCGGACAGACGGCAGACCAACGTTGAACGTTGACCCAGCCGCCTTGGTTGAACAAGTGATGGAAGTTTCCAGTGACAACATGGTCTTTCCAGCCCACGCTTGGACACCTTGGTTCAGCATCTTCGGTGCCTTTAGCGGCTTCGACAGCGTTGAAGAATGCTATCAAGACATGACTAAGCATATTCACGCTTTGGAAACTGGTCTTTCATCAGACCCGCCTATGAACTGGCGATTGAGTAGGCTCGACAGGTTCACGCTGGTCTCAAACAGCGACAGCCACAGCTTTTGGCCATGGCGGATCGGCAGAGAAGCCAACGTCTTTGAACTGGAAAGGCCGAGCTACAGCGGAGTAACCGAAGCTATTCGGTTGAAGGACAAGCGGCACTTCAAGTTTACGATCGAAACAGACCCCGCGTACGGAAAGTACCATTGGACAGGACACAGAAACTGCCACGTGGCGCTCTCGGCGCGGGAGGCTATAAAGTTTGCGAACGTTTGTCCAGTCTGCCGCAGACAACTCACAAAGGGCGTTGAGCAGAGAGTCGAGGAACTCGCTGACAGGCCGGAGGGTTTTCAACCTGACGGCGCGATCGGTTTCATGCGTCTGCTTCCGCTCTCGGAGATCATCGCAACAGTGTTGGGAACAGATTCACCCTACACGCAGAAGGTTTGGAACATCTATAACCCGCTCGTTGAAAAGTTCGGCGATGAGTACGCGGTTCTGATCGGCGCTTCGAAAGAAGAACTCGGCGCGGTCGCCGGCGGAGAAGTTGCCGAGGCGGTGATCAAGGTTCGAGAGGGAAAGGCTAAGGTTGTGCCAGGCTACGACGGCGTCTACGGGCAACTGATAATCTCGAACGAGTCTCAAACGGAGCAGGTTGTTCCGAGAAGAGTTCAACAGTTGAACCTTACAGACTTCACTCTGTAGCCTCCGGTTCGTGCTTTTTCTGTACATCTGTTGTTCAAGTCTACGGCAAGCCTTATTTAGTCGCAAGAGACCCGATATTGCGGGTAACCCAAATGCAGACCCTAACGCAGCAAACGGACGCAAGGGACGACAAAGTCTCAAAAATCATCGAAAGAGTCCTGACTCAGATATTTGGGAAAGAGGCTACTCATCTGATCTATAAGCACTTAGAACGCAGGTACTCGGTCAGGCGCAATGAGGTGAGTGAGAAGCTTGAGCTCTTTGCCGAAGGTCTTGAGGACTTTTTGAAATCTGGCGCCTACGTCATCGAAAGAAAGATTCTTGAGGATGTCTGGTCGACTTACGGTCTGGTCCAGAAGTCACATCTGGAGAAGCATGGAAAAGGAGCATGCTTCGTCAGTGAGATGAAGCAGCTTTTAAGGGAAGCATAGTTACATTTCTGTTTCGCATCATCACTTTTCTGAACAAGTGCTGAATCCGTTTTTCATTCGTGGACAGTCCGAGACCATTAGGACTTCTCTAAGTTTTGAACGATCCTTTTCCTGAATGGTGTTTCCACAGTTTGCGAGCGTACGGTGTTGTGAAACAGCGTGAGGCGCTGTGCGCGCTGTCGAGTCCTAGGCAGATAGTTTTTTATGCACGCGCGCTCGCTAAGAAATGGACATACGATGCAACCGTCTTCTTCTTCACAATTGCCATGATTCTGCTGGTTGTCATAGGGCTAAGGCCATCTTTTGGTTAGTTCGATTGGGTCAAAATACTTAACAGTGTCGTTTTGCAGAAAGCCTTAAAGTCATCGGAAAACAAATAACTCGGACCTTATTTAGAGCATGTAGAAGGCGCGAGGATTGAAGACTCAAGCAGTCAAGGCAAAGCTACGGGAGTATAACACGCCTCGCAGAGTAGTCCAGCTGCTATCGTTCTTGTTCTTCAGCACGATAATCTTCAACCTAGGCGTGCTTCCACTCTTGCTTCCAGTGCTCTGGACAGGGGGGTTAATAGCCGGAAAAGGGAGCACGGTGGGTGACTCTTTCACGGCCATACAGCTCTTGTTCAGTGGATGGAGCCTTGCTTACTCCGTTTTTCCATGGCTTGCACTGGCTTCATTTCTGATAGTCGGTGTGCTGATTGGAAGGTCGCTGTGTGGCTGGGTGTGCCCTTTCGGTTTTGTTCAGGACCTAACAGGCTTCATTCGTCGGAAGCAGATTGATCTGTCGTCTAGAACGCATGACAGCATGGTTTACACAAAATACTTCGTTCTGGCCATCGCGTTGCTGATTCCCGTTACGTTTTCAGCAATGAGTACGGTGGGCGCAAGTCTGGCTTACCAAAGTACATTCGGTATCTTTGCGCAAGCTCCGTTCACCGCTGTCAGTCCTTCGGAGACTCTGTTTTCAATCGTGCCGAAAACGATCCAGAGTTTTCACTTTTCAGGTCTTCAGAACCTGGGCTCAGACTTTCTGTACGGGCTCTCGATTCTGCCTCCGCTCTTCTGGGTTCAATTTGCGATTATGATTATTGTTCTTATTTTTGCGGTTTACGTTCCGCGAAGCTGGTGCAGGTACTTCTGTCCACACGGGGCCTTCTTGGCCATAATGAACAGGTTCAGTTTCATCGGTCTGCGCCGAGAACCCTTCAAGTGCGAGAAGGGCGGTTGCCGAGAATGCGTCCAGGTGTGCCCAACCCGTGTGCCGATACTGGAGCTGCCATGGGAGAAGTTCAGCCACCCAGAATGCATCTACTGCATGAAATGTGCCGACGCGTGCGGACACAAGGCCATCAAACTGACGTACCCTTGACTTCTCAACAAACTCTGCCTAGTCAACTCTTCTGAGCCCAGAAGCTCTTTGAATACTCGCCTAGGACGGCTTCGTAAACGCTCATGGTCTGTTTGGCTATTCTGTCCCAGTTGAACCTTTCCTGGATTTTCTTGTACGCGTTGTTTCTCAGACGGTTTGCGTTCGTTTCATCTGTCAGTATCCTCGTTATCCCCCAGGCCAGCGAGTCAGGGTTGCCTGGATAGACCTTGAGGCCGTCCACGTCGTGGTCAACTATCTCTGCCAAGCCGCCCGTGTCGGAGACCACAACGGGGCTTTTTGCAGCCATGGCCTCGAGTGCAACTATTCCGAAGGGTTCAAAAAGAGACGGTACAACCGAAACGTCCGCGCACGTCTGCAACGCTCGCAGCGTTTCATCGTCGACGAACCCTGTGAACATGACTTTGTGGGCTATTCCCATGTCCTTTACTATTGCCGAAAGCTGTTCTTTCATGTAACCGTTGCCGACGATTATGATCTTTGCGTTGACTTTTTCCAGCACCTTCGGAGCTGCGTTGGCTAGCACGTGGACTCCTTTTTCGTGGACCAGTCTGCCGACGAAGAGCACGATTTTTTCTTCGGGCAAAGCGAACCTGCTTCTGAACTGGCTTAACTCGTTTTTCTTAACTGCAGCGTAGACGTCAGTGTTGACACCGTTCGGAATCATCATCATCTTGTCTGGGGGCAGGCCGAAGGCCCATCGCACGTGTGAGACCATGTAGTCGCTGCAGCATATGACCTTCCATGCTTCGTACGTGAGCCAGGCTTCTGTCTCATGGATCATCCTTTCGTAGTCGGTGTGAATTCCGTTTCTGCGCCCGATTTCGGTCGAGTGCATGGTGGCAAAGAGTGGCCGTCTGAACACGTGTTTCAGGCCGATCCCTGCGGTTGCAACGAGCCAGTCGTGGGCGTGAAAGAGGTCCACCTTGGCCTTTGAGCTCTTGGCGAGCGCCGCGGCTTCTTTCTGCATGTTCATGTTCATCAAGTAGACCCAAGTTGCAAAGTCGGGTGACGGGTTCTTGTACGAGTCTATTCGAAAGACTTCTACACCGTCCAACACTTCGTGCTGTGGGGCGCCGGGAAAATCGCACGTGACCACGTAGACTTTGGCGCCGTTTCTCGCCAGGCTTTTTGACAGGTAGTAGACGTGTGGAGATATTCCTCCGATGATTCTCGGCGGGAACTCCCAGGTGAGCATCATGACGGTTAAGTCGTGGTCCATTAAGATGCTCCAGCCTCTGTGGTGTTCTTGTAAACTGCCAGGATGCCTTTCATCCAACCCGTGGATCCTGGTGGAATCACGTTCATCTTTTCATTGGGCGCTCTGTAAAGCCTGAAGGCTTCGTCCCGCATCCACTCAGACTTCACGACCAGCCTGGAGGCTTCGTACATGCCGAGCCATTCGATGCTTTTGATGGCCATGTTGAAGGGGGAGTAGGAACCGTGAGAGCGATGGTCCTCTAGGCTTTCAACTGAGTAGACAAACGGGATGTTCAGCGCTTTCTTCAACGTGACCGCTGCGGGTATGAAGTGCCAGTCATGGACGTCTATGAGGTCTACCTGTCTACTCTTGTCGTAGTAAATGTTAGCGGCCACTCTTTCAACCTCTTGGTTCAGAGTTAAAACCCATGTGAGGACACCGATGTGTGTGCGAACTGGGTTGGTCACCCTGAAAGTCTTGACGCCTTCAGGTTCAAGATACTCGCCTGTTAAGTAATCGTCATAGGTGACCACGCAGGGTTCCGTGTGACTCGTGGCGAGTTGCACGGCAAGCGTCTTCACGTAGGCTGCTAGCTGGCCAACAATTCTGGGGGGGTATTCCCATGAGAAAATTATTTCGCGCATCAGCCTTTCCCTACGTGAAAAGCGCGCACACTTTTATTATTCCGCTTCCAGTCAAGTAGTAGCGTTTTTTTCCCTCATTGTCTGTGAAGCTCTGCGCAAAACCTTCAGACTTGTAACCGTCCAGAATTCTCTCCAGCTCGTTGATGTCGATCTGTAAGACCAGGGCCAGCTCGTCACTTCTTCTCGCTAGATCGGGCGCGGTTGCGCACAGGTTGTGCAGAGTTTGCAGGATCTTTTCCGAAAGCGGAAGTTCTTCTCGCATGTTTCCACCTTGTGTTAAGCTATGACCAGTATTCTTCATGAGTTTTTCTTATAAACCCAACCGTGCGCGCAAGTCAGAAGTATCTTGTCGCCTTCTGTATTTCAGCCCTCAGATCGTTCAGCCTCTTTTTTGCAACCTTTGCTATTTCGTTTCTAAGCTGTTCTCCTTCCGTTTTGGCAAGTCTAATCTCGTTGAGTTCCCCTGCCAGCACTTGGTCTTGGAGTGATTTTTCAGCCCAATTTGCAAAGTCTCCGCGTTTGTTGTGAAATTCAACTGATTTCACGCTGACCTTCTGAATGACTCGTGTAAACCCCCTTAAGCTCCAAGCCATTGTCCCCGTGAAGTATCTCTCGCCGGTGCCTGTGTAGAAGAGGAACGGTTCATCTGCCACAACAGTTGCAAGTCTTACTCTGTTTTCGAAGTCCAGTATCGCAGCTTGCATGGTGACGAAAGCGTCTGCCGGCGTGCCGAAAGGGCTGAAGTAGGAGTGAACTTCACCGGGGCCTCCCCCAGCTGTGAACATGTAGTAAAGGTGGTCGCTTGTCTGGAAGTATCTCCAGGTTTTTAAGAAATCCTTGTCCTCCGCCTCTTTGACAAGCGGTTCTAATCGTCTTAAGCTTGTGTAGTAGGCCCACTGCATGGCGTTACCGAGCCAGCAGCTTGCGTCTCTTTCTAAGTCTGCCCAGGAAACGGTTCCTCCGAGTTCTGGGACGTCGATCTCCCCTGCAGAAGCATACTTTTCCACCACTTCTGACGGCGTGGACATGTGGAGGTTCCACCACTTCAAAATCTCGCTTGGCAGGTGTCTGAGGAATTCGTGGATGCCTGTTTCTGGCCAGTGGTGCTCTCCGAAGGTTTCGTAGTCTGGAAAGATGTTGATGCAGTTGCCCGGTGTGCCTGCCAGCCAACTCGCGTACTTGTCCGCGGTCAGCGGCCACTCGTTCCACCATCTTGCTGAAAACCTGAACCCGATGTCGTCTGTCAGCTTGTAATTGCGCAGGAAGACCTTGATCTTCTTGGAGTCCTTCGGCGAGTAGAGGTAGTTAGGCGACTTTCCCTGCAGTATCCTCTCGACGCCTTCGGTGAAGATTCCCTTGTATCCCAGCTTTTCCACGGTTCGGGCTACGGCGTTGTTGTAGAGCAGTTCTGTGTTCTCGAAGACCAGTGGACTGTAGTCAAGCAGGTCTCGCATTATCTGCTGGTGCATCTTCACCTGTTCGATGAATTCTTCTCTCTCCGGATACAAGCTTGCAAGCGAGTGGTAGTAGGTTTGGCTGAGAAATTCGACCTGTCCTGTTTGTGCAAGCTGTTTGAACGATTCAAGCAGGTCTTTGTTGAACATCTCGCACTGTTCCAAGAAGACTCCGGAGACGCTGAAGGACACCTTAACCTTTTTCCTCTCGTTCCTATACCTGTCGACCAATTCGAGCAGGATGCTGTTAGAGGGGAAATAGCACTTCTTACTGGCCCTGTCAAAGATCTCCCTGTTCACAGCGTTGTCGAAGTAGTACCCGAAGAGTTCTTCCTTTTTCACGCGTTTGAAAAGCTTGTTATCCCAGTAGAAGCCCTTCTTTATCCTATGAGGCTGATGAACCTCAAAAACCAAAACGATGTCCGTCAAGCCTGTTGCCCCACGTTCTATATATCCGCCTGTTTTTATTTCTTGTTTACTGTCCGAATCATGAACACAACATGCTCAATGGTCTTTAGCCCGCGCTACTATGGGGCGTTGAATGAATGAAGTGCAGAATCTAGCTCAATTTGGTGTACACCTTTTTTCTGGCGTGCGCTACGCGAAAATCAAAGGCTACCGATTTTCGAGACAAGGTTGTCAATCTGGCTGACAATGATCCTGGACTGGCCTTCGGTGAAGTTGAGATTAAGATCATAGTCAGCATCGTTTCTTTTGGATCTAAAATCCTTGAACTGGAATGCGATTGTCCTGTGCCCGAGATCAAAAAGAGTCAAATAAAAAATTCGATGCAGGTTGAAAGAACGCAGGTATTGCCTGTCAAGTCTATTCAATCTTCTTTGATCTACTCTCCTTCTAGGGTATGCTTTTTGGATTTCTTTGATGAGCTGGAAGCTGTACTTCTTCTGCAATACAGACCCGGTAATGTGGTAAAGAGAATAATATGCACGACCTATTGCGGTCCTGGATTCTTCTTCCTGTATTACCTTCTGACGCATTATCCTCTTTGCATATTCAAGAAATCTGTCCTCGGTTATCATTCTCTCTCGCTCATCTAGCGTCTAGAGTTATTCTAAATCGTTTCATTTCTCTTCTCCGAACACATTGCAAAGAGAAATTCAGTAGTTTATCGAAGAGACCGTAGGCCCGCTCGAATTCCGAAGGTTCTACTAATACCTTGATCCTTGGCTCCGCCCAATCATCGTACTCAGTGTCAGTTTCTAAGTCTATCAGTATCTTTGCTTTTATGCCCTGCTTTTTCATGAACTCAGAAATCCTAGTCGAAACTATGTCCAAACTTTTGTTCATATCGAGTTGTCTTTTCTGCCTCATAATAAAATCACGAACGATTTGGCTCATTTCATAAGGCTTCTGAATTATGACATGCCGAAAAATATCCGGAGCAACGAAGCCACTCTGATCGGACATCGCGAATAATTGATCACCATCAATTGGGAACGTAGCAAAAGGTTTTGGCCTAAGTTGCTTAACCTTCAAATTGGATCTTCCAAACTCTGTCAGTTCTTGAAAAGTGCCTCGATCGCCGTCCCTTGGAACAGTCTCAGCATAGCGACTTTCTGTGGCAAAGCTTTCACCATAAGGCTGTCCCACGGACTCTATGGCTGTTGAAGAGTTAAGTTCAGTGTTTGCTATCATCTAGTTCTGGCATCCTCTTCTAGCTTATCAAATATCTGCCTTAGCTTACTGTCTAAATGCTTGGCCAATTCCTTCACATCGTCCAGTTCGCCTCTACAGACTATTTGCACGCGGTATCTCTTGCTGTGACTGACAAAAAAGGGCTCAATCGTCAAAGCGAGCCATTTTTTTGAAGTTGGATTGTTTCCTTTTGGGGCGATCCGCAGACCGATAGAACAAGCATCTATTCCGAGAACGTTGCCTATTTTCCCAACTTCCTTCACGCCTTGGCTGACTTTGGCCAAGACATCCATAGGATTGGCTCCCGTAGAAACAGTAAGATCTCCGACGAACTCGTGGAATATCATGGTTGCGGGATCGACACCAAGCATGTCGATGCTGATACCCATCAACTCTTCATATGCAGTAACAGCGTCAGTTGTCGACGTCTGGCTTCTAACCCCAATAGTTCGCCTTTCAGTGCTTGCGTATACTTCAATCGTACCTTTAATTGCAAGCAAATCGGGTGCGCGTTGCATTTCAGGTCCTTTTACGGTGTATCCTTTCTCCTCGAGCTTGTCTCTCAATCCAACATAATCCGGACTTAGCATCCAAATAGATGCTATACTTAGATTGAAAGGAACGACCTCGAATTTCCGTTCCATCTGTGTTTACCCTCTATGATTAGTTACATTAGGTTGTTTAAAATTGTTGTGAATCTATGCAGTCAATTTCGATGCATGTTTCCGAGGTTAGCGCATGCTTTTCTAGCAATGCCGAGCATTCACAAATGCCAGATACGGCGATTCGCTTGAACTGCGTGAGCTGTTACCGGTGTGGGAGCATCATGGCGCCTACTCCGGGCGGTGGGGCTTCCAGGCTTGCGCGACAAGCTAGGGCTAGGGCGTAGAGTTGGTCGTCGTGGCGGCCTAGTGGATGCCAGAACTTGAGGTGGATTCGTGGTTGTGCGGTTTGTGGCTGAAGGTACTCATATTGCTGTTCGTTCATCTGCGTCATCAGTTGCTGATCGTCACCTGGGATCTTGAGCAGTTTCTTTTCCATGAGGATTTTGAGGTGGTTGAGCATGTTTTCTTTTTCGATGTCCGTGAAGAAGACGCCGCTGACGCTTCCTGCTCTGATGGCTTGTAGCTCGTCGACTACGGCGTCTCCTACGCCCGTTTTGTCCACGTAGAGGCGTTCAAAGTTGAAGATTTGGTGGGCTCTCGCCACGTAGCCGACGACGTGTGGGTAGGGTGTGCCTAGAGGAAACTGGCGTTTGTGTGCGAGTCTGACTTGGCCTTTTTCGTTTTTTTGCACGATGATTAGAACGGTGTGGTCGACTTGTTTGCCGAGGTCCAAGCCTGCATAGTATGGCTGCTTAAGCTGCTGTGGCTTAGCCTTTTCGATGTCTTCGATGTAGGCGGCGGGAGAGTCAGGGTTGCCCAGCTCAGGGTCTATGCATTGCGCGATCAGGTCTATTGAAAAGAACGCGTTTGCAGCCTCAACCCAGAGTGCTTCTACCTCTCGCTTCCATTCTTCCGATGTCATTACGTCGTGCCACTCGTCGAGTTGTTGCTGGCTCACGAGGGGGCTTGAGCCGCTTGGGTAGTGGTGCACTGAGTAGCGTTTCCTGTCTAGGAAGGCTTTGTGAAAGACGTGGTTGAAGGCCATCGGCGTGCCGCTCATGACCAGGCCAGCGTTGGGCTTTGTTAGCATCATCATTATTTCACTCGTGATCATCTCGCTGGGAACGATGCTGGCCTCGTCTATGAAGACCCAGTCCGGATGGTAACCTCTGAGCTTGTCTGGTGAGCATGGGAGGGCAACGAGTCTTCCGCTCAGCGGCGGCTTGAGCCTGATGGTTGTGTGTGTGGTTCCAGGGTGTTGAATCATCTCTTTCATGAGCGGGTTGGCCATGATGGTGGAGTAGCAGTAGTCGAACATGATCATGCTCTGGCGCTGAGTGCTGCTGATGATGAGGCTCTCCACCTTGACTCTTGTGAACAGCAGCCACAGGTTCTTCCTGCTGAACACTAGGCTCTTGCCCCAGCCTCTTCCGCAGACGACAACGGTTTTGAGACTCATGTCTCTGAGCAGCTTCTGATGGTCTGAGGCCTGAACGAGCCACTTGTCTCCACACATCAGAACCGCATAGAAAACTGGGTCGTCAACGAGTCTGCGAGTCACTTCCGCGTAGCCGAGAAGCTGCCTCAACGCCGTCGGCTTCTGCCTCAAACCTTCAGATACAGACGCTGCAAAAGCTAAGTCACTGGTCACCTTCTGAACGAAAGTCTTCTCGTCCAACGTCTAAGTCCCATCCTGCCGCGTCTTGCAATTCTCGGCTCAACATTTCTGATGAAGTCGCCCAGAGTCGCCTCGTTCAGCTCGGCATCTGCACCCCTCTGCGCAAGAAGTTTACTGAAGACACTTGCATGGTAAGCAAGAGCATTCGCTACGCTTAGCTTCTCATGTATCGACAGGTCAGGGTTCTCCATCATGTCCTTCAAGCTGCGGAGAATTTCCCACTCATCCTCGATGAGGCTTTCAAGACTTGCCGACCTCTTCTTCTCTCGCTCTGACACACTCTACCCCCGGTCACCGATATGATCCAAATATGAACCAGACAAACACGTTCATTCCTGCCCATCTATCTCTCAAGCCCAGTCTGGGCTTCACGTCTTCTGCCGTTCTAGGAAAGCCAGTTGTTTTCTCATTGCCTCGGCCTTTTTCAGCATGCTCAGCAAAGTCTGTTCTGGATCAGTCATCCAACGACGCTTGCAAAACTTCTAGTTCAACATCAGTTGTTTTCGAGGAATGACGTAACGTGACGCCACTCAAAGGCGGCCAAAGAATTCGCGCGTACCATGTACAGTTTGGACCGAGCTGTTAAAAAAGCAGCGGTGAGACGACATCTCCGAGGAGCAGAGAGTGAAGTTAAAATGAAGTTTAATTATGTTGACAGCCCCTACCGGTCCATTCCCAATTGGGGTCAAGTCCCTAGAGACTGACGCCCTTTTGAGTACAGGTCGCAAAAAAATGATGGCCTCGAGAATATAGCTCCAGCGTTTCTATGCTTCGTTTCGCGCGCGCTTAGACTACCCATGGTTTTCCGTGATAATCGAGTTTATATGTGTTAAGAACGTACTAAATTCTAAGAGGTGATTGAACAAATGCAAATGCATCGTGGGCGTGCGGGTGGTATAGCTGGATGGCTAGTTTCTGCAATTGTCGTAGTTATACTAGTGATAATTTTGGTCGTTGTCCTCAGAGTACTTATTCACTTGTTCTAAGGCAAACTCGAAGAAGAATATGAGAAAACTCAAGTCTTCACAGCAACAGAAGCCAAACTAGGGGTTCAAAAATGAGTGAAAGGGAAGGGACAAACTATGATTGTTTGTGAATACTGCCATGAAGAAATGCGCGTGGTGCTACGCTTAAATACGCAAATATTGACTTGGAAATAGAGGTGATAGGAATGCCGGATAAGAAGAAAAAAGTTGAAGGGGCTGCTGAGAGAGCTGGTGAAGCAGTCGGAGAAGGCCTCAAGAAAGGTGCTAAAGCCGTAGAAGATTTTGGGAAGGGAATAAAGAAAAGAATCGAGAAAAAAGAATAAGAAAGGCAGCGCGCGGTAATTTAGTTTAGGTTTGCGATTCTGGGAACCCATGTTTCTTTTTCATTTCTCAGATATTGAGCAAGCGCGCGCTATGACAGCATGAATAGGACAAACAGAATATATTGACCAACTTTGCTCATTATGGGCGACATGCGCTTAGGCAATTGATAGGGGGCATTTGGTTAATGAGAAAGCGAAAGCCTGAGGAAGATGCTAGAGAGGATTTGACCTTCAGGCTCAGAAGAGGCACGCAAAAGATCATGTCGAGATCTTCTAAGTTGGTGGGACAGAGGTTTAACCCGGGCGATTTCGATGTCGTGAAAGTCAAAATCAATATCTCAGGGCTTTCGACCCTCTTCCAAGGCTACCGAATAGTGCACATCAGCGACATCCATTACGGGCAATGGATCTCTGCCGATCGCTTGAAGGGCGTGGTTGGCTTGATCAACCAGCAGGAGCCGGACATCGTAGCGATCACAGGGGATTTCGTATCCTACTCAGGGAGGAATGTCGAGGACCTCATCCCCGTGCTCAGGGGAATACGTGCGCGAGACGCGACGGTGGCAGTGCTAGGCAACCACGATTATTGGCTTGGAGCGAAGAGGATCCGCTCGATACTAAGCGAAAGCAAAATACTAGAGCTGAACAACGACGTTTACACGGTGACTAGAGAGGGATGTGTGCTGCATATTGCAGGGGTCGACAGCACCACTGTGAAGAAGAAGCAACTGAACAAGGTGCTGCAGAAGCTGCCGCCCAACGGACCAGCAATTCTGCTGGCCCACGAGCCAGACTTCGCCGACATCAGCGCGGAGACGAAGAGGTTCAGCCTCCAGCTCTCCGGACATTCCCATGGGGGCCAGTTTGTGATACCCAAGCTCGGAACTCCTTTCCGCGGTGACGGTTTCAGGAAGTATCCCCTTGGAAGGTATCAGGTGGGGGAAATGGTCCAGTACACCAACCGAGGCTTAGGCACAAACGCGTTCTGGATACGCATCAACTGCGCGCCTGAGATTACGGTGATTGATCTGCAACCTAAAGAGAAGAGAGCATGACAAAAGATAATTTCACACGCGCACTAGTTGTATGGTTTTTAACATCTTTAGGTATCTTCTTTACGGGCGTTCTGACTGGATTTTACGCCCGCAATCTTGTCGTCGCGCTGATCGCGACCGCCGGGCTTGGGTTAATTAATGCACTGCTTTGGCCCCTCTTATCGAGGTTAGCACTCGCGCGCTCTGTGATAACGTTCGGTTTGAGTGCGCTACTATTGAACGGCATAATAATCTGGTTGCTGGCTTCCTTCACTTCGGAAATTGAGGCCTCTGGGTGGGGGTTACTTTTGCTCCCCTTGAACATAGCGCTGATCAATACCGCGGTCTCGGGGATACTCACCATCGACGACGATGCATCATTCTACCGTTCGGTGTTCAAGAAGATGAAGGGGCGTGCAGAGAAGGCAACGGAGAACAAAGACAAGCCAGGCTTCATCTTTCTGGAGATCGACGGGTTGGCTGAGACGATTCTCCGCAAAGCGATAGAGAACGGGACGATGCCAACCCTGGCAGGGTGGGTCAGCAGCGGAACGCACAAGATAAAGGGATGGGAAACGGATTTTTCGTCCCAGACCGGCGCAAGCCAAGCGGGCATATTGCACGGGAACAACAAAGACATCCCTGCCTTCAGATGGGTGGAAAAAGCGAAAGGCAACAAGGTCATATCGACCACCGGCATGGGCGATTCCCAGGCGGTTGAGGCACGCATCTCGGATGGGAACGGCTTGCTTGTAACCGATGGACACGCTGTAGCCAATCTCTATTCTGGTGACGCCAAAGACAACATCTTCGTCTACAGCAAGCTCAGCAAAATAAGGGAGTTGTACAGCCAGTCGTGGAACACTTTCTACGCGGTCTCCTACAATCTTGTCCACACGACCGCGTACACCCTCTGGGAGATGGTGCTGGAGGCCAGGTCCAGGTACAGGCAGGGGCGAAGGAATACGCTACCCAGACTGCGCCACCGCGGGCGCTTATACTACTTCACAAGGGCGGTGGCGGATACCTTCCTGCGCGAGTTGAGCACTTACACTGTCATAGGCGACATTATCGCGGGTGACAAGGATGTCGTGTATACTACGTTCATGGGGTATGATGAGGTGGCGCATCATTGCGGCATCTCGGACGATGAGGCTTTCTACGTTTTGAGAAAGCTGGACAGGTGCATAAAGAGGATAGAGGCGGCAAAGGCATACGCGCAACGCCCGTACTACCTCTGCGTCCTTTCAGACCACGGTCAGACCAACGGCGCCACGTTCAAGCAACGTTATGGTCACACCCTGGCAGATCTTGTGCAGAAGCTTCTGCCTGAGGGACATAGGACGTACTTCGAGTTTGACTCCAACCAGGACCACTTCGGACAGATGGTGATAGCGCCTCTGCAGGACGTAAGAAATAGAGTGACTCGAAAGTCGAAGAAAAAGGAGGACAAAGAGATTGATGCAATCGTGCTGGCCTCGGGCAACGTGGGCCTGATATATTTCACACAATGGGCGGATCGGATAAGCTTGGAGGATATCAATAAGACCTATCCAGAGATGGTGAAGGGTTTGTCGCAGCATGAGGGCGTCAGTTTTGCCATGATCCGCTCGAAGGAGCGGGGGCCGGTCGTCATAGGCGCGAAGGGCAAGTATTACCTCGCGGACGATAAGGTCGAGGGTGAGAACCCGTTGGCCAAATTCGGGAAGCGGGCTGCTGCGCACCTGCGCAGGTTGGACAGCTTCAACTGCGTCCCTGATATCCTTCTCATGAGCATGTACGACACGGAGAAAGATGAGGTGGCGGCATTTGAAGAGCTGATTGGTAGCCACGGTGGCCTGGGTGGCACCCAGTCGAAGCCCTTCATACTGCATCCTTCTGAATGGGACCTTGAGAAGGAGGAGATCGTCGGCGCCGAGAACGTTTGTCGGCTATTTAAGATGGAGATGGCGAATATTTCGACGAAGTCGGACGGAACCAAACGGAATGATAACAATGGAACAGTGCACGCGGATAAGACGGCGCGTGTGACTTGACATCATAGTAAAGCGTCCCATTGACAAAACTCCTTTTGACTTCTTATCCCCAGCCTACGCTACAACTTGGTGCGTGTTTGAGAAACTAGACATAGGTTGAAAAAAATGAGTGCGCCTCAGATGCGTGCGGTCCGTTCTGTGGACGCTATCTTTTTTCTCCGGTCAAGACGTGTCTTCCAGTCAAAAGCCTGTAGACTATTATGATTACGGCAATCACAAGCAGTATATGTATCAGTGCCCCTACGCCAGGTAGAGCAAAGAATCCGACTAACCACAGTATCACGAGAATAACAACAATTGCCCAAAAGACGTCCATTTTCATCCTCATTTTTCCTCCTGATTTCAAGAAGTCCCATACCTCATATTTAAAACTTCGTAGAACCTAGTTTGGCGCGCGCGCAAAACCAAGAAGGTCGATGTTAAGTCAGCGCGCAAGCTTTTTTAAGCTGAACCAACGACCCTTCTAATGGTAGATATGTCAACTTTTGATAAAGCCAAGAAAAAAGTTAAAGAAGCAGCTGAAAAGACAGAGGAAGAAGCCAAGGAAGCTGGAGGAAAAATAAGAAGAGCCGGCAAGAAAGGCGTTCAAAAAGCCAGAAAAATTGGCCGTGAAACGAAAGAAAAACTGAAATGACTTTTCGTCATTTCTGCCTATCTCATCGCTATTTATCTTACGCTAGGTCAATTGATCTCTGCTTTACATGTCCCGCGCGCGCTAAGTGCAAAGCTGTGTGTAATGAAATAGACAAATGGTGAAAGATTATGGCAAGAATAACTTTTGTTGGGGTTGTTAGTGACCAAAAGAAGGCAGGTGAGGTTGTTACTGTAACAGTGACTCTTCCTAGTGGAGATACAATGCATGTCGCAGCTGCAACTTTAGAAGACAGGACCTATTCTGTTGTTCAAGAATTCATTGCTGAAGGAGATTATCGTGCAGTTGCAAATGTCGAAACTGATCTTGCCACGAGTGATGTAGTTTGCTTCACAGTGACAAAGGCACTGACAGAAAGGATAGTGACTCTAGATGTACGAAGGACGGTGAGAAACAGAAAGGGAAAAGCGAAAACAGAAAGAAGGACATGAAAACCACTAGCGCGCGCTAATAAATCCTATTATGTGAATGCGTGTCAAAACTGGGCAGGCTTTGTTCTTTCACGTTTCAAACGATAGGTGAGTCATTAGTACTCGTAGCTAACGGATTTATACATAAAATCACTTGAAGCTTTTTGATGATGCAGAAAGGTTCGTTCTCGCAGACGAAGGGCAACAGGGATCGGTTTAGCATATTCTCAGACGTGCTGACTTGTGCGATTAGAGGAACTAGGAAAACGGAAATCATGTGCAGGGTCGGGCTAAGCGGTCTTCAGTTGCACAAGTACATGGACGCGCTCACTAGATATGGGCTACTGGACGTACAAATTCTCAAAAAGACAGCCACCTACAGAACCACTCGTAAAGGAAAGAGCTTCCTCAGAGCATTCGGCGCATTGGTAGAACACTTAAGCTAGCATAAGTCACAGAACGCGCGCTAATCTCATCCACCTTGATCAAGGTTTGGGGCCCGCGCGCTTGCTCACTTTTTGAAGAAATCAAGGCCGGATTCTATGGTTAATGGTCAAAGTTGACCGCTAACGTGAGTGTTTGGCTAGGCTTATTCCTTGGCGTATGATTCGACTAAGCAGTTTGGTGACAACGCCTTTAGCTGTACGCTTCCCTTCATGCTAACCAGAAAAGTCCTGAAGTTCTGAAGGGAACCACCCCAGTCTCTTCGGAACCTCTGATAAAACTTTGCGAAGTCCGCGTAGTCCTTGTGCACTGTAACCATGACCGCGTCTGCGTCCATTCCCTGTCCAGTGCTGGCGAACATGATGCTTGGCTGTTCCGCTGTCCATTTCTTTGCTTTGTCTTCGAGAGGGTTAACAAGCTCCTTTGAGGTGGAGAACGTGAATGATATTAAATCAAAACCCAAGTAGGACAAGTTCGGGATCACAGTATACTGTTCAATCGCTTCTTTCTCCAGAATTTTCCGAAGTCGGGTCACCGTTGGCTGAGAGAGCTGCAGAGCTCTAGCTAGCTCCCTGTCGCTCCGCTTTGAATTCTTAATCAGCGCGAAAAGCAGCTTGGTCAGGTTAGCGCGCTGCGCGCGAGTGCGCAATTCCTTCATATGCCATGCTTATGCTGACACCTCTTATGAAACTTTGGATTGGTGCGGCTGAGCGCGCGCGAGGGGCTTTTACCGTGGTCGCTGAAGCGATTATTTAGGAGCTTTAGGAGCGTCGGGAGCGTTGGCATATCCGGTTGAAAAAGGTGCTTGGAATCTGCCCACGTTCTCTCTGATGATGCCATACCCCTTTTCTGCAAGGGAG